>Ga0315280_10001232_pt1 | contig 44597 bp, 50 predicted proteins | sample YL17G06_40_MG_FD_203697 | JGI IMG/M metagenome (GOLD analysis project Ga0315280, IMG submission 203697) | Sediment microbial communities from Yellowstone Lake, YNP, Wyoming, USA - YL17G06_40 | ecosystem: Environmental > Aquatic > Freshwater > Lake > Sediment | place: USA: Wyoming | collected... | reverse complement strand
ATCAGCCCTATAAATTAGAGTTGCTTAAACAGATGAAACAACCAACAATTTATAAATCTGGAGATTTTATCGATCTTTGTAAAGGCCCTCATGTGAAATCGACAAAGGAAATACCAATTGATGCTTTTAAATTAACGAAAATTGCCGGTGCCTATTGGCGAGGCTCAGAAAGAAATCCAATGCTTACCAGAATTTATGGAGTGGCTTTTAAAACGAAAAAAGAATTAGAAAATTATCTTCAAAAAGAAGCTGAGGCGGAAAAAAGAGACCACCGAATCTTGGGCCAAAAATTAGAATTATTTAGTTTTGACGAAGAAATAGGAGCTGGTCTCCCACTTTGGCATCCCAAGGGAGCAATTTTAAGAAAAATTATCGAAGATTATTTATACAAAGAATTAATTTTACAAGGATATCAATGGATAGTCAGCCCCCATATTGGAAAATTGGATCTCTGGAAAACTTCCGGCCACTGGGATTTATACAGAGAAAACATGTATTCCCCGATTAAAATTGATGAGGAGGAATATATGTTAAAACCAATGAATTGCCCTTTTCATGTTAAGATTTATCAATCAAAAATTCGAAGCTACAGAGATTTGCCAATAAAATACGCCGAATTAGGAACGGTCTATCGCTATGAAAAATCTGGTGTTTTACATGGTTTAGTCAGGGTTCGAGGTTTTACCCAAGATGATGCTCATATTTGGTGCACATCAGAACAGTTAAGTGACGAATTAATAAAACTTTTAAAACACGGCTTTAAAATTCTTAAAACTTTTGGGTTCAAAGATTTTGACATTTATCTTTCGACCCGACCAGAAAAATATGCCGGAACTGAAAAAGACTGGCAAAAAGCAGAAAATTCTTTAAAATACGTTCTCAAAAAACTGAAATTAAAATATCAAATTGATCCGGGGGGAGGAGTTTTTTACGGCCCGAAAATTGATATCAAAATAAAGGATTCCTTAGGTCGTCCCTGGCAATGTACGACTATTCAAGTTGATTTTAACTTGCCAGAAAAATTTAATTTGAATTATATTGACCAAAAAGGAAAGAAAAAAAGACCAATTATGGTCCACCGCGCTCTTTTAGGATCGATCGAGAGATTTATTGGAGTACTGCTTGAAAATTATGCTGGGGCCCTGCCTTTGTGGTTATCGCCAGAACAAGTTTGGGTAATACCGGTTGGGGCCCGCCATGAAAAATATGCCAGAGAAGTCGGAAGTAAGATGTTAGATGCTGGATGTAGAATAGAAGTTAAAGATGAAAATGAAACTGTTTCAAAAAAAATTCGAGAGGGTGAGCTCCAAAAAATTCCTTATCTTTTAGTTGTCGGCGACAAAGAAATGAAATTAAGGGCAGTTAGGGTTCGTTCTAAAAATAAAGACCTAGGGGTAATGTTATTGACAAAGTTTATTGAAAAGATTAAATCAGAAATAGAAAAGAAAAAATAATTAATTTAAAAAACAAGAATTAAACAAGAGAAATTAGAAAAAGTACTTCCCTAAATTAAACAGAAATTATAAAAAAACAGCTTTGAAAAAGGCTGTTTTTTATTGTAATATTAACGATATGAAATATCGTATTATTAATTTTGGGTGCCAGATGAATAAATCTGACTCGGAAAGAATTGCTACTGTTTTAGAGAATCTGAAATATAAATTAGCTTCAGATATTAATGAAGCTGATTTGATTGTAGTTAATATGTGCTCGGTAAGGCAATCAGCAGTTGATAGGGTATTTGGATTAATTCCAAAATTTCAGAAACTAAAAACGAAAAACGAAAAACTAAAAACTATTTTAACCGGATGTGTTTTAAAAGAAGACAAACGAAAATTCGAAAAAAGTTTTGATCAAGTTTTAAAATTTAAAGATTTGTTGGAATATCAACCAAAATATCAAAATGATTTTTCAGCTTTTATTCCAATTTCTAATGGTTGTAATAATGCTTGTTCTTATTGTGTTGTTCCTTATGTTCGAGGTCCTTTGGTTTGCCGCGACCATCGAGAGATTTTAGAAGAAGTAAAAAATGTCGTTCAAAAAGGATTTAGGGAAATTTGGCTTCTTGGTCAAAATGTTAATGACTATCAATCCCCTACCGATTCTTCAATAAATTTTGCTAAACTTTTAGAATTAGTAAATGATATTCTTGGTAATTTCCAAATTAGATTTACCTCTCCAAATCCAAAAAATTTCTCTGGTGAATTAATTGAAGTTATGGCGAAATCCAAAAAAGTTGCCAAATACATTAATTTACCTGTTCAATCTGGAGATAATGAAATCTTAAAGAGAATGAATAGGCCTTATACGATAGAACAATACAAAAATCTGGTAAAAAAAATCAGGGAGAAAATTCCTGATATTAATCTAACAACCGATGTAATTGCTGGCTTTCCTGGTGAAACAAAAAAACAATTTGAAAATACGGTTAAACTTTTCAAAGAAATTAAATTTAATCTGGCTTACATTGCTAAATACTCCCCTCGACCAGGCACAGCTGCTTTTCAAATAAAAGACAATGTTTCTTTGAAAGAAAAAAGGAGAAGAGAAAAAATTTTAAGAGAAATTATAGGAAAATATGCTTAAAAAACTTATTGTTATTTTGGGGCCGACGGCTTCCGGAAAATCGGAATTAGCGATAAAACTGGCTAAAAAACTTGCCCCGTACCAAACCGAAGATTCTGGTGCGGGGTTTAATGGTGAGATTATTTCGGCTGATTCAAGGCAGGTTTATAAGGGAATGGATATCGGAACTGGGAAAATCACTAAAAAAGAGATGAAAAGTATCCCCCATTATCTTTTAGATGTTGCCTCTCCGAAGAGAAGATTCACGGTTGTCCAATATCGAAAATTAGCGTTGAAAGCAATAAATAAAATTCATAAAAAAGGTAAAATCCCGATTCTTTGTGGGGGAACTGGTTTTTATATTCAGGCAGTAGTTGATGGAATAGTAATCCCAGAAGTTCCGCCTGATTGGAAATTGAGAAAAAAATTGGAGAAAAAGTCAGTTGAAGAACTTTATAAAATTTTAAAAAAACTTGACCCAAAAAGAGCTAAAACAATTGAAAAGAAAAATAAAAGAAGATTAATCAGGGCTTTGGAAATTGTAATAAAAACAAAAAAGCCGGTTCCGGGTTTAAAGAAAAATCCTCTACCCTATCCGGTTTTAATGCTGGGTATTAAAAAAGAAAAAAAAGAATTGAAAAAATTAATAAAAAAGAGATTTTTAAAATGGTTAAAAATTGGTTTAATTGCCGAAGTTAAAAAATTACGAAAATCTGGTCTTTCTTGGAAAAAAATTGAAGATTTTGGAATTCATTATCGATTAATAGCTCAATATTTACAAAATAAGATGAATTATAAAGAAATGATTGAAAATTCGATAATCGAACTTCAAAATTACGCCAAAAGACAATTAACCTGGTTTAAAAAAGATAGGCGTATAAACTGGATTAAGAATTACAAAGAAGCAGAAAAACTAGTGAAACGTTTCTTATAAAATAATCCAGGAGGAGGAATTGGTAAGCGCTATTAACGCTTGATTCCTCCCCCCGTTTTTGCCTCACCATTTGGTAAGACACTCTTCAATTGGAGTGTAAGGAACAAGTCTCCCGGAAGATAGCTTAATCATGCCCGCAGGAACCGGCGCCTCCTTTTTCTGGAAGTGAGGGGGTTCCCCTGGTTTAAAAACAACTCCTAGATTCTCAAGGAGTTGTTGATCTTCCGGACTTAGGGGTACGTTTATTCTCATTTGCCACCTCCATGATAATTTATATTATACTATCTTTTTTGCCAATAGGTTTTCGCGGATGGGGCTCTACCCCGAGTCTTATGCATCTGTTACAAACGTCGTAGGGATGTGAAGGATAGAGAATTTTTCCACAGGTCCGGCATCTCTCCTCCGCCGGATATAATTCTCGCTTTTTCTCTATTTGTTCCTCCTTCCTCAGTGGTACCGCACCTTTTCTTCTCCCTTTGCCGGTACTTTTATTTTCATCGACCGGATCTAGCTCGATTAGAGAACCTAGCTCAATGTACATTCCTCACCTCCTTTTTTAAGATTTTAAGAAAAATTTCCGCTGTGGATTTCGGGAGATTCCTTCTCTTTTTCCTGCCATCTTCCTCTATCCCAAATTTCGATATATTCTATGCATCCCACGACAACGATTTCCTTTTGTAGATTCGCGTACTCTCTTAAAGGTCGAGGAATTAAAACTATTCCTTGTCTATTAATCGGAATACCATTTTTCTCATCCCCCGGATAGACTGTAAGGCAACCATCGGGAGAAGGAGTAATAATAACCCATCCCTTAAGTTTCTTTCTTAATTTTGCCGGAATTACAACCCTTCCTGCTTCGTCGTGGATTCGATGAAGATACTTCCCATAATATTCAAACTTCATCAATCACCTCCGGATTGCGATTGCCTGAATTAAGGAGGTCTTAATCATTTCCTTTAATTCAGGCTTGAATTTTTTTCCAGAAAAAGTAAACTTGGTGAAATAGGACCCGTACCTTTTGATTTCAGAACAAGACAAATAGAAATAGTATCCATTTCGGTATCCATTTCCAGCTAGGTAATCCTCGACATACTCCATCACTCTGTTCGCTTTTTTCACTTCCAAAAACGGAACAAAAAAAGAAAAATCATCGTTAGATTCTAAAGTCTCAATCTCATCCATCTTCTCCTCCTTTATTTCGCACCCTTCTTATTGATTTGTAAAGGTGCTATTTTATTTGATATATTATTCTAATACTTTATTTAATTTTTGTCAACCCCGTAGAGAAATTTCGAACAATAATATTGAACTGGACGAAGTCCATTCGAAACTCTTCTACGGGGTCAAGGTTTTGTTTAAAATGTCGCGAACTATTGGAGGACTTGCCTTTCCTTTGGTTTGAACCATTATTTGACCAATTAAATATTGAAGGGCATGGGCTTTTCCCTTTTTGAAATCTTCAACTGCCTTTTGATTTTTGGAAATTACTTCTTTAATGATTTTTTCAATTGTGGCTGTATCAGTAATCTGAATTAGGCCTTTTTCTTCAATAATATGGGAAGGGTCGGCTCCGGTTTTAAACATTTCTCCCAGGACCATTTTAGCGATTTTACTTGAAATCTTTCCTTCATAAATCAAAGTAATAAATTCGGCAAAATTTTCTGGAGTAATCAGGAAATCTTCACCGGAAACCGAAGCTCCTTTTAATAAACCCTGTAAATCAGTAATTAAATAATTTGTTGCTAATTTTATCAAGTTAAAAATCTTTGTATGAGGAAGTCTTGGGTCAAATTCACTAACTACTTTTTCAAAATATTCTCCCAAATCTTTATTAAAAACAAAGAAATCGATGCTTTTTTCGTCCAATTCATATTCCCGCCTCAACCTCTCTCTTTTTTGTTGGGGAAGTTCGGGGATTTCGGCTTTGATTTCATTTAAATATTCTGGTGTTCCTAAATGTAAAATTGGTAAATCGGGTTCGGGAAAATACCTGTAATCATGGGCTTCTTCTTTTTCTCTCTGGCTTACTGTTACGCCTTTTATATCATCCCAACCCCTCGTTTCCTGGATAACTTTTTTGCCAGTTTTTAAAACTTTTGCTTGACGCTCAATTTCATAATCAAGAGCTTTCTCTACTGCTCGAAAAGAATTTAAATTTTTAATCTCTACCTTAGTTCCTAACTCCTTATCTTTATATTCGCGTAAATCCGTTTCTAATCTATGTGAATCTGTGGCGGGCAGAAGTGAGATATTAACTTCTGCCCGCATCTGTCCTTTTTCCATATCGGCATCGGAAACGCTGAGATATCTTAAAATTAATTGCAACTCCTCGGAAAATCTTCTGGCCTCTTTGGCTGACCTTAAATCTGGTTCAGTTACTAGCTCCATTAAGGGAATCCCAGCTCGGTTAAAATCAACTAAGGAGTAATCTTCTCCTTCAGGATGAACCAATTTTCCGGTATCTTCTTCTAAATGGACTCGTCGAATTCTGATTTTCTTCCCATCGATTTCTAAATATCCTTCTTTACAAAGAGGCATGTCATATTGCGATATCTGATAACCTTTTGGTAAATCGGGATAAAAATAGTTTTTTCTATCAAATTTAGAATATTCTGGAATTTGACAATTCAAAGCTAAGCCAGTTTTTATTACTTTTCTTACCGCCTCTTTGTTAATAACAGGGAGGCTTCCCGGTTGCGCAGTACATGTTGGGCAAATGTTAACGTTCGGATGACGCTCATTCGGATCATTTAAACAATCACAAAACATTTTACTTTTTGTATTCAACTCCACGTGTGTTTCGAGACCAATTACAGGTTGGTAATTCATAATTTTTTAGATTCCTTTAGAATTTCAACGCCTGAACTGGTTCCGATGATGTCGGCGCCGGCTTTTATTGCTTCCTTGACATCAGAAAGTGTTCTGATTCCGCCGGCGGCTTTAATGAGAAGTCCGGGAGCTCCTTGGCGCATCAATTTTAGATGATAAAATTTTTCTTTCAATTCCCGATGCTCTAATGGGTCTTTCTCGGTGGCTGTTTTGACGCAAATCGCGCCGGCTTCTTTGACTATCTTTGAAGCTTTTTCTATTTCTTCATCAGTTAAATATCCTGAGCCAATAATTACTTTTGTTGGCAAAATTTTAGAAATTTCTTTTAAATCTTTTAAAACTTTCATCCATCTTTCGTGTTTTACATCCGGAATTGAAATTACCACATCCAATTCATCGACCCCATCTCTTTTAGCTTTTTGGCAGAGGTCTGTCCTCTGCCAATGAGGGCTATCGCCTATTGGTGGATCAACTAGACAAACCACTTTTATATCGGTTCCTTTTAATTCTTTCTTTACCAATTTCACCCATTCAGGATTAACGCAAACCCCTCGAAAGCCGTATTCTTTTGCTTCTTGACAAGTTTTAATAATATCTTTTTCGGTGGCAGTAATTTTTATATTGGTATGGTCAATGATTTTAGCTATGTTCATGTGTTTAATTTTAAAATTTTTCGCCAGTTATTTTTGTAATAATTAAATTTTTTATCGAAGTCTTTTTTAGGAGTAATCTTTTTAATTCCTAAAGCTATTAATTTAGTTTTTAAATTGTTATAAATTTTTTCTTTGTTTTTCTCAGTTCCGATTTCTTCTAATTCAATAATTCTTCCGTATCCCTTAGTGTCATCAAGAAATACTTTTATTCCTCGCCAATCATAGACTTTTCTCTTTCTGAACCACATTATACTGATATTAAATCCTAATCTCGCGAATATTTCTTTTAAATTTTCAAAATCGGTTCTTTTAAATCTAATTTTAATTTCATCTCGGAAATTATCATGAATTTTGCCAGATTTTAAAATCAGATAACTGAAATCTGCATCTCGACGAATCCGGATATTTTCCTTTCCACAATAAGCGGTTTCTTCTTTAATTTCTTTTAAGAATTTAGCAACTTTATTAAGTTTTCTTTCTAAATTTTTGTATTGAGTGGGAGAAATAAAGCTTCTTACTTCAATTTCAACATTTTTCATATAAGTTTTTAATTTCTTCAAAAACTTTTTTAATGGGTTTTTCTCCGTCAATAATATAGATATTTTTGAGTTTTTTGGCAAATTTTAGATAGTTTTTATAAACACCTTTTAATTTTTCTTCTTTCTCAAATAATTCTTTATGAAATCTCTCTTTTTTTATTCTTTGAATACAGGTTTTCGGGGAAACTTTCAAAAGAAAGGTTATATCTGACAAAATAAATTTTTTATTAATTCCTATTAACCATTTTTCATCTTTAATATCTAAATTCCCATAAGCTAAGGTGGAAAGTAAATATCTGGTGCAAATTACATTTATTCCTTTTTTAAGCAAAGGAATTATTTCTTTTTCTAAGTGATGGGCTCTGTCAGCAGTAAATAAAAGTTGAAGACACTCGGGTGAACTTTTCCACTCCCCAGCTATCTGGCTTTTAATTAAACCTCCAATTAAAGAAGAAGTTGGCTCACCTGTTAAATAAGCCTTTTTATTTTTCCGTTTCAAATATTTAAGCAAAAGCGCAGATTGAGTAGTCGTCCCCGACCCATCAAGCCCCTCAAAAACAATGAACTGGCCAGGATAAGGATTTTTAATCATATATCGAGCCCCGCCCTTTCCTTTCTTTTAGAAAGGGCGGGGCGAAGGTGGTGATGAGGATAAAGTCCTCATCACCTTTGTTTTTCTTTTTTCTTGGTGGTTACTCTGCCACCTTGCCATTGGCCCCGGTATAAATTCGATTTGCCTTTGACTTCAAAAAACATAATGTGGATTACTCTCGAGCCCATTTCTAATTTAAAGCCCTCATCTCGAAAATTGTAAATTCCAGTAGTTAGTTCTCCTTTGTAACCCGGCGCAGTTTGGCCACCAAAAATATAAACTCCCGAGCGATATAAAGTTGAACGAGGTGTAAATAAAGCTAAAAGATTATCTGGCATACTTAATTTCTCAATCGTCTTCATCAAATAATAAGTTCTGGGTAAAAGAGTTACTTTTTGGGATTTATCTTTTTTATACTTTGCCACCAGTTTAATTTCTGGCGTCTCCCTTTCTTCTATTCCTAAAAACCCTTGCCCTTTCACTTCGTATAACTCTCCTATCCTTAAATCAAACCCCGCCCCCTCAGGATTTTTCAATTCTCTTTCCGAAAGATTCTCAACTATTTTTTTCTCTTTAACTAGTTTTAAAAGTTTTTTTACTCCTAAAATCATTTACCGAGTTTTTATTTATAAAAACGTAGGTGAAGATGAAAACGAAGTTTTCATCGCCTCCCTAAGTTTTTTAAATTTTCTTCGAATTTCCTTTTTAGTTCGGCTTTCATTTCCTGGTGGAATTTTTCATTGTAGTTTTTAACCGAATTTAAAATCATCGGGCAGCTTTTTTCTTCCGGACAAAAACCAACAATCTGACATTTCGGTCCAATAAATTTATTTAAAAATCCAAAGCCTTTTTTTGCTAAGATATTTTTAATCTGAGCCACTTCTCTCAGACTGTTTCTTCTCATTTCTTCTTCAGCTGTTGGGCAAATCCTTAAAGGATAATATCCAGTTAAAAGATTATATAAATCGTATTCCTGCAAAATATCAATTTTTACTGCTCTGGGAATTAAAAAAATGGCTTCCCTCGGTTTTATTTTTAAATCAATTAAACTTTGATAGCCTTTAAAAGCTTGTAAGGCAGTTGAAAGATATTCAGATAAAAGTTCTTGATTTTTCTTTATTGATGGCGGAATAGAAAAAGCTTCTTCGATTTCCTTTAAGGCAGCTTTGGTAATTTTCTTTTGCTTAATTTGTTTTTTAAATTTTTTAAATTTCTTTGCTGCTCTTTCGATACAATAATAAATTGATTCAATAATCTGAAGGCAGGTTCGATGTCTCTTTTTTTCTCCCCAGACCCGCCAGGGAATAGAAGATAAAACCTTAATTTTTAAAGCCAAATTATAATCGCGGAGAATTTCCTGGAGCAAAGCCAAAAGAGTTAACCACTCTTTCTTAATTTGCTTTAAAGAAGAAAATGTGGCTTTTCTCTTTTTTTCTAAATCTGCCAGTTTTTTCTCCAAGGTCTGAGGTACTGCCCCATCTATTGAAATCAATTTTGAGCCATCAATCAATTTTTCGGTTTTTCGAAGTTCTCTAACTAAATTTGATTTTTGAGGATTTTTAAAAATGTTTGGGTAAGGATAGACATTTCTCGGAGCGGCTTCCCTGGTGGCATAAAGTAAATCAATTCCCAGTTTTTTTGCCTCTTTCTCGATTTTTTTTAGCAGGAGTCCTATCTCTTCTGGCATCCACTCTCTTTCAGCTTCGTATTCTCTTTTTAATCCAATCACAGATTCTATGGGTAATTGAATTATCACCGTGCCGTAATGCCCGTATTGTAAAATTTTACTTGCCTCATCTCTTGGAATTCCTTGGGATAGGATAAAATTAAAGAATCTTATGTTTTTTTCCGAAACTTCCTGATAAATTTTTTTTGCTCTTTTATCAAAAAAAATTTTATCAGGAAAAACGATGTCCCTTTCAGTAACCTGATTTCTTCTTCCAGAAGTTGTTAAAGATGATGAAAAGACAATTCCGGTTAAAGCTGAGTCCAAAAATTTACTTCCCTCATAAGTTAGGCAAAGGGAGGGGGTAGTTGATAAGGAAGCGTGACCTCGTAAGGAAGATTTTTGTAAAATTATTTTTATTTTTTCATCTAAATTTTCTCCTTTTTCTTTAATTTCCTTAAAGAGGGTTTTTATTGCCTTTCCCTTAAAAGTTAAAAGGGCGGAAAGAGCAACGATTTCTTGGGGATTTAAAATACCAGTCTTGTCGTTAAAGACTGGTGTAATTCCTAAAAATTTAACTTTTAGATTACGAGTTAAAAGTGGTTTCATTTTTTAGGTTCTTGATTTATTTTACTGGCCCGGGGAGATTTTTGTCTGGCATATTTATGGTCTTTTTGTTTTAGATAAGGGATTTCAGCTGGGCTGGAAAGAGTTTCGAAAGTTAGAGCACAAATTCGGGTTTTTCCAGCATATAAAATCACTGGCATTGATCCCATATTACCAAGCTCTATCACGGCCTTTCCTTGCCAACCTGGGTCAAATCTAGCTGCAGTTAGATGAACCACTACCCCAAGCCTGGCTAGGGATGATCTTCCATCAAGTCTGGCCACTAAATCATTACTTATCGAGAATTCTTCTTTGGTTGTTGTTAAAACAAAACCTTTTGGTTGTAAAATGAAGGGCCCTCCATTTTCGATTTTAATTTCTTCCATAATTTGTTCGAAATCAATTTTTCTTTTTGGATCTAGATAGGGATATTCAGATGGTTTAAAGGTCTTAAAAATATTTCCTAAATGTAAATCAAGAGAACAGGGGCCCAATTGCTCTTTAAATTTTGGTCTGGGTTTTATTTTAATTTTTCCCTCTTTTATGTATTTTTTTATATCACGATCCGATAAAATCATGGTATTATTTCAATTCCCATATTTCGGGCAGTGCCCTCGATGATCTTCTCAGCTTTTTCAATATTTTCGGTATTTAAATCTGCCATTTTTTTCTCAGCAATTTCTTTAAGTTGGGCTTTGGTAATTTTTCCAACTTTGGTTTTTTGGGGCTCGCCGGAACCCTTTTCAATTCCGGCTGCTTTTTTTAATAATTCAGAAGCCGGGGGTTGTTTTAATTGAAAAGTGTAAGTTCTATCTACATAAACTGTTATTTCAACCGGAATAGTAAAGCCAGTTTGATTTTTTGTCACTTCATTAAATTTTTGACAAAATTCAATAATATTTAAACCATGGGGAGCCAAAGCCGGTCCCACTGGTGGAGCCGGAGTAGCTTTTGCAGCAGGTATCTGTAATTTTAAAATTGCTTTTATTTTCTTCATAAAATTAAAGTTTCTTTATCTGTAACGAATCCAACTCAACTGGTGTATCTCGGCCAAACATATTGACTAAAACTTTTACTTTTCCTCTTTCTTCGTCAATTTCCGAAACCTTGCCATCAAAATCTTTAAATGGACCATCAATAATTTTTACTAAATCTCCAATTTTGACCTCGATTTTATATTGAGGCTCCGCAACACCCATTCTTTTCATTAAATTTTCGATCTCTTCTGTGGAAACCGGGATAGGGGTGGTGCCGGCGCCAACAAAACCAGTCACATTGGGAGTATTTCTAACTACATACCAGGAGTCGTCAGTAACAATCATCTCAACTAAAACATAGCCAGGATAAACTTTTTCTTCAATCACTTTTCTCTTTCCATCCTTTATTTTAATCTTTTTTTCTTTTGGGACAATAACATTAAAAATTTTATCTTCCATTCCTAAACTTTCAATCCGCTGCTTTAAGTTTTTGGCAACGGCATCTTCATAGCCTGAATAGGTGTGAATGACATACCAATTTCTTTTTTGAGGTAATATTTGTTTTGGCATAGTAGTGGTAATACAAAGTTAGTCGCTCGCCCTCTTCCAGCCTTGCGTCTGGCGCCCAGCTCTTTCCAAGAAAGGGCTGGGCTTCGGGCTCGCTCGATAATCACCCTAGGATGGGAGTTTCCGCTTCGCGGATAATTCTCGCAACCCGCCCCGACCCCCTCCGATGTGGAATGTTTTATCTTAATATAAATTTTTTTAGCAAGGTAGTAACAATAAAATCTAGACCGCCCAAAAAAACAGCTACCCCTACTGAAATTCCGATAACAATTAAGGTATATCTTATTGTTTCTTCTCTCGTTGGCCAATTAACCTTTTTCATTTCCAGACGGACTTCTTTTAAAAAGGTAGTAATTTTTGATATAAATTTCATGCGAATTTTATGCGAATTATATGCGAATAGAAATTTAAATGTCGAGATTTTTCACTTTTTTTGCGTAAGCCTGAATAAATTTTTTGCGGGGCAAAACTTCATCTCCCATTAAAATATCAAAAATTTTATCAGTTTCTCTGGCATCTTCAATAGTAACCTGTAACAAAACCCTATTTTCTGGATTCATTGTTGTCTCCCATAATTCTTCACTATTCATTTCTCCAAGGCCTTTATAGCGCTGAATACCAATCCCCGAAGTTTTTTTCCTTGACTTTAAAACTTCAGCCTTTTGATCTTCAGTATAAGCATATTTAATTTCCTTTCCAGTTTGGATTTTGTAAAGTGGAGGCTGGGCGATATATAAATATCCTCTTTCAATTATTGGTTTAAGATAGCGATAAAAGAGGGTTAAAAGTAGAGTTCGAATATGATTTCCGTCGGTGTCGGCATCACAGGTAATAATTATACGGTGATATCTGGCTTTTTCAATATTAAAATCTTCGGCAATGGCGGTACCTAAAGCAATAATTAAAGCTTTAATTTCTTTTGAATCTAAGATTTTATCTAAACGGGCTCTTTCTACATTTAAGATTTTCCCCCGAAGGGGTAAAATAGCTTGGAAATGACGATCTCTTGCCTGACGAGAAGATCCTCCAGCGCTTTCTCCCTCGACTATATAAAGCTCTGATTCCTCCGGTTTTCGAGAAACGCAATCAGCTAATTTTCCTGGCAGAGCCATTCCTTCTAAAATTCCCTTTCTCAAAACTGTTTCTCTGGCGGCTTTTGCTGCTTTTCTGGCTTTTTGAGATAAAACACATTTTTCAATAATCGCCCTGGCATCTGCCGGATTTCTTTCTAAAAAATCGGAAAGCGTTTCTGAAATAACCTGCTCCACTGCCACCTTTGCTTCCGGGTTACCCAACCTTGCTTTGGTTTGACCTTCAAACTGAGGTTCTTTTATTTTGACAGAAATCGCTCCAGTCAAACCCTCTCTGATATCTTCTCCAGTTAAATTTTCATCCTCTTCTTTCAAAAAGCCATTTTTTCTAGCATAGTCATTGAAGGTTTTAGTTAGGGAAGTTCGGAAACCAGTTAAATGAGTGCCTCCTTCTTCAGTATAAATATTATTAGCAAAACCTTCTTCATAACACTCGTATTCCTCGGTGTATTGGAGAGCAGCTTCTACAATTATCCCATTTTTCTCGCCAAAACCATAAAAAATATTGGGATGACGAGGGGTTACTCCTCTGGTTAAATATTTGATATAAGAAGCCAACCCGCCCTCAAAATAAAAGCTATAAGATGTAGGGGCCCATTCGCGAAGCGAATGGGACTCCGACCCTCCCATCACCCTCCCCGACTTACGTCGGGGCCCCTCGGATGTGGTGGGTGGGTTGTAGTCTGGTTTTACTCTTTTATCAATTACCGTAATTTTTACTCCCTTTGTTAAGTAAGCCTGTTGGCGAAGATGAGTTAAGATTCTTTTCAAATCAAATTTTATTTCTTTAAAAATTTCTGGGTCCGGCTCAAAAACAACGGTGGTACCGGTTTGCTTACATTTGCCAAATTTTTTCACTTTGGTTTTGGTTTTTCCTCGAGAATATTCTTGATAGAATTTTTCTCCCGATCTACAAACCTCTACCCTCATCCAAGAAGATAAAGCACAAACTACCGATACTCCTACTCCGTGAAGACCTCCAGCCACCTGATAGGCCTTTCCTCCAAATTTTGCTCCAGCATGCAAAGTGGTTATTACTGTTTCCAGGGCTGATTTTTTTGTCTGGGGATGTTTTTCAACCGGTATCCCTCTTCCATCATCAATTGTTTTTACTTTATTTCCTGGTAAAAGCATAACCTCAATATTTTTGCAATAACCCATTATCGCTTCATCCAAACTATTATCAACACACTCCCAGATTAAATGATGGAGACCGTCGGGTCCGGTTGAACCAATATACATTGCTGGCCTTTTCCGAACCGGATCCAATCCCTCCAAAATATAGATATCCTTAGCGGTGTAAGTTGCAGGGGCCCGCCCGAAGGGCGGGAGGGTGGAGGGTGGGTTGTAGTCTTCAGTTTTTAGTTTTTTAGGTTTTCTTACCATATTACTTTCTGACTTGCCATTCTGGATTTTCTTCCAGAGTTTTAATTATTTTTTGTTGAATTTCATCGATTTCTTTTGAAGAAAGAGTTCGATCTTCGGCTTGATAAATTATATGGAAGGCTAAATTTTTTTTACCTCCGGGTATTTCCTCTCCTTCGTAAATATCAAAAAGGTCAACATCCTTAACTAAAATCCCTCCGGCAGTTTCAATTTCATTCAAAACCTCTTCCACCCTAATCTCCAGCGGCACTAAAACGGCAATATCTCTGACTGCTGCTGGAAATCGAGAAATTGGCTGATAAATTGTCTCCTCTGAACTTAATCTTTGTAATTTTTCGAAATCGATATCGAAAACGACTACCTTACCTTCAATCTTGAGATCTCCGAGAATCTTTTGAGACATCTCTCCTAAAAATCCGATTTCCTCGTGGTTAACTTTAATTTCGGCACAAATTTTTGGGTTCCAGATAGATAATTTACTAGGGGCCAATTCGCCACTAGGCGAATGGGAGGATGTGGTGGGTGGGTTGTAGTCTTCGGGTGTTGGCTGATATTCGTCATACCAAATATTGCTAATCCCAAGCTTTTGCAAAAGTAAATCTATCACCCCTTTCATTTGATAAAATGCATCACCTGTAGGCGATGAAACTAAAGTTTCATCTTCACCCTTCGCTAACGTTCGGGTAATTAATCCGGTTAACATTCTTTTTTCAGTTCTCGGCGCTTGAAAAATTTTTCCTAATTCAAAAATCCTGATTTCTCTGAAATTTTTCTGATTTTTTGCCACATTTTTCAGAAGATTTGGGATTAAACTTGGTCTTAAATATTCTTGTTCAAGACTAATTGGATTTTCTACTTCTATCAATGCTGATTTAGGCTGATCTAGCTGATAGATACTGATATCTTTTTCGCTTACAAAAGAGTAATTATAAACTTCAGTAAAGCTGGCCTCCTTTAAAATATTTTTTGTCAGGTCTTCCCAAAAAATATTGAAATTTCTTTTGGGAGGAACCAAAGCGGAAACTGGAAAGACGACTTTAATTTTCTGATAACCATAAATTCTGCCAATTTCTTCAATTAAATCCTCGGGTATGGAAATATCCAACCTCAATGTCGGCACTTCAACCAATAGATGTTGAGGTCTAACCTCAGCAATTCCAAATTCTAGTCTTTTTAATATATTTTTTATTTCTTTTAAAGGAATTTTTATCCCGAGCAGTCTTTCTACATAGTCTAAATCCAACTTAATTCTTTTTGCCCCCCAAAAAATTTTGGTGGGGGGTTTTTGGGGGTAAAAATCAATTAAACCTTTAGCTATCTTCGGGTACCCGCCTTGCGGGTGAGCAATTTTTTGAATCAAGAAAGCGGCTCGGTTAATTCCAATTTCGGTTAAATTTGGGTCAATTCCATGTTCAAAGCGCCAAGAAGCATCGGTTTTTAAATCTATTGTTTTTGAGCCCTTACGAATAACTTTAGGGTTAAAATTGGCCGATTCTAAGACAACAATTTTTGTCTTATTATCAATCTCCGGGAGCTTTCCTCCTTTAATTCCAGCGATTGCTACTGGTTTTTTCTCATCGGCAATAACCAGAATATCCTCATTTAAATCGTATTTTTCCTCGTCTAAAGTAACAATTTTTTCTCGCTCTTTGGCAAATCGGACAATAATTTTTTTTCCTGCAAGTTTTTCGCCATCGAAGGCGTGAAGAGGTTGACCAGTTTCTAACATTCCGTAATTAGCAATGTCGACAATATTGTTAATTGGTCGTAGGCCACAAACTTTTAATCTTTCTCGGATCCATTTTGGCGAAGGAAAAACTTTAACATCGGTAACTACCCTAGCCGTATATCGTGGACAAGCATTTTTATCTTTCACCTCAACACGAACAAAATCTTTAGCTTTTATATTTTTGTTTTCCCTAATTATCGAAGTTGAACTTCGATAGATTAAGCCGGTTATGGCTGATATCTCTCGGGCAATGCCTAAGTGGGAAAAACAATCTCCAGCTCGGCTTGGCTTAACATCAATATCTAAAGCAAAATCTTTCCCTTCTTTTCTAATCTCTTCCACTTCAGCAAAATGGACAGTTAACAAAACTGCCAATTCTTTTGGAGGGGGTAGCTTTTTCTTAAAAAAAGATTGTAGCCAATTATATGAAAACACCATAGTGGTATTAGAACTGGTTAAGGAATCTTAAATCTCCTGAACGGAATAACCTGATATCATTAATTTTATATTTCATCATTGCTAATCTATCTAATCCAAAACCAAATGCCCATCCCTGCCACTCTTTGGGAGTTAATTTAGCGGCTTTAAAAACATTTGGGTGAACCATTCCGGCGCCAGCCATTTCTACCCAACCAGTTCCTTTACAAACTAAACATCCCTTTCCTCCACAAACCAGACAACTTATCCCAATGTCGAAAGATGGCTCAGTAAAAGGAAAGTAATCGGGCCTCAAACGGAATTTAATATCGTTCCTGAAAAATCTCCGAAAAAATTCTCCGATTATTGCTTTGAAATTGGCAACCGAAACTTTTTTATCAACCATTAATCCCTCAACTTGATAAAGTTGGAATTCGTGAGAGGAGTCGGTGGCTTCGTGTCTGAAAACATTACCTGGAACTATTATTCTGAGAGGAGGATTATTTTTCTCCATATAACGCACCTGAACCGGACTGGTATGAGTTCGAAGTAAAAGGCCATTTTTTAAATAAAAAGTATCCCAGAGGTCTCGGGCTGGATGGTCTTTTGGAATATTCAAGGCATCGAAATTATACCATTCGGTTTCCATATCTGGTCCCTCCACTACCGAAAATCCCATTGTCTGGAAAATTTCCTCAACTTTTCTTTGGACCTGAGTCAGTGGGTGCAAATGGCCTAAAGCAAGTTTTTGCCCGGGAGCAGTAATATCGAGCCACTCTTCCTTGTCCTCCGTAGTTTTAACGAAGGAGGATTTCTTCTGTTCCATTTTCTCCCGCAAAAAATTTTTCAGTTCATTTGCCTCTCTGCCAATTTTAACTCTTTTTGCTTTTGGCAGCTTTTCCAAGGAACGCAAAATCCGAGTAATCTCTCCTCGCTTCCCCAAATATTTTTTAAAAATCTCATCTAACTCTTTCAAATCCAGTGCTTTTTCTACCTCTTTTTGGACCCGATTTTTGAGGGTTTTTAGATTAATTTTTACCATTTTCATTAATTCATTTTACCTTAAAATGAATACAAAATCAATCCCTCCCCAGTTTCGTTTTATCCACAGTGTAGCTAAAATTAAGGTGGAATTTTCCAAATGACGAAATTTGGGAGGGCAAGTGTGGATAAGTCAAAAATTAAATAAAAAGTCGCTGAGCCTAATGGCCCAACGATCTATATTGAAATTTAGCTTATTAGCTAAGCTCCTTTCTTCTCATCCAAAGCCAGTGATGCAGGGGTGTAACTTGAACAAGTCTTGGGTCAGCCAAACCAACTCGTCTCTGTTCTTCTTCTAAAATCAGGTTATTAGCCCATAATTCGGATTGGAAGCGGCAACGTCCGGGCTTTTTCTCATAAAGTGGAGTGGGAATTATCCAATCTCCTTTTATTCCAGACCCGCAAGAAATTAAACTACTGGCTGTCCGACAATCAATAATCCGAACAGGATAAACATCACAAGAGCCATCGCTTTCATTAAGAAATGGGCAAGGTTTACCATGCCAATCTTCGTAGACCTTGAGGGAGTTAATTTTAAGACTAAATTCGTTTCTCCCAAAATAATCCCGCCACTGAGAAACAAAACCCCGGATTCTCCTTAATAAAGGAATGCGGATCGGCCTTGGTAATCCATCAACAAATTTAACAATTTCGTCCATTTCTATCTTAGTGCAAGCAATCATCTGATAGCAGCAATAAGAACATCCCTTTTTGCAGGCTAAAACTACACCAGAGTTTTTAATTTCCTCTGCCACAAACTCATCTAGAACTTGATATAGAGCCAGGACAAAAGATATCCCCTTCTCTTTTTTTCTTTGCTGGACAGCTTTTTGAAAATCCTCCAAAGTTAATCCAGGTTGAAAGGCTGATTTTATTTGACCAACTTGATTTAATCTTTCTCTCACCCTAGATGGAAGTTTTTCTTCCCAATCAGACATTTTTACCTCCTTTTCTTATTGATGATATTTAGAACAAAATATTCACTTTTTAATCTGCTGTTTTTAGATTTTTTATATTAGCAAATTGAATAAAAAAAATCAATTCCTTAAAATAAAGTGGCCCGCCGGGATAAAACCCAGTCGGGCCGTTATGTTTTTTGTAAACCAATCTATTTATCTAGGTATTCTTCTCCTCTGCTTTCTCGGCCAGATATTTCTTTCCCTCTCCAACTTCAGTGTTAATCGGTACACCTTCTTTGCAAAGCGGGCATACTGCCGGTTCATAAGCAGCCATCTGAACGCTGGTGAGAGTGAAAAACTCCGGTACTCCCCCAATATCCTCTGCCTTAACTCCGCCACGATTACAAAGACCTCCGACACCGACCACTTCTCCGCCTAAAACTCGGATCATCCTGACTAGTTTTTCCACTAAACCGCCAGTGGTAAAAACATCATCAACTATTAAGACTCTCTTACCCGGCACATCCTTACCGTATCCCCTTCTCAGCTCAAGAGCCTCTCCTTCTTTATCAGCATAGATACTGATAACCTTTTGACCAGTTATCTGACAAAGATGACGGGCCACTCCCTGAGAAAGATTAATCCCGCCCGCAGCCGGCGCAACCACTACTTCTACATTATAATCCTGAAAATTCTCGGCGATTCCTTGACAGAGTTCGTCAGTTGCCATAGGATCGCGATACACACGATCCTTATTAACATACTCTGGCCCATGGTTCTTTGAAGCGTAGACAAAATGGTCATTCTTTAAAACAGCTTGTGTTTGAGCAAGAAGCTCTAGAGCTCTTTCCTCTTTCATTTTTCCACCTCCTTGAGTTTTTGTTGTGGCGCGGCTCACGCCGCACCACCCCTTTCACTGTCCTGTTATTATACTTGCCTTTATCTCGTTGATCTGGTCGCGAAGTTTCTTGGCCTCCTGAGCGGCTACATTGAAGTCACCTTCTTTTGAGGCAAAAATGATACCGCGGGCAGAGTTAATAATCATACCAAAACCGGTACTGTCCAGCCCTGCCTTCACTGTCGCTTCCAGGTCGCCCTTTTGGGCACCGATTCCTGGCACCAGAATTGGCATATCGCCAACAATCTTGCGGACTTCTTTTAGTTCGTCCGGATAAGTGACACCAACCACTAAGAGACAATTGCCATTTTTATTCCATTCATTAGCTACCTGGTAAGCCACTCTTTGATACAAGGGCATGGTTACACGATTAATTCCAGGGACCACACCTGTATCGATAGTAACAGGTAAATCCTGAAGCTCCTTTGCTCCGGGGTTAGATGTCCGGCAGAGAACTATTACGCCTTTATCGGCTCTATCAAGAAATGGTTTAAGAGCTTCTCCGCCAAAATAAGGATTGACTGTGATGGCATCGGCTCCCAATACATCAAAAGCCATTTTGGCATAGCCCCTGTTGGTATTGCCAATATCCGTGCGTTTTGCATCTAAAATAACCGGAATGGTGGGATCCAGCGTACGAATAATGCTAATTGTCTCCTGTAGGGCTTGTAATCCTGGAAACCATTGGTCCTCATAAAAGGCGCTGTTCGGTTTATAAGCACAGACAAAATCGCGGGTCATTGAGACAACGCTGAAATTAAAACCTTTCATTGTCTCATAGACATCTCCCGTTTTGCATCCTTCGGGAATCTGGGAATAGTCGCTGTCTAGCCCCACACAAACCATACTGTTTGCTTTCTGCCAACGATTCTTGAGCATCTCTATGAATGTCATTTCTTTTTCCTTCCTTTCAGTTTTTGGCATTACGACACTTATTCAGTTGTTATCACATTATCCTCACCTCCTTTAGAAAAGCAATAGCTTTCTCGGTGGCCTTCTCGATAATTAAATCTTCTGGCCTTTCCATTAATTCCTTCATAAATTCTTCCAGGCATGTTGTTAATGTTGTGGAGTCAAGCTTTATCTCAGGATGAGAATCTAATACGTTCTTTGCTACCACTCTGGTAATTGCTACAACATCAAAAACGAATGGACCTGCCATTTCTATCACCTCCTTTCCAAATAGATTTTTAATGTCCTTTTAATTAAAAGGCCTGGACTCCCTCCAAGCCAATTAATCTGCGCGGGCGATGGGATTTGAACCCACGTTCTTCCCCGTGACAGGGGGACGCTTTTAACCGGGCTAAGCTACACCCGCATACAAATACCGGGGGTGGGAATCGGACCCACGACTTTCGCCTTATGAGTGCGACGTTCTAACCGCTGAACTACCCCGGCGTTGCGGCGGTTGGATTTGCACCAACGACCTCGAGGTTATGGGCCTCGCAAGCTACTACTGCTCTACGCCGCGATATTATTTTACCCCATTAGAAATTAAAATGCAATATCCAACTAAAATTTTATCACCTTGTTATTAAATTTCTAACCCCGTTAGAAATATAAATTTCTAAACGGGTTAACGGGGTTTAGCAAAGTTTACCCCCGTTAGAAAAAACCCTAAGAAAATTAGACAACAAGACAGAAAAATTAAAAAATTCAATCCAAATTTTCTAATGGGATTTAAAGGGCTTGTAAATTGGTCAGGGCTTTTTCGTAAATGGCGATTGCCTTTTTTGCCTCTTCTAAATCCAATCTATAAGTTGGGTCATGAATAATATTATTTCTGATTCTGTGAGTTTGCCTGACCTCCTCAATATTTGGCAAGGAAACTGCAGTTAATTTTTCCAATCTCTCACCTAAAGTTTCACCACCAAACCCCATCCGGTTTAAAGTATCATCTAAGATCTTATCCGCCTCAATGATTGCTAACTTTGCCTCCGGTTCTAATCCGGTTTCTAATCTCTTTTTTATCGTTTGCCATTTTCCGACAACTTTGCTGACCCCAAAAGGTCGATAGGTTAGAAATTCTTGGGCATCCCAAATTATCATTCTTTTTAACCAGGTGGTTTTAATTAAAGCAAAAATAATAAATCCTACAAAAACCAAACTCACAATTATAAATATAATTTTTAAGGCTATCATCCAATCGGGTAAAGTTGGTGAGATTAGAAATGAAATTATTTTTGGTAAGAGGATGGGAGTCATGTTTTTTCAAATATTTCGCCGATTTTTAAAATTTTGTTTTCTTCAAATGACTGACCAATAATTTGGAGACCAACGGGGAGTTTCCCAATTTTACCGCACGGTAAAGAGAGAGCAGGAAGACCTGCTAAATTCACTGAAACCGTAAAAATATCAGAAAGATACATCGTTAAGGGGTCAGTAATTTTTTCTCCTAATTTAAAACCTGGGGTTGGAGAGACAGGAGTGAAAATAACATCAACTTTTTTAAAAGCCTTATCAAAATCTTCTTTTATTAAAGTTCTTACTTTCAAGGCTTTTAAATAATAAGCCTCATAATAACCGGCTGACAAAGCATAAGTTCCCAGCATAATTCTTCTCCTTACCTCTGCCCCAAAACCTTCCTCCCTGCTTTTTAAATAAACATCGATTAGATTGTTAGACTGTTGGATTGTTGGATTGTTGGCTGTTGAATATCCGTATTTTATTCCATCATATCTCGCTAAGTTGGCACCAGCTTCAGATGGAGCAATTATATAATAGCAGGGTAAGGCATATTCAGTGTGCGGAAGTTTGATTTCTTCAATTTTCGCTCCCAATTCTTCATATTTTTTTATCGCCTGCTTAATTATTTTTTCTACTTCGGGTTCAATCCCTTTAATAAAATACTCTCTCGGTACACCGATCCGTAAATTTGAAATTTTAGATTCGAAATTTGAAATTTTAGATTCGACCGACGTCGAATCTAATTCGTCTTTTCCCGAAATCGCCTCAAAAACAATCTGACAATCCTCCACCGTTTTCGTAATTGGTCCGATTTGGTCTAAGGATGAAGCAAAAGCAATCAATCCATACCTGGAAACTGCCCCATAGGTTGGTTTTAATCCCACTACTCCACAAAAAGAAGCCGGTTGTCTGATTGAGCCACCAGTATCTGAACCTAAGGCATAAACACATAAATTCCCAGCTACTGCTGCCGCTGAACCGCCTGAAGAACCTCCTGGCACCCGAGTGAGATCATAAGGGTTTCGAGTTGGTCCGAAAGCCGAATTTTCAGTCGAAGAACCCATGGCAAATTCATCCAGATTCGTTTTTCCTAAAATTACACAACCTTCTCTTTTTAGTTTTTTTATAACCGTGGCATCATAAGGAGCGATATAATTTTCTAAAATTTTCGAAGCGGCCGTGCAGCGAATCCCTTCGACTAGAATATTATCTTTAATTGCACAGGGAATCCCAGCCAATAATGGAATTCCTCGACTAGTTGAAATTATATCATCAATTTTTTTAGCCTGAGAAAGAGCAAAATCTTCATTAACTGTTAAAAAAGCAGAAACTTTTTTGTCTTCTTTTTTTATCTTATCCAAATAAGCCTGACAAAGCTCTAATGCTGAAAACTCCTTTTTAATTAGAGCCTGATATGCTTGAGTGATTGTTAGATTTGTAAGTTCCATATTTAGAAAATTGATTTGACTTTTAAATAGCCGTTTTTTGTTTCCGGTGCTAATTCTAACAGTTTTAGCGTAGCGTCCTTTTTAGTTTTTAGTTTTTCCTTTTCCTCATCTCCCCTCATGACATTTTCCATTTCTATTGAGTAACTGGTAGGTGTAATCTTTTTAATATCAACTTCTTTCAATTTTTCTATATAATCTAAAATTTTCGAAAGCTCTCCCTGAAACTTCCCAATTTCTTTCTCAGATAGACCGAGTCGAGCTAATTTTGCAATATGTTTTACCTCTTCTTTAGATAGCATATTATTTTGGTGGTTCTAAATATTCTGTCTCTACTAATACTTCATGTAACTCATCTAAATTTTCCAAAACCATTCCTGCTCCCCTCACTACCGCCGTCATTGGGTCTTCAATAATTTTGGTGGGAATTTTTGTCTCCTTTTGAACCAGGGTATCTAACCCTCGTAAAAGCGCACCTCCGCCCGAAAGATGGATGCCGTTAGTCATTACATCGGCTAATAATTCCGGTGGAGTCTCTTCAACTGCAATCTTAATTTCATTAACAATTTGTCTTACCGATTTTTCCATCGCCCGCCTAATATCTTCATCTGAAACCAAAATTTCTTCTGGCAAACCGGTGACCAAATTCCTTCCCCTCATTGGCAGCTCTCTCTTTTCTTTCAAAAGGTAAGCTGAACCAATTCCAATTTTAATTGCTTCGGCTGTTCGCTCCCCGATTAATAACTTATATTCTTCTTGGGCCCACTGAATTATATCTTCATTGAGTTTGTCTCCAGCTATTCTCAGACTTTTAGATAGGACTATTCCGCCTAAAGAAATTATTGCCACCTCAGTTGTCCCTCCGCCAATATCAACAACAAAATTCCCACCGGCTTCTTGAACTGGGAACCTGGCTCCAATAGCTGCTGCCATCGGTTCCTCAATCAAAAAAACTTCTCTAGCTCCAGCATTTTTAGTAGCATCGGAGACGGCTTTTTTTTCTACTTCGGTCACTCCGCAGGGAATACCAACAATTACTCTTGGTCTGGGGTTGATGACAAATCTTCTTTTGTGGGCCTTTTCAATGAAATATCTGAGCATTTGTTCAGTTACTTCAAAATCAGAAATTACTCCAGACCTCAGAGGTCTAGTGGCAACAATATGAGCTGGGGTTCGACCAACCATTTTTTTGGCTTCATCTCCTATTGCTAAAATTTGTCCAGTTTTTTGATTGACAGCTACAACCGAAGGTTCCTGAATAACAATTCCCCGACCACGGACATATACTTCAGAATTGGCTGTTCCCAAGTCAATGGCCATATCTTCGGAAAATAACCTCAAAATTTTATCGAGCATATTTTTTAAAATAATTGACTTAATAAGCTTGGGCAAAAATCCATCTTCGCCTAGATTTTTTACCACAATAAATACATTTTCCTTCTTCTTTTGGGGCACCGAGAGGCAGAGATCTATTGGTCGTTTTTGTTTCCTCTTTTATCTTAGCTTCGCATTTTGGATTTTCGCACCAAAAGGCTTTTAAAAAACCTTTTTTTGTTTTCATTATATCTTTAAAATGATTGTACTTAAAAACTTCGGTTGTATTTTCTTTTAGATATTGACGGCTCTTCAACAATAAATTCTTTTGAATTAAATCTAAAACTTTTTTAACTCGAGAAGGTAAAGAGCTAAAAGGAGCTAAGCTCCTTTCTCCGGTATCTCTTCTAACTAAAGTGATTTTCTTTTCTTTTATTTCTTTTGGCCCAATTTCTATTCTTAGAGGGACTCCTTTTAATTCCCAGTCATTAAATTTCCATCCCACAGAATACTCTTTTCTTAAATCTGTTTCAATCCTAAAATCTTTTAAAATCTTCTTCAATTCTTCTGATTTCTTTTCTAGACTTTTATCAATTCTTTTTCCTTGAAAAATTGGAATAATAATAATTTGAATTGGAGCTAATCTTGGAGGAATTATTAGTCCTGAATCATCGCCATGAACCATAATCAAGGCTCCAATACTTCTGCTTGATAAACCCCAACTTGTTTGCCAAGGTATTTTTTCTTTCCCGTCTCTTCCTAAAAATTTGATATTAAATACTTTAGAAAAATTTTGACCCAAATCATGAGCGGTACATCCTTGAAGAGCTTTGCCATCTGGCATTAGCATCTCATAAGCATAAGTATCAGCAGCTCCAGGAAATTTTTCTGATTCGGATTTTTTGCCCCATATTCCATCGATAGCAAAAAAATCCCGATAAAGTTTAACATAATTATTTAAAGCCCTCATTGCTTCACCTATAGCTTGGTCATGGGTTTCGTGGATAGTGTGGCCCTCTTGCCACAAAAATTCAGTCGTCCTTAAGAATAGATAAGTTCTTTTTTCCCAACGGACAACATTACACCATTGATTAATTAAAATTGGGAGGTCCCGCCAGGACTTAATCCACTTAGCAAACATCTCATATATAATCGTTTCCGATGTTGGCCTAAGGACAAGCTTTTCTTTAAGTTCTTTCCCTCCGCCAATTGTCACCACTGCTAATTCAGGTGAAAATCCTTTAACATGAGCTTTTTCCCTTTTTAGAAGTTTTTCTGGAATAAAAATTGGGAAATAAACATTTTTTACTCCAGCTTTTTTAATTTGCTCATCTAAAATCTTCTGGATATTTTCCCAGATAGCATAGCCATAGGGGCGAATTACCATGCAGCCTTTAACTGGTGCGTAATCAGCTAAGCCTGACTTAAGTATCACATCAGTATACCATTGAGAAAAATCTTTTGATTTCTTAAATAAAAGTTTTTCTTTTTCAAATTCCTTTTTCATAAGATTAATGGGTATTAAAATAACCTCGCGATGTCTTTTATGGTGACCCAAATCATCAAGGCGACTAAGAAGGTAAAGAAGGCCCCGGTAATGTTTTGCTCAACTTTTGGGGAAACTGGTTTTTTTCTAATTTTTTCAATTGCTAAAAATAACAATTTTCCGCCATCTAAGGCTGGAATGGGCAGAATATTAAAAATGGCAAGATAGATAGAAATTAGGGCAATAAATTGGAGATAATAACTCAGCCCGAGTTGAGCAACCTGGACCATCAAAGAACCCATTCCAACTGGTCCCATCAACTGGGCTCCTGGTGGCAATCCCTTCCCCCCGACTATCTTTCCAAAAACCTCAATTAGTCCTGACCCGATAGAAGCAGTTAAGTTCAGGGAAGCCTCAACGCCCTTAATTGGAGATATGAACCAGGGATAATTAGTTAAAGCTGTTCTGGCTAGCCCTACCCCCATAGGACCTTCGCCTTCTGGTGGCAAAATTCTGGGAACAAGGGAAGCAGTAAAAATTTCTTTCCCCCTTTCAATTGTTAAAGTTATTTTTTCGCCTTTATATTTTTCGGTAAACTCTTGAGCTTCTTTTACCTTTTTAATTGTTAATTGTTGATTATTAATTGTTAATTCTTTTATTGTGTCGCCGAGTCTGATTCCGGCTTTTTCAGCTGGAGACCCTGGAGCGATAGCCACAATCTGAACTTTTGGATTTGTAGCTGTTGCCTCATCTGAAATAGCCTGAGGAACTCCTAATCCAAAGGCAATGCTTAACAAAACAGCTGAAATTATCCAAAAAGAAACCACTCCACCTATCACAATTGAAGCTCTTTGCCAAATTGGTTTTTGGCTGAAGCTCTGAATTGATTCTATTCCTCCTTCTTCTCCCTGGATTTTGACAAAAGCGCCGAAGGGCAAAAGGTTCAGAGAATAAAGAGTTTGGCCAATTTTTTTGCCGAAAATCCGCGGCGGATAGCCAATACCAAATTCTTCTACTTTTACTCCACATTTTTTAGCAATAACAAAATGGCCGAATTCGTGGAGAACCATTAAACCAATAAGGCTAAGGAAAACAATGATGATTGTTAAAATCATAAATATTTAATGCCTTTATTCACTAATTTCTTTTTTCTTTTTCTCTCCAATTTTCTCAATTTTTTCATTATATTCATCAACTAATTCTTGAAGTTCATCTTTTGCCCGAAATTTATCATCTTCTCGGATTTTTCCTTCTCGGAACCTTTCTTGAATTTCATCCCAGGCCTCTTCCCGCCATCTTCTAATGGTTTGACGAGCCTGTTCTTCTTTTTCAGATATTAAGCGAAGTAAATCTTTTCGATAGTCCTCACTTAGAGGAGGTAAACTAATCCGAATGGCATCTTTATCAACAATGGGGTTTGCCCCTATTCCAGTTTGCTCCAGGGCTTTGACAATCCCTTCAATATAAGATTTGTCCCAGGGCTGAATTAAAATTTGTTTTGGCTCGGGAATGGAAATGGCTGATAGTTGCTTTAAGGGAAATTTTTGGCCAAAGCATTCAGCTACGATATCTTCAACCAAAGAAGGCGAAGCTCGGCCTGTCCGAATTTTTTGCAGCTCCCGATCTAAAAAAGCAATAACTTTATCTAATTCAGGCCTGATTTTGTTAATAATTTCTTTGTAGTTATTCATCTTGTTGGTCTCGTTTAGAAATTTATTTCTAACGGGGTTAGAAATTAAGCATTAAGATTTCTAGAGCTAGGCGGGGGTTAACATTGGTGGTTGAGAGAAGAAAATTTGTGTTTTGAATTTGGTTAAGAACATTTTTCAATTTGGAAAAAGAATATCCAGACTGTTTAATCTCGAAATTTACCCCGTTAGAGATTTGCTCTCTTGATGCTTTTGCTCCATTATTGTAGTCTCTAACGGGGTTTAAACATTTTTTTATTAAAACACCTCTGAAATAGGATAACCAGATCTCTAAGATTTCTCTTAAATTCCCACCCTGGGATAATTCTTTAGCACATTGAAAACGGCCAGCTAATGATAAGTTGGGAATTTCGGTTAGCTCTTTTATCGCTTTCTGGTAACTCTCTAATTTTTGAGGATTAGATATAAAATCTATCGCTACCCCCGGCATTCCCGAAGAAATATCGGTGATTTCTTTTACCTCACTTTCTGAAATTCCTTGATTTTTCAAATAATTCTCAATTTCAATCCTCTTCACTGGATAAAATTTAATAAGCTGGCATCTAGAAAGAATAGTCGGAAATAAAAATTCTGGCTGATTAGTAATTAAAATTAGCAAGGTTTTGCCTTTTGGCTCTTCTAAAGTTTTTAAAAAACAATTTTGGGCTTCCTCGTTCATTGAATGGGCCTGGTCAATAATAGCTGCTTTGAGTGGAGAGAGGGAGGGTTTTAGAGAAATTTTCCAGCAAAGCGCTCGAATTTGAGAAATCTGAATTTCACGACCAATTGGTTCCACTAAAACGAAATCGGGATGTGATTTCTTTTGAAAATTTTCACCCAAAAATAATTTAACAAATTCAATAGCTATCGTTTTTTTTCCTAATTTTTCCTGGCCAGAAAATAGATAGGCGTGAGATAACTTTCCCAACTCGGCAGATTTTTTTAAAAATTGCCACTGTTTCTCGTGTCCAATTATCATTTTTTTATCATTATGCTTTTTTTATAAACATCGAGGTTTTCAAGTACCACTCCGGTGCCTCTGGCTACACAGAGCATCGGTTCTTCAGCCAAAGTACAAGGAACGCCAGTTGATTTGGCAATCAGTTCAGGAAGATTTCTCAACAGGCTTCCCCCTCCACAAAGTACCATTCCTTTATCCATCACATCGGCCGATAATTCAGGCGGAGTATCTCTTAGAACCAACTTAAGTACCTGAATAATTTCGCTCAATGTATCAGAAACGGCCTCACAAATTTCGTTGGAGGAAACTTTAATATTTCTTGGTAAACCCAAAATTAAATCTCGACCCCGAATCTCAATTTTTTTCTCTTCCTTTTCCGAAAGGGCAGTACCAATTTTTATTTTTATTTCTTCGGTGGTTTGCTCACCAATGGCTAAATTATATTTTTTCTTAATATAATCAGAAATAGATAGGTCCATTTTATCTCCGGCAATTCTAGCTGAATGGCAATTGACTATTCCTCCCAAAGAAATTACCGCCACCTCTGACGTTCCTCCGCCAATATCAACAATCATATTCCCGGAACAAGAATTAATGGGCACTCCCGCTCCAATGGCAGCCAAAATTGGTTCTTTAGCCAGATAGACGGCTTTGGCGCCAGCATTCATTCCAGCTTCAATCACTGCTCTTCTTTCAGTCGAGGTAATGCCAGCTGGCACTCCAATCATTAATTCCGGCTTGAAAAAACGCCAGGAACCAGAAACCTTATCAATAAAATATTTCAGCATCGCCTGAGTTACTCGAAAATCAGCAATTACTCCATCTCTGAGAGGACGATAAATTCGAATAGTGTCTGGAGTTCGGCCAGTCATTTCTTTTGCCGCTTGACCTACTGCCAAAATTCGATTTTCCCCAAGGGTCACTGCCACTACCGATGGTTCTTGCAAAACCACCCCTTTTTTAGGGATAAAAACTACTGAATTACAAGTTCCTAAATCGATACCAATTTTAGTTATAAACATACGAATTATGATGTTCACCCCGCACTTCTTGTTAGTTATACAAGGTATTTACTAGACTTAAAGTAATCTGCTTTTTGAAATTCTCAAAAGGTGCGGGTCAGGTTTTATGCGAATTATATGCGAATATCCGAATTCTTTTTTATCCTACCTTAAAGTTCCTTTTTTAGCAAGGTTACTGGTTAATATTCCTACTGCGATGATAAAAATTCCGCCAAAAATAAATAAAAGCTGAAAACCTAAAAATCCAATAATGCTGCCAGAAATCAAAGCTCCCAAAGCTATACCCAGAGGTGAAAAGATGGTATCCACGGCTCCAGCTTCCTCCGGGTTCTCTTTTAATTTTTGGGAAATTAAACCTGACCTGCCCGAATTACAAATTAAATCCCCGGCTGTCCTACCGAAATTGATTAATAAAATGTTAAAGAAATTTATCATTGGTACCATTGCCCCAAATAAAATTGAAAAAATTCCGGTAATTATTCCGCCCTGAAAAATATTTTTCTCGCTTCTAAATCTGGTTAAACGATTGATGAGCAAAAGCGAAACTGGCAAAAATAAAAATGAAAATACTGAAACAAAAACCAAAATTAAATTTTGGGACCAGTGAAGTAAATCTTTTAAAAATATAACTAAAAATGCTTGATAAAAACCGGATACAAGCAAAACTGAAAATGAAATGGAAATCGGTGATAAAACATCTCCTCTTTTTATTTTTTGAAAAATCTTTTGATAATTTTCTTTAAATCTTTGAAAATTAAAAAATTTATTCAGTGGCTTAATTCCCTGTTTTTTTAATTGAATAAAGCAAAAAATGGCAGTAAAAATTTGTAAAATTAAACTAAAAATAAAAACTCCAATGAAATTAAATTTCCAAATAAAAAGAGCACCAACTGCTGGAGCTGTGGCATCGGCATAGAAAGGAGCTGAATAAAACCAGCCAAAAGCTCGATCGTAATTTTCAAGAGGAGAAGAAATTAAAATCGCCCTAGCTGAGACAAAAAAAAGGGCCGCCGATATTCCTAATATCACCTGCCAAAAATAGAATAAAGCAGGCGCTCGAATTAAAATCATTCCCAAGGCATAGATTCCGTATCCCAAAATTCCAACCGTAGCCAAAATAGCTGGATTTATTTTGTGATTAAAAAATCCTACAAGAGGAGAAATTAGAGCAATTGGTAAATAAATTAAAAGATAATTGTAACCAACTTCTGGCAGGGAAAATCCCCTGGCTACCAAAAATAAAGGGAAATACAAAGAAAAAAGTTTGTAGCCAAACATCAACAAAAAATGGGTTATCGTGGCATCTCTGGTAACTTTTTCAATTTTCGGCAAAATAGGCATGTTGAATTATTTTAGCAAATAAAAATGCGCTCAGCCAATGCCGCGACTGAGCACCTATTCCCGTTTTTATTCAACCACTAGGGCCTCATTTATTTCTCTCTCTAGCCCTCTTAACTTATCCACCGAGTCTTGGTCATCTATTTCCTGACAAAGAAGTAAAGCCTTGTTAATTTGTAAATGAGCAGAGACATAATCTCCTTCTCGATAATTGAGCTCAGCTAATTTCAATCTTATCTCTGCTATCTTTCTTCTGACCCATCTTTTCTCTCCTTTACCCTGCCGAGTTAATTTGCGCATTAGCTGAATTGCTGTCCTTTTTTGAGGGGAATTTCGACACTTTCTCTCCTTTTCTCTTATCTTTGAAACTTCAGACCATAACCTATCTATCTCTAATTTTATTTCTTCCCTCTCATTTTCCATCTTTTCACCTCCTTTTTCTGTGGTGATTTTTTTCTCTTATCCAAGTTGGAAGGAAGATAAGGGCTAATATAGGAGTTAATATCTGGGCTATCGCCCATCCCAGCACCTCCCTGAAAATTCTCTTTATTTCCATTAACGACCTCCTTTTAAATCATTCATTATTTAGCTAAAAAGAGCTGTCTTTTTGATAAGAAAATCTATCACATTGATTTAAATTTGTCAACGAGATATTATAGAAAAGGCGAAGAGGATTTTATCCTCTTCTTAACCTTCATCCCGCTACGCGGGACTCGGTATATGACTAAAAAAACTCGAACAGTTTTATTTTTAATTTGTTTATTTTTGTTTTTATTAATTGCTCCGGTGACCATTTTTTATTCCCAGGGTTATCGTTTTGACATTGATTCAAAAAAAATTACTCAAACCGGGGGATTGTTTTTAAAAATTGAGCCAAAGCAAGTCGAAATTTACATTAATGGGAAATTAAAAAAGAAAACTGATTTTTTCTTTGGCTCAGCTTTGATTGAAAATTTATTGCCAAAAAAATATAAAGTAGAAATCAAAAAAGAGGGATATCATCCCTGGGAAAAAAATTTAGAAATAAAAGAAAAGCAAGTAACCGAAGTGAAAAATATTGTTTTATTTTCAGAAAACCCTACTTTTAATATTTTAACTGCCGGGGTTAAAGATTTTTGGTTTTCGCCCGATGAGAAAAAAATAATTTTATTTGAAGGAAGTGAAATGGGCTGGGCTCTGAAATTATATGATTTAGAAAAGAATGTCAAAAGTCAGTTGATTGAAGAGAGGGATTTTTATTCAAAAGGGGCTGATTTATTAAATTTGGAATTTTCGGAAGACTCAAATGAAATTTATTTAGATATAGGGATGAAGGAAAAGGAAAAATACTTTACCTTAAAATTAAATAAATTTCCACCAACTTTGACTGAAAGAGAAATTGCCACCTCATCTGAAAATATTATTGCTTCTCAGGTTTTCAATGGAGATAGCTATTATCTAGATAAATCGGGATATCTTTCTAAAAATGAAGAGAGACTAACTGAAAATCCTTTCCCGGTCAAAGCGGACTCCAACCCACCCACCACCCTCCCGTCTTCGGGACGGGCCCCAACTGAATACGTTTTAGAAATATTCCAAAATTTTATATTTTTAAGAGAGAACCAAACTTTATATCAATTTAATCCCGATTTAAAATCTTTTGAAAAATTTTTTGAAAATATAAATTTTTTAAAAATTTCTCCTGATCTTAAAAAAATAGTTTATTTTTCGAACTCGGAAATCTGGATTCTGTTTTTGAAAGAGGTGGTTTCCCAACCAATCAAAAAATCTGGAGAAAAAGTCTTTTTGGTTCGTCTCTCAGAGAAAATCAACGATGTTTTTTGGTTAAATTCTGATTATTTAGTTTTTAATACTGGAAACAAAATAAAAGTCGCTGAAATCGACGACAGAGATAGAATAAATATGGTTGATATTGCTGAGTTTGAAAATCCCAAAATATTCTTTAGTCAAAAACAAAAAAAGCTATATATTTTAAGCAATGGTAATCTTTACACATCAGAGACCTTATGAAGATGGAGATGAAGCTTTAGCTTCATTGACCTTCTTTTTAAAATTTTCCCAGTTGATATTTCCTTCACCAGAAATTTTACAAATTTCTTTAAACTGACAATATTGACACTGCCAATCTTCTGGCCAACCGGGAATTCGAGAAGGAATGATATTTCTATCAATTTTGGCTTTGAGATTGCTTAGTTCTTTTAAAAGACCTTCGGCAATTTCTGAATCGTAATCTACGAAAAACTCTTTTAACTCTTGGGTATCTTTATTCACATAAAGCAAGATGCCTTTTTTTTGTTTGAAAAAATGCAAATAAAGTTGAATCTGATTTATATGTTCTTTTTTTGGTTCATTTAAACTTTTGAAAATTTGGCCATTGATACTTTTGATATCTAAAACATACAATTCTTTCCCATCACTGATAATGGCATCGGCCCTGCCACCGATTAACTCCTGGGGAGGAATATTAATTTCAGCAGCTACCACCTGAATATCTTTGACGCCAAACAGGGGTTTCATAATCAGTTGATGAATGTGATCACCGTGATCAAACATCATTAAAATTCTTGGCTCCATTTCTTCAGCTGGCGCTTTTTTGAATTTAAAAAAGACTCCCCTCGGACACTTGCCAGCATCGGTAATATAAAAATGGCGTTGTTCTCTATCTTTTTTTAATTCCGAATAATAATGATTAATTAGTTCCTTTAACATTTTCGCGGAGCGAAAATCGCTGATTTGTGCTGATTTTTAGCTGATTTACGCTAATATATTTACCGTTTCTGCCACTGAGGAGCACGTCTGGCTCTTTTTAATCCGAATTTTTTTCTTTCTCGCATTCTTGAATCGCGAATCAAATATCCGGCGTTCTTTAATCTTTTTCTGAAATCGGGGTTAAATAAAACTAAAGCCCTGGCTATTCCATGACGGATGGCTTCGGCCTGGCTATGCAAGCCTCCCCCTTTTACCTTAGCTAAAATTCTAAATTTATCAAGGCATTTCATTTTTTCTAAGGCAGCTCTGGCAATTTGTTGGAGTTCAAAAGTCGGAAAATAACTCTCCAAACTCCTTTCATTAACTAGAAATGCTTTCTCGGGGTACTCGCGAGCGGGTCGGGTAAAAATTCGAATTCTAGCCACCGCGGTTTTCCTTTTTCCCACTGTCTCAAGGTATTTTTCTGGTTTTGGTGTTATTATTTCTGCTTTTCTAACCGGTTTCTCTTTTTTTAATTTTTCTTTCCTCTCAATTTTCTTACTTTCCCTTCTTTTAGTTGTTTCTTTAATTTTGGGCATATTCGTAATTCGTTTAGATTGGTAATTCGCAAGATTGTTCTATTTTTAATCTTTTTATCATCTTTTTTCTTAATTTATTTTTTGGCAACATTCCAAATACTGCTTTTCTCAAAACTTCGGCCGGTTTTTCAGCAAAAAGCTTCTTTAGGGGAATTTCTTTTACTCCACCTAAATATTCAGAGTGACGAAAATAAATTTTGGACTCCATTTTTTTTCCAGTAACTTTTAATTTTCCTACATTTTTGACAATTACAAAATCACCCATATCTTTATAAGGCAGGAAATTGGGGTTATGTTTACCTCGCAAAAATATCGCAATTACAGAAGCTAATCTACCTAAAACCTTTCCGGTAGCGTCGATTGTGTGGGTTTTCCGATCTATGTTTTTTCCTTGACGGGTGGTGGGTGGGTTGAAGTCCATATTATTTTACTAATTCAATAATAGCCATTTTTGCTCCATCACTTTTTCTTAACCCTAATTTAATTATCCTTGTATAACCTCCTTTCCTCTCTTTATATTTTGGGGCAATTTCATTAACTAATTTTTTAACTATTTCCGGTGAAAATTTTTTAGCCAACAATTTTCGAGAAGATAGGTTACTAATTTTAGCTCGAGTAATCTGTTTTTCAACAAAAATAGAAACCTCCCTGGCTTTAGCCTCGGTAGTTTCAATTTTCTCTCTCAAAAAAAGGGCACTAGCCAGTGCTTTCAATAATGCTTTTCTTTGATCTCTTTTCCGGCTTAATTTTCGCCCGCGTTTCCGTTTTCTCATAAGCTAAACTTCCTTCCTTTTATGGGCTCGCTTGCGGGAGGGTGGAGAGTATAGTGCCTCCCGGGTTGTAGTCTTTTTCCTTTTTGTTTTCTTCTTGGCAACTTTGGCTTTTTTCTTTTCAATGGGTATTTCCGCTCGAAGTATCTCTGCTTTTTCTTTAAAACTCTCAGCAAGCAGAGAAAAGTGTTTTACTAAAATTTCTGATGTCTGAGAAAAAGCGGCTTCCGGGCTAATAGTTCCATCGGTTTCAACTTCCAAAAATAACCTATCAAAGTCAGTTCTTTCTCCCACCCTCATATTTTCAACTTGAAAAGCTACTCTTTTTACCGGAGTAAAAATAGCATCAATAGGAATTGTTCCAATTTCCAATTTTTCTCTTCCTCTCGCTTCCTTTGGTGAATAACCTATTCCTTTTTCAATTTGAATTTCCATTTCCAATTCGCTGGATTTTTGGGTCAGGGTGGCAATGTGGCAATCCGGATTGACTAATTCAACCTGACTGGGTAATTCAAAATCAGACCCTTTGACCTCTTTTTCTCCCTTTACTTTTAAGAAACCCTTTTGGGGCTCTTGAGTATAAAGACGAAACCTCATTTGTTTCAGGTTAAGCATAATTAAAATTACATCCTCTAAAACTCCGGGAATAGTTGAAAATTCATGGGGAACATTTTTCATTTTCATTTGAGTTACGGCTGCTCCTTCTAAAGAAGAAAGTAAAATTCGCCTCAAAGAGTTTCCAATTGTAATGCCATAACCAGGATAAAGGGCTTCGATTTCAAATCGGGCATAATTACCTTTTTTTTCAATAATTTTTGGCTGAAGTGGTAATGGTATCATAAAATGTTAGAATGTGAGAATGTTGGATTGTTGGAATGTAACAATCTAACATTAACGAGAGTAGAACTCAAATATGGCAGGAATTTCAACTGGAGGGGCGCTTTCTTCTAAAGTTGGTTCCCCTATTACTTTTCCTTCTAATTTTTCAACATTTAATTCAAGCCAACCAGGAGTCTTGTATTTTTTTAACATATTTTTAAGATTTTGAAAATTGGCCTTTTTCATTTTTTGAGATTTTAGCGAGATGATATCACCTTTTTTAACCTGATAAGAAGGAGTATCAATTGATTTTCCGTTAATTAAAACAAAAGCATGGGAAACTAATTGTTTAGCCTGGGCCCTAGAGTTGGCCAGACCTAATCTAAAAACTACATTATCTAAACGAGTTTCTAGAAGGTTTACCAGAAATTCGGAAGCATCCTCTACTTTACCCTTCATAGCCAGGACCTTCTTTACATAATTCTTGAATTGACGCTCTTTTAAATTATACCAGCTTTTCAATTTTTGTTTTTCTCTCGATTCTTTACCATATTCAGAAAGTGGAATCGGTCTCCTTTTCCTTTTTTGCCCCGGTGGATAAGCTTTTTTTAGCATTGGGCATTTTGGTGATAAACATCTCTCACCCCTAAGAAATAATTTCGCCCCTAACCTTCTACAAATTTTACATTTTGCCTTTTTCACTTCGTGAAAAACACTGATTAATACTGATTTTATTAGACACGTCTCACTTTTGGAGGTCGACAACCATTGTGAGGTATAGGTGTAATGTCTTTAATTGAAACAATATCCAAACCTCGAGTAGCCAAAGACCTGAATGCCGATTCTCGACCAGAACCAATCCCCCTCACAAGCACATGAACTTTTTCAATTCCCAATTTTTTAGTTGCTTCAGCCATAGCTTCAGCCACTTTCGAAGCAGCGAAAGGAGTGGCTTTTTTTGTTCCTTTAAAACCGATATTTCCAGCTGAAGTCCAATATAAAACATTGCCTTGAAGGTCAGTAAGACTCATTAAGGTGTTATTATAAGAAGAAGAAATATAAATTCGACCCTCTTTAATGCGTTTTTGAGGGACCTCTATTTTGATTTCCTTTTTAACCTGAGCTTCCACTTTCTCTCTTTCTTTAAGGAGCTCCTCTTCAGTTTTAGTAATTATACGTTTCTTCCCCATATTAGGTTGGTGCGGCTGGTGGTTTTCTTCCAGATCCCACGGTTTTTTTGACATTTCCTCGAACAGTTCTAGTATTAGTTCTTGTTCTCTGCCCCCTAACTGGCAGTCTTTTAATATGACGAATTCCTCGCCAAGAACCTATATCTTTTAATCTTTTAATATTCATCATTACCTCTCTTTTTAATTCTCCTTCAATTTTATAATTTTTTTCAATGATTTCCTTTAACCGATTAACCTCTTCCGGAGTTAAATCTTTTGCTCTTTTTTGAAATTCAATTCCGGCTTGAATTAAAATTTTTCTACTCAAAGCTAAACCTATCCCATAGATATAGGTTAAGGCAATTAAGATTTGTTTGTTCTCGGGGATATTTACTCCCGCTATACGTGGCATAGTTATCCTTGTCTTTGCTTGTGCTTTGGGTTAACACAAATCACATAAACTCGTCCTTTTCTTCGGACGATTTTGCATTTTTTACAAAGTTTTTTTACCGATGCTCGGACCTTCATATTATTTACCTCTATAGACTATTCTCCCTCTTTTTTCATCATAGGGACTGATTTCTACTGTTACCCGGTCTCCGGGTAGAATCTTAATTCTATACATCCTTAATTTTCCAGAAAGGTGGCAAAGTGCTTCTCCCCCGTCGTCTAATTTTACTCGAAAATTAGCACTAGGTAAGCTCTCTATTACTATTCCTGTTTTCCGGAAAATCTTTTTAGTGGGATTCATAACTAAGTAATTATTTAGGATAGCAAAAATATTTAATTCAGTCAAGGTTTAATTTAATTTCAATTTTCCTTAAATCCTCGGGAATCTTTTTTACCCAAAAAGGCCAAAGCCTTACTTCAGCTTTTGTAATTTGGGGCAGATTTTTCAAGAAAATGTTAGTTTCAGTTAGCGATTTTCCAGCTAGCCCTTTCTTTAGAGAAATTTCATCAATATCTGAAAAAATCTTGGCTGTCATTTCCAAGGAAAGAGTAATTTTGCCCGGGCTAAAATCGATATTTTCGGAAGAATAATTCGTTTTGAGACTTTCTACCAGAACTCTTTTTTCTGGCGGGATCTGGGAAGAGATAAAATCGATGGCAAAATTTTCAATATCTTTTGGTTTAAATACCAAGGCCTTTGACTGAGCCTTAACCTGAAAAGTGAATTTCTCTAAATCTTGACCTGCCTGAGCCAAGGGAGTAGTTTCAAGAATTCTCGTTTCCAAAGCCTCTTTCAATAAAGTAAATAGCGAAGCGTCTGAGGAAATTTTATCTTTTAAGGTTGCCTCGCATTCTTCCTTTGCCTTCTTCGTTAAAATCTCTTTAGTCTGATCTAAATCTTTTTGGGTCACCTGAGGAACTTCTTTTATCTCACCTCCTTTCATTGAGACAAAAGATTTTCCATAAAACTTGGTATAAAGGGCGGTGCCAGCAAATCCGGGAATAGAGAAGGTAGTTGGCCCAATATTATATTCTACACCTGGCTCAGCCGCTCTCACTTTAATATCTAAGTATCCAGGAACAAATTTTCCTTCCTCATATTTTCCTCCAGGAATAGTTACTTTTTCTATTGACCTAAACAATTTTCCATCGGCTGAAACAAATCGCGTCGTGGCTACCAAAACCTGGGGTGAGGTAGAATAGTTATTATAAACTCGAATTATCCCTTCAGCCTTCTTTTCTTTTAAAATTTTGCCAGAAGATGGAAATTCTTCGGTGATAGTTTTTTCAGCTTCAAAAATTTTAACCGGGATAACCCCGCTCTTTACCCAAAGGGCGGGGTCCGTTTCTTCAACGGTGGCATCCCCAGTTATTTTTGTTTTGAAAGTCGAAAAATCAGACTCTGGCCAAATTTCGATTTCCGCTTTTGATAAAGTAAAATAACAGAAAATTCCGGCTAAAATAAAAATAAAAAGGACGAAAATTACCTGGTACCATTTTTTCTTCACGAAAAGTGGTGATGAAATATTTTTTTCAAGGGGTGGTTTGGGTCTTTCTTCTCGAAAAGTGGTGGGGGGCTTCGGTGGTAAAATATCAAAGATTTTTTTGTTCATTTCTTCATTTTACTAAAATTGCTCTGATCCGTCTAACCCCAGCCCCAGAACTTTCTTCTTTAAGAATTCCAAAATGGCCGAGCTCTGAGGTTCTTTTGACATGGGGGCCGGCACAGATTTCTTTTGAGAAATTATTAATGGAATAAACCGTAACAACCGGAGGATATTTTTCCCTAAAAAAAGCCAAGGCTCCCTGCTTTATTGCTTCTTGGTAATTCATTTCCTCTTTTTTTACTTCTAAATCTTCCTTGATTTTTTGATTAACTAAATTCTCAACTTTTTTAATCTCTTTATCTGTCAATTTTTGAGGATAAGAAAAATCAAATCGAAGCCGCTGAGGAGTAATGTCTGAACCCATTTGTTTAACATGCTTTCCTAAAATCTCTCTTAAAGCTGCGTGTAATAAATGAGTGGCGGTATGAAGTCGAGTCCCCTCGTAAGTCGCCTCTTTCCCAACGCCGCCAAATTTTTTCTCAACTCCGGCTCTTGAAATTTCTTGATGCTTCTTGAATTCCTCCTCAAATTCTTTTTCGTTAATTTCTAAATCATTTTCGCGAGCAATTTCTCGGCTGAGCTCTAATGGAAAGCCATAACTCTGAAATAAATCAAATGCCACCTTACCAGAAATTATTTTGAGATTTTTCAATTTGCAATTTTCAATTTGCAATTTTGAATTTTTTAAACCTTTTTCTAAAGTTTTTTCAAATTTCTCTTCTTCGCTCTGAATTACAGTTAAAATATCTGCTTCTTTTGATTTAACTTCAGGATATATATCTTTGTAAATTTCAATAACTTTTTGAGCTAAAGGAATTAAGAAACCTTTTGGTAAATCTAAAAGTCTCCCAAATCTTATTGCCCTTCTTAGAATTCTTCGCAAAACATACCCTTTTTCAACATTTGAAGGAAAAATCCCTTCGGCTGCCAAAAAAACTGAACCCTTAATATGATCAGCTATAATTCGCTCGCTCTTGAGGGACTGTCCCTCTCCTGTCCCTCTCCTGTCCCTGATTTCTTTGACTATTGGAAAAAATAAATCAGTTTCGTAAACCGAAGGTTTTTGTTGAGCAACCATAGCTAACCTCTCCAGTCCCATTCCGGTATCAACCCCTTTTTGTTTTAAAGAGCTAAGCTCATTTTTTTTATTTCGATAATATTCATTAAAAACTAAATTCCAAACTTCTACACCATTAAAATGAATTTCGGTTGTCGGACCACAAGGACCTTCCCCACCGGTCGGTCCCCAAAAATTATCTTCTCTGCCACAAAATTTAAGATTCCCTTTCTCTTCAGAAAATCCAAGTTTGCCCCAAATTTTCACCGATTCTTCATCGCGGGGAACCTCAGTATTTCCTTTAAAAACCGTCACAATCATTTTGGAAATTGGTAATTGGAGATTAGAGATTAGAAGCTCGTAAGCGAGCTTTATAGCTTCTTTTTTAAAATAGTCACCGAAAGAAAAATTGCCCAGCATTTCCAGAAATGTTAAATGCTTTTCATCGCCAACCTCTTCAATATCTGAAGTTCGAAAACATTTCTGACAAGAAGCGACATTGAAACCATAAGGCGATTTCTCTCCTAAAAAATATTCCTTAAATTGTTGCATCCCAGCCGTGGTAAATAAAACGCTGGGGTCGCTCGGAATAAGCGAGTTCGATGGAACAACGGTATGTCCGCGTTTTTCAAAAAATTCCAAAAATTTTTTTCTTAACTCCGATGAATCCATAAACGAAGAAGAACCCCGCCCTCTAAGCCCGTCACCGAAGTTGTCTAACATCAATTTCTTTAGTTAAAAATGAAATGAAGTTAAAAAACTTAGTCATGAGCATAGAGGGCGGGGCTTTTTTCCAAAGAAATCTAAAAACTTTTCTCTCAATTCTCTCGAAGTCATTAGAAATTAGTAATTAGACTACAACCCACCCATCTTCGGTAGGCCCCCTATTAGAAATTTTTTAGGCGTATCTGTCGGCGACAGTTGAAGCGACGTAGGCTTCGGGCTTAATTTTTGGTTCAAAACCATTTCCTCTAATTAAACCGGTTAGTTCTTTAACCATATCCCGGGTAGCACCATTTTCTCCGATATCAGCATGGATGTAGCGGAATTGATAATTTAAATCTTTTAATTTTTTCTCTAAATTTTCTCTTAAAAACAAAGCGAATTCGCAAGATAGTAAGACCTCCTCCAAGATTCTTGTCTTCCAATTATAAAATTTGCGATTTTTATACCTAATTTTTTTAAGGAAAAATCTCCCTCCCTCTCCGACTCTTAAAACAACCACCGCCACCGGGAAATGAGGTTCCTCTTCCGAAGAAGAATCGCAACCAACGATAATGTCGTAAAATTTCTCCGGTTTCTCAGATAAGTAATCAAAAATCTCCTCAATCACTTGAGTCATCTTCAAATTTCCCCGACTGGGATTATAGAAATAACCTTGTAAAAAATTATTCATCGAAATAAATCGAAGATTTATTGAAAGTCAAAGAAGATTCTCTTCTTTTCCACCTTCGCTAGCGCTTGGTGATTGAGATGAATCGAAGATTCATCGAACATGTTAATTGAGATGAATCGAAGATTCATCGAACATGCTAATTAATACTAACAGAAATTCCTAAAAGGATCAAGTCTTCGCAACATTTTTAACTATTTTTATGAATTCTTGAGCATTTAAAGAAGCACCGCCAACTAACAGACCTTGAAAACCAGCTTTCTTAACGTAATCTCGCGCATTTTGAGAATTGATGCTTCCGCCATAAAGAATTGGGATATTTTTATTCAATTTTTTCTTAATAGCTATTCTCATTTTTTTTGCTTTATCAATGCTACAGGGTTTTCCTGTGCCGATAGCAAATAACGGCTCGTAAGCCAAAATTATTTTTTTAAAGTCTTTTTTTATAATCCCTTTTATGCCTTTTTTTAGGCGATGAACTTCGTTCATCTTCACGCTTCGCTGGTGCTCGCGTATTTGAGAAACTTTATCAATGCATAAAATTGATTTTAAACCTACTTTCAAGGCTGCTTTTATTTTTTTATTTATCATTTCATCGGTTTCTTCAAAATATCTCCGCCTTTCTGAATGGCCAATAATCACGTATTTACACCCCAAATCTTTTAACATTTTAGGAGATATTTCACCAGTAAAAGCCCCTTTCCCTTCCCAAAAACAATCCTGAGCTCCATTAGCTTTTAAAACAGGTAGATAAACAAATGGTGAACAAATAACTACCTCTATATTTTTAACGTCCTTAACTCCTTTTTTAACTAAATTAAAAAGCCTTTTAGCTTCCTGCTGAGTTGTAGGATTGCACTTCCAATTTGCAACGATAATTGGTTTCATATTATTGCTTTCTTAGATATTCGGCGGCTTTTTCTGGTTCAATAGTGGAAATTTCCATTCTCGCCCCTAATTCAAATCCGGCCCAAGTACCGGTTTTTGGTATTATTGTCCAGTGCCAATGATAAAAAGGGTATTTTTTTCTATCGCAAGGGGCAGTGTGTAAATAAAAGTTATAGGCGGGATCATTCAAAGCTTTGTAAAGTTTATTTAGGGCTATTTTAAAAGCTTCGGCTAGTTGCCATTTCTCCTCTTCTGTGATTTTTTCGAAACAAGATAGATGCGATTTAGGAGAAACAATAACTTCAAAGGCAGATTTTGAGGCAAAGGGGCAAATCACCAAAAAATCTTTATTTTCAAAAACAATCCTTTTTTTCACTTTCCTCTCCCAGTTATTTATTTGACAATAAATACATTTTTTAGTTTTTCTAAAATATTTTTCTGAATTCGAAAGTGCTTTTTGTAAATCAATATCAATTAAAGGAGTGGTGATGATTTGGGAGTGGGGATGGGGTTGAGAGGCGCCAGCTTCAACTCCATGGTTATGAAAAATTGAAACATAATTAACAAATGGTTTTTTCATTAAATCTAAATATCTTTCCTGATAGGCATCGAATACCTCTTTGACTCGAGAAATTTTGAAGTGAGGAAAATGTAATTCATGATCCCTTGTCACAACCAATTCGCAAAATCCAACCGCATTCATTGTCTGATAAAATTTTCCTTCGATTTTCTTTTCCAATTTTAGGTAAGGCAAAAAGGCTGGAAATTTATTGGGAACAACAATGGTAGTCCAATTAGCAATCCCCTCAACTTTTTTCCCGTAAGAGTAAATTAAAATTGGTTTCTCTTGGGTTTCAATATTACAAAAAGGGCAAAGCTTTTTTGGAATTTTTATTTCCTTTCTTCTTTCTTTCTTAAACATCTCTGGCCTCTTTCCCCTGCCAGTAGCAATTACAACCCAATCTCTTGAAGCCAAATCAAATCTTAGTCCAGATGGAAATTTTATTTTTTTAATCATACCCCGTATATCAACTTCCAGAGCCAAACGCCGTTAGGTGCGTTTTGCCCTGTAAGTGGTTATTTAATATGAATAAATTTATATTTGCATCCATTGAAGTCATGCCCCGGCGTTTGTTTGGAACGCGTCTACTGGAAGTTGTATTACGGGGCATATTTTTTGGTAATTAAATTCCATTTTATTTTAAATAAATCCAATCCCATTTTTAATATCGATTTAAATTTTACTTTGCTTTCGGGGTCATTTTTCCAATAAACTGGAATTTCTTTTATTTTATATCCCAATTTTTTGGCGATTATTAAAATCTCCGGGTCAAAAGCAAAACGATTAATTTTACATCGGGGAAAAATATTTTCTGTCGCTTTTTTAGTAAAACACTTAAAACCGCATTGAGTATCTTCAATTCCCCAAAGATTAAGAATTATTTTTCTAAACAATTTAAAACCTTCTCCTAAAATTAACTGTCTTAACCAAGGCTGAGGCGGATCTAAAATTGCACCTTTGACATCTCTCGAACCAATGACAGTGTCATAACTCTCTTTAAAATAAGGCCACATCTTTTCCACCTGATCAATTGAAGTTGAATTATCGGCATCGGTAAATAATCTAAATTCACCTTTTGCCTCTAACATTCCAAATCTGACTGCATAACCCTTGCCTTGATTTTTCTCATAACCGGTAACTTTTAAATTCTTAATTTTTGGTATTAAACTTTTTGCGACCTCAACTGTTTTATCTTTCGACCCATCATTAACCACTAATATCTCGTAATCGTAACTTTGCTTTGACAAATATTTATCAATCTCTTCCAAAGTTTTCGGCAACCTCATTTCTTCATTATAAGCCGGAATAATTACAGATAGATAAACTTCATTTGGCATTAAATTATTTTAACACAAATTTTGAAAATAAAAAATGGGCGAATCATGTTGAAACGCCCAAGTAAATTTCGTGAAATAAAAACCATGACAATATTTTACGGAGTTGTTAAAATTTGGGGACCTTCTTTTGTTATTGCTATTGTATGCTCAAAATGGGCTGAGAGAAAGTTATCTATGGTTTCATAGCTGTAGCCATCTTTACCCTTTTTTATGTGCCAATCCCCCACCGTAACCATTGGTTCAATACAAAAAACCATACCTTCTTTGATTTCTTCTCCGGTACGTCTTTTTCCATAATTTAAAATTTTGGGGTCTTCATGCAATTCTCTACCAATTCCATGGCCACAGAGTTCTCGAACAACATTAAATCCTTGACTCTCAACGTATCTTTGAATTGTGTTTCCAATATCGCCAAAGGTATTTCCAAT
>Ga0315280_10001231_pt1 | contig 44630 bp, 37 predicted proteins | sample YL17G06_40_MG_FD_203697 | JGI IMG/M metagenome (GOLD analysis project Ga0315280, IMG submission 203697) | Sediment microbial communities from Yellowstone Lake, YNP, Wyoming, USA - YL17G06_40 | ecosystem: Environmental > Aquatic > Freshwater > Lake > Sediment | place: USA: Wyoming | collected... | reverse complement strand
CGGCGCGGCTGCCGGCTTCTGGCGCTCCAGCTCCCGTGTGGCGGATGGTCTGGCGCTTGCGGGTTTCGGGGCCGGCGCCTGCTGCAGGCGTTTCACCTCGGCGCGAGCCTTGGCGCGGAGCGAACTGGTGGGGTACTGCTCGATGAGCGTTCGGAGCAGGCGCACGGCCGCCTGCCGATCGCGCTCTTCGGCGAAGCGCCCGAACGCATCTCCGGCGAGCTCGCCTGCCTGCCAGAGCGCGTTGTCGCAGTAACCGCTCGCGGGATGCCGCCGGACGAGTGCCTCGTAGGCGGCAATGACCGACCGAATGTCCTTCAGCACCGCCTCCGGGCTGGCGGCCGGCTCATCGAGCATCGTGCGCGCGGTGTGCTCCCGCGCGAGGGCAGTCGAGTACATTGTGCGGGCGGGCATCGCCGCCTCGGCGATCCCGGCCATCGCTACCAGGACCAGCCCCGTCAGCACCCGTTCGGCCACTCGCATGTGCGCGCCTGATGCGATCATCACCGTTGACAACGCGCCTGACGCCGTCCGCAATTCTCCTGGTCCTGGAACCGCCCGTCGCCGGCCGCTACCGCAACTGCTGATCGACCTCGTCGAAGTACCCCTTGTCCACGAGCACCTCGCGCGGCTTCCCCCCGGCGGACGGCGACACCAGGCCTTCGACCTCCATCATGTCGACCAGGCGCGCCGCGCGGCTGAACCCGATCCGCAGCCGGCGCTGCAGGTACGAGATGGACGCCTGGCCCGTCGACACCACGATGCGCGCCGCTTCGTCGTAGAGGTCGTCTTTCTCGAACTCGATCGCCTCCGCCCCTTTCTCATCGGCGGTGATCGTCTCGTCGTACACCGGCTTGCCCTGCTTCCGGAGGAAGCTGGCCAGGCGCGCGCCCTCCTGCTCGGAGATGTACGGCCCGTGCAGCCGGATCAGCCGCGAGGAGGCCGGCGGCAGATACAGCATGTCGCCTCGCCCGAGCAGCTGCTCGGCGCCGTTGCCGTCGAGGATCGTGCGCGAGTCGACCTTCGAGGAGACGCGGAACGAGATGCGCGCGGGCAGGTTGGCCTTGATCAGGCCGGTGATGACGTCCACCGACGGCCGCTGCGTGGCGAGGATCAGGTGGATGCCGACCGCCCGCGCCATCTGCGCGAGGCGCGCGATCGATTCCTCGACCTCGCTGCTGGCGACCATCATCAGGTCGGCGAGCTCGTCGATCACGACCAGCACGTAGGGCAGCGGCTTCGGCTCCTCCGCGTCCGGGGGCGTGTGCCTCTCGGCCTGCGCCTGGCGCACGTTGCGGTTGTACTGATCGATGTTGCGCACACCCTCGGCGGCCAGCGTCTTGTAGCGCTCCTCCATCTCCTTCACCGCCCATGCGAGCGCGTTCGAGGCCTGCTTCGGCTCGACGACCACCGGGGTGAGCAGGTGGGGAATGTCCTCGTAGATGCCGAGCTCCAGCCGCTTCGGGTCGATCAGGATGAGCCGCACCTCTTCGGGCGTGGCGCGATAGAGCACGCTGGTCAGCATGGCGTTGATCGCCACCGATTTACCGGCCCCGGTCGAGCCGGCGATGAGCAGGTGCGGCATCGTCGCCAGGTCGCTGACGAACGGCTCGCCGTGGATCGTCTTGCCGAGCGCGATGGTCAGCTTCGAGCCCGAGCGCCGGTACAGCTCCGATTCGAGCAGCTCGCGCAGCGAGATCTGCTCGCGCACCTGGTTGGGGATCTGGATGCCGACCGTCGACTTGCCCGGCAGGCGCTCGATGAGCACCGACTCGGCCTGCATCGCCAGCGACAGGTCGTCGGCGAGGCTGGTGATCTTCGCGTACTTGACGCCGGCGTCCGGCTTGAACTCGAACGTCGTCACGACGGGGCCCGGGTGGATCTGGACGACCGCGCCTTCCACCGCGAACTCGCGGCATTTCTCCTCGAGCTGCCGCGCCGCGTCCATCAGATCGCGCTCGTCGATCTTCCGCTCGGTCTTGGGGGCATCGAGCAACGCGAGCGGCGGCAGCGCGAATCCGCCCTTGCGGCGCTCCACGGGCGACTTCGCCGTCGGCTCGAGATCGAGAAGCGGGGCGGGGCGAGGGGTGACCATCGGCCGTCTGGCTGCGGTCCGTGCGCCGGCCGGCTCGGCAGGGGCGGCGGCGCGCGTCTCGGCTTCCGGCTTCTCCGGGGGGACCGGCTGGGGCTTGACGTCCGCCGCCGGCCGGGTTCCGGGCCTCGGGTCGGGAGGCGTCCCGTTTCGCCGTGTGTGCTTGGCGATCACCTCGCGCCGCTGTTTGTCCTTTCGCCGCTCCTCGCGCCAGTCGCGCACGGCCCCCACGGCCCGCGACCAGCCGCCGGCAATCGCGCGCCCGGCCGACCCGAAGAACCGGCCGAACGAGAACTGCGTGGCGAGGATGATCGCCAGGAACAGGAGCGTCAGAATGACGATGATCGAGCCGGTGCGGTTCATGTACTCGGCGAGCTCGGCCGACAGCCAGTCGCCGAGGTAGCCGCCAGCCTGCGCCGGTTTGCCCGCCACCTCCACGCGCCCGAAGGCAAGGCTCAGGAAGGAGCTGGCGCACGCAACGAGCAGGCCCCCCCCGACCAGCTTCGTGTAGGCTGCGTCGAGCGCCGAGCACCAGAAGTAGTGCCACCCGATGACGGCGAGCAGCGCGGGAACCAGATAGGACGCATAGCCGAGCAGCTGGAACGACAGCTCCGCCAGGAACGCGCCGACCCGGCCGATGAAGTTGGCGGGCGGCATCCGGGAGCCGGCGTTGAAGAACCAGGCGGCGTCGGCGGGGTCGTAGGTGACGAGCGCGATCAGCCAGATCAGGGCCGCGGCGAACAGGGCGACGCCGACGAACTCGCTGAGACGGCGCGACAGCGCGGAGGAGGCGGGCACGGCTCAGACCTCCATGATGACCGGGAGCACCAGCGGGCGCCGACCCGAGTGTTTGCGGAAGAAACGGCGCAGCTCGACGCGGATCTTCTCCTTGATCAGCCCGTAGTCGGTGCGCTCCTCGATGCTCGCGGTGTCGAGCACGTCGTTCATGATCCGCGTCGCTTCGCGCAGCAGCGCGTCGGCGCCGCCGTCGAGCACCAGGCCCCGCGTGATCACGTCGGGGACCCCCTCGATCGTTCCCGTCTGCTTGTTAATTGCGAGCACCGGCACGACCACGCCGTCCTCGGACAGGTGGCGCCGGTCGCGCAGGACCTCGTCACCGACCTCGCCCAGCCCAGGGCCGTCGATCAGCACCCGCCCAGCCGGCACGCGGTCGGCAACCCGCGCGCCCGTCCGATCGAACCGCAGCACGTCGCCGTTCTCCGCCATCAGCACCGTCGTGCTCGATCCGGCGGCGGCCGTCACCCGCTCGGCCACCCGCGCGTGGCGCGCCCGTTGCCGGTACTCGCCGTGGATCGGGATGAAGTAGCGAGGGCGGACCAGCGACAGCATCAGCTTCAGCTCCTCCTGGCTGCCGTGACCGCTGACGTGCACGTGCTTGGTGCCCTCGGTGATGATGTCCGCGCCCCGGCGCGCGACGTGGTTGATGACGCGGTCGATTGCCTTCTCGTTGCCCGGGATCGCGCGCGCCGAGAAGACGACGGTATCATCGGGCGCGAGCGCGACGTGGCGATGGTCGTCGATGGCGATGCGCGACAGCGCCGACATCGGTTCGCCCTGGCTGCCGGTCGTGAGGCACAGCACCTGCCGGGGATCGTGGATCTTCACGTCCACGTCACGGATCAGCTGACCCGGCGGGATCTGCAGGTGGCCGAGGCGCTGCGCCAGCTCGGAGTTCTCCATCATGCCGCGGCCGACGAAGGCGACCTTCCGCCCGAACCGCGCGGCCAGGTTCACCAGGATCTGCATCCGGTAGATGCTGGTCGCGAACGTGGTGACGACGAGCTTGCCTCGCGCGCTGGCGAAGATCTCCTCGAAGGCAGGGACCACGTCGGTCTCCGACCCGGTAAACCCGGTCCGCTCGATGTTGGTGCTGTCGCCGAACAGCGCCAGCACCCCTTCGGCCCCCAGCTCGGCGAACCGGTGGAGGTCGAAGTGCTCCCCGTCGATGGGCGTCTGATCCACCTTGAAGTCGCCCGTGTGGATGATCGTGCCGACCGGCGTCCGGATCGCGAGCGCGACGGCGTCCGGCATGCTGTGGGTGACGTGCAGGAACTCCACCGCCAGGTCGCCGACCGTGATGCGATCGCGCGGCCGGACCGTGATGAGCCGGTCGCGCGTGTCGATGCCGTGGGCGTCCAGCTTCGGCTCGAGCAGGGCCAGGGTGAGCGGCGTGCCGTAGACGGGGCCGTCCACCAGCGACAGCACATGCGGAACGGCGCCGATGTGGTCCTCGTGCCCGTGGGTGAGGACGAGCGCCTTCACGCGGACCGGCCGCTGCTCGAGGTAGGCGAGGTCCGGGATGATGAGGTCCACGCCCGGCAGCTCCGGCTCGGGGAACATCACGCCGGCGTCGATCAGGATGGCGTTCTCGCCCGAGGAGACCACCATCATGTTCATCCCGAACTCGCTCAGCCCGCCGAGCGGCACGACCTCCAGAACTGGTCGGTCGGCATCACCCGCTGTCCACGTCATATCGTGCTGAACACGGAGTCCCAGCCACACCAGGCGAGGCTACGGACACCACCCGCCGCATGGGGCAGGGGCATTGCTGGCACAGCCGACACAGACTGCCTGCAGGTCGCTGGGAAGACCTGTCGAACCGGAGGCGGGACACACCACCCCTTACCCCGGCACACCCAAACGGCCGCGTGCCGGAAGTGGCGCGTTGGCGAAACTATAACACACCTCGGGAGGCGGCCGAAGCGAAAAGGCGCTCGGCAAGCCGCGCCAGCTCCGCAAGATGGAGCGTTTCGGGCCGTCGGCCGGCGTCGATGCCGACTTTCGCCAGAAGCCCCGCCGCGTCGGTCGATGAGCCGACCAGGAGCGGTTTGAGCGCGTTGAGCACCGTCTTGCGGCGACGGGTGAACAGGCCCCGGACCAGCGCCGCGAACCAGGCCGCGTCGGACACGGCGACGGCCGGGGGCCGGAACCGCAGCCGGACAACGGCTGAGCTCACCCGCGGGGCAGGACGGAAAGCCCCTGGGGGGAGCGTCATCAGCCGCGAGACGTCCGCACGGAGTTGGACGAGAATCGCCAGCGGCCCGTACTCACTCGACCCCGGGGCCGCGATCAGCCGGTCCGCCACCTCGCGCTGCAGCATCAGTGTCGCGTCCGCGAGCAGCCGTCCAGCGTCGCTCGCCTCCACGAGCTTGAACAGGATCGGAGACGCGACGTTGAAGGGGAGGTTGCCGGCCACGCGGACGGGAGGTGGCGCGCCGCTCTCATGGACAAGGGCCGCGACATCGACGCCGAGGAAATCAGCGACGAGGACGCGAGTGTTGGGGGGAGCAGCGGCGGAAAGGGCGGCCCCGAGGTCCCGGTCGATCTCCACCGCGATGACAGATGCCGCTCGTTCGGCGAGCGGCCGCGTCAGGGCTCCACGGCCCGGACCGATCTCGAGGAGCGTCTGGCTCGCGTCGGGCGCGATGACGTCAACGACCTTGCGGACCCAGGCGGGTTCGAGGAAGTGCTGGCCAAACCGCTTCCGCGGCCTCACCGCTCCTCCTCGTCGTCCTCATCACCCTGGAGTTCCTCATCGTCCTCGTCGTCGAGGAGATCGGGCGGCGCGTGCTCGCGCCAGTACTGGTCCTCGATCGCCTCGATCGCTTCCTCGCTCAGCCCGAAATAGTGCCCGACCTCGTGGATGACCGTCTCGCCAATCGTGACGATGATCTCGTCCTCGGTCTCGCACACGTCCTCGATCGGCCCCTGGAAGATCGTGATCCGGTCGGGGAGCGTGTTGCCGTAGTCCCACGCGCGCTCGGTCAGCGGTGTTCCCTGGTAGAGGCCGAAGAGGGTATCGGGCGGCTCGATTTCCATCTCGCGCAGCAGCTCCTCGGATGGCTCGTCCTCGACCACCACCGCGAGGTTCGACATGCGGCTGCGGAAGTCCTCGGGGATCGTGCCGAGCGCCTCCTGCACCAGCTTCTCGAACTGCTGTCGTTTCATGCTGATCGTCGGGTCGCTGAATCCGCCTGGCCCGTGGTCGAGCGCAGAGAGTGCGGAGCAGACTCATTCTCTGCCGCCTCAGCGATCTCTGTGCTGAGCCGGTCGCCCGCGGGCCGTGCCCCCGCCACGACCTGCCCGCCCCGTTGTCGTCTTCTGGCGGCGCGCTGTCGCGCGCCGCGCCGCTGGAGCGAGCGACGCCGTCTGCCCGGTTCGATTGAAATCGCAGTCGCTGCGGACCGCGCACCGATCGCAGAGCGGCTTCGGCTTGCAGATCCGGCGGCCGTGCAGGATGAGCGTGTCCGACGCCCGCGTCCACGCGGTCTTCGGCAGCGCCGCGCAGATCTGCTGCTCGACCACTTCAGGGTCGTCGGAATTCGCGACGCCGATCCGGTTCGACACACGCAGGACGTGGCGATCGACGGCCAGGCCGGGAACGCCGAGGGCGTGTCCGAGCACCACGTTGGCGGTCTTCCGGCCGACGCCGGGGAGCTGCACGAGCGCGTTCATGTCGCCCGGCACCGTCCCGTTGTGGTCGGCGACCAGGGCCTGCGCGATGCCGAGGAGCGATCGGGCCTTCTGCCGGAAGAAGCCGGTCGATTGGATCAGGCGCTCCAGCGCCGCGGGCTTCGCCCGGCTGAGCGCGGCCGCGTCGGGGTAGTGGGCGAAGAGCGCCGGCGTCACCTGGTTCACCCGGACGTCGGTCGTCTGCGCCGACAGCACGGTCGCGACGAGCAGTTGATAGGGGTCCTCGTAGTGCAGCTCCGTGTCGGCGTTCGGATGCTGCCGTTCGAGGCTCGTGAAGATGGCCCGCGTTTCAGCTGGCGTTTTCATCGGGTGCGACGGGATCCCGAAATCACCGAATCACCAGGTCGCCGGGTCACCAGATCACCAACTCAGCCGATCTAGTGCACCGGCCCCTTCGTCCAGCCCACGTTGGTGTACGACTCGGAGTAGACGCGGAAGTGTTCCTGCAGGGCGGCGATCAGGTTTGGCACGAACTGGACCGGCACGACGATCTTGGCGCGGACCGGGGCCCGCACGACGTGCTCGGTCTCGGCCGACTGGATGTCCTTCTCCGAGAGCGGCATGACTTCGCAGAAGGTCAGCGTGAAGTCGAAGGGCGTGTGCGCGATCGCGCAGAAGTTCGAATAGGTGCGGGGCAGTTCGTCGTGGTCGTCCGGCGTGATGGTGAAGTTGATCTGCCTGCGGTCGGGCGTCGGTTCGGACATGGTTGGTCCTCGCTCGGCTGGTCGTGTACCCAGCTTACCGCGTTCCTCAGTACTTTCTCATCACCCCGACGACCACGCCCTGGATCTGCACCTGCTCGGCGTTCAGCACCAGGGGCTGCATGGCGGGGTTGGCGGGCTGCAACCGGACCCGCCCGTTGTCGCGGTAGAACTTCTTGAGCGTGACCTCGGCCCCGCCGATGAGCGCAATCACCATCTCGCCGTTGTCGGCCGTCTTGCGGTCCTCGACGATGACGAAGTCGCCGTCGCGGATCTGCTCGTCGATCATCGAGTCGCCGCGCACGCGCAGCACGTAGGTGTCCTGCCTGCCGGTCAGCGTTTCCGGCACGGCGATCGTCTCGCTGGTGGTGATGGCCTCGATCGGCGCGCCGGCCGCCACGTAGCCGAGCAGCGGCAGGTCGACCGCGCGGCCCGCCATGCGCGTCGGCACCAGCTCGACCGACCGGCTGCGGTTCCACGCCCGCTTGATGAACCCTTTTTCCTGCAGGTTGGTCAGGTGCTTGTGGACGGTGGCGAGCGAGGACAGGCCAAAGCGGCGCCCGATTTCCTCCAGGCTCGGCGCGTAGCCATGCTGCTGGATGAACTCGTCGAGGTAATCGAGGATCTCCCGTTGACGCTTGGTGAGCGGTAACACGGCTCCTCCTCTTCGAGGCGTCCACGCGCGGTCAGTTCAGCCGGGGCAGCCCGGACGACGTCGACCGTAGACTCTACGCAAAGGAAAGGCGAAAGTCAAGGGTGTGCTACCATCCGCCCCGTGCGGATCCCCCTGCGGTTCCCCGGGCCCGGGCCGCCGTTCGACGTGGTCGGGCTCGGCCTCAACAGCGTCGATCTGCTCGCCACCGTCACCGGGCATCCGCGACCGAACTCCAAGCAACGGGCCGAGCGGCTGACGCGACAGCCGGGTGGCCAGGCGGCCACGGCGATGGTCACCTGCGCCCGGCTGGGCTGGAAAGCGCGGTACATCGGGCGTTTCGGCGACGACGAGCACGGCGCGCTCGGCATCGAGAGCCTGCGGCGCGAAGGCGTGGATGTCTCCGCGTCGGTCACGGTGAAAGGTGCGCGCAACCAGGTCGCCCTGATTCTCGTCGACGCCCGGAGCGGGGATCGCACCATCGTCTGGGACCGCGATCCGGCGTTGACCATGCGTGCGGCCGATGTGCCTCGCGACGCCGTGGTCTCTGGGCGCATCCTGCTGGTCGATTGCCACGAAACCGAGGCGGCCCTCGAGGCGGCCCGGCACGCGAAGGCGGCCGGCATGCCGACGGTCATCGACGTGGAGGAAGTGCGTCCGCGCATCGATGAGCTGCTGCGCACGATCGACGTCATCATCGCCTCGGAAGACTTCCCGTCCGCGCTCACCGGGCACGGCGATCTCGGCCGCGCCTTGTCTGCGCTCGCCGACGAGTTCCGTCCCGCAGTCGCCTGCGTGACGCTCGGTCGGCGCGGCAGCCTCGCGCTGGTCGGCGGCCGGGAAATCCGCACTCCCGGATTCACGGTCACGCCCTGCATCGACACGACAGGCGCCGGCGACGTGTTTCGCGGCGCCTTCATCGCCGCGTACCTCGCCGGCGGCGCGGACGCGCCGGCCGAGGACGTGCTCGCGTACGCGAACGCCGCGGCCGCGCTGAAGTGCCGCCGGTTGGGTGCGCGCGATGCGATTCCGACCCGGCAGGAGGTCGAGGCGCTCGTCGCGAGCCGCTGATTGTTACCCTTCCGGGCTGAACCGGGTCTAACTGATTGAGGATCAGGCTTTCCGGCGTCCGCGTCTCGGCTGGCGAAAGGGTGGCCGTCCGCCGCATGGTGCCCGAAGGACAGCGGCATGATGGAGGGAATCGACCAGGTCTGGGCAGGCAGGATTCGGCCGCAGTGGACGGTGAAGGTGACCTCTGACGACCGCCCGGACCGGCAGGCGTCTCTGGCCGGGCTCGATGACCGCGGTCTGGTGGCCGCGTGCCGCGCCGGCCATCACGAAGCGTTCGACGTCATCGTCGAGCGCCACCGGCGGGCGGTCTACCGGCTGTGCTACCGCTTCGTCGGCAATCACGAGGATGCGAGCGACCTGACGCAGGACGTGTTCCTGCGGGCCTATCGTGCGCTGAGGAGGTTCAAGGGGGATTCCTCGCTCGGGACCTGGCTGTACCGGATCGGCGTGAACGTTTCGCTGAACCGGGTCAGTGCCAGGACGCTGCCGGGCGAGCCCATCGAGGTGCGCGACCAGGTCCCGGATGGCGGCGACGATCCGGCGACCGCGTTGTTGCGCTCGGAGCGCAGCGCCAGGGTGCGGGCGGCGATCACGCGGCTGCCGCGCAAGCAGCGCGTGACGCTGATCCTGCGCGTGTATCACGAGCTGCCGCACCAGGAGATCGCGGAGATCGTCGGCGGCTCGGTGGGCGCAGTGAAGGCGAACTTCTTCCACGCGCTCAAGAACCTGAGGAAGCTCCTGGCCGACGAACCCACATGAGGGCCCGATCGACTTCGGCCGTCAGGCTTCAGGCTTCGGGCAGCATGCCGACGTCCGCAGCCTGACGCACGAGGGCCGACCGGTGCGGGGGGCGTCATGAAGCATCTGTCACGTGAGGCGCTGATCGACCTGCTCGAGGAGACGCCGGGCGCGTCCGGACGCGCGCACCTCGAGGTGTGCCGACGGTGCCGCAAGGAGCTCGAGGCGCTCGGGCGCGCGCTCGGCGACGCGCGGGCGGCCGAGGTTCCGGAACCGTCGCCTTTGTTCTGGCCGCACCTGTCCGAGCGCGTCCGACATGCCGTCGACGCCGAGCCGGCGGCGGGCATCGAGCCCGCGCGGGCCGCGTGGTGGCGTTCGAGAGGCGCGCTGTCGCTGGCCGCCGCCGCGGTCGTGCTCCTCGTGGCGGCCGTCGTCATGATCCGTGTCTGGTCGGGAGGACCATCGCCGTCCCAGGCGGCCGCAAAGGTCCAGCCTGCCGCCGCGACGGCGCCGGCAGAGTCGCACGGAATGGTGGTCGACGAGCCGTGGCAGCTCGTGGCGCAGGCGGCCGACGGCATGGACTTCGACGCCGCCAGCGAGGCGGGCATGACCGTTTCGCCTGGCTCGGCCGATCAAGCGGCCATGCAGCTCTCGCCGGCGGAGCGACGCGAGCTCACCCGGCTGCTCGAGGCGGAGCTGCAGCGGCCGGTTCTGTAGCGATGGGTCACGAGTAACGAGCAACGAGTCACGAGTCATAAGTCATGAGTGGCTGCCGCCGCGTCGGCACTCGTGACCGGTGACTCATCGCTCGTTGGTGCTGTGATTCGGCGCGAACGCGATTCAACGTGTTCAACAGCCGGACGTGCACTTCCCGAGGACGATATGACGGACAAGTGGAGGAGAGCGGTCACAGCTTTCGTGTTTGCCGTGGCGGCGGTGACAGCCGGCCCGGCGGTGGCGCTCCAGCGCCCGCCGGATGCGCGGCCGGCACCCGGCGACACCGGGGCGCTGCCCCCCGGCGAGATTCAGCGATTGTTCGACGCGTACGTGATCCTGCAGGCGCAGGACGCACTCAACCTGAACGAGGCGCAGTTTGCGCAGTTCGTAACCAGGCTGAGGGCGCTGCAGGAGGTGCGCCGGAAGGCACAGCAGCAGCGGCAGCAGATCATCCGCGACCTGGGCCGGCTGGCCGACCCGAAGCTGGGAACCGTCGACGAGGGGCAGATCAAGGAGAAGCTGAAGGTGCTCAGCGAGCTGGACGCGCGCGGACCCGAAGAGGTGCGGAAGGCGTACGCCGCCCTCGACCAGTTGCTCGACGTCCGCCAACAGGCGCGCTTTCGCGTGTTCGAGGAGCAAGTCGAGCGCCGCAAGTTCGAGCTCCTGTTGCGCGCCCGGCGCGCGGGTGCCGGCAACCGCATACCGCGCAACAACCAACCGCCGCGTCCGGACCGTGGGCTGGACTGAGTTCGGGCTCCGGTCCCCGGGCTGGAGGCTTCGGCAAGAACGGCCTGAAGCTCGGGCGGCCGCGGCGCGAGGCAGTGCTGCCGCGTGCTACACTGAATCATTCGGCAGTCGTATCTAGTCAGCCTCGTGAGCCATTCAGCCCTCCGGTCCACGCTGATTGTCTCCCTGCTCGTTGCGCTCCTTGCCTTTGCGGCCGGGCGCACGACGGCCGGCGACGTCCCGCTGTCGAAGCGTGACGCCGAACGCTTCCAGCAGAAGGTCCTGCTCATCAACAAGTACGCGCTGACCGGGACCGGCCCGGCGCGCACGGCGGTGACCGAGAGCGAGGTGAACTCCTACCTCGCCTTTGTCGCCCGCGATCAGATGCCCGACGGCGTCGTGGACCCCTACGTGTCGATCCTCGGCACGGGCCGCCTGTCTGCGCGTGCGGTCGTCGACCTCGATGGTGTCCGGCGCCAGCACGCGCCGGGCGGCTGGCTGGACCCGATGAGCTACCTGACCGGACGGTTGCCGGTATCCGCCACCGGCGTACTCTCGACGAACAATGGGGTTGCGCGGTTCCAGCTCGAGTCGGCCCAGGTGTCCGGTATTCCGATTCCCAAGACGGTGCTTCAGCAGGTTCTCAGCTACTACTCCCGCACCGCGTCGAACCCGCAGGGCCTGAACCTCGACGACCCGTTCCCGCTGCCCGCCCGGATCCGCGAGATCCAGGTGGTGCGCCCGGGCGAAGCCATCGTCGTGCAGTAGCAGGCCACAGAGACCCCAAGCCCTGCACACGGGCGCCCGGCTCTGGGCTCTGGCTCTGGGCTCTCAGACCCGAGGGCCGAGACCCGAGCGAGAGCCGAGAGCCAAGACCCGAGAGCCGAGCTTGATCCCTGCCCGTGTAGAATGGCGGGCATGGCCGGCCGCGAGGACGACTTCCTGCAGACGCCGGTGCGCTACCTCAAGGGCGTCGGACCCGCGCGCGCCGAAGCCTTTGCCCACGCAGGCCTGAACACGGTCGAGGACCTGCTGTTCCGGTTTCCCCTGCGCTACGAGGATCGCGAACATTTCGTCCCGGTGGCCCGGGTCCGGGCGGGCGAATGGGCGACCGTCTTCGGCGAGATCGTGAGCTGCCACCTGCGCCTCACGCGGCGGCGCGGGTTCAAGATCTTCCAAGCGCTCGTCCGCGACGAGAGCGGCGTGCTGCCGGTCGTCTGGATGAACCAGCCGTTCATGCGGGATGTGCTGCGGCCGCACCAGCTCGTCGTCCTGCACGGCAAGGTGGCCTACGATCCGCGGGGCGTGCTGCAGCTCGAGCGCCCGGACCATGAGGTGGTCACCGCGGAGGATCGCGACACCGGGCGTCGCGTGCACTTCGGGCGCATCGTCCCGGTCTACGAGAAGATCGGCAACGCCAGGGCGAAGCTGCAGCGGGCCCTCGTGTACGAGGCGGTGCGGCGCCTGGCCGGCGGAACGAGCGATCCGCTGCCCGACTCGCTGCGCGCATCGTTTCACTTGCCCGATCGCGCGACCGCGCTGGCCGACACGCACTTCCCTCCGCCGGGCACTGCGCTCGAGGTCCTCAGGGATCACCGGACCCCTGCGCAGCACCGGCTGATCTTCGAAGAGTTCTTCCTCTTTCAGCTCGGCATGCTGCTCCGCCGGCGGGAATCGGATGGCGACACCAAGCCGTTCGTCCCGGTGCCCGCCCGCGCGCACGCCGTCTTCAAGGCGGTCATGCCGTTCCGCCCGACGCCCGGGCAGCGCCAGGCGATGGAGGACATCGCGAAGGACATGGGCCGGGCGCAGCCGATGAATCGTCTCCTGCAGGGCGACGTCGGGGCGGGGAAGACCTTGGTGGCGCTGGCGGCAGCGACGATCGCGATGGAGAACGGCCTGCAGGTCGCCTTCATGGCGCCCACCGAGATTCTGGCTCAGCAGCACTATCTGACGATCGGCCGCCTGCTCGAGGCGACACGCTTCTCGGTGAAACTCCTCACCGGCGCGACGCCGGCCGGCCAGCGGCGCGAGATCCTCAACCGCCTCGCCAACGGGTCGGTGCACTTCGTGGTCGGCACGCATGCGCTCATCGAGGAGGATGTCACCTTCCATCGCCTGGGCCTCGCGATCGTGGACGAGCAGCACCGGTTCGGGGTCGTCCAACGGGCGGCGCTGCGGAGGAAGGGGCTTCGCCCGGACGTGCTCGTGATGACGGCGACACCAATCCCCCGCACGCTCGCGCTGACCGCCTACGGAGATCTGGACGTGAGCGTCATCCGGGATCTTCCGCCGGGCCGCCAGCCGATTCGCACCTACGCGACGCCCGACACGGCCCGCGACGAGGTGTACCGGTTCCTCCGGGCGCAGGTCGAGGCCGGACGCCAGGCGTACGTCATCTACCCGCTGGTCGAGGGGTCGGAGAAGGTCGACCTGAAGGCCGCGACGGAAATGGCGGACCACCTCGCGCACGACGTGTTTCCCCAGTTCCGGGTGGCGCTGCTGCACGGCCGGATGAAGCAGGACGTGAAGGACCGGGTGATGCGGGCGTTCGCGGCCGGCGCGATCGATCTGCTGGTTGCCACGACGGTGGTCGAGGTGGGCGTCGACGTGGCGAACGCCACCGCGATGGTGATCGAGCACGCGGAGCGGTTCGGGCTCTCGCAGCTCCACCAGTTGCGCGGGCGCGTCGGCCGCGGCCGGCACCAGTCGTCCTGCTTCCTGCTTTACCAGGCGCCGCTCACCGAGGACGCGGAGGCGCGGCTCCGGGCGATGAGGGAGACGACCGACGGCTTCGTCATCGCGGAGCGGGACCTGCAGGTGCGCGGCCCGGGCGACCTGTTCGGGACCCGGCAGTCCGGGCTGCCGACGTTGCGCGTGGTCGACCTGCTCCGCGACGGCCCGATCATGGAGTCGGCCCGCGAGGCGGCGCAGGCATGGGTCGACCGCGGCGGCGAGACGGCCGAGCGGCTGCGGACCTTCGTCCGGCGGACGTGGGCCGAACGGTTCCGGCTGGCGGGGGTCGGCTGATGCGCGTGATCGCGGGCCGGTTCAAGGGACGGCGGCTGGCGAGCCCGCGGTGGGCCGGCTTGCGGCCGAGCTCCGACAAGCTGCGCGAGACGTTGTTCAACGTCCTGGCCCCTCGCGTGGCCGGGGCGGTCGTGCTCGACCTTTACGCGGGCACCGGGGCGCTGGGGATCGAGGCGCTCAGCCGGGGCGCCGCGCACGTGACCTTCGTGGACCGGGACCGGCGGGCGGTGGGGTTGATCGCGGAAAACCTCAGCCGGTGTCGGATTGCGGGCGGCTATGCTATCATGCGGGCCGACATCGTAACCGCGCGGGACCGCCTCGACGAGCCTCGTGTTTTCGACCTGATCCTGCTCGATCCCCCGTACGACGAGCCGGACGTGGAGGAGATGCTGGCTACGACCGGCGAGTTGCTCGCGCCGCGTGGTGTGCTGGTCCTCGAACACGCCCGACGGTGTCCTGTCCCCCCGACGGCCGGAATCCTGTTTTGCACGCGCGCGCTGGTCTCCGGAGACAGCGCGCTGGCGTTTTACGAGCGCCGCGCACCAGCCGAGTGAGGGCGGTCCTGACACCACCCGCGCAGCAACCGCGTCGCGGCCCTTCGTCGCGAACGATGAAGACCGAAACCTCTGCCGGGGCCGGCGCGCAGGTCGCTGCGCGCCTGGCCGTGTACCCGGGGTCGTTCGATCCGCTCACCAACGGTCACGTGGACATCATCCTGCGCGGCCTTCGGATCTTCGACCGGATCGTCGTGGCGGTGCTGACCAACCCGGAGAAGACGCCGCTCTTCTCGGTCGAGGAGCGGGTGGCGATGGCGCGCGAGGTGTTCCGGGGCCAGCCGCGCGTCGAGGTCGACGCCTTCGGCGGGTTGCTGGTCGAGTACGCCCGGCGGAAAGGGGCGTGCGCGATCGTGCGCGGGCTGCGCGCGATCTCGGACTTCGAGTACGAGTTCCAGATGGCCCTGATGAACCGGCGGCTGAGCCCGGAGATCGAGACGGTGTTCATGATGCCGGCCGAGGCGTACACCTACATCAGCTCGCGGTTGATCCGCGAGGTGTTCGCCCACGGCGGACCGATCACGGGCCTGGTGCCGGACGTGGTGGAGAAGCAGTTGAGAGAGAAGTCGGCGAGAGGATGACCCCGGGGGGCGGCCGGACTTCGACTTGAGCGCACACAGGAGTGGCATATGACCGTGAGCCTGCTGGCAAGATCCATTGCGGAGTCGCCCACGATACGGCTCAACGAGGAGGCCAGGCTTCTCAGAGAACGCGGCGAGCCGGTCATCAACATGGGGATCGGCGAGCCGAAGAACAAGGCGCCGCTCAACGCGGTCCTGGCCGCGGGAGCGAAACTCTGCACGGGAGACATCAAGTACGCGCCGGCCGACGGGATCCCCTCGCTGAAGAAAGCCATCGTCCGCTACACCGAAGAGAACTACGACCGGATCGTTGCTCCCGAGAACATCATCGTCTCGTCGGGCGCCAAGCAGTCGGTCTTCAACATTCTCTATTCGATTCTGAACCCCCAGGACGAGGTGATCATCCTCGCGCCGTACTGGGTCAGCTACCCGGAGATGGCGAAGATGGTCTACGGCGTGCCGGTGATCGTGACCCCGGAGGACGGATCGTTCCATCCGCGGATGATCGACATCGAGAGGGCCGTCAGCGGGTACACGAAAGCGATCATCGTCAACAGCCCGAACAACCCGTCGGGAGCCGTCTACTCCGACGAGTTCATCGCCGAGATCGTGGGGTTCTGCGAGCGGAAGGGCATCTATCTCATCACGGACGACATCTACCACAAGCTCGTCTTTGATGGGAGGAGGCCCAAGCCCGCCTACGCGTTCACCAAGAAGGACCTCGAGTCGAGCAGGGTGATCGTCGTCAACGGCATCGCCAAGCTGTACGGGATGACGGGCTTCCGGATCGGGTGGACCATCGCCAGCCGGCGGCTCGTGGAAGTGATGACCAACGTGCAGGCCCAGACGACTTCGTGCGCGTCGGTCATCCTGCAGTCGGCGGCCGAGGGGGCGCTGCTGGGGCTGCAGAGCGTGGTCGAGAGCCTTCGCCTGTTCATCCAGAACAACCGGGACGTGGTGATGCAAGAGCTGGGGACGTTCACCGGCCTGAAGGTGATCAAGCCGGCCGGCACGTTCTACTGTTTCCCGGACTTTCGGGCCTACCTCGACGGCTCGGTCGCGAAGACCTCTGTCGAGCTGTCGCAGTTCCTGCTGAAGAAAGCGCTGGTCGTGGTGGTGCCGGGCAAGGAGTTCGGCATGGAAGGCTACATGCGCATCACCTACGCCGGGTCGGTCAAGGACGTCATGCAGGGCATCGAGCGGATTAAGTGGGCCCTCGATCCGAACTCACCGAACGAGATCTTCATCGGAGACCGGAAACTGATCAGGGACTGGCTATGAACAACATCCTCAACATCAAGACTCCGGCCCAGGCCCAGGCGCTGGCCCTGAAGAGCGACTACGGACTCGAGAACCTCGGACTAGTGAACCTGGGTCAGGTCTACTGGAATCTGCCGGTCGAGGCGCTCTACGAGGAGATCGTCTTCCGCAACGAGGCGAAGATCTCGCGTTACGGTCCGATCCTCGCGCTGACTGGCAAGCACACCGCCCGCTCGGCCAACGACAAGTTCGTGGTCCGCGAGCCGACGACCGACAGCCACATCTGGTGGGGTCAGTACAACCGGCCGTTCGACCCCTACCAGTTCGATGAACTCTATGCGCGCCTCCAGGGGTACCTGCAGGGCCGGGACGTCTTCGTGCAGGACTGCTACGTGGGCGCCGATCCGGACTACCAGATGCCGGTCCGGCTGATCGCCGAACAGGCGTGGCACGCGATGTTCGCGCGCAACATGTTCATCCTGCCCGAGACCAACGACGAGTTCCGTCGCCACATCCCTGACTTCACGGTGATCTGCGTGCCGAGCTTCAAAGCGATCCAGCAGATCGACCAGACGGCCTCGGACACGTTCATCGTTCTGCACTTCGCCAAGCGGCTGTGCATCATCGGCAACACGGCCTACGCCGGTGAGATCAAGAAGTCGGTCTTCACCATCATGAACTACCTCCTGCCGCTGGAGGGGGTGTTGCCGATGCACTGTTCGGCCAACGTGGGAAGGGACGGCGACACGGCGATCTTCTTCGGGCTGTCCGGGACGGGCAAGACGACGTTGTCGGCCGACCCGACGCGCGGACTGATCGGCGACGACGAGCACGGGTGGAGCGACAACGGCGTCTTCAACTTCGAGGCCGGCTGCTACGCCAAGGTGATCCAGCTCTCGCCGACCCACGAGCCGCAAATCTACGCCTGCACCCGCAAGTTCGGGACGATCCTCGAGAACGTCATCATGGACCCCGTGACCCGGCTGATCGACCTCGATGACGAGTCGATCACCGAGAACACGCGGGCGTCCTACCCGCTCGAGTTCATCGAGAACGCCTTGCCGGAGAAGCGCGGCGGCCACCCCAGGAACATCGTCCTGCTGACCTGCGACGCCTCGGGCGTGATGCCGCCGATCGCGAAGCTGAGCCCCGAGCAGGCGATGTACCTGTTCATCTCCGGTTACACGGCGAAGATCGCCGGCACGGAGGTGGGCCTGGGCATCGAGCCGGAGATCACTTTTAGCGCCTGCTTCGGCGGGCCGTTCATGGTGCATCCCCCGGCGTTCTATGCCGAGCTGCTGAAGCAGAAGATGCTGCGCTACGGCGCCCACTGCTGGCTGCTGAACACCGGCTGGGTCGGCGGCCGCTACGGCGTAGGCAAGCGGATCAGCATCCGCTACACCCGGCAGTTGCTCAACTCGGCGCTCGACGGCAGCCTGCTCAAGGTCGAATACGCGACCGACCCGGTGTTCGGCTTCGCGGTGCCGAAGCACTGCGAGGGGATCCCCGACAGCGTGCTGGATCCGTCGAGCTCGTGGCCCGACAAGAAGGTCTACATGCAGAGGTACCGGGAGCTGGCCTCGCGCTTCATCGACAACTTCAGGAAGTTTCAGGCCGCGTGCCCGCCCGAGGTGATTGCGGCAGGACCGACGATCGAGCCGGGGGTGCCGGACCGTCCGAGGTTCGAGACCGTCTGAGGACCCGCGCAAAGGGCGCGGTGGCGGGCGGGGCTTCGGCCCTGCCCGACGCCGCTGGACGAGCGGGGCAGACCCGAAGGTCCGCCCCGCGTTTTTCCGCCTCGTCTGTCCACGCCAGATGCTCCCCCAGTCCTTCATCGCGGATCTCGAACAGACCTTCGGCGCCAGTTTCGTCCGGCGCGATGCAGCCTCGCTCGAGCGCTACGGCGCGGACGCGCTGAAGCGCGGCCACCCGCCCGACGTCGTCGTCATCCCGGGCTCGGCGACCGAGGTGGCGGCTCTGGCCGAGCTGTGCGCCCTTCACGGTGTCCCGCTGGTGGTTCGTGGCGGCGGGACCGGCTATACGGGCGGCGCGGTGCCGATCCGCGGCGGCGTGCTGCTCTCGATGGAGCGCTTTAACCGCATCCTGGAAATTGACGAGGAGAACCTGCTGGCGGTCGTCGAGCCGAACGTGGTGACCGGCGATTTGCAGGCGGCGGTGGAGCGGGTCGGCCTGTTCTATCCGCCGGATCCCGCCAGCCTCGACCAATCCGTGATCGGGGGCAACATCGCCGAGTGCGCCGGAGGGCCGAGGGCGTTCAAGTACGGCACGACCCGCCGGTACCTGCTCGGCCTCGAAGTGGTGTTGCCCACGGGCGAGATCATCCGCACCGGCTCGAAGGCCGTGAAGAACGTCGTCGGCTACGACCTGACGCAGCTGCTGTGCGGGTCCGAGGGGACGCTGGCGATCATCGTGCAGGCTGTCGTCCGGCTGATCCCGAAGCCTGCCGCGCGCCAGACGCTCGGCGCGACCTTCACCGACATCCGGGCGGCGGCAGAAGCGGTCAGCGAGCTGCTGCGCGAACGCGTGATCCCCGCGACGCTGGAAATCGTCGATGCCGATTGTCTGGCCGCGGTGGCGCGACACCTCGGCAAGCCGCTGGCGCCACCCGGGACGGGCGCCCTGCTGCTCCTCGAGGTGGACGGGCACGCGGCGGCCGTGGCCGAAGAGGCGCGGCGGGTGGAGGCCGCGTGCCGGGCCGCAGGCGCTGCCGAGGTGCTCCGGGCGGCGTCCGAGGCCGAGCGCGACGAGCTCTGGCGGGTGCGCCGCGAGCTGTCCGCTTCGCTCAAGGCCCTCGCTCCGATGAAGTTCAATCACGATGTCGTCGTGCCCCGCGGCCGGGTACCGCAACTGTTCGAGCTCGTCGGCCGCCTTCGCGAGGAGTTTCGTCTCCGCATCCCCGCTTTCGGGCATGCCGGCGACGGCAACATCCACGTCAACATTCTCCTGGATCCCGGCAATGGAGACGAGGTCGCGAGAGCTCATCAGGCGGAGCGAGCGCTGTTCGAAGGGGTCGTCGCGCTGGAAGGGTCCATCAGCGGCGAGCACGGCATCGGGTTCTCGAAGGCGCCCTACCTGGCAATCGAGCTGGCGCCGGACGTGATTGCACTGATGAAGCGCGTCAAGCAGGCGTTCGATCCAAACGGCATTCTGAACCCGGGGAAGATCTTCCCGGAGTAACGAGACAGGAGCAACGCGTCACGAGGTGGGCAGCGGCAATCTTCTCGTGACTTGTGACTTGTGACTCGTGACTCGTAACTGACGGCCTTTCTCGGCGATGTCCGGCTTCTTTTCCCGCGTCGCCCGTGCCGCCTGGCTCGAGCCTGAGCTCTACGAAGAGATCGAGGCCGACCACGGCGCGACCACCCAGGCGCTGCTCGTCGTGCTGCTCTCCGCTCTGGCGAGCGCTGTCGGCGCGCTGGGCGAGGTGCGGCCGCCGGGCGGGCTCGGCGGTGCCGGCGTGATCCCGGTGTTCGTCGTGGCGGTCGTCGCGGCGCTGCTCGCCTGGCTGGTCGAGGCCCTCGTGGCGTTTGGGGTGGGCGCCTGGATCCTGCCTGAGCGCCAGACGGAAGCGGATGCGGGCCAGCTTCTGCGCGCCGTCGGCTTCTCGAGCGCGCCCGGCCTGCTGCGCGTGTTCGGCGCGATCCCGTTGCTCGGCCCGGCCGTGTTCATTCTGACGGGGCTGTGGATGCTGGTGGCGATGGTCGTCGCCGTTCGTCAGACGCTCGATTACACGAGCACGTGGCGCGCGCTCGCGGTGGCGGTCGTCGCGTGGGGCGCCTACTTGGCGCTGACGCTGGTGCTCGTGGGTTTTCCACGCGCCTGATGCCGGCCGTTGACCGGCTCGTCGGTCTTGGTGCCGTATACTAGATGAACGTCACGAGTCGTCGCTGTCATCGGCGCGTCAACCGACCGCAGCAAGTTCGGCAACAAGGCGGTCCGCGCCTTCCTGCGACATGGCGACACGGTTGTACCCATCAACCCGCGCGAGTCCGAGGTGGAGGGGCTGAAGGCGTATACCTCGGTACTCGACGTAGGGGACCCGATCGACATGGCTACCTTTTACGTGCCGCCCGCCGTCGGGGCGCAGGTGATCACCGAGGTGGCGCAGAAGGGCGTCCGGGAGGTGTGGCTCAACCCGGGCTCCGAGAGCGCGGACCTGGTGGCGCGCGCCCGGGCGCTCGACATCTGGCCGGTCCTCGCCTGCAGCATCCTGGGCATCGGCGAGCGGCCCTCCGACTACTGATCGCAACCTCTGGCGCGTGTCCCCGTCCCGCCACCCCCAGCCGGGTGCGGGTCGCTTGCTTGACAGGTCCCGAGACGGCGCCTTATACTGACCTGTCTCGTCTCCTCCAGTCATCGATGGGCCGCTGGGGCCCGTTCCACCCTGCATTTACAAGCCTCGAGCAAACCACTCACCAACGTCATGCCAAGCAATAACAAGCGCCAACCCGCAGCGGCGCGCGCGTCGAACGGCCAGACCGCGTCGCCCGAAGCACCCCCGGCCGAGACCGCCGAGGCGCTCAAGACGCAGCAGCGACGTCCGGGCGAAGGGCTGAACATCAGTGAGCTGAAGGACATGAGCATCCAGAAGCTCACCCAGATCGCCAAGGACCTCAACGTCGCCGGCGCCACCGGGATGCGCAAGCAGGAGCTGATCTTCCAGATCCTCAAGGCGCAGACCGAGCAGAGCGGCTACATCTTCTCCGAAGGCGTGCTCGAGGTGCTGCCCGACGGGTTCGGCTTCCTGCGGGCGCCCGACTACAACTACCTGCCTGGCCCGGATGACATTTACGTCTCGCCGTCCCAGATCCGCAAATTCGACCTGCAGACGGGCGACACCGTGTCGGGGCAGATCCGGCCGCCGAAGGAGGGCGAGCGGTACTTCGCGCTCATCAAGGTCGAGGCGGTCAACTTCGAGGCGCCCGAGCAGGCGCGCGACAAGCTGTTCTTCGAGAACCTGACGCCCCTCTACCCGCAGGAGCAGCTGAAGCTCGAGACGGCGTCCGACAACCTGTCGGCCCGCGTCATGGACCTGATGACGCCGATCGGCAAGGGTCAGCGCGGCCTCATCGTCGCGCCGCCGCGGACCGGCAAGACGATGCTGCTGCAGAACATCGCGCAGTCGGTGGCGAGCAACCATCCCGAGGTCTACCTAATCGTGCTGCTCATCGACGAGCGGCCGGAAGAAGTCACCGACATGCAGCGCTCGGTCGACGGGGAAGTGATCTCGTCCACCTTCGACGAGCCTGCCCAGCGGCATGTGCAGGTCGCCGAAATGGTGATCGAGAAGGCCAAGCGGCTGGTCGAGCACAAGAAAGACGTCCTCATCCTGCTCGATTCGATCACACGGCTCGCGCGCGCTTACAACACCGTCATCCCGCCCTCGGGCAAGGTGCTGTCGGGTGGTCTCGACTCGAACGCCCTGCAGAAGCCGAAGCGGTTCTTCGGGGCCGCGCGTAACATCGAAGAGGGCGGCTCGCTGACCATCATCGCCACCGCGCTCATCGACACCGGCTCCCGCATGGACGACGTCATCTTCGAGGAGTTCAAGGGGACCGGCAACATGGAAATCCACCTGGACCGCAAGCTGGTGGACAAGCGCGTGTTCCCGGCCATCGACATCCAGAAGAGCGGCACGCGGAAGGAAGAGCTGCTCATCTTGCGCGAAGATCTGAACCGCGTCTGGGTGCTCCGCAAGGTGCTCACCCCGCTCTCCCCGGTCGAGGCGATGGAGCTTCTTCTCGACAAGATGTCGAAGACCAAGTCGAACGGTGAGTTCCTGTCGTCGATGCAGAAGATGGGGTAAGGCTAGGCGCTAGGTGATAGGCCTAGACGATAGTTGGGGGATGCACAGGGGCGCAGCAGCGGCTGCGCCTTTTCTGTGTGTGCCGTGCGGTCCCGAAATCCCCAGTCGCGACATGCCGGATCGTCGAATCGCCAAATCACCAGATCAACAGATCACCAAGAAAGGGGGGGTTGAGATGGCGCAGATCAAAGTTCGTCGGAACGGCCCGTACCTGGTGGATGTCCCCGAGGACGTGAAACTGATCGACTGGAACGGCAACGAGTATCAGATCGGCAGGCGCCCGTTCGCGCTGTGCCGCTGCGGCGGCTCGACGAGCAAGCCCTTCTGCGACGGGACGCACTCGAAGATCGGGTTCCAGGCGGCGGAGGCCGCGGTGGCGGCCAGCGAGGACAAGGCGGCGAGATGAAGGTCCGGGAATCAACAGGGCCGCGCCAACAGAAGAGTTGAGAGGGCGCAGAGATCCGGAATCACAAGCCGCGTCTGTCTCTGTGCCCTCTCCACCGAAGGATGCCCTCTACCGCTTCTTCGCTGCAGGGGTGCCGGTGCCGCCCTGATCGTGAGGCACTGTGACGAGCGCCTTGCAGTCCGCCGTGTTGCCCGCCAAATCGAACCCCGAGTAGGACAACCAGTACTGGCGGTCCCCGCCCGACACCGACTTCTCGGCGCGCAGGAATCCCGAGACGCCCGCCGTGCCGCTGACGAAGCCCTGGATGTCGCCGGCGGCTCCCGGCGGCGTGCTCGAGGCCGAGGCCAGCGTGAAGCCGGCCCGGCCCGAGAGCGAATCGGTGAGATTGACCGTCACGCTCACGGGCACGAGTTGATGATTGGCCGGCCACAGCGAGGCCGGCATCACATAGCAGGTGATCGACGGCGCCGTCTTGTCGATGTTGATGCTGTCCACCATCCCGCCCGACGTGTTGCCCGCCTGATCGGTGGCGGTTGCGGTGCGCAACTGGCCCGCGCCCTCGGTCGTGACGAGGAAGGAGGCCGGCCCGCAGTCCGCGACGCCCGACAGCGCATCCTCGCACACACACGACGCGGTGACGTCCCTACTGTTCCAGCCCGCGGCATTCGGCTCAGGAGAGACCTTGGGCGTGACGACGGGCGGCGTGTCGTCGCCGGCAGGCGTCAGATGGAAACCGTGGTACCCGCCGTCGATCACGCCCTGGCCGACGATCTCGCCGCTCGCGTTGATGCCGTAGGCGGCAACGAGCGTCCAGCCGGCGGCCGGATCGATCGCGTCGTTAAGATCCACCATGCCGGTCTTCGCTGTGCACACGAAAGCGTGCTGCCCGGTCGCTGTGTACGACCAGCCGACGACGTTGCTGGCGTCGTTGATGGCTTCGGCTCCGCTGTCGCCGCCCAGCGTGCCGAGGTCTTCCATGCCGACGCCGTCGGTGTACCGGAAGGCGTGCCAGGCCGCGTCTCCGCTCGTCTTTGCCCACCCAACGACCTGGCCAGCCGCGTTGATGGCACGAGGGTTGGCGAAGACCGGTCCGAGATCCTCGATAGAGTACCGAAGGCTGGGCGGCGCCTTGGTGACGACCGCGCTTCCGGCCCCGAGCACGAGGGCGGCGACCAGCAGGTCTCCTACGCTTACTTCTACCAGGCGGGAGGCTGGAACCAGAACTCGCGGTTCGATCCCGTGCGCGCGGTGACGAACGATGGCCGCATCGAGATCGATCCGTACGGGAAGAACACCGGCGACAAGGCGGCGGCCGGCGGCCACTCGTACTGCGACAAGGCGCCGGGGTCGTCGTTCGCCGCGATCCCGATCGTCTTCGTCGGCCGGGTCCTGCTGCAGTCGCTCACCCGCGTCGAGGCCGAGTCGCACGCTGGGATCACGCTGCTGTCGTACCTGGCCACGATCCTGACGTGCGGTCTGGGCACGGCGCTCTCGGCGCTGCTGATCTTCCGCCTCGCGGTCAAGTTCGGGGCGACGCCGGGCGGAGCGGCGTTTGCCGCCATCGGGTTCGGTCTCGCGACTCCCGCCTGGTGCTATGCGACGCTCTTCATCGGTCACGCGTTCGTGTGGACGTGCCTGATGTTCGCGTTCGCCGCCGCCGTCGTGCTCGCGGGCGCCTCGAACCCCCGCCGCGACCACCTCCTGGGCGCCGCCGTCGGGTTGTTCGCCGCGTGGGCCGCTATCACCGAGTCTCCGGCTACACCGGCGGCCGCGGCGCTCGCCATCGTCGCGATCGTTCAGGTCTGGCGGGATGGTTCCGAGCGAAGGCGGCGCGTGGCCGTCGGCATGCTCGGCGCCAGCCTCCCCTGGGTGGCACTGCTGCTCGTCTACAACCGGGCGGCGTTCGGGTCGCCCTTCCAGTTCGGCTATTCCTGCGAGCAGCTGTTCACCGACATGAAGGAGGGGTTCTTCGGGATCACGTACCCGAAACCGCACGTCCTCGTGGACCTCCTGTTCGAACGCTATCGTGGCTTGCTGCCGCTCGCGCCGGTTCTCACCGTCGCGCCCATTGGCCTGGTGATGCTCGCCCGGTCGCCTGCGGCCCGGGCGTGCGCGGTGGGCGCCACCGTCGTCGCGGGGTACTACATCAGCCCGACCGCTGAGGTCGGACACGAACTATCGAGACAGGGCATCACCAGGGGTCCGGCGGCCTCCCGCCCGTAGCCCCCGCGCGGTGATCGGGCAGTGGCAATCGGACCAGCGGCAAACCGGAGAGTGGCCGGCGGCGCTTCGGCGGCCCGGCTGTCAGGCGGGTTCTATGCCGGGGCCGGCGACGGCTCGGGCGACGACGGCCCCGGGCCGTCGACGATCGCCCGCAGCTCGTTGCCGTCGATCACTTCCTTCTCGAGCAGGCGGTGTCCGACCGCGTCGAGGATCTCCCGGCGGGAGTTGAGGATGTCGCGGGCTTTTTCGTGCGCCTCGGTCATGATCCGCCGGACCTCTGCGTCGATCTGCTGCGCGGTCTCGTCGGCGTAATTGCCCCGCTCGTGCGGGATCGGGATGTCGAGGAAGCGGGTGCGGTCGTGGCCGTCGTAGCTGATGGCCCCCATCGCATCGCTCATGCCGAGCTCGGTCACCATGGAACGCGCGATGTCGCTGGCCCGCTGCAGGTCATTCTGGGCGCCGGTCGAGATCTCTCCGAGCGCGATCTCCTCGGCGGTGCGGCCGCCGAGCAGCACGGCGAGCTGGTTGAGCAGGTCGGTCCGCGTCAGCAGGTAGCGGTCCTCGAGCGGGAGCTGCATCGTGTAGCCCAGGGCGCCGAAGCCGCGCTGCACGATCGAGATCTTGTGCACCGGGTCGAGGCCGGGCACGATGGTCGCCACGATCGCGTGCCCCGACTCGTGGTAGGCGACAATTTCGCGCTCGCGCTGGCTCATCACCCGCTTCTTCTCGAGGCCGGCGATCATCCGATCGATCGCCTCGTCGAAGTCGCTCATCTCGACGTGGTTCTTGTTGTTGCGCGCCGCCAGCAGCGCCGCCTCGTTGACCAGGTTCGCGAGGTCGGCGCCCGCAAACCCGGCCGTGCGGGCGGCGACCACCTTCAGGTCCACGCCCGGCGCCGTCTTCACGCCCTTGGCGTGGATGCGCAGGATCTCCTCGCGCCCGCGGATGTCCGGCTTGTCGACGAGGACCTGCCGGTCAAAGCGCCCGGGGCGGAGCAGGGCAGGATCGAGCACCTCGGGGCGGTTGGTGGCCGCCATGATGATGACGCCCTTGCGCGGGTCGAACCCGTCCATTTCGGCCAGGAGCTGATTGAGGGTCTGCTCGCGCTCCTCGTGGCTCCCCAACGGGCTCTGCACCCGCGTCTTGCCGAGCGCGTCCAGCTCATCGATGAAGACGATGCAGGGCGCCTTTGCCTCCGCCTGGGCGAAGAGGTCGCGCACGCGCGCGGCGCCAACGCCGACGAACATCTCGACGAACTCCGAGCCGCTGAGGCTGAAGAACGGCACGTGCGCTTCGCCGGCGACGGCCCGGGCCAGCAGGGTCTTGCCGGTTCCCGGCGGCCCGACCAGCAGCACGCCCTTCGGGATCCGTCCGCCGAGCGTCGTGTACTTCTTGGGGGTCCGCAGGAACTCGACGATCTCCTTCAGCTCGTTCTCGGCTTCGTCCACCCCGGCCACGTCGGCGAAGGTCACCTTCACGTCGTTCTCGGCGTAGATCTTCCCGCGGCTTCGCGCGAACGACATGACGCCGCCTTCGGCACCGCCCATGCGACGGAAGAAGAAGCTCGAGAGGCCGACCAGGAGGAGCAGCGGCAGCATCCAGCTCAGCAGGTCCGGCAGCCAGCGACTGCTGATCTCGCCGGTGTACTTCACGTGGTGGGCGTCGAGGTCCTCGACCAGCTTCGGGTCGTCGACGCGCGTCGTCGTGAAAGCTTCTCCGGAGCCTTGCGCCTTGCTGTTCTGGACAGCGGGCTTTAGCCGGCCGTGGATCGCCTGGTCGCTAATGGTGACCTCGGCGACCTTGTCCGCACGGACGGCCGCCTTGAAGTCGCTGTAGGAGAGGGTGCGCCCGGACGGCGTGAGGAAGTACGCCTGGGCAATGGCCAGCAGCAGCAGGAAGCCGAGGATGTACCAGATGGACAGCGCCGGCCGGCGCGGACTGAGGGGGCGGCGGTCGCCTGGACGGCGCCCCCCAGGCTTGCGCGCGCGCGACGGTTGATTCGATCCTGCCACGATGACTGATCCTTGTCGCAGATACGCGGAGCCAAGTGGCAGGTGGCGGCAGCGCCCCTACCTCCCGGCTACCTGCCAGTTTACCGCGCCTCGGCCGGCTGCTCCTTCTTCTCGAAGACCAGGTGGTCGCCGCTCGCGCCGACCACGATCCGGTCGCCGTCGCTGAACTCACCCTGCAGCACCTTCATGGCCAGGGTGTCCAGCAGCCGCCGCTGGATCGTCCGCTTGAGCGGCCGCGCCCCGTACACGGGATCGTAACCCTCGCTCACCAGCAGGTTTCTCGCCCCGTCGGTCAGCTCGACGTGGATCGTCCGATCCTCGAGCCGTCTCATCAGGCTGCGGAGCTGGATGTCGACGATCTGCTTCAGGTGCTCCCGGCTGAGCGGATGGAAGAAGATGATCTCGTCGATCCGGTTCAGGAATTCCGGCTTGAAGTGCGCCCTGAGCGCATCGGTCACCAGCCGGCGCGTCCCCTCGTCCAGCTCGGTCCGGTCGCGCCCGGCCCGTTCGGCGATGTACTGGCTGCCGACGTTCGACGTCATGATGATCACGGTGTTCTTGAAGTCGACCGTGCGCCCCTTCCCGTCGGTCAGCCGCCCGTCGTCGAGGAGCTGGAGCAGGACGTTGAGCACCTCCGGGTGCGCCTTCTCGACCTCGTCAAACAGCACCACGGCGTACGGCCGGCGCCGCACCGCCTCGGTGAGCTGGCCCGCCTCCTCGTAACCGACGTATCCGGGCGGGGCGCCGATCAGCCGGGAGACGGTGTGCTTCTCCTGGTACTCCGACATGTCGATCCGGATCATCGCCTGCTCGGCGTCAAACAGGAACTCGGCCAGCGCCCGGGCCAGCTCCGTCTTGCCGACACCGGTCGGCCCGAGGAAGATGAAGCTGCCGAGCGGCCGGTTCGGGTCCTGCAGTCCCGCCCGCGCGCGCCGGATGGCGTTGGCGACCGCCTCGATCGCCTGGTCCTGGCCGACGACGCGCACGTGCAGCCGCTCTTCCATGTGGACCAGCTTCTGGATCTCGCCCTCCATCAGCCGGCTTACCGGCACGCCAGTCCACTTGCTGACGACCTCGGCGATGTCCTCCTCGTCCACTTCTTCCTTGAGCATGCGCTGGCTGCGCTGCAGCGCGGCCAGACGCGCTTCCGCCTGTTGTTGCCGCCGTTCGAGGTCGGGCAGCCGGCCGTACTGCAGTTCCGACGCCGTGGTGAAGTCACCGGCGCGCTGCGTCCGATCGATCTCGTGGCGCACGCCCTCCTGTTCCTCCTTGAGCCGCCGCAGCTCCTGGATCGCCTCCTTCTCCTGCTGCCAATGGGTGACGAGACGTGTCCGCTGTTCCTTGAGGTCGGCCAGCTCTCTCTCCAGCCTGCCGAGCCGTTCGACCGAGGCCTGGTCCTTTTCCTTTCTGAGCGCCTCGGCCTCGATCTCGAGCTGCATGATACGGCGCTCGACCTCGTCCAGTTCGGCCGGCATCGAGTCGATCTCCATGCGCAGCTTCGACGCCGCCTCGTCCATCAGGTCGATGGCCTTGTCTGGCAGGAAGCGGTCTGCGATGTACCGGTTCGAGAGGAGGGCGGCGGCCACCAGCGCCGAGTCCTTGAGCTTCACGCCGTGGTGGATCTCGTACCGCTCGCGCAGGCCGCGGAGGATGCTGATCGTGTCCTCGACGGTCGGCTGGCCCACCATCACCGGCTGGAAGCGCCGCTCAAGCGCCGCGTCCTTCTCGATGTGCTTGCGGTACTCGTCGAGGGTGGTCGCGCCGATCGTGTGGAGCTCTCCCCGCGCGAGCATCGGCTTGAGCATGTTGGAGGCGTCGATCGCCCCTTCTGCGGCGCCCGCCCCGACCACCGTGTGCAGCTCGTCGATGAAGAGGATGATCTGGCCGTCCGACTGGGTGATCTCCTTGAGGACCGCCTTCAACCGATCCTCGAATTCGCCGCGGTACTTGGCGCCGGCGACCAGCGCGCCCATGTCCAGGCCGATGATTCGCTTCTTCTTCAGCCCCTCGGGCACGTCGCCGCGCACGATCCGCTGCGCCAGCCCCTCGACGATCGCTGTCTTGCCCACGCCCGGCTCGCCGATGAGCACCGGGTTGTTCTTCGTCCGGCGCGACAGCACCTGGATGACGCGCCGGATCTCCTCGTCGCGGCCGATGACCGGGTCGAGTTTCCCCTTGCGCGCTAGCTCCGTCAGGTCGCGGCCGTAACGCTCGAGCGCCTGGTACTTGCCTTCAGGGTTCTGGTCGGTGACCCGCTGCGATCCGCGGACTGCGGTGAGGGCCTCGAAGATCCGATCGCGCGTGACGCCGCGCTGCTGCAGCAGGTGGACCGACTCGGCGCGCGCCGTCTCAGACGCGATGCCGAGCAGTAGGTGCTCGGTGGAGACGTATTCGTCCTTCAGGCGTGCCGCTTCTTCCTGCGCCGTGTTGGTCACCGCGCGCAGCCGGGACGACAGGACCGGCGCCGCACCCCCGTAGGCCTGCGGCAGCTGCGCCAGCGCGTTGCGCACCGCGGTCGACACTCCCGCCGGATCCACGTTCAGCTTCAGCAGGATCTCCGGGACGATGCCCTGCGGCTGCTCGACGAGGGTCACGAGCAGGTGCTCCGGGCGGATCTCGGCGTGGTTCATCTGCTCGGCCAGCTGCTGGGCGCCGAGCACGGCTTCCTGGGCTTTCTCGGTGTACTTGTTCAGATTCATCGCTACAACCGGGCCTCTTCTGTATCGCCAGCGCAGAGGACGCAGCCTGCCGCCTACTTCCTGCTTCCAGCCGTCGCCTGCTGCTCGAGCCTGGCCAGCGCCTCGTAGTGTTTGCGTTCCTCGGGTGTCAGGGCGTGCGGCAACTGCACGTCCACCGTGGCGTACAGATCGCCCAGGTCCGGTTTGCCGGTCGTCGGCATCCCGTGGCCCTTCAGGCGGAACACCTGGCCGCTCTGCGTCGTGGGCGGGATCTTGAGACGCAGCGGCCGTCCACCGAGCGTCGGCACTTCCACTTCGCCGCCGAGCACCGCCGTCGTCAGCGGCACGCGGACGTGCGTGTACAGGTCGCGGCCGCGCCTCTCGAAGCGTGGGTGCGGCTGCAGGCGGATGACGAGATACAGATCACCCGCCGCGGCCCCGCCCGAGCCCAGCTCGCCCTCGCCGGCGACCCGCACTTTCGAGCCTTCCGTGACGCCGGCCGGGATTCGCACGTCCACGGTCCGCGCGTGGCCGTCCTGCCTGATCGACAGCCGCCGCGTGGTGCCCTGATGCGCCTCCTCGAGCGACAGCCCGATCTCCTGCTCGAGGCTGCGGCCCTTCTGCGGCCGCGGCGCGCGGGTCGTCCGGGTGCGACGGGCGCCGCCGGGCTCAGGGCCGCCCATGCCAGCGAAGAACGTCTTGAAGAAGTCCGAGAATGGGTCCTCGTCGCCGAAGATCCGGTGCATCTCCTCTTCGTCGATCGTCCGGAACCCGCCGGTGCCGCCGCCGAAGTCCACCGTCCAGGCGCCGCTCTGGAAGGGCGCCCCGCCGGCCTGCTGCGCCTGTTCGTACATCCGCCAGTTGGCGCCGAGCTCGTCGTACTTCTTCCGCTTCTCAGCATCGCCGAGGACTTCGTACGCCTCGTTGATCTCCTTGAAGCGCGCCTCGGCACTCTTGTCCCCGGGGTTGACGTCCGGGTGGAACTTGCGCGCCAGCTTGCGGTACGCCTGCTTGACGTCCTTTGCGCTGGCCGACTTGCTGACGCCGAGCGTCGCGTAGTAGTCCTTGAATTCCATCTCGACTGTTCGTCGCGTGTGCCGCCGCCCGCATGGCCGGCCGTCGAGAAGCGACGGCGGCGCCGGTCTCGCTACCACTTACTCAAGGCTCGGCACTTCCTACAGCCCGAGTATATCGCTCAGCCGTTCGATCTCCCGGGCGAGGCGGCGGCGGCCGTCGTTGCGCGCGAGCGACTCGTCGCACGTGAGCGGCCGGATCCGTTCGACGGCGTCGGCCACCGACAGCAGGCGCTGGACCCCCGCCAGGTTGATGCCCAGCTCGTCCACGAGGCGCTTGATCAGGCGCAACCGCTCGAGCTCCTCGTCCGAGTACACCCGCATGCTGCCGACCGTCCGGCTCGGCTGCACGAGGCCGAGCCGTTCGTACTTGCGCAGCGTCTGCGGGTGCATCCCGAGGAGCCGGGCCGCGACACTGATGAGGTAGAAGCCCGCAACCTTGCTATGATCCGAGTGTAGGGCTTGATACGATCCATGTCAAGCTTGGGCTGCTTGCGGAGGAATGGGGGCTGGCCAGCAACGACGAACCACGAACCAGGAGCCGATGGCGGCGGCGTGCGGACGAACTCCCTGCCGGCGTGACTTCAGCCGCTCGTTCGGGCATACTGCCAAGAGCCCCGTCCATCCGGCAGCACCTTGCTCACCCAACTCATCCAGCCGTCGGACCTCCTCACGATCCTGGTGCTCGTGCTGCTCGAAGGCCTGCTGAGCGCCGACAACGCCATGGTGCTGGCCGTCCTCGTGCTCGGCCTCCCCAAGGCCCAGCAGCGCAAGGCGCTCCGGTACGGAATCGGAGGGGCGTTCGCCTTCCGGACCGTTGCCGTCGTCTTCGGCGTCTACATGATTCGCCTGAGTGTCGTGAAGCTCCTCGGCGGGCTCTACCTGCTCTACCTGCCGTACCGGCACTTCTTCGGCGAGCGCGAGCTGGAGCAGCGCCGCACGCCACCCAAAGCCAAGCCGTGGCTGGGCCTGACGGCCTTCTGGGCGACGGTCGTCAGGGTCGAGCTCACCGACATCGTGTTTGCCGTCGACTCGATCGTGGTTGCGGTGGCGATGTCGCCGAAGCTGTGGGTGGTGCTGACCGGCGGGATCCTCGGGATCATCGCGATCCGGGTCGTGATCGGGCAGTTGCTGACGTTCGTCGAGCGGTACCCGCCGCTTGTGGACGGCGCCTTCATCATCATCGCCTGGGTGGGGATCCGGCTGCTGGTCGGGTATCTCCACGCCATCGGCTTCCTCCCGTTCGAGATCCCCGAGTGGCTCGGCCTCAGCCTGATCGTGGTGATCTTCGCGCTGGCCGTCGTCTATGCGCGCAGCGAGGAGCGGCGGAAGCGCAAAGCCGGGCTCGGCCCGAAGGTCACCCGGTTGCTGGGTGAGGCGCCGGGGGGTGGGCACGAGCGGCGAGGCGCGTAGTGGGGAACTCCACGCCGAACATCCGGGCGGCGTGCGCATTGACCAGACGAAGCTGCGATTGCCGCTTGAAGCTGTTCGGTCGAGACGACGTTCGTGCTGGCGCCGCAGGACGCCGCGGAGCGGGCGGTGGACGACGGGTTGAGGCGACTGCACATCTCCGGGCTCGAGGCTGCGCTCGTCGCCGTCGATCCGCGCACGGGCGGCGTCGTCGCGATCGTGGGCGGCCGCGATTATGTCACGGCCCCGTTCAACCGCATGCGGCGTACCGCCCGTTTGTTCCCGCCACGTCCTTTCACCCCGGCACCTGGCCTCCGGGAGGACACGCTCTGTCGTGTGTCGCATTTGCAGCCGCCCGAGGGCTGCCCGACCTACGCGGAGTACTTCAAGTCCGGGGATCATGTGCCGTCGCGCTTGTGCCCCATCCATCCCGGCACCCTCCGGCAGCGCGCCGAGCGGAAGGTGGAAACCTTCGTGGGCTTCCTCGCCCGGCGCCTCCGCAACGTGTTCAGCCGCTGACCGGACGAAGCCCCGTCTCACCTGGGCACAGCGCAAGCGACACGGGTCAACGGTGCCGGGCGCTCAGTCGGGTCGCCTGTGATCGGTCCCGCGCGAGACAACGTTGATAAGGCGTCAGATGCCCGAAGATGCCGAGCCGAGACACAACCAGCGTCGGGAGGGGGGCGAAGGGAAAGCGAGAGGGGTGCGGGTAACCTGGGTGGGCCCGTCAGCGCCGGCGAAGGCCGGAGGAACAGCCCCAGACGAACTTACCACGGACCGGAGGCCTCGTCACAATCGTCATTTGATGTCTCGTCGTTGGGGCGTCATCGAGTGGCTGCCACAGCCACGACACAGTCGTCCCCCAAGCAGAACGGGTGACTCTACCATAAGCCGGCCGAGCTCGGCAACAGCCAACCGGCCCTGCGACCTTCTGGGCCCTCCAACCCCTGGGCAGCGCTGTCACCGGCTCCGGCCGACCGTCGTGGAGCGGCCTGGAGAATCGACCCACAGCGACCGGATACCCCGTAGCGGTTGTATTGTGTGTGCGTTGTGCGAACTGCGGCGACTTGCGTCACCCCGCGGACTTACCCGCAATGGCACCGTGCTCGAAAACGGGTTCGTGCTCCACGGGAGGTACGAAATCACCGACCTGCTGGCACCGGGCGTCATGGGCGAGCTCTACCGTGCCCGGCGCGTGCTGCTCGGCGACGAGGTGGCGATCAAGACCATCCGGCCAGCCGGTTCCGGGGCGGACATCATCCGTCAACGCTTCATGCGCGAGGCCCGGGCTTGTGCGCAGTTGCGCCACCCGCACATCGTCAGCATCCTCGACTTCAACGTCGGCCCCGACAACCAGCCGTACCTGGTCATGGAGTACCTCAACGGGCCCAGCGTGAAGGACGAGCTGGCGGCCGCCGGCTCCTACTCGCTCGAGCAGGTGCGCCGGATCGCGCCGCCGCTGTGCGGCGCCATCCAGGTCGCGCACGACCACGGCATCGTCCACCGCGACCTGAAGCCGGCCAACCTCGTCAGTCACCGGTTCGAGTCGGGCGAAGTGGTCTACAAGGTCATCGATTTCGGCGTGGCAAACATGCGGGCTGCGGCCAGCGAGGCACGTCTCACGCAGGCGGACGAGTTCGTGGGCACCATCTCGTACGCGTCCCCCGAACCGCTCGAGAGCCAGGAGGTGGACGGCCGCACCGACGTCTACAGCTTCGCGGCGGTGGTCTTCGAGATGCCGACGGGCTGCCCGCCGTTCGTCGGCCCCACGCCCGCGGCGGTTCTTACGAAACACCTGTGCGAGGACCCGCCGGCGGCGAGCAGCGTGCGCCCCGGCCTGCCGCCCTGGCTGGACGATGTGCTCCGCCGCGGGCTCGCCAAGCGGCCGGACGAGCGCTGGCCAACCATCGCGGCGTTCGGTCGCGCGCTGCAGCCGGCCGACGACGCCACGTTCGACGCCATGGTGCCGCAGGCACCCGGCTCGGGCCTGCTGGCGAAGTACGACCCTGGGCCGCAGATCGCGGCAGGGCGCCTCGGCAGCGTCGTGCACGCGGGCACGCACCGGGCGCTCGGGCGGGATTTCAGAGGTCCGCGATCTCCTCTTTACCCTGAGCGACCAAACGCTGCGGGGTGGGGACGTGGCGGATGCCGAGCTGCCGTACATCGCCCCGGAGATCTTGACGGCCAAGCCGGCGAACGTCCGCTCGGACATCTACAATCTGGGGGTCATCTGCTACGAGATGGCCACCCGGCGGCTGCCGTTTGCCGGTCGTACGCTGCCACAACTGCTCGGCGCCATGCTCCAGAGCCTCCCGCCAGACCCCCGCGAGGTGCAGCCGTCGATCCCCGAGGCGGCCGCCGCCTGTATCCTGCGGTGCCTGACCCGCGAGCCGGAACTGCGCTTCGGCAGCACGGCCGAGCTCCGGGCCGCCTGGCCGGCCTGAGCAACGAAGATCGACACACACGCCGCCGAGCGCGCAGAGGGATCCTTCGTGGCGAACCCTCGCGCCGCACCTCCGTGACGCACCTCCGTCGTGAACCCGCGTGCCGCACCCTCGTGGCGCACCTTCGTGTCGTACCCGCGGTGTGTTCTACCTGCCCAGCAACCTGAGAATGCCCAGCGACATCGCCGGGATGTAGGTGATGAGCAGCACGCCGCCGCCGAGGATGATCAGGAACGGCACGACGTGCTTGTAGAGCTGCGGCAGCGGCTTGCCGAACCTGGACGAGGAGAGGAACAGGTTCAAGCCGACCGGCGGGAAGAGGAATCCGAGCTCGAGGTTCGCCAGGAAGATCACCCCGAGGTGGATCGGATCGACGTGGAAAAGAGCGCCCATCGGCGCGATGAGCGGCGCCAGGATGATGATCGCTGAGTAGATCTCGAGGACGCTGCCCAGGACCAGCAGCAGAATGTTCAGCACCAGCAGGAACGCGACCTGCGAGTGGATGTGCGTGCGGACCCACTCGAGCAGGAACGCCGGGATCTGCGCGTCGACCAGGTAGCTGGTGAGCCCCATCGCGATGCTGAGCAGGATGAGCACGGCGCCCATCAGCGCGGCCGCCCTTAGGAGGACGCCGGGCAGATCGCGCACGACGTGGATGTCGCGCGTGATCAGGCATTCGACGATGACGGCGTAGGCGACGGCCGCCGCGGCGGTCTCGACCATCGAGGCCGAGCCGCTTGCAAAGAGCCCGACGACCAGCACCGGCAGGCTCAGCTCCCACTTCGCGCCCCACGTTGCCGCCAGCGCTTCCTTCCAGGAGAACTGCTGCCGCCCGCCCTGGAAACGCCGGCCGATGTAGATGCCGTACGCGGCTGTGAGCACCACCAGGAGGAGGCCCGGCGCCAGGCCCGCGAGGTACAGCGAGTCGGCTGGCACGCTCAGCTCCCGCGCGCTGGCGACCACGCTGTAGAGGATAACCGGGAGGCTGGGCGGGAAGAGCAGTCCCAGGCTGCCGGACGCGGTCACAAGGCCCAGCGAGAACCCCTCCGAGTAGCCGTCCTTGCGAAGGATCGGGTAGACGAGGCCGCCGAGGGCGATGATCGTCACGCCAGATCCACCCGTGAACGTCGTGAAGAGGGCGCAGACGGCTGCCACCATGACGGCGATCCCGCCGGGCATCCAGCCGAACAGCGCGCGGAAGAAGCGGACGAGCCGCGTCGAGGCGCCGCTCTCTGCCAGGATATATCCGCAAGCGGTCAGCAACGGGATCGCGGGCAGCGTCGGCGAGGCGATCAGGCGATAGACCTCGGCCGAGACGGCGGCCACGGGCGTCCCCTCGTGGAAGAACAGCACCAACGCGATGCCGCCCATTGCGACGAACACCGGCGCGCCGAGCAGCGCCGCGGCGACGGCGACGAGGGCCAGCGGCCAGACGCGGGCGGCGGATTCCGGGGGGAGGAGGCCGAGTGCGAAGGCGGCGGCGATCGCGGCGAAGGCGATCGTCCGGTCCCGCCAGCGCGACGACGAGCCCCAGGCGAAGCGGGCTGCCATCAGAGCCAACGCCGCGGGCATGATGCACTCGCTGACCCATTCGGGGAGCCCGATCGGCAGGACCTTGCCTTCCTGGCGATTGGCGATCACGATCTGGACGCTTGCGTAGGCGAGGACGGCGACGGTCGCTGCCGCCACCGCGGAGGCGAACAGCTGTGCGAAGCGCCGGAAGGCACCCTTGCCGAACAGCTCGGCCGTCGAGAGGGTGAGGTGCTTGCGCTCGCGCGTGGCGACCAGGCCGCCGACGAAGGCGAGCCACAGCGTCAGTTGCTGGACGTAGGCGGCATTGCCCGGGATATGGAACCCGCCGAAGGGACGCCCGAGGGCATCGACGAGCGGGAGGACCGTCGCCAGCGCGAGCGCGAGAATGAGCGGCGCCTGCTCCACGCGCCGGATGAGCCGCTCCGCACGTGCCGGCTGTCCGGCGCTGGCTGCGGTCGTCTCGACGCTCACCGCGGGTTCGCTCCGCCTGTCCGCTTACGGTACTCGTCGCGATACTTCATCGCGTCGTCGAAGACGTCGGCAGGCACGATCTTCGCTCGGATCATCGGGTAGGCGTTCTCCACGGTCTTCCGCCACAACTCCCGGGTTTTTGCGTCCACCGGGACGACGTTCAGGCCCCGCTTCTTCATCGCCTCGACATCGCGCTCACCACCCTTGCGCATCTCGTCTTGCAGACGCGTGCCCGCCTCGCGCATGGCGGCCGCGAGTTGCGGGCGAATGTCGGCCGGGATCTTTTCCCACGTGGCCTTGGTGATGACCGTGGCGCCGAGCAGCAGCTGCCACGGCATGTCGGTCATGTTCTTCGCGTAGTTGTAGTACTGGCTGATGACGGCCACCTGCGGCGGCACGCCGAGCGCGTTGACCAGCCCCGTCTGGAGGGCCATTGCGATTTCCGTCGACGGCAGCGGCACTGGGTTGAAGCCGGCCGCCTTCCAGACCTCGATCGAGTCCGGGTCGCCCGCCCACGAGAAGAGCTTCAGCTTGCGGAGGTCGTCCGGCGTCGCCACCGGCTTCTGCGTGAAGAAGTGCACCCACCCGGCATCGGCCCAGTTGAGGACGACGAAACCTTTCTTGTCGAGGATCCCTTCGAGCTTCGGCCGCAGCTTGTCGAGCACGTCGTACACCTCATCGTAGGAGGCGTACATCATCGGGATACCGAGGGCGTAGACCGACTTGTCGATCTCGCCGACGCCCACCGCCGTCAGCACGCCGGCGTTCAGGGTGCCCAGGCGCATCTTGCGCACGACGTCAGGGTCGTCACCGGCGACACCGCCGGCGAACAGGATCACCTTCACCCGGCCGCCGGACACCTTGTTCCACTTGTCGGCGGTCTCTTTCAGGATCTGGTGCCATGAGGAGCCGTCGGGCGCGAGGGTCGCTATCTTGACGACGATCTGCGCGCGGGCGGGCATGACCGACAGCCAGGCGATCGACAGCAGGGTGAGAAAGAGGACCCGGGCGCCGGCGAGCGGCGTCGGGCGAGACGGTGTCAGGGGCGTGTGCATGCCCTCGGAACCTTTCTTCGCCTATTCCACGAACAGCTCGTCGGCTCGGCCGAGCAGCCAGCGGGCGCGGCGCTGCGCCAGCAGGTTGGCGAGGCGAACCTCGGTGACCTTGTTTGGATCCAAGGCGAGCGCCTCGTTGAGGAACTGCTCGAACTCCTTGCGGTTCTGCGTGCCCACCGACACGACCTCGGCGAAGGTGACGAGCGGCGAGACGCGCGCTCCGTGCGACAAGGCGCGCGCGCGCTCCAGGTGCTGCCGGGCCCGTTTGATCGAGCCGCCGACCGAGGCGCGCCCACCTTCGTACGCGATGAAGAAATCATGGATGGAGCCGCGCTCATACCCCTCGTCCAGCGCCAGCGCGCGGCGCATCAGTGCCTCCGCCAGGTTCTGATCGGCGGTCAACTCCGCGTCGTCCTTGGAAATCGAGATGGCGGCGCCCCACGCGTTTGCCGTCCAGTAGAGCAGGGGTACGTCGGCCTTACCCACCTTGGCGACGGCCGCCGGTGGGTCGGCTCGCAGCGCCTTGCGGAAGCCGGGCCGGCCGACCTCGAGGCCGCGCAGGCCGTACTCGAGCGCGCGGCGGTACAGCTTTCGCGCGCGCGCCCGGAGCTCCGTTGCATGGGCCAGGTCGGTCGCCTCGGTGTAGTCGGCCTCCTGCTGCAGCGCGCCGTACGCGTACTCGGTGAACCCGCTCGCGGCCGCGAGCAGCAGGTTCTTGTTGTCGGGCGCCTGGATGAGCAGCCCTTCGATGGTCTTCAGGCCGAACGGCACCGCGTCCCACACCAGTTGTGGATCGTCGTCGCTGGCGTAGTTGCTGCCGCCGCCGGCCAGCGCGTCCGCCATCGTGTTGATCGCCATGCGGCGGAGCGAGCAGCCACTCGCGCCGACGGCCAACGCCAGAGTGAGGGTGAGGGGACGAACGCTGAGTGGTTTCATAACCAAGACGAGCGCCTGATTGTATCCCAAAGACGGGGACCAGGGGCCAGAGGCCAAAAGCAACCCAGAACGTCGAACGCCGAACCTAGCACCACTGCTTCGACTGTCAACTGTCAACTGTGACCGCCAGGTACTTGAACAGGAACGCATAGATGTCGGCCTCCTCCTGGATGCGTTTCGAGACCGGCTTGCCGGCGCCGTGCCCCGCTCTGGTTTCGACGCGAATGAGGATCGGCGCGCTGCCGGAGGTGGCTTGCTGCAGCCGCGCGGCGAACTTCTTGGCCATGCCGGGTGCGACGCGGTCGTCGGTGTCGGCCGTCATGACGAGCGTCGCCGGATACGCGATCCCGTCTTTCACGTTGTGGTATGGCGAATACTTGTAGAGATACGGAAACTGCTGGACATCTTCCGAAGAGCCGTACTCCGAGATCCAGAACCGGCCCACGGTGAAAAGGTGGTAGCGGAGCATGTCGGCGACCGGGACGCGGCAGATGACGGCGCCGGCGAGGTCCGGCCGCTGCACCATCACCGCGCCGACGAGGAGACCGCCGTTGCTGCCCCCCTCGATCGCCAGCGTGTCGGCAGTCGCGTAGCGGTTCTCGATCAGCCACGCGGCGGCGGCGATGAAATCGTCGAACACGTTCTGCTTCCTCTCGACCATGCCCGCCTGGTGCCACGCTTCGCCATACTCGCCGCCGCCGCGCAGGTTCGCGACGGCCACGATGCCGCCCTCATCCAGCCAGACGAAGGTGCCGGGATCGAAAGCCGGCCTGAGCGAGATGTTGAAGCCGCCATAGCCGAAGAGCAGGACCGGCCGCCGGCCGTCGGGTTCGAGACCCTTCCGGTGTACCAGGAACATCGACACGTCGGTCCCGTCCTTCGACCGATACCACACCTGCTTCGTGCCGTAGTCCTCCGGATCGACGGGCGCCCGCGAGGCACCGAACTCCTCGAGCGCGCGTGTACGGAAGTCGTATCGATAGTTCGCCGGTGGATAGGTGAACGACGAGAAGCCGAAGAACAGCTCCTCGTCGTCCGGGCGCCCGGACAGCCCGCTCAGCGACCCGACGGCCGGGAGCCGAATCTCGCCCTCAGGCCGGCCGTCAAGGTCGAACAGGCGGAGCTCGTCGCTGGCGTTGTGGAGGTACGAGGTGACGAGCGTGCCGTGGACCACGGTGGCCATCGACAGCCGGTCCCCCCGCTCCGGCACGACCTCGGCAAACGCCGCCCGGTGCGCGGCACCGGCCGCGGCCGGCTGCTGGGACAGGTCGACCGCGATGATGCGCCACATGGGTGCGGAATCGTCCGTCCGAAAGTACAGGCGCGTGCCGGCGCCCTCGATGAACGCGTACGCGGAGGCAAATCCGGTGAAGAGCGGAGCCGGACGTGCGTGGTCGTCCCCGGCCGGCATCACGTAGACCTCGCTCTTGTCGCTCGACCCCTTCGACGCGGTGATCACCAAGTAGCGGCCGTCACTTGTCGTGTCGGCGGCGAAGACGATCTCCCGATCGTCCCGCCGCTCGAAGACGAGGCGGTCCTCATCCTGCGGGTCGCCGAGCCGGTGGACGAACACTTTCGAGTAGTAGTGCTCTTCGCCGGCGGCGACCGAGCCCGGCTCGGGGAAGCGCACGTAGTAGAAGCTCGACCCGTCCTTCAGCCACGAGATGGTGGTGAACTTCGCCCACCGGATGCGGTCGGGTAGGTCGTTCCCCGACCGCACGTCGCGCACGAAGACCTCCTGCCAGTCGCTGCCGCTCTTCGACAGGGCATACGCCACGAGCGTCCCGTCTTCGTTCGGAACGAGAGCGGTGAGGGCGACGGTGCCGTCGGGGCTGAGCCGGTTGGGATCGAGCAACTCGCGCGGCTGCGCGGCCAGGCCCTCCTGCACGTACAGCACGCCCTGGTTCTGAAGGCCCTCGTTGCGGACGAAGAAGTAACGCGTGCCGCGCTTGTCCGGGACCGACACGCGCGGGAAGTCGTAGAGCCGCTCGAGCCGTGTGACGATTGCGTCGCGTGCCGGGTCGTCGAGGAGCGACCGTGTCAGCGCGTTCTGCGCGTCCACCCACGCGATCGTGTCCCGACTGTCTGCATCCTCGAGCCATCTGAAGGGATCACGAACAGGAACGCCGTGGAAGTCGTCGATGATGTCGACGGTCTTCGCGACCGGGTAGCGAGGGCGCTGACGCGTTTGCGGCATCGCGGGTTTCACCTTCACGCAGTGGGCAGCCGGCAGTCAACGGTCACGCCAAACGAAAAACGCAGGACGCGACAGCGCCCCTGGCGCGGCGCACTCGCGACGTGTGACTCGTGGCTCGTGACTCCAACTGGTTTCAACCCCCCGTCTGTCCCTCTTTGGGTCCTGTCGGCGAGCAGCCCCACCCGTGGGGCCCCCAGCGCGGCAGCCGCGCTGGGGACCCCACCCGTGCTCGGCCCGAACAGCACTTGTCACGCGCATCGGGCCTGCGGCGCGGGCGGGGCGCCCCGCTCGCCGCCACCCGCCTCTGGGTTTTGAAACCGCTTCTCGTGACTCATTGCTCGTTACTTTCGTGCCCGGTCGAGCGCGGCCAGCAGCGCGCGTGCCTGCGCGTAGCCGGGCCGGAGCCGCAATGCTTCCTCGGCCTGCTGCCGTGCCTGGACATCCCGCCCTTCGTCGGCGTACGCGACCGCCAGGTTGAGATGGGTCATCGCGTTGCCGGGATCGAGGCGGCAGGCGGCCGCGAGGGCGTCGATCGCCTCCGCGCGGCGGCCGAGCAGGCCGAGCGCCAGCCCCAGCGACCCGCGCGCGGCCGCATCCCCGGGAGCCGCCTGCACGGCCCGTTCGAGGAACGTCTGCGCGAGCCCGGCGTCGCCGAGGTCGAGCGCGAGGCGCCCGACGGCGACCTGTGACGCGCCGTCGAGGTGGTCCGCCGAGGGGAGCGCGCGAAGCGATGCGAGCGCGTCCTCCCGCGCGCCGGTCGCGGCCAGCGCGCGGGCGAGGTCGAACGCCGCGAGGTCGGGGCGCACCCGGGCCTGCAGCGCGGCGCGCAGGTGCGGAACGGCATCCGCGGCGCGACCGGAGTCGACAAGCGCCTCGCCGAGCGCGAGATGGATCTCAGGACAATCGGGCGCCAGACCACGTGCTCGCTCGAGCAGGGGAAGCGCGCGGCCGGCGTCGCCACGCTCGAGGTAGGCCTGGCCGACACGGGAGAGAAGCATGGCGCGCTCGGGGTGCTCCGGCTCCGTGCGGGCGAGCAGGGCGGCCGCGGCTGCATCCTGGCGCGTGTCGACATCGTGGAGGATCATCTCGGTCCGCTCGGCCGACAGACCGTTGTCCAGGCCGAAATTCCAGTTCGCGAAGACGCCGACGAGCACGACGACCGCCACTCCTCCGGCCATGCGCAGCCGGCTCCCTGACTGCCATCGCTCCCACAGGCGCAGCAGGGCTCCAGCGCCGGTGACGCACAGTGCGGGAAGCAGTGGCAGCCGGTATCGGCCGGCGACGAAGAAGACAGCGACCGAGACCGCATATACGGGCACGAACGCTACCCAGCACCACCAGGCGGCGGTCCGGTGGGGCAGGGCTTCAGCCCGGCCCGAGGCCAGGCCCGCCCGCGCGAGCCAGAGCCCCGCGAGCCCGAGCGGCAGCAGGAGCCACGGCCCGACGAACAGCCAGCGCAGCAGGGTGTCCTCGTCACTGCTGTAGTAGGCGTAACTGAAATTGAGCGGGAGATCGATCGCGTTGAAGACGTAGGCGAGTTTCCGGGCGAACAGCTTCGCGGCCTGTCCCGGATGTTGCACGATCCACGCCCATGCCCGCTCGTAGAACCAGGAGGATGCCTCCTCATCGGTGACGGGCCGGCCGCTGGCCTTCTCGACCACACGCCGCATGTCGCGGTCCTGGCCCGCGATCGACGGCGTGATGCCGGCCACCGTATGGTAGGTGCCGTCCGCCTCCGGGTTGTTCCCGATGTAGAAGTTCAGGCCGCCGTGCGACGAGACGAGCGCCAGTTGATGGGCGACGGCGTAGTTGCGCAGCGCGACCGGGCTCAGCGCGAGCACGACGCCCAGGGCGAGCATGGCTGCGGGCATCGGAGAGTAACGAGTCACGAGTAACGAGTCACGAGGGCGACCGGCTGGCTGCCGCCCGTTGCCCGCCGGCCGCTGCGCGGACCGAGTGGTGACAGGAACGAGGAGCGCCAGCACGGGTGCGGCCGCGGCCCACAGCAGCACGTTCGGCCGGTTGAGGCCGTGCAACCCGAGGACGACGCCCGCGGCGAGCCAGGGTCGCCACCCTCCATGCAGCCAGGCGCGCGCGAGCAGCCAGAGCCCGAGCGCAGTGAGGAACGGATCGACAGCCGACTGGAGAATCAGGATCTCGTTGAACGCGAGGTACCCGGTGAGAGCGGCGAGCACGCCAGCCACCAACGCCGCGCGTTCCCCGAACCACTCGCGCGAGGTGAGCATCACCAGCCAGACGGCGAGCGTTCCGAGCAGCACCTGGACGAGTTGGACGGCGAGTACCGAGGAGCCGGACAGCACGAGGATCGCTGCAACGAAATAGATGTAGAACGGCGACATGAAGAAGGTGCGATCGCCGGCCAGCAGGTCGCCGCCGGCGACCCGCCGGGCGAGATCGAGGTAGACGCCGCTGTCCATCTCGCCGCGGGGCTGGAGCAGCGGATGGCCGTGAAGCTGCACCAGCACGATCAGCCTGGCGAGCAGAGCGATGCCGGCGACGAAGAGGATCGCCCAGACGAGAGGCCTGCCTGTCGGCGGACGACGTGGCCGGCCGGTTCGGCTGCCGTTCACGGGCCGATTATAGACTTGGCTCAGGGTCCCGGCTTCGAACAGCCACTGGGCCTGGGCCCGAAGCCTGACGTCCGACGTCCGAAGTCGGAAGGTTGAAGCCCGAAGAGTGACCTTCGCCGGTCCCGCGATTGACCGGCCGCGAGACGGGAGGTATCATCGGCCGCTGACACTTCCTTTCCGAAGGACGATCTCGAGGGCGGCTGCGGGCGCTCTGGGCGCCCGTGAGGTGTCACCGGTCCGCGTAGCAGTTCGGGAGGCAACGCGCGTAGTCCACGGAGGAACGTCATGCGTACCAGATGGACCTTGTTGGCTGTGGCTGCACTACTCCTCTGGCTTCCTGGTCAGGCGCTGGCACAGACGACCGGCGCGATCGCCGGCGTGGTGTTCGACCAGAACGGCAATCCTGTCGAGGGCGCGGTGGTGAAAGTCACCGGCGACATGCTCCCCGCCGGTCGGACGCTGACGACGCCGGCCAGTGGCCAGTACGCGTTCCCGCTGCTGCCGCCCGGCGCGTACACCATTCAGGTGACCAAGCAGGGCGTCGGCGACAGCACGCGCCAGGCCGTCGTGGAGGTGGACAAGACCTCCACTGTCGACATCGTGCTCGGCCTGACCGTGAAGGAATCGATTGACGTCACGGCGACGCAGCCGGTCGTCGACCTGAAGTCGGCCGAAGTCGACACGAACTACAAGAGGAGCACCATCGAAGCCCTTCCCCTCGAGCGATCGTACAGCGGCCTCTTTCAGTTGATTCCCGGCGTCGCGGACAATCGCAGCTCGGTCGGCCCGGCGGCCGGCGGGTCGCGTCAGGACAACACCTATCTCCTGGACGGCGTCAACATCACCAACCCGGGGTTCGGGTACTTGAGCAGCGAGGTGAACGAGCTCGACATCCAGGAGGTGAACATCAAGCGGGCCGGCGTGTCTGCCGAGTTCGGCCGCACGGCTGGGGTCGTGACGAACGCGGTGAGCCGGTCGGGAAGCAACACGATCTCCGGCATAGGCCGCATCGACTACCTCCCGAATGCGCTGATCGGCGGCTTCACCAGCACGGCGTTCCGCGACACGCTGGTGGTTCCCACCGTGACCCCGGCACTCGGGATGGGTGGGCCCTTGATCAAGGACAAGCTGTTCTGGTACGGGTCGGCCCGCTACTTCCAG
>Ga0315280_10001230_pt1 | contig 44654 bp, 38 predicted proteins | sample YL17G06_40_MG_FD_203697 | JGI IMG/M metagenome (GOLD analysis project Ga0315280, IMG submission 203697) | Sediment microbial communities from Yellowstone Lake, YNP, Wyoming, USA - YL17G06_40 | ecosystem: Environmental > Aquatic > Freshwater > Lake > Sediment | place: USA: Wyoming | collected... | reverse complement strand
GGCGTTGCCCCCTGGCTATTCTCGCCTCCCCTTTCAGGGGAGCGTGGGAAGAAAGACGGGCTATCCTGTCGGGGGAACCGACAAATGTGCGCAACGGCACCTCTTCTGGAATTTGGACATGCTCCCGTTCAAACTGAGAGTCGAGCTTCTGGCTCTATTTCGCTCGCAAAACGCGCGTTGGAACCGTTCGCAGAAAGAGCGCACCCGGCGGTTTCCAGCGAAGCGTCAGACCCGTCGGCAAATGGCGCATCCGGGCATATTGCGCCCCGTTCAGCCCATAGAAATCCACGACGGGAGAAGACGCAAATTCCAGACGAATGGGATGCCACCCGGCCGCCAGAAGAACGGATCGGATAATCTGACGGCGACCGGGTTGCGGCCAACGATTGACAATGAGGAGACGATTATCAAGGGCCAGAGTGGCCGTGCCGCAAGCGTCGAGAGCGAAGAAGTAGGTTCCGCTCGTCGGCGCCTCAATCTCCCCTTCCCAGCGAACGCTGAAATCGCTTTGGAAAGGTCGTCGCCCGCGCGACCAGTCGAAATCAAGCCAGCCGTCGGTTCGGACAATTTGTGCGGGTTGGCTCCATCGGGCGTTTCCAAAATAGGCGGCCCTCAGACCAGCTCCTTCAGGAACATGCAGCGCGCGCCAGAGCGGCGTTACTCTCTGGACGAGCAAAATCAGGGCAATTACGATTACGGCGCTCAATGCGATCTTTGCCAGGGTTGGAGCGGTCTGCCGAATGCGATCGCCGGCATCCGTCCGGACGGCAGCCACCTCGCGCCGCAAACCGACGAGACCCGCGGCGAGAAAAACAACTGGAACAAACAGGGCCGCCAGAGCGCCAAGTCCGATGCCGGGTGAGACCAACAGTTTCCAGAACCAGAGATTCTCGCGTGGGCGGAAGAAACCGACAGCACACGCCCAAGGCGGACACGCCTCGGGGTAGAAACGGAAGAGAGAGTAGTTGTCCGAATAGTCGTTGAAATTGCTCGCCAGGCAAATCAGCTGAGCATACACACCAGCCGCCAAGAGAGCGACAAACAGGGCAGGCCGCCAAAGTTTCTCGCGCCACCGCTCGTCCTCGATCCATTCGCCGACCGCCACGATTGCCAGCACAACAGAGGGCAGAAGATAGCGCGGGCCAAAGCACCAGCCGCCATCCCAGGTCTCGAAGCCCGAATAGGCGACCAACGGTGCTCCGATCATCCAGAACAATCCGGCCGCGCGAAATCTCCCACCGAGTCGCCGCCACAGCCGCCCAAAGCCCGCAACTGCCAGGATCAAGAGCGGCGTGAAAACGAAAACGCTCTTCGTTGGACTGAAAAGAAAGCCAAACAAGCCGACCGGCAGAAAACGCCACGACGTATTGTCGTCGTCATAGCCGAGCTCGAACAGATCATAGAAACGAATGTAATTGTACACCATCGCCAGACCGATGCCGACCAGGAGCGGAACAGTGAAAGCAAGGATAATCGCTACGGTATGACGCCTTTCACCGGCATCGCGCCGCAAACGTCCGGCCAGCAGGGCGATCGCGCCTGGCGCGAAAATCCAGCCGTCGGCCCATCGTGTCAGGAAGACAAAGCCCATGGCCGCGCCGGCTCCGGCAGTGGCCAGCCTCATTAGCGTCCCGGTTCCAATCAGCGCCAGGACGACAGTTTCGATCAACACGACGACGAGAACGTTTTCGAACGAAGTCTGACTGTTGAGCCACAGCATCGAGCCGAAGCCGGTGGTCAACGCAATGAGAAGCGCTGTTCGCTCACGGAAACCGATGCGCAGAACGATCAGGAACAACAGGGAGCAGGCCAGCGCCCCGAGCCATTGGTTGGTTGTGGACATCGCAAAAACCCGTGGTTGCTCCATCGCGCCCTGGAGCGCCTCGGGCGCAATCCTGGCCAGCCCTTGTCCAGCGAACCACAACGGCGCCATGACGAGCGACATGCCGATGCCGTATTTGGAATAGACACGGCCATCAACGGTCGTCGCGGCGGCCATGATGGAGGGCGGAATTTGAATCGTTCCCTTCGACAGGAGGGCGTCGGTCAGGTTGTAGCGCGGAATGTCGTCAACCGACGTGTGTGTACCGCGCATCGTCAAAAGATAGACACCGGCGAAGAGCAGGAAAAGCGAGAGAGATATGCGACTACTGGATGACATCATGCGGTGCTGCGTGCGTACGAGGGGTAACACAGGCATCTTGCCTGCGTTCCTGCTTACAAAACTTCATGGGCAGGATGCCCATGCCACTCCCTGTGTGTCAAACAGGAAGGATCGTTGAGTCGGGCAACGATGATCTCGGGAAAGGCAGAAATCAGGGAGATAGGCGGGATTCTGATTTCGGTCGCTCGAAGGACTTACAGCGTTTTTTCGAAGGCAACCACAACGACTTTCTGGCGAAGCGTCCGTCTGTATTCCTGGTAGCCAACAGATTCGAGGAAAGTGGCCGCCGGTTTCTGGCGCGTCAGCAATTCGGCGACTACCCGGCGGTATCCCGCCCCACGTGCGTATTCCTCGAATACCGCCGTCAATTGCTGCACCACGTCGTGGCGACGATAGTCGGCATGAACCGATAGCCGCGTCAGCCTGCATACACGGTCGTCGAGTCGGCGAAGGGCAATGGTGCCGACCACGGTCTCGCCGTCTTTGGCTACCCAGAACCGTCCTTTGGGTTCCTCGTAAAGGTCTTCCATGCGGTCTGGCACCAGATCGTTCACATCGCTATCATAGTCATAAGCATCGTATTCGGCGAGGGTGCCTTTGACCAGCTCCACGGCGGCATCAATTTCGTCGGGTTCAACCGGATGGATTTCGATCTGAGCGGTTTCGGTCAAGGCAGTTAGCCTCCAAGGGCGAATGCAAGATTTTGGATTTCGGAAAGCCGCGAATGCAAACGACTTTTGATTCTCCGACGTGCCAAGCGAGCGAACGACGCCATCCTATAGGAAAACGAACGGCGCGCTATTGTAAGCCTAATCAGCGTTTGGAGAACTGGAACCGTCTTCGAGCACCGCGCTGCCCGTATTTCTTGCGCTCTTTCATGCGCGGATCGCGTGTCAAAAGGCCTGCTTTGCGCAGCGCCGGACGAAGCGCGGGATTGGCTTGGATCAAGGCCCGGGAGATGCCGTGGCGAATGGCGCCGGCCTGGCCTATAACGCCCCCGCCAGCAACCCGAACAAAAATGTCATACTTGGTCAGGGTATGAGTGTCTTTGAGCGGTTGCTTGATCATTTGCTCGACGGTGGCCCGATCGCCGAAATAACGATTCCAGGGCATCCCATTGACTTCCAATCGGCCCTTGCCGGGGCGTAGGTAGATGCGAGCCGAGGCCGTTTTGCGACGTCCAGTTCCGTAATACTGCTCAATCGCCATAATCGCCTTACTCCTCGCCAGCCTTTCGAGGGCGGAGAACCAACGGTTCGGGGTTTTGTGCCGCGTGGGTATGAGTCGGTCCAACAAAGATGCGAAGCCGTTTGCGCATGGCCCGCCCCAGGCGATTCTTGGGCAACATTCCCCAAATCGCCTGCCGGAGAATCTCGCCCGGTTTTTTCTCGTGAAGCGTTCTTGCCTTCACCGACTTAAGCCCATGAGGCCATCCGGTGTGATGGACGTATGTCTTTTCGCGCATCTTGCGGCCGGTCAACACGGTTTTCTCCGCATTGACCACAATCACGTGAGTTCCCATATTCCAATGAGGCGCAAAGGTGGGCAAATGCTTGCCGCGAAGGACGGCGGCAATTCTTGCCGCCAAGCGACCGACGATTTGCCCCTCGGCATCTACAACATACCATTTTTCTGCAATCTCGCCGGGTTTCGGCGAATACGTTCCCATTTGAGAAACCTATGCTTACGACACTGCGATTCTGCCGCTTGGCCGCTGTTCCGTGATACAGGAGAGGGGACTGTAGGAAACGACGTCAAACTGTGTCAAGGACGATTTGCGAATTCCGGATTTGCGCGGGCGCATCTTCTCTAGGCCTCTGATCTAGGCCTCTGACGACAGTCCTTTCGGACTGCGGTAGTCCGACGCCGTCTTGTGCGGAGGGCGTAGCTTGAAAGGCCGATCCTGTCCGGTGCCGCCAAGCCGGGACAAAACAAGGCGCGGTCGAGCCTGCGCAGTCCAAAAGGGACAGAATCTCGGAATTCCGAGAGAGTCTTGACTTTCCAAAAGGCTTTGTCCTAATTGGCTCTGCCAATCGTGCACCGTGGCTCATTTTTTCCCCGTATCCGAGTCGCTCATAACGTGTCGGGATGATCGCCCGGGTCGTTACGTGGGACGATAAATGGAACATTCTTTACGAGGCAAAAAAGAGAAAACCACCGCTCCGGCGGCATTTGGCTCTTCGCCGATGACCAGGTAAGAATCTGGCGATAGCCATGGCTCCACGACTGGAGGAGGGAAGGGAAAACTGGAGTGTCGTTGGAACAGAACAATGAATTCGAACAACAGCAAGCGGTCCCGCCCTCGGACACCGCCGAGAGGGCTTCTCTTTTCGTTGTGATCGCAACGTACAACGAAAGAGAGAACGTCGAATCCTTGATCCAAAAGATCCTGGCACTTGAACCGAGATTTCATGTCCTGATTGTGGACGACAACTCTCCGGACGGCACGGGCCGGGTTGTCAAAGAAATCGCTGCCCAGAACAACCGAGTCCACTTGCTCGAACGGCCGGCGAAGCGGGGTTATGGTTCGGCCTCTGCTGAAGGGTTGAGGGAGGCGCTTCGGCTGGGTGCCCGCGCTGTCTTCACCATGGACGCCGACCATTCACACGACCCACTCGATCTTCCCCGTCTGGCCCAAGGTCTCGAGCAATACGATGTTGTTGTTGGGTCGCGCTATGTGGGCGACGGGCGAATCCTCAACTGGTCGTTGTTCCGTGTGTACTTGAGCCGCAGCGCTAACCGTTACGCGCGCACGATTCTCCGGTTGCCTTACAAAGATTGTACAAGCGGTTTTCGCGGTTATCGCCGTGAGGTCCTCGAAAAGGTCCGCTGGGAAACGATTCGTTCCAACGGCTACGCCTTCCTGGTCGAATTGCTTTATGCAATCGTTCAAAACGGCCACAGCGTCTGTGAATTGCCGATCACCTATACGGAACGCCGCGTCGGGCAGTCGAAAATGTCGCGCGGCGTCATCGGGGAGGCCATCCTGCGTCCTTGGACGCTGCTGCTTCGCCCACCCCCAACAGAAGAAACCCTGCAAGCGATTCCCACCGAACCTGCGGCCGTAATGCCACGACCGACAACGCGAACCTTGCTTGCCATCCTTCTTGTTTTGGCCACGTTTCTTCGCTTCTACGTTCTGACACAGGATCCTTTTTGGGTAAGTGAAATCATCATGGCGCGGACAACCCGGCATGCTTCATGGGGCCAGGTTTTTGCAAGTATCCGCAACGAATATGTGGCCGAGACGCCCGGACAAATTGTTCTCGCGACCGCTTTGTATCGGCTGTTCGGGCGATCGGTGTGGCTCTATCGCGCGACATCAGCCTCACTCGGGGTACTGGGCGTTTTAGCGGTCTTTCTGCTCGGCAGGAGATTACGCAATGCTCGTTTGGGTCTGCTCGCCGCTTTCCTGCTCGCTATCATGCCTTACCACATCCGATACAGTCAGGAATTTCGGACCTACACGGCTTTGGTTTGTTTCTCGGCGTTCGCGGGATGGGCTTTCGTCCGTGCTGCTTCCGGCAAACGGCTGCGTGACTGGGTCATCTTTGGCCTGGTGGCTGGTCTCGGCCTTCTTTTCCACTTCTTTGTTGGATTGGTCATTCTCGCCGCGGGAATCTATTGTTTTCTCGCGGATATCCAAGGCCTTCGGGACAATCAAAAAAAATCGTGGCCCCTATTGCCGCGTTTTTGCCTGGGAGGGGCGATTGCCTTGTCCGTGATTTCGCCGTGGATGATCTTTCTTTACGGCAAACCGATGTCGTTCGGATTGCAGCCCACATTCCAATGGGGCTCTGTCGGGGCGACGCTTTCTCAGCTTGCCGGTAGCAACGTCCAGGATGGCGCTAGTGTAAGTGTGGTGTTCGTTCTTTTCTATACACTGGTAATCGTCGGCGTTTTTGCTGCCTTCGCGCTCGTGGGGAGGCTTTCAGTCTTCCTTCTGCTTTGGATTGCCATGGTCCCATTGGTTTTCTGGTCGGTCTTTCGGACGGGCTACTTCTTTTCGCCGCGTCAATTCATTTATCTCCAACCGGTGCTTGGCGTGTTGGCGGCAATGCCGACCGAGTGGATTTGTACAATCTGCGAGCGCCACTTGAAGAAACCGTTGAGTCTGATCCTCCAACGAGTGGCCGTCGTTGCGTTCGGCCTCATGTTGGCTATTCCATGGGGACTTCAGATCGCCCGCTACTATGTTCTTGGTAGCGTCAACAAGTTCATCCCCCTCGACGACATCGGCGACTTTCTCAGAAAAAATGCCGAGAGAAACGACTTTGTCGTGTTCGACTGGGAGCCTTACATACTCGAGTATCATTGTGGCCGAACCGACGTGCGGCCTTGGTCTCAATTGCCGCAGCTTCTGGAGAAAGACAAAGCCATCTGGGTGGTCCACACGGCTCTGACCAGCCAGAACGATCCTCTCGTGACCGCTCATCCGCCTTCGGCGAAAATCCAGTGTGGCGGGTCGGCGATATCGTATTACAGCACGGCGACCAGTTTCTCTCTCCCGGATTTTCTGACCGGACTTGTCCCATCGAAGGGTGGAGCCGAGGTGGCTTCGATTGGGGTTTTGTGGGTCGCGGTTTCGCCGAAAATCGCACGGGTGTTTTTTGAAACAGCGAAAACCTCGACGATGAACCGGAGGACGCGTGCAGATTTCTACCAACATTATGGTAACTTTCTTCGCGAAAAATACTTCAAATCGGACGACAAAGAGACGCTCGAGGAGGCGGTTCTGTATCTGGGCAAAGCCTTTCGGGACAATCCTTATAACCCGTATTACGCGACCTACTATGCAGACGTGCTTTTCTATGCGAACCAACTCGAACAATCCTGTCGTGTTGCACAACGCGGAATCAAAATGGCAAGCGGTGACGAAACCTATTACCCAGCCCACATCGGTTTTCGTTCGGCGGAGAAACTTTCCGACTCACGCCGCGTCTTCGAATTCGGCGCTCTTGTGTGGAAACACCAAAAGGACCCCGCGGCTCGTCAGAGACATATCCAGCAGTTCCGGGAATATGTCCAACGGCACCCCGAAGCCAAAGACCTCGCCCGCAAGACACTCAAACGCCATGAGCTGGACCCCAACGAGATTGCGGAATTGCGGTAACGGTAAGCCTATCGGACAACTTTTCCGGGAACAGCGCGTTCTCGCCTGATGGTCATCACTCGACCCTCATAGACCGAGCCGTTTTCTGACCAAAGCCGGCACTTTCACCAACGCCTCGTCGAGCGCGGCAGCGGAAGCCGTGCCGCCAGCCTGAGCCAGTTCGGCTCTGCCTCCGCCGCGCAAACCGGCAAGAGCGCCGATCTCGGCAACGAGTTCTCGAGCGGGCAACTGTTGGGAACGGCTTTTAGCGACGGCGCAAAGCAACGAAGCCCGGTCGCCTGTGAGGCTCGCCAGAACCGCGACAAAATCCTTGCATTTCGAGCGCACAAGGTCGGCTGTGCGACGCAAGCCATCGGCATCCAAGTCTTCGAAACGGGCCACGACCACGCGCAGGCCACCAATTTCGACGGCCTCGGCGATGGCTCGCTCGATCGTGGCCGAAGATTCGCTTTGGCGCGCCTGTTCCAAAGCCTTGCGAAGGTCACGGATTTCCCGCTGCAAGGTCTCGATCCGCGCGGGAAGGTCCTCGGCGGAAGCGGACAGCTGCTGGCCCATTTGCCGGAGAATCTCACGCTGACGCTGGATCTGGCCGACCACACCCAACCCGGTCAGCGCTTCGATTCGGCGAATACCCGAAGCGATCGAGGATTCGCCCATGATCAAGAACGACCCGACCTTTCCTGTGCGGTCGAGGTGCGTTCCGCCGCAAAACTCCTTGCTGAAATCGCCGATCTCGACCACGCGAACCGTATCGCCATATTTTTCTCCAAACGGAGCGATGGCTCCCTTCTTGCGTGCCTCTTCGAGCGGAAGAACCGCGACCTTGACCGGCGTGTCGAGAACGATCTGCTCATTGACCATTTGCTCGATTTGCTCGATCTGCTCGTCCGTTAATGCCTCGAGGTGCGTAAAGTCGAACCGCAATCCCTCGGGGCCAACGAAAGAGCCCGACTGCGTGATATGAGAGCCGACGATGCGCTTGAGCGCTCCCTGCAAGAGATGGGTGGCCGTGTGGTTGCGCATGGTCGCCAGACGGCGCCCGCGATCCACCGAGGCGCTGACGATGTCGCCCACGTGCAATCGCCCGGAATCAATTCGCGCTCGATGAGCAAATAGTTCGGATGGCGTTTTTCGTGTATCGAGTACCAGCGCCTTGCCGCCTTCCCATGTGAGTTGGCCCTGATCGCCCACTTGGCCTCCGGCTTCGGCGTAAAAAGGCGTTTCGCCAAGAACGACATCGCCCGTCCACGGCGCTTCGGCCGTTTCGACACAGCTTCCATCCTCGCCAAGCAACGCCAGAACCGTGGTCTCGCACTCGAACCGCTCGTAGCCAACAAAACGTGTGTTGCCGTGAGCTTCGATTACATCGTCGAGCAATCGCCAGCGATCTTCGCCACCGCCAGATTGAAGCGCCTCGCGCGAACGGCGCTTCTGACCAGCCAAGAGTTCCTGGAAGCGCTTCTCGTCAATGGTCAGCCCCTCTTCTTCGGCAACATCACGTGTAAAATCCGTGGGGCAGCCATACGTATCGTAAAGCTGGAAAACATCGTCGCCTGGAATGACCGTCCGGCCTTCGGCCTTTAGCTCGGCGATCCTTCGCTCGAGTTTGCCCATTCCCTGGTCAAGCGTTTCGCTGAACCGCTCCTCCTCCAGCCGGATTACCTTCTGGATCTGCTTGGGATTCTCCTTCAGTTCCGGATACGCCGTCCCCATGACATCCACGACCGTGTCCACGATCTGATAGAGAAATAGACGGTCGCAACCGATTTTCCGGGCACGACGCAGAGCGCGCCGAAGAATGCGGCGCAGCACGTAGCCGCGATCTTGATTCGAGGGCAAGACCCCTTCGCTCAGGGCGAACGTCAGCGCCCGAGCGTGGTCGGCAATCACGTTGATCGAAAGCGTCACCGTCCGGTTTTCCTTGTAACGCATTCCTGTCAACGCGCAGACATGTTCGACGATCGGTTTGAAGACGTCGGTCTCGTATGGCGATGCAACGCCCTGAAGGATAGCGGCGGTACGTTCAAGACCTAGGCCGGTGTCAATGCCGCGATTCTTGAGCGGCAGCCGCGAGCCATCGGGTTGCTGATCGAATTGCGGGAACACCAGATTCCAGTATTCCAGGTAGCGTTCGCTTTCGCCCTCCGCGATTCCCTGGCGAGGTGTTTCGGGACCCCGCTCCGGGCCAAGGTCGTAATAGAACTCCGAACAGGGGCCGCAGGCGCCGGTTGTGCCCGCCGGTCCCCAGAAATTGTCTTTCTCGCTCATGCGAAAGATTCGATCCGACGCAAGACCAACTTCTTTGTTCCAGATTTCAAAGGCCTCTTCGTCATCGCGAAAAACAGTAACGCAGATGCGATTGGGATCGAGACCCAGAACGCGCGTCGAGAAGTCCCATCCCCAGACAATCGCTTCGCGCTTGAAGTAGTCGCCGAACGAGAAGTTGCCGAGCATCTCGAAAAAGGTGTGGTGGCGGATGGTGCGGCCGACGTTTTCGAGGTCGCTCCCTTTGCCGCCGGCGCGCAGGCACTTCTGGCACGACGTGGCTCGCCGATAGGGAAGCGGAACCGTCCCGGAAAAGTAGGGCTTGAACTGCACCATGCCCGCGACCGTGAACAGAATCGTCGGATCGGTCGGCGGCACCAGCGGCCAACTGGGCACGTGGCGATGATCGCGCTCGACGAAATACTGGATGTAGGCGTCGCGGATTTCGTTCGTGCTTTTCATGCGATGCAGATTCTCGCTTCGAGGTTCGCGTCCCCAAGAATGGGCAACACTAATGCGAGCTGGCCGGCGACCTTGCAAGCGAAAAACCCGCACTCATCTGGTTCAGAAACTCGTCCCCAAGGCGGGCACCACGCGGAACAGACGGGAAAAAGGTGCAGCGGATGTACTCTTACCGCAGCGTTGAGGACAAGAGGGTGAAACCTTCGCGGAAGAGCTCGGTAAATTCATAGAAGCTTCGAACCCCGAACAGCCGGCGCAAAATGTAGGATGGCCGTAAATGAAACCGCCGGATCGCGCGGTTGCGCAATTGCCACAGCTTCTCGCGCGGCAGACCGGGCAAGTCATAGACCGGCATCGAAAGCGAGTTGTCGAGCACCGTCGTTTCGTCCGAGATCAGGCCATTGCGAATCGCATCGGCCCGAAACGCTGTCCCCATGCGCGGCATCGCCACATTGAACGACGCGAATTCGGTGTCGAGCTCAACGGCCCATCGCACCGTCCGCTCGATCTTTTGCTCATCGTCGCCGGGCAAGCCGAGCATGTAGTGGGCCAAAACGCGAATGCCGGCCTGCTTGCACATCGCCACGGCCGCCCGCACCTTCTCGCTACTCAACCCTTTGCTGTACCGTTCAAGAAGAGCGTCATCCGCCGTCTCGACACCCAGCTGAATCGTGTGGCAACCCGCGCGTTTCATCAATCTCAGCAGCGGCTCGTTGAGGACATTGGCGCGTGACAGGCAAACCCACGTGAAATCGAGTCGTTCGGCGATCATTCGCTCGAGAAGTTCATTATAGTGCTCTCGCGGAGCGCCAAAGACAAGGTCCTTGAACCACAGCTCACGAATTCCGATCCCCTTGAGATAGCGCAGTTCCTCGATCATGTTGTCGAGATTACGCAACTTGAAGCCCAGCTCGCCCCCGATGCAATAATCGCAACGATAGGGACAGCCGTAGCTCGCCAACACACCGGCATAGGGCATTCGTCGCCCATGAGGGATGCGATACTTGCGATAGGGAAACATTTCGAGCCGGGGCAGTGGCAATGTGAACGGCTCGCGTGAAAACTGACGATTGGCAGGAACAATTCTGCCGTCGGATGCCTTGTAGCTCAACGCGGCAAAGGTAGCACAGGCATCTTGCCTGTGACTTATATCATGGACATCTTGATCTGGGGCAGGTTGGCAACCTGCCCCCCTATTGGTGGCATGGGCATCTTGCCCATGATTCTTCACAGGCAAGATGCCTGTGCTACCACCTTTCAGCCAATCAGTCAGATCGCTCGAGGTGAAATCGAGAATGCAGGCTTTCAGGAAGCTGAACTTTTCGAGAAACCTGACATCTTCGGCAAAAAGAATGTCGCCACAACCGATCCAGTCATACGGTCTGCCCGTTTTCTTAATCAGTTGCTCCAAAAAGGCAAAATCCTGGTCCCAGGAAACGGCACCGGTCAGAAAAACAATCGTATCCACATCCAGCGGTGCGATCCTGCCGATTGCCTGGCCGGGCGATAGCCGCTCAATCATGGCATCGAGAACCGTAATCTTGTGATCGCGTCCCAGCAGGCCGCTCAGAACGATTAGGTCGAAAGGTCCCCAGTTGTAGGTCGCCTTCGAGGCATGGCTACAGTAGTAGTCGCGGATATAGTTCTCGCGCCCCGGCGGATTGAGCAGCAAGATCTTTCGATGCGTCTGCGCCATGGTTCTTTCGGTTCCGAGTCCTGAACTGGGAGATGATCGCGCAGAGGATTCGTCAGGTTCGGACCCTCGGTTTTGAAGGTCAGGTGCCGGACTCTGGTTCAATCGGCTCAAGGCGCACCGGACCGTTCTCGAACACGTCCATGGTGAGACGGCTGCCGGCGAGCAAGCTATCCGCTGTTACGTTGAGCTTCGCTCGACGTCGGGCAGAATCCGGGCCACCGCTTCGCGCAGCGCGGGCAAATCAAGATGAATCGTATCCCAGACGCGTCGCCGGTTGACGCCAAAATAGGCATGAATGACCTTGTCGCGCATTCCGGCCATGTCGCGCCAGGGAATGTCGGAATATTTCTCCCGCACGGGGGCGGGGAGGTGCTTGGTGGCTTCGCCGATGATTTCGAGAGCGCGAATGACAGCAAAGATGGTTTTGTCGTCGGCCTCAAAGGCGGCAAAGTCCATGCCTTCGACAAAGCGCGCGGCTTTTTCGGCCGCATCCACGATGTCGCGCAAAAAGTCGGTGTAGTCGCGCTCACGGTTCATACGGGCACGAGTTCCTCAAGAACTCGCCGGCCGATGGCCGGCTTCAGCGCCATCTTTTCAACAAGGTCCACCTTGACACCCAGAAGATCGCTCAGCTCGTTTTCGAGCCGGACAAATTCCAGCAACGTCAGGGGACGGTCGTCGAATTCGACGAGAATGTCCAGGTCGCTTTCGTGGGCTTGTTCCCCACGGACATAGGAACCGAACAGGCCGAGAGATTTCACGCCGTATTGCTCGCGGAGGCGAGGCAACTCGGCCCGGAGAATGGCGGTGAGACCTTCGACCGGGTGAGCCGGTCGGGCTTTGCGGATTGTGGGACTGGGGCGATTCTCGTTCATCGTCTTTCTCGCAAGCGCGGTGTCCTCATACCGTTTCGAGTTTGTCGCGCAGGAACTGGTCATAATACTCTTGCCCACGGCGGCCAATTTCTTTGGGGCTAACGGTTAGATTGAACATGACCAAGCCTCCTGTAGTGCCTTCACTTCATTTGAACGATACTCTGCCCCAGTCGCGCGAATCAAGTCTGAACGTCGGGCTTTCGCGGCGGGGAGGGTCTGGAGTGCCGCCTTGAGGCGAAAAGAAGGACCAGCTGAGGCCGGAACTCCGAACGAATCCAAAATCGCAAATCGAAAACCGTCTCACTCTTTCCTCGTCAGAGCCACCAGTTGCAGCCAGCCATATCGGATATAATTGAACAACTCCCGGGGCGACCGACAGCGCGCCAGGGTTCGTGCGATGTATCGCGGGCGCACCAAGAGCTTTCTCATCGCCCGACGCCGCCACCCGGCAAGCTCAGCTTTCGAGAGATGACGGCTCGGCATAGCCGGCTCGCCGTAAGCCTCGCGTGGGATTTCACCGGGCGAAAGCAATCCCTCGCGAACCGCCTGATCATACAGCACCGTTGCGGGGAATGGATAAACATAGAAGACCTCGACGAAATCGGCGTCCAGTTCGCGGAAAAAGGCGATATTGTCGCGAATCGTCTGCTCGGTCTCCCAGGGAAATCCCAGAAGCATATACACGCTCGAACGGAGGCCTGCGCGGCGCGTCATGTGGATCGCTTCGCGGGCTTTGGCGCTGTCGGTTCGCTTGTTCATGAGTTCGAGCGCCTGATCGTCGCCGCTTTCGACGCCAAACGCGATGAGCCAACATCCCGCCCGCTTCATCCAATCGAGCATTTCGGGATCAAGCGTGTCCACGCGGCTGTTGCAAACCCACTGAATCGGGAGACGCCGGGCGAGGATTTGGCGGCACAATTCGATAACCCATTCGCGCCGTTGGGTGAACAAATCAGACCGAAACAAGAAGTTTCGGATGTTGAAGCGTTGAACACATTCCTCGATCTCTCTGATTACATTGGCGACGCTTCGATAGCGGTTCTTCGATCCGGCGACCTGAGAAGCGAGACAGAAAGTGCACTCGAAGGGACAGCCGCGGTTGGTCACGAGCGTTGTTTGTGGCTCGCCCGTATCGGGGCGAACATAAAGTTCGTTTCGGACCAGATGGCGTGCGGGAAACGGCAGACTGTCGAGATTCTCAACAAAAGGCGCGTCAGGCGAGCGATGGATGGCGCCCGAGGCATTGCGTGAGGTCACGCCGGCAATCTCGGTTGGAGGTCGCCCGGCCGCAAGGGCCTCGCACGCCGGTTCATATTCGCCGCGCAGAACAAGATCGAGGCCAGGATGGCGCTCCAGTGTGGCGATGTCGAGAACATTGAAGTGCGCGCCTTTGGCAATAACCGTCGTTCGAGGTGATACGCGCTTGGAGACTTCGGCTGCCTTAAGGTCATCTTCGAGCGAAGGCGTCGTAATGCTCAACACAAGGAAATCCGGCTGCATCTCGCGCAAGCGCCGTTCGAGATCGTCCCAATCCAGATCTTCGGCCGGAAAGTCTGTCACGCGACATTCACAGCCACCGCGCTCAAACGAAGCCGCCGCATACATCAGGTCAATCGGCGGGCGCAGTGCAACCGTCTTGAGGTCTTTGATCGGCGTCTGGCAACGGTCCTCGCGGATATAGAGACCCGTCGGCGGGACAATCAGGTAAGTTTTTCTCTTGGACACCATACAGGTTCAAAACCGACTGGCTGGCCGATCCCTTTGCCGCTCAAATCACTCACCCCTGGTCCGGAATAACGCGCCGGACCTCGCGTACCACCTTCCCCGGGGTAAATTCGGACTTCAGTGCGCCTTCCTGGATCCTTCTCAACAAATCCTCGGAGACCGGCTGGTGAGCGAGGAAAAGGTTCTTCTTGCAGGCTATTTCCAGCAGCGAGATCGAACACAACCTTGCGTCTTGGTAGCGGACGACTGTGGGCTTTTTCACGAAGGGGTGCTCACCAGCTTGAATTCGACATGTCTCGTCACACGGCCTAGACGTGAGATTGACGATGACCACTTCATTCTGATCATTCGGCGTGGTGATGACGACCCAGAGATGACGTGTTTCGCCCGGAAGAGCGCCGAGAAACGTGTCGCCGATCTTCATCCTCGTGCCGCAAGGCTGTCGAATTGGCCAACAAATTCGAGATCAAGAGCCTCTTGGGCAATCCGCTCGATTTCTTCTGGCGATTTGCCTCCTGCGCGTAGGATGTCTTCGGGGGCAATGGGCAATGAAGAATGCTCCGGATCGCGCCATTCGGGACAGATCGTGTGAGTCAACTGCGCCAGGTCAAACTGATCCATCTCCCTGTACTTCTCAAACATTGCCTGGAGGAGTCCATTTTCAAACCGAGACAGCTCATCCGTTTCCGGCTCTTCCTTGCAGAGACGAACAGAGTAGTCCTCCGGTTTCGAAATATATTCGAACCACGGCGAGTCGGCAGTCTTGGGCTCCTCGTTGATTAGGTCGTAAACCTTGCTCAGGACGGGACCGCTGTCCATGGAAACATACCGGTCGCCCGTGATTGGCCGGCCTGTCCTCAGAAGTGACTCCCGATCTCCAAGATATAGAAGCTTGATCAGCTTCATGTACTTCATTTTCCCTCCGTTGAGTTTGAGCAAAACTGCGGCGGCTTGAGCTGCTTTCCGTTCGTTGAACAGGAACTTCATCGGAAATCAACCCCTTTCCGTTTCCGTCAAAAGCAATCCACTACGTAGCCCGATCGCGCTAGACTTTGCAAGGCAATTCCTTCCGCACCGACGTTTGCTCGCGTCCTCTTCTCGCATCAATCCAGAATCCGAAAGTGGGCGAACTGGAAGAGCGAGTCGTACCATTGGTGGGCGGCGGAGGGGCTGGTGGCCACCGCTTCGGCGGCGCGGCGGCCCATGACCAACGAATGATCTATATTGTTGTGATTGAACAGGCCCTGACGACCGACACTCACCAGATTGGGAATTCGAGCCAGAAAAGGCCAAATCGTCGCCAGCGTTTTCTCGAATTCAAGATGGTAGATCGGATAGGCCCAGTCCTTTCGGACCACAAAACGCGAGATGATTTCCTGGCGCGCGAACAGGCCGGTCGCTGCCATTTCGTGCTCGACCTGCTCGGCGAGTTTGTCATCTGGCGTGTTCCAGAGCGATTCGCTGCGCCGCGCCGTAATCTCGCAGCAGAGGCAGGTTTGGCCGGGCGGCGCCAGCGATGAATCGAAGTTCCTTGGTTCGCAGGCACGCGTCGGCAGCGGCGATTCCTGCGGAAAATAAAGCCATTGATCGGGGCCGATGCGTTCCTTGGCTGCCACCAGAACGACTAGAATGATCGAGAGATATTCGAGGCTCGAAAGTGCGGCCCGAACCGCCGCCTCGCCAACCGGCATCATTGCGCCGAGAACCGGCAACGGGACCGTCGAGATCACGGCATCCACATCCAGCCAAATTGTCTTACCCGACTGGCGCGCGGCGACAGCACAAATACCTGTCGAACCGATTTTCATCTCAACGACTGGCGATTGAAGAACAATCCGACCGCCTCGCCGGCGGATTTGGTCGGCCAGACGTTCGCACAGTTGGCCGATGCCTCCGCGAACGTAGAGAAACTCGCGCAAAGGTCCAGCGCTCCGAAAAAGTCCCCTCCGCAGGGCGCGTCCAAAAATCGCACCGATTCTCCGCTGAGGCAAGCGAACGCGCACGATTTCCGCCGAAAGCTGCGATGGCTCGACCCGCCAGACTTTCCGCGCGTAAGGTCCGAAAACCTTGCGATAGGCCGCCGCGCCGAAAGCGCGTTTCATCGCATCTTCGAACGTTCCGCTCGCCCTTGGACGGTAGAACAGGCTTCCAGCCTGTCGAGCGAAAAACCCGCTTGCTCGCGCCGCCAACATACTCGTCCCAAACCGCAGCACCGTCCCAAAACCCAGGGTCTTGAGAATCTGGCCCGCTCGCAACGGATAGGCAATCCAATGGCCGTCGAGTAACATGCGGCTCGATCGTCGAACTCGAAGCAACCGGTCGCCGACAAGGTCGGGCAAAAGCGCTCGGACCTCGGACAACTCGGTGTGGATGCGGTGAGGACCGAGGTCGGTGGCGACCCCATCGCGCACGACCGTTGCCGCCAGCCCACCGACGCCGGGTTCAGCCTCGAACATCGTCACGTCGCAACCGCCCAGCTCGAGCAGCCGATCGGCGGCGGCAAGTCCTGCGACCCCGGCTCCGAGAATGACAACTCGTTTCATGCTTTTGCGATCTCACGAAACCACAGATTTCGCCGATTACACAGATTTGAAAAGCAGGAATCTGCGAAATCTGCGTAATCTGTGGCTACAGTCTGTTTTTCAGCAGTGTCCAGACGGCGACAAAAAAGTCACGCCATCCGATTTTCTTGCCCGCCTCGAAGTCGCGCGCTCGATATTTCACGGGAACCTCGACAATTCTCTCGCCCAACCTCAAGACCTTGGCCGTCACTTCGGGACAGAACTCGAACCGCTTGCACGTCAGATTGATCTTCTCGATGACCTCGCGGCGAAAAGCCTTGTAGGCCGTCGCCTCGTCGGTGATGCGCTGTCCATACAGAATCGTCACCAGCCACGCCAAAATGTAGTTGGCCACGCGGTTGGGCAGTTTCATGCCGATAATCGTGCCGCGGAACCGCGACCCATAGGCCACGCGGGTGCGCCCTTCGATGATCGGTTGGACGACCGAGACGATGTCCGATGGATCGTACTCCATATCGGCGTCCTGAATGATGACAATGTCACCCGTGGCGTGGCGAAGTCCCGTACGGATCGCCGCGCCCTTGCCCTGATTGCGGTCGTGATAGAATACGCGCGTGTCGGGTTTCTGAGCCTCAGCGCGAAGAATCTCGACCGTGCCATCGGTTGAGCGGTCGTCCACAAGTACCAACTCTTTCTCCAGTGGGATCGCGCGCACGTGCTCGAGTACCGTTGGCAAAAGCTCGACCTCGTTGTAGATCGGCATGATGATCGAAACCTTCATCGGCAACATCCCCTTGGAGATCGAGACCACAGGCGACACCTCACAGGCAAGATGCCTGTGCTACCGCGTCGGCTACACTGAACTATTCAAACACAGCCCGATCTCGCTGCCAAGCAGGAAAACATCTTAGCGACATGTTGACTGTGCATCTCGCCAATTCGCAGGAAAGACCCAGTTCTCAACGGCCGTAGCTTTTCTCGTGGACGGCGACGCTCTCATGGTCGTAATCATGGCTGCGAAATAATGGTGCTTCACGGGCGGCAGCCTGCGCACAAAATATGATGAAGAAAACTCAACCCAGCCGGCTCGAACGATTTCGCGGCTGCCTGCTTGGCCTGGCGGTCGGCGATGCGCTAGGCGCGCCATTGGTCGGCATGAAATCCGGCCACATCCGCCAGGTCTATGGCGAGATTGACGGCTATGTGGACGCCGCACGGGCCTGGAAAGGCCGACCCCACCGATGGACAGTTCCGGGACTTTATACAAGCAACACGCAACGCGCTCTGGCAATTGCCGACATCCTCGCGTGCGACGGCCGATGCGATCCGCGTGCTCTGACCGATATGTTCATCGAGATGGCCGACGCTCGCGTCGAGGGGAGCGCTTTTGGGTGCCACCGACGAGTGAGCCGCAATTTTCGGTTCGCACTCGAACAAATGAGATCGCGGGCCATTGACCCGCTCGACTGTGGCGGATCGTCGCCCGGTTGCGGTGCGGCGGCGCGAGCGGCGCCAATTGGCCTGTTTCATGCGGGCCACCCGGATCTGTTGACGCGCACCGCGATCGAATCCTCGCTGGTGACGCATCGCGACCCACGAGCCATTGCCGCCGCGCTTGCCGTTGCTCACGCCGTGGCGCAGTTCATCGCGGAGGCTGACGACGAGCCGCCCCACCATCCGGCCGAAAAGGCTCGCCTCCTGGCCGAACAGGTTCGCTTCGGCGAGATCTTACTCCGGGAGTCCTATGGGGGCCATCTGATCCAATTAGAGGATCCGACAGCCTCGCACCATGTCTCGCAGTCGCTCGATCTCCTGCCCCGGCTGTTGGAGGAGGCCGACGATGTCCTGGCCTTCGAGACGATCGTCCGACAAGCCAACCGCTGTAAGCCCGAACGGACGGTTCACGATCCGAGCGAAGGGTTTGCGCCGGCAGCGACGATGACCGCGCTCTATTTGGCCCTCGGTGGTCGCAACTATGTCCAGGCGGTCACGGCCGCTGCTTCGCTGGGGCGGGATGCTCACGATCTAGGAGCGATTGTTGGTGCGATGGTTGGAACAAGAGATGGCATTGAAGCCATCCCCGCCGCATGGTTGTCGCAATTGCACAATGCGAACCAGCTACGATTGCGGGCGGACAATCTCGCGCGGCGCGAAATTGACTATTCGACTTGGCGTGGCGTGGTATCATTAGAGTCCGAAGTCACGGCCAACGAGGAACGCGAGCGTCGGAAGCTGACCGAGCGTTGGGAAAAGGAAGGCGCGCTCGTGAAGAGAAAAAAGAAACGACGCGCCAGCCTTCCGCCTCATCCGACCCTGGGATTCGCGCCGCCACCCGAGGTCTGGCTTCGGCGCAGAACCCGGCGCGAACGGATGGCGCGAAAGCCGCGCAATGAAAACAGGAGGTGAAAACAAGAGATCCCGGCATGTTGGGGCGATCGAGGCCATGTTCGAGAGTTTGGTGGAGCGGACGGAGACGATGGCGGGCGACAAGGCCTGCGACGATGGGACGGACAAGGCGGAGCGGTCCGACGAATACGCGGTGCGCCCCTGATTGACACGCGCGACCTGCATCGCGAAGAGGGTGGAGGGAAAATGCGGCCGTTGGACGAGACGCGCCCTGATACGATCTACTTCGGCCAGCCACAAGCGGCGCAGCACTCACCCAACCTCTGCCCATGATTCGAAAAAACGCCTTTCGCAAGTCCCTCGCCGAGGGAACTTTTTCACGATTCTGGTCTTGACACGGACAGGTCGGGTTTGGTCCCCTAGCCAATGGGAGTCAGGAAGAGGGGGGAGGTCCGCCGACGGTTCTGACGTTTTAGCTCCTGTCCCAGTGGATCGTTTGTTCCGGTTGGTTGGTTGAATGGGCACGTTGAGCGCGTTTGCGGACCAGCTGCGAAGCAGCCTGGACATCGTAGAAATCATCTCGGCCTACCTGCCTTTGAAGAAGCGCGGGAAGGAACACGAAGTTTGCTGTCCTTTCCATCACGAGAAAACGGCTTCCTTCAAGGTGAGTCCCGCCAAGCAAATTTTCCATTGCTTTGGCTGTCACAAGGGCGGCGACGTGATTCGGTTTGTCCAGGAGTTTGAGCACCTGGACTTTCGCGCCGCCGTGATGCTCCTGGCCGAACGCCACGGGATTGCCGTCCCGAATCTTAGCGGCGTGCCGGTTTCGTCCGAAGAAGAGAAGCGCCGCATGGCGCTCTACGAGGTCCATCAACTGGCCGCCGAGTTCTTCGTCGAACAAGTTGGCCGCAGTGCCCAGGCAACCCAGTATCTCGAAAAGCGCGGAATCACACACGATCTCGTGGATGCGTTCGGACTGGGTTTTGCGCCCGAACGCGGCAATCTCTTTTTAGCTTACGCCCGGCAGCGAGGTTATTCCGACGGACTGCTGCGCGAGGCCGGTTTGGTCAAGGACGCTGGCGATGGGCGAGGACCTTACGATGCGTTTCGCGGCCGGATTATTTTCCCAATAGCCGATGCCGTCGGACGGGTTGTGGCGTTCGGCGGGCGCGTGCTCGACAAGGAAAGCCAACCGAAGTACCTCAACTCGCCCGAAACACCCATTTATCAGAAGGGCCGTTTCCTTTACGCCTATCACGTGGCCAAGAATGCAATCAAAGAGCGCGGCTTTGCGATCATCACCGAAGGCTATATGGACGCCATCGCGTGCCACCAATATGGTTTCACCAATACAGTGGCCTCGTTGGGGACAGCATTCACCGATGCGATGGGGCGGCTGTTGAAGCGTCTTTGTACCAAGGCGGTCTATCTCTACGACGGCGACGAGGCGGGTCAGAAGGCGATGTTTGGCGGCACACAGGTCCTTCTGGCCCATGATTTCCAGGTGCGGATTGTAGCTTTGCCGCCCGAGGACGATCCTGACAGTCTGCTTCGCCGTGAGGGTGCCGGAGCACTGGCGCAACGGATCGAGCATGCACTCGACCATTTCGACTATTTTGTCGAAGCCGCCGCGAGTCGCCACGACCGCACCACAGTCGAGGGCCGGATTGCGTTGCTGGAATACATCAACGAGCTAGTTGGGCGAACCCGCCATCCGGTCGCCCGACACGACTATGTGCGGCGTCTGGGGGAGTTTCTGGCTCTTCCCGAAAGCGTGGTCCGCCAGAGTCTGTTCGGCAAGATGCCGCGAATGCGCGAAACGGTCGCTAAGGCGGTCAGTGTTGGCGATAAAGCCGAGCCGCTGGATCGCCACGAAACCGGCTTGCTTCGCCTTCTGATCGAGAACGAAAAGGCGCGCGATGCGGCTCGCAACCAGATCAATCCAGAGTGGCTGTTCCATCCGAAAGCGAAGCTATGGTATGAGAGAGTTCTGGCTGCCGAAGAGGACCAATTGGCACCGCCTCGCGTGCTCGAGCTGGCCGACGACGAAAGCGATGCCGCCTTTCTGCGTGCGATTTTGCTGGCCGAAAGTGAACCCCTGGCGGATTTCGAGCGGCTGTATCCTGAAATCGTTGCCTACCTGGCCTCGCGCTACTACGATCATTTGGCGCGCGACCTTGACAAACAAATCGCCGAAGCGAGCGAGCAGGGCGAAACTCTGGTGGCTGACTTGGTGCAAAAGAAGATCGAAATCAATCGTATCAAGACGCTTCTCGGCGAAGCGCGCTACGGGAAATGGTACGATTTGCCCTTGATGAGTTCCGCCTCTAGTGCCGGATAAGTACTGGCTGAAGGTATAAACTTCGAGGGGTTCGTAAGGGAGACGCGAAAGGCGCTCGACGGAGGCTGTTGGAATTGAATTGATTGTCGAGATGGTCATGCCGCGCTGCGGGATTCAGAAAAGGAATGAAAAGTTCGGAGCGGGTGCTCCCGTGTGTTTCGTTCAGCTGGAAGGCTGGACTCCGAAGGGATTTTCGTGCGAGGTTCTTGGTCATTCCGTCGCACGTGGCAGAGATTTCTGAGTTGCACCAAGACAACCCTTGTCGTATCAGTATTCCATCTGCTGCCCCGTGTGTCGTGACTGGGACGGTGGCGAATGATGACCATCCTTTCCTTCTCTTGCTGTCATCTTTCTGGAGTCGGCAAACGTCTGAAATCTGGGCACAACAATTGCTCCCTTTATAGATTAGGGATGAAATCGTCGAGACCGTGATGGGACAATTCTGATGTGGCTGAAAACGTAAAGGAATGCCACAAGGCTTTGTGGGCGACCGGCACCGGAGGAACGACAAGCGCGGATAGCTTGACGAAACAGGTTTGGTCGCAATGAGCTAAACCAGCTGTCTGGACTGTGAGATGAGCGATAAGTGACCAAATATCAACGGTTTGCGCTTATAGGGGTTCCCCGTCCGAGATGCAGAAATTCTCCGAAGATGAGCTTGAAAGCGGTTTCGTTAGATTCTTAGAATCTTTCCCCTTTGGAGCAAACAAAGGGAAGAACCGCCGGTTCTTTTTAGAAAGTGGGGCACGAACGGAATCGTGTCCTATAAACGAAGTCGCCCTCTTCAACTCTCGGAGGTGACGTAACTTGGGTAAGTCGAACTTGACGAGAATCACAAGTCTGGAAGACCTGATTGATTTGGGGAAGGAAAAGGGCCATCTCACTTACGAGGAGATCAATCGCTATTTGCCCGACGATGCGACCTCCGACGATATGGAAGATCTCCTGGATGAGCTGGAGGAACTCGATATTGACGTCCTCGACGAGAAGGAACTGGCGGCCGAACCCAGCAAGGACGCTGCGCCAAAACGCGACGAGGGCGTCGAGATAGATTTCGAAGGGGCCGCCGAAGAGCAATCGGCCGCTGCATCGGCGGCAGGCGAAGCTTCGAGCAAGATCGAAGACCCCGTGCGTTTGTATCTCATGGAGATGGGCAAGGTCCCCCTGTTGACGCGCGAAGAGGAAGTGATACTGGCCAAGCAGATCGAAAAAGGCCGGCACGAGATCACGGCGGCCATTGCGCGGGCGACCGTCACGGCCGAGGAATTGCGCCGTATCCGTGCGCGGCTGGAGCAGGGACAGGTCAGCCTCAACGATGTCCTGCGCGCGAACATTGACGAAACCGACTTCGAGGAACAAGCGCGCGCCATGCGCGAGACCCTCGACGCCATAGACAAGTGCCTCGCGTTGTATCAGGAAATCATCGAGCATCGCGATACACTCGAAGATCCCCTCCTGGCTTCCGAAGAAAAAGACCGTCTCCAAAAAGAGATCGAGAAGCGACGCCAGGCAATCGCCGATTTGCTCAAGAAGCTCGATTTGAACTTCTCGATCATCGAGGAGATTGCCGAACGCATCAAGAGCACCCACGACAAGATCGAGGAAGCGAACCGAGAAATCCGCGAGATCATTCTCAAGACCATGCTTCCCGAAAGCGAACTCCGGAAGATCGTCAAGTGGACGCGCAAGAATAGTCCCCAGGCCAAGGAGATCGAGAAGAAACACGGCTTCACGCTCGATCAGCTGATCAAAATGGACAAGCGCATCCGCAACGCCCGGCGCGTCGTCCAGCGGCTGGAACGCGAGGCGGGAAACACCTTCCAGGAATTGCACGACATCGCACAGCATGTCCTGCGCGGCGAGAAGGACGCCCGCGAGGCTAAGATGAAAGTCGTCGAGGCCAACCTGCGTCTGGTTGTCAGCATCGCCAAGAAATACACGAACCGCGGATTGCAGTTCCTCGACCTGATCCAGGAAGGCAACATTGGCCTGATGCGCGCCGTGGACAAGTTCGAGTATCAGAGGGGCTACAAGTTCTCGACCTATGCCACATGGTGGATTCGCCAAGCCGTGACGCGCGCCATCGCCGACCAGGCGCGAACGATCCGCATCCCGGTCCACATGATCGAGACGATCAACAAGCTGTCGCGCGTGTCGCGCTATCTGGTTCAGGAACTGGGCCGCGAACCCACGCCCGAGGAACTCGCGCAGAAAACGGGGATGCCGATCGAAAAGATTCGGCGCGTCTTCAAGATCGCCCAACAGCCGATCTCGCTGGAGACGCCCATTGGCGAGGATGGCGACAGCCACTTCGGCGATTTCATCGAGGACCAGGACGCCGTCTCTCCGGTCACGGCCACCCACTTCAAGTTGATGCAGGAACAGGTCGAGAGGGTTCTCAAGACGCTGACCGAGCGCGAGGAGAAAGTATTGCGGCTGCGATTCGGAATCGGCGGCAGCGAGTTCCCGCGGACGCTCGAAGAGGTGGGGACGATTTTCAACGTCACGCGCGAGCGTGTCCGCCAGATCGAAACCAAGGCGCTCAACAAGCTGCGCCATCCCTCGCGGCGAAAGAAGCTGATCGAGTTTCTGGAGTGAGGTAGCTCAGCCCCTTGTGGGCGTGATGATTTCCGAGGTCGGTGGCGACGAACGCGACGACGGATACGTTGGTCGAGCAACGCGCCATAGGTAGCATAATCGGCAAGGCAATGGCCCTACTCTCGCTTGTTCCAGCGGGCGCAGGGCTTGTTCTTTATTACACGCTCGAAGAACTCGATAGGCCGCTGTTCGTATTCTGCGGTTTGCGTCTGGCCGACGCTTGGCTTGCCAGTGGGCTGCTTGTTCTCGCCGGTGTTGGGGAGCTCGGATTATGTGGACCGCCTCGCAAAGGCCAGATCGCCTCACTCGCCCGGTTTATGGGATGGGCGACCTGGGCCGTCGCTCAAGCACTCGCCGCAACCTGGTTGGTCGCTGCGGCAGTGTCGTCGCGTCATCTGCTGGGATCGGCCGAGGCATGGGGACGTGCGGCTGCGTGGGCGTCAGTGGGAGCGGTTGCGCTCGGTGCAGTCACCTCTGACTTTCGGGCGTTGCCTTGGGTTCAGCGTCATCGCACTGTCTCGCTCAATTTCACGGCGCTCCTGATCGGGCTGGCAGCGGCGGCCGTGGTCGCCGAATTGGCCATGCGTCACATTTTTCGCCCGCCGGTTTTCTCGCCGCTTTTTGCGAAAAGTCCGATTCCCGCCTGCGGCTTCGAGATGAAACCGGATTTCGACGGACAGTTGGGCAACGTCCACGTTCGCCTCAATTCGGAAGGCTTTCGCTCACCCGAAATCTCGCCCCAAAAAACGTGCAAACGGATTCTGACCATCGGCGATTCGGTAACGTTTGGCGCGTGGGTCGAGCAGGGCAAAACCTATCCGGCAATCTTGCAGCAACTTCTGCCCGCCGGCCGCTATGAGGTTATTAATGCTGGTGTTCCGGCCTACGATTTGGAACAAATCATCGCGCTTTTCAAACAGAAAGGCGTGCGCTATCAGCCCAACATTGTGATCTATACGTTTGTCTATGACGACATCGCCGATCCCTTGGCGTTGGGCGAAAGCGGCGCTTTGGTCCAGGAACCGGGCCGGCGCTATGGCGCAAAGGTGGCAATGCCCGATCGCTATCGGCTCTTTCCGTTGCCGCGTTGGCTTGTCCACCGAAGTCGCTTGCTGACGGCCGTCGTGATGCGCTATTACCGTTTCCGCGAGAGTCGGCACATCAGCGGCGAGCGCGATCTTTTGGACGATCTGCTTGCCGAGCGTTGGGGCTGGCTCGAGGAACGATTGATTGAATTGCTCGGCTCGGTTGAGAAAGCTGGCGCTCGCTTTCTGCTCGTCATCTTTCCGGTCGGGCTGAGCGAGCATTCCATCCAGCGGCTCATGGCTGTCGCACGCAAGAACGGGATCGAGGCGATGGAGTTGCGAACGGCTTTGGGCGATTCCAGGACTTATGCGGCCAGGTATATGACGCCATGGGATGCCCATCCCAACGCTGACGCCCACGCGCTGATGGCCCGGGCGATCTGTGACCGCCTCGTTGTGGCGCACTTCGTAGAGCCTGCTGGAGGGGCAATTCACGAATTGCCCGCGGAAAACGTGCAGGACAGGAGTGTCCCGCCTACCGAGCGGCTACCATGACCAAAGTCGCGTTGCTGTTGGCGTTCAATCGAGAGTCGCAGATTCAGTGGCACCATCCGCCGCTGGCGCTGGGTTACCTGGCGTCCTATTTGCGCGCCCGCCTGAGCGATGTGGACGTTCGGTTTTTTCTGACGGCGGACGAGCTAACGCGCTTTGAACCCGACCTTATCGGAATTTCGAGCGTAACGCAGAACATACCTATCGCCGTCGGCCTGGCCCAGGCCCTGAAGCGCGAGACCGACGCGCCGATTGCCCTTGGCGGTATTCACGTCAGTTTGCTTCCCCAAACCTTGCCGGCCCCATTCGACATCGGTGTTTTGGGCGAGGGCGAGCCAACCTTGGCCGATCTGGTGCGTTGGCGTCGCGGCGAGATCGCCGACCTGGCAGCGATCGGGGGGATTGTCTTTCGCGACCGCGGCCGGTTGGTTCAGACCTCCCCCCGCCTCCCGATTAGCGACCTCGACGAGGTTCCTTTTCCCGACGTGGAGATGCTGGGATCAAATTGGCTTGCTGACTATCACAGCCGGATGCTGATGTATTCGTCACGGGGCTGCCCTTACAAGTGCCTTTTCTGTTCGGGAGCGCGCTTTTGGCGCAGCTACCGTTGTTTTTCGCCCGACTACCTGATGCGCGAGATCGAGTCGCGCCATGCGACATTCGGCACGCGCTGGTTCGACTTCTGGGATGATCTTTTTATCGGCGACGATGCGCGAGTCCGACAGTTTGCCGACAAGTTCTTGGAGCGAGGACTGCGCGACCGTGTCATCCTGGGTTTCAGTGTAAGATCGAATCTCGTGACACCTGAACGCGTCCGGACTTTTGGCGAACTAGGAGTGGAGGCCGTCAATTTCGGCGCCGAGTCGGGCAGCGATCGCATCTTGCGTGCGTGCAACAAGACCGGTGTCACGGTCGAGGTCAACCAGCGTGCGATTGATTTGCTCTACGACCAGGGGATCTTTGTTCAGTGCTCGTTCATCTTTGGCTTTCCTGATGAAACGCACGACGAGATGAAGCAGACGCTGAAGTTCATCGAACGAAACAAACACAAGCTGGCGGACATCGGTTTCTTTCCTTTGCTGCCCTTTCCGGGGACCGTCTATTGGGATATGGCGTTGGAACGCGGCATTGTTTCACTCGACATGGATTGGCAGGCATTCGAGATGAACTGGGAGGAGTTGGACATCGAGAAGTTGCCCTATTTGAACACCCAGGCGAGCCGGCGCGAGCTGGACGCCTGCCTGACCCGCGCTGCGGAGCTTCGGGCCGAGATCGTCATCGAGCACACGCGCCGCATCCAGCCACTCATCGAAAAAGAACGGAAAGCCCGACGAGGTTTGTAGGGGCGCAGCACGCTGCGCCCGCATCTACCGACATGCCGGGGAGTAGGTGCTCTTGAGAAAAGCGACAAGCGAGGGGAAATCGGGAAAAACGGCCTCGCAGCAACCCAGAACCCACCCGCTGACCTTCTCAACGGGCATCGTGGTAACAAGATATACGGGAATTCCCTTCTGGTAGGCCAGAGTGATCTCGCCCTGAGTGCCGCCGCCCAAGCGCGTCCATTCGTCCCAATACGCGATGACATAGTCCGCTCGGTCGAGCAGTTGGCCGAGATCATGGTCAATGATCTTGCGCATGGCGTGACGGAAGCGATTGAGGTTGGTGCGTTTCCACAGCGAAAAACTGCATTTCTCCTGCGGGCTGAGCAGATTGGCTTCGACGAGCGTGGCGTCGTAATAGGTATGACCCAGACGGTCGAGTTCGCGCTCGATCTGTCGTCGCCATGTAATGCCGCCATCGGGTGCGTGCTCGATGGCTCCAGCAAGATAGGCATGAAACTGTTGTCCGTTGCGAGGATGGCGATGCGGTTCCATAGACTCCTCTCGACAATTCCCATCTATTGCAGCGCTGACGGCTCAGGTTGACAAATGAAATGTGCGAGACCCGGGTTCCGTTCGCGGAAATCGGCTCTTGACGCCACGCCGGTGCGATTTCTAACTTATAGAACGTTTTGCGGCTGAAGGATGAAAAACTTCACCACGGCCATGCGGAGTGACGGGTGTGAGATTGAAACCGGAAAAAGTCGAAGATCTCTGCCGTCAGATCGTGACCGCACTGAAAAACGATACGCGCGTGAAATTCCTCGCCGGAGCCGACCAGATAGGACATGCCATTCGCAAAATCTTTTCGGCCGATCTCCAGCGCGAGGATGAACTGATGCAAGAAGTGGACCGCATCATGCAGGCCCATCGCGGTAAGATCATCGGCAAGAATATTGACGTTCAGGTCATGCGCCGCAAAATTCGCGACCAATTGATGCGCGAGCGAAAGATCGTCCTCTGAAAGACAACTCATGAGACTCGGCGACGACCGCATCCAACACATCTCTGGCCAGATAGCCGACCAGCTTACCCGCGAGAAAATGATCGAGTTCGACGGGCTGCGAACTAGTCTGGTGACGGCAATTGCACGCGTGATTACAAACGATCTGAAAATCGAGGATGAGATCAACGCCGAAGTGGAGCGGATGATCGAATCCATGCGGCGCAAGATTCCCCGTGGCAGCGCCGAGTGGACCTCGATCTTCTTCCAAAAGAAAGAAGAACTCGCGCGCCGCCGCAACTATATCATCTGACCCGATGGGGTGCGTCCGTAGCGGGCGGCGTTGAGTCATTTTCACATCCTACCGAACGGTCGGGCGGCTCGCCCATGATCCCCATGCGCAACATCCCCAAAGCAGCGCTTCTGGCGCGATCGGCGGCGTTGTTCGCTCGGTCGCTCGTCTGGGCGCCGATGACGGTTTGGCGGTTCCGGCGACGCAAGGCGAGGGCGATTCATGAATTGGCCCTACGAAGTGAACCTGCCGGCGCGGACTCAAGCAGTCGGCCGCGCGTATTGTTTTTCTACTCCCAGGTGGTTTGGCAAGAGGTCTGGCAACGGCCCCAGGAGATCGCGCTGGGTCTGGCCGACTATCTTCCGGTCATCTTCATGAGCCCGCTCCAAGTCCACCGCCTCTATGACAGCGTACCCAATTGGCGGAGGGAGTTTCGATTGGATCGAGGCCACGGCGTCCGGGTTGTCCAGCCAATGCTCCTGCCGGGAGAATACAAGTCACGTTGGATTTTTGCCCTCAACCATCGGCTGATCTGGGCAGAGGTCTGTGCGGTTCTTCCGCCCGAAGGTGAGGTTGTATTCCTGAGCAACAGCCCTTTTTCGGCCGACCTTCTCGGACGGTTTGACTGGGCAAAGAAGGTTTATGACCTCATGGATGATTTCCCTGCGTTCGGCTGGGCACCTCCCAATGCCCGCCAAATGGAGCAGCAATGGCTGGAAAAGGCCCATGTCGTTCTCAGCGGCACCTACGCGCTTTGGGAGCGACACCGGGCACAGCGGCCCGACATCCATTTTGTCCCGTCGGGCGTGCGTTTTGGGCGATTCCACAATGCGACCGACGCGGCCCCTGACGATCTTCGTTTGCTGCCGCGGCCGATCTTGGGCTACATCGGCACGGTCAGCGATCGGCTCGATCGTCATTTGCTCGAACAGCTATGCCGCGAGTTTTCCGAAGGCTCAGTCGTCCTGATCGGTCCTGTTCATGGGAGCTTTGATTTCCCCTGCGATGTGGGCAACCTCCACCTTCTCGGGCCGCGACCACACGAGCAGTTGCCTGCTTACGTGCGCCATTTTGATCTGGCGCTCTTGCCTTTTGCGATGACCGAGGCCACGCAAGCAATTAACCCGGTCAAGACATTGGAATATTTGGCGGCGGGGCGGGTGGTGATCTCGACGCCGGTGCCCGATGTCGTGCGCTTTTTCTCGAACGAGGTAATCGTTGCGCGCGACAGCGATGAGTTTGTCCGCCTGGCGCGCCACTGGCTGACCGCCGACGCCACGTCGCTTCGGCAAGGCGGAATCGAGCGGGCACGTCAATCGTCGTGGGAAAAGGCGGTTCAGCAGTTTGCACACCATATCGGCCTCAACAAATGATTTTGGATTTCGGATTTTCGATTTTGGATTGGAGAGCACGTGAAAGTGTCCGGGAACATGAATGGCTTGTTCAGTTTCGGATTGCGAATGGCGAATGCGCATTTCAGATTTCAAATCGCTGCCGGCTGATAACTGATCGCTGATCGCGCAATCGGAGGCGAAACCATGCGAATCGTTATTGATGCCCGATACCTGACCGGCGAATACTCGGGCATCGCCCAGTTCAGCGAAGATTTTCTGACTCATCTGGCGGCCGAGGACAATCTCAACGAATATGTCGTTTATGTTCATCCCAACTACAGGCGCGAACTGCCGCTCGGCGGGAATTTCACGGTAAAATCGTTCAACGCTCGACCCGTTTCACTTGCCACACTGTTTCAATTTGGTGCGGTTGTCCGGCGCGAGAAGCCCGATCTGCTCCATTCGCTTTTTCCGCTGACGCCGTTTTTTTATCGCGGACCACTGCTGGTGACCATCTACGATCTCCAGGCTTTGCTCGTGCCGGAATTCACGGGACGGCGACCCTGGTTGATCCACAAGGCCTACGATCTGTTTTACTGGTGGACCTATCCGACGGCGGTCCGTCGGGCGCGCTATATTGTGACGACTTCCGAGGCCACACGAAAAGACATCGAACGCATTTTCCCCCGCCATGCCGACCGCGCAATCGTCGTTCATCCGGGAATTGATGCGGACGAATTGGCGCAATGTCCGCCCGACCTGCTCGAGCAAACACGCCGGCATCATGGCTTGCCGGAGCGCTATTTGCTTTATATCGGAAGCACACGGCCCAACAAGAACCTGCCGGTGATGCTGCGCGCTTACGCTCAGGCTCTCGGCGACTATCCGGAACTTGGCGACATTTCGCTGGTTTTGGTTGTCTCGCCGGATCGTTTCTTCGCCGACTGTCGCAAGTTGATTCGGACGTTGAAGATCAGCGAGCGCGTGCAAATCCACCGCAACATCAGTGAAGAGGAAAAGAAGGCGTTCTATCACGGCAGCCGGGCACTCTACCAGGTGACCAAGTACGAGGGATTTGGCCTGCCGCTGCTCGAGGCTCAGGCCTGCTCGGTGCCCGTTCTAGCGGCCAACCACGCCGCCTTGCCCGAAGTCGCCGGCGACTCGGCGCTTTTCGTTGACCCCGATGATCCTCGGGCGATTACCGAGGGGCTTCTGCGGATTCTTACTGAGGAACCGTTGCGACGCGATCTAATCGAAAAGGGCCAGCGTAACCTCAAACGCTTCCGTTGGGAGAAAACAATCAAAACCGTCACGCAAATATACAACCATCTCTTCTGATGGTCCCGAGCGGCGCGGTTAGGTCCGCCTGTGACCTGTCCGCCGATCCCCCCACGCCAAAAAGAACCATGATTTCCGAAGCCATGGCGTCGCCATAGACCGACGCATACCCAACGATGACACTCTTGTAAGAGCCGATCAACACATCTTCGAAGATGCCGTTTGGAGAGCGGGCTTCGAGAACGTCCGCGAAATAGGCTTTATGTTTCACACAGTTGGATTTCAGATTTCGAGTCCCGTGCAGCACCAAAGCCTTCGGTATCTTGTTCTCCGGGATCTTCAACAACGAAAGCCAGTCGCTCTTGCGCAGTTCCTTAAGCATCGCGGAGCCTCGTAACGTAACCTTAAGGCGGCGGCGTTCTCAGCGTCGCGGATTGAACAATGAGACTTTGGCGAGTTCCTCGAACAGTTCGCGTTCTTGCGGAGACAGCTTTTGGGGGACGGCAATTTGGATGACGGCATAGAGGTCGCCACGGGCGCCGCCGCGCTTGGGCAGGCCTTTGCCGCGAAGTCGCATCCGTTGGCCGCTCTGAGTCCCTGCGGGCAATGTCATCGTCACCGCGCCGTCAAGAGTCGGCACCTCGATCTTCGCCCCGAGCGCCGCTTCCCAGGGCGTCACCGCCACGTCCACTTCCAGGTCGTGCTCTCGTGCCCGAAAGGCCGGATGGGAAGCAATGTGGATGCGAAGATAAAGATCACCTGCCGGCCCGCCCGCCGACCTCTTGCCGCCTTGACCCGCGAGGCGAATCCGACCGCCGTCGCTGACGCCCGCCGGGATGGTGACTTCATAGCTTTTCGTATGCTGGCGCAACCGGCCGTTCGAATCCGGCTCGGCGACATCGAACGATACTCGTTTCTTGGCGCCATGATAGGCGTCTTCGAGCGAAACCGTAAGGTCGGCTTCGGCGTCCTGGCCGCCCATTGTCCAGCCGCTGCCCGGCGCCGAAGACGAACGCGCCCCTTCGCCCGGGAATCCACCGAATCCGGCACCGCCACCGAAAATGGATTTGAAAAAATCGCTGAAGCCGCCACTGCCGAAATCGAATCCCTCACCGGTCGCTGGATGAAACTCAAAATGGATGTCTTCCCAGCCGGGTGGAGGCGCGAAATCCTGGCCCGCGCGCCAGTTGGAACCGAGCGCGTCGTAGCGCCGACGGGTCTGCGGGTCGCGCAAGACGGCGTAGGCCTCGCCGATCTGTTTGAACTTCTCCTCGGCGCCCTTGCTCTTGTTGACGTCGGGGTGATATTTGCGAGCGAGCTTTCGGTAGGCGCTGTGAATCTCTTCCTGCGTGGCCGTGCGGGGCACCCCGAGGATTTCATAGTAGTCCTGGAACTTTACCGCCATCGGACTCAAATCTCCCCAAGGCGGCCGCTGTACGCAGACCTCTTGACCACACGCAGTATAGGCTCCACCACTATGATATTGTCTTGGAGCTCGGACCTTATGCCGCGGAGAAGACCGACGAGCCGGTATCGGATCTTTTGCTCTTCGTACAACCTTCTTAGGGAAAACAACGGGCAGCCGCTCATTCCGCCGAGATCGTTGAGCAGCAAACCTGGGGCGTTGCTCTCAAGGTAAGCCTCTCCGTAGAAAAGCTCGTGATCCCTGGAGAGGCCGTAGAAGCGTCCGTCGTCGGGCGCGATGCTCGCAACCGGAACGCAAATTGGCACGATAGATGCGGAAGGCTGTGGTACGCCAGGATCATTTTCAAATCTGCTGCGCACCTGATCGGGATAGCCTACCAGCCAATAGCCTTCTACTGCTTCATAAGATGAATTCTTCCAAAGAGACGGCGTTCCCGCTTCAGCGCCTCCGGCATCCCGTATTTCGCGTGCCTCTTCTTCTGGGACAATTGCCACCAGAAAGTCAACATCACATTCGTCGGGCACAAAGACATTCATCTCTCGCAACTGCGCGGGAATCAGCCTCAGCTCCCCGCGTCCATCTACCAGCTGCCACTTTGCCGCTATCATGCCGGTTTTGGCTCTCCGTAGCGGCTCGCGCAGGTCATCCCGAATGTGGGAGACCGAAGCCCACATAACGAGGCCATCATTGTTCTCCAAGAGAACGCCATTGTGTAGGTCTCGTGTTCCGTCGGGGAGTGGGACACGCAAATAGAGTATGTAGCGTGAGAGATGCCACACAAAGTCCCTAAGTGCGTCATGTGATCTCGGCCTTTTCCACCAGTCTGGTGGAAGGCTCTCAAGCGACCCGCTCTTGCTGTCAGACATGACTTTTACCTTGCCCCCTATCGTTTGCGTTGTGAACGAGGAAGTACGCCCGATCACAACTACTCGAATCCGCCAAAGATGCCTTCTGACAGGAGTCCAGGGTGACCGGGGCTTTCAGAATCCTGTCTATCCTGCTATCCTGTCAAAAAGTCCCGATGCTTTACCGCAATGACTTTTGCCGGGCGAAGGACCCGGCCGTCAAGAAGATAGCCGGTCTCGACGACCTCGATGATCTTCCCTTCCGGTTCCTCTGGCAGATTGGCCGTTGCGACTGCGTCGTGTCGCGCAGGGTCGAACATCTCGCCCTGGGGCACGAACGGCTGAACGCCAAACTGCGCCAGCACCGACAGCATTCTCCCGTAGATGGCATCCATTCCTTCATACCAGGGGCTCGACGAAGCGCCCTGGGAGCACAGCGCCCGCTCCATGTCGTCCACGACCGTCAGCCATGCCCGAAAGATCGTTTCGCGTTCCACTTGGCGCTGCCGCTCGAACTCGCGATCGAAGCGCTTGCGGTAATTGTCGAGCTCGGCTGCCGCCCGTTTCCAACGATCCTCGAGTTCGACAACGCGGGCGCGAAGCGCGGCGATTTCGGCCGCTTCCGACAATGAGATCGCCCCACACGATTGCACCCCGTTCGACGCCGTGTCGGCAGATCTCTCTTCGGCCATCCCGCTGACCTGACCCGAACCCTCTGTGGCGGTCTCCGCCGGCAGAACGGGAGCAGCGTCATCGTCGGCAGGCATTGAGTTGCGGGCCAGCGGATCGTGATTTTCCGCCTCAAGGTCTCTGACCGGGATGCGGATCGCTACCGACCTCGGCTTCCTATATCCTTCGCGGCTTTCCATGCCTATTCTCCCTACGTAAGGGCCATTCGCTGCCTATCCATGCAGTCTGACACAAGGGGAAGTCGAGAACAGCAGCGAGGCGGTCCGTGCTTTATCAAAACGTTCCTGCTTTTTTCTCGCCTCTCACCTCTGTGTAAACTCGGCGTCTATGACGTCATCTTTGCCGCCACCGCCTGCCGTGCCGCTGTCCGAGGGACCGCCGCCCCGGGCGGCAGAGCCAGCCGAGGCTCCCGATGCCGCTGCCTGTTGATAGGCCGCTGCCGAAAGGCCGTGGGCCGCTTGCTGCAAATCGCCGATCAATTGGCGCATCCGCTCCACCGGTGCCTCGTTCCTGATCGCCTGACGGATGTCCGTAATCAGTTGTTCACAACGAGCCTTTTCGTGAACGGGCACCTTGTCACCGAGGTCGTGGAGCATCCGCTCGACCTGATAGGCCAGGGAATCGGCTTCGTTTCGCGCCTCGACGGCCTCGCGGTGTTTCTTGTCTTCGCCCGCATGGCTCTGGGCCTCGGCCACCATCCGCTCGATCTCGCTTTTGTCGAGGTTGGTCGAGCCACTGATCGTGATTTTCTGCTCCTTGCCCGTGTCCTTGTCGCGAGCCGAAACGTTGAGAATTCCGTTGGCGTCAATGTCAAACGTCACCTCGATCTGAGGCACACCACGCGGCGCGGGGCGAATTCCCTCGAGCTTGAAATGACCCAACTGGCGGTTGTCGCGGGCCATCTCCCGTTCGCCTTGGAGCACCACAATGTCCACGGCCGGCTGGCTGTCCGATGCCGTCGAGAAAGTCTCGGCGCGCCGGCACGGGATCGTGGTGTTGCGCTCGATCAGCTTGGTCATCACGCCACCGAGCGTCTCGACGCCAAGCGACAGGGGCGTGACGTCGAGCAGAAGAACGTCCTTGACTTCGCCCTTGATGATCGCTGCCTGAACCGCCGCGCCGACCGCAACGACCTCGTCGGGGTTGACCGACATATTTGGCTGTTTGCCGCCGGTGAGCTTTCGCACCAAGTCCTGCACCGCCGGCGTGCGGGTCGAGCCTCCAACGAGGATCACTTCATCCAGGTCGCTGGCGCTGATCTTCGCGTCGGCCATCGCCTGTTCGACCGGCCCCAGACAACGCTGGACAAGGTGGCGGGTCAGTTCATCGAACTTCGCGCGCGTCAGGGTGATGTTCAGATGCTTGGGTCCCGAAGCATCGGCGGTGATGAATGGCAGGTTGATCGCCGTCTGGACCGTGCTCGACAGTTCGCACTTGGCCTTCTCCGCTGCCTCATAGAGCCGCTGGAGGGCCTGGCGGTCGTTTCGGAGGTCAATGCCATAGTCCTTCTTGAATTCATCGGCCAGCCAATCCACGACGCACTTGTCGAAGTCGTCGCCGCCGAGGTGCGTATCGCCCGATGTGGCGTGGACCTCGCAAACCCCCTCGCCGACCTCGAGGATTGAAACATCGAATGTGCCGCCGCCCAGGTCGAAAACCATCACCGTTTCATTCTTCTTCTTGTCCATGCCATAGGCGAGTGCGGCTGCGGTAGGCTCGTTGATCACGCGCAAGACCTCGAGGCCGGCAATCCGGCCCGCGTCTTTGGTGGCCTGGCGCTGCGCGTCATTGAAATAGGCCGGCGTAGTGATGACGGCCTCTTTCACTCTTTCACCCATGTATTTCGATGCATCGTCCACCAGCTTGCGCAGAACCTGGGCCGAAATCTCTTCGGGGGCATGCAGCTTGCCGCGGACATTGAACCGCACGGCATCGTTTGGCCCCGCTTCCACCTTATAGGGAACAATTTTGATCTCCGATTGAACCTCGTCATAGTTTCGGCCGATGAACCGCTTGGCCGAATAGACAGTCGCCTGTGGGTTCATCACCGCCTGGCGTTTGGCGATTTGGCCAACCAATCGTTGTCCATCATCGGTAAATGCCACGACCGATGGGGTCGTTCGCATTCCTTCGGCATTTGCAATGACAACCGGTCGGTCGCCTTCCATGACGGCAATACACGAGTTTGTGGTGCCCAAGTCTATTCCCACTGCCTTTGCCATCGCGCTTTTCCTCCTTGTTTCCTGGTTTCGTTTCCCGCCCTCTTGAGTTTGGTGAAGGAACCTGTTCGAAATCGGGCGCAGGTCGCAAACCTCCATCCTTCGTATTCACAAAAGCCATGCCAACAGAGCGTCATCCATAAGTTCAGCAAAATCAAGTAGATCTGGCGAGCCTGATCGGCCATGGGGAGAGGAACACTACCGATGCGACGTCGCATGCGACTGCTTTGCCCTGTGTAGCCATCAGGGATCATAACAGGGCCTTCGAGGGAGTTTGGTTGGCTGGATTGTGTAAGGGGCGTTACAGGTCCATGACCAAATTTTGTGCATCCCGCCCAAGAACTTAACCCGCCAGCTTCACCATAGAAGGGCGCAATCACACAAAAAAACCGAAAACCCTTGTCAAATCAAAGGTCTTGAAAGCGTGGTCTTTCGAGATGAAAGTGGCACAGAAGTTGTTGTTTCATTCGATCCAGAACAATACCAAGGCAGAAAGGTAACCGAGCGATGAAGAGAACCGATGAAAAAGGAAGAGATCAAAAGAAAACTGCTTTCACGCTGGTCGAGGTGATGGTCACCCTCGCGATCACCACGATCATGGTCGTCGGCATTGTCAGTCTGTTGAGTTTTAACTTCATTTATCAGAATAACCAGGAGTTGCGGGCAAGTGCCATGGACGCCATGGCGCGCGAAATGGAGAAGCTCAAACGACAGTTCATTTTCACCATTGACCCCTACTCGGTTGTGGTCGTGGACAACCGCACCCCCGATAACCCAAAGGACGATACCACTGGAACCTTGCGCGTGCGCATCTACGACCGTGATGGCCATCAATTCACGGAGGCGCCGACCGGCAGCGATTGTGTCCGGGTTGTCATGGCGGTCGAATGGCGCGGGCGAGGCAGGATGGCTGCCAACCTGTACCGCGAACAATTGATCAGCTATATCATTCCGTAAGAAAGGCGGGTGAGCGTAATGAAAGCAATATGGCGAGAGAAACGGCAATACCGACGTTGGGGTATGACCCTCCTGGAGGTCATGATTGCGTGCAGCATTTTGGGAATCGTCCTGGTGGGTGTGGCTTTCATCGAGTCGGCATCGGCCAAGCAATGGTTGGCGCTATACGGCGACTCACGAACCCTCCATCGCGCTCACCTGGTGCTCGATCGTATCCGTTATAAGCTGATGATGGGCCAGGTGGGCATGGTTGTGATTAAGGACACTGGACAGACGATCGAGTTCCGCGACCCCAATCTTACGGCAGGCGTAATCAGCGCTTTCAAGTTTATGAACGGCAAGGTCTTTTACTACGAGGACAAGACCCTGGCCGCCTCGACGCCCGGGCAGGGAATTGGGACGGTGCAATCCTTGCAGTTCCAGTTGCTGGGCGCGGGTCAGACGGTCCGCGTGGTCGCCGTAACGTCACAGAGGTATTCCTGGAAGTTGGCCAGGCCGTTTACACTCGATACGGAAGTCACGCTTCGCAATTGACAAGGAGGTCCGGCAATGAAAACGCACAAAGAACGAGGATCAGTCCTGATCGCAGTGATCGTCCTGCTCGTGATCGTCTCCATGAGCTGCCTCGCCGTAACATTGACGATTCAGGACTATGCCCTATTGAACAAGAGGGGTCGCGCCGAGTTGCAGTCGTTCTACGTGGCCGAGGCGGGCGCTCTGGAGGTCGTCGGCTGGTTCAATACGTCGGGAACCATTGTCAGCGACCCGTCGCTCGCCCCGCTATTCCGGCGAAGTAAGGATGACGTCTATGAGAACCTTGCGACGGCATTCGCTAGCATAGGAGAAGGGGAAGCGATTAACGTTCCCGAAGGTCTTCGGCCCATTCTACGCGACGCCTCGGGCGCCGAAGTCGGGCGAGTTACCGCCCTCAAGCTCGTTCGCCCCACGTCGCAACAGATAGCGAAGATCCCCTACCTCATCTGCATAGTTCGCAGCAGAGGCAAGAGCACGTCTGGCACCCCCAAGCTTGTTGAATTGTATATCGCCTACCACCGGTTGCGAATTGATGGGACGCCAGGTGTCATTCTGAGCCGCGATGTGGCCGCTTTTGGCGGCAATGTGGGAGCTCACTGGGGCGACATCTACTCGCGAGAGAGCATCATGATGCCCAATCTCTCGCAGATGATCACTCGGGCCGAGGATCCCTGGCTGAATTTCCGGTCGGAGCAATGGACCGTCTTTAACACGACGTGGAAATGTACCGACAGCAACTGGGGAAAGCCGGCCGGGACATGTGTTGCCTTCCAGGACCCCGATGATCCGATTGTCAAGGGCACAATCGTCAAAAACACGAACATGCCGTGCCAGGGTGTTGCTTACGACGGCTATGGCACGAAGTTTGGTGATATGCTCTGGCAGAACCAGGTGTTGAAGTGGCCTGTCTATGACTACGACGCTCTGAAAACCTTGGCCAAGAAGAAAGGCCGTTACTATGGAACCGATAGCGCTGGAAATGTCTATCGCGATGGCATCAAAGACCCGGCTCATCTTGTCACCGACTTGAAACAACTGAATGTCGCCGGAGACCGGTCGGAGTGGGGCAGTGTGGACTACGACGTCGTGTTCGTTGACACGACCGACGAGAACCCGCCGGCGCCGGATGGCTCCAACATGATCTCGCTTCGGCTGTCGGGCGCGGGCTACTCGTGGAAAGGGTTCTACTACTTGTGCGCCAACCTGGATGTCAGCGGGTTGGGTACTCCTTCGGCCATTCCGTGCGGGGACCCAGGCGGCGCCAATCATGATCTCAATATTTTCATGGATGGGATCCTTCTCGTAAACGGCAATCTGGACAAAGGGTCGGGCAATAACCAGATTTTTGGCAGCGTCTATGCGGAGAAAGGCTATATCGGCACCGGCACGTTGGATGTCTATTACAACATCAAACTGAAGGATGGTTTTCCTTTCCCGATCCAATCGCGCGTTGATCTGGTGATGTGGAAGATCGAGGAATAGATGGTGTGGCGCAGGTTGGCAACCTGCCGCTGGGCCGGGCGCAGGAATTGCGGGGAACGCTACCCGGCCATAGGTAGTAAAGCAACAGAAGGCGTACTCGGAACAACGATAGCCAGAAGTGTGCGAGAAGGAAGTCGAAGCATGATCCGGAAAAAGGTTCCAATACCAAGACGCGGGCGAATTCCAAGATCGGCAACGGACCGCTCAACAGGTGGGTTCTCACTCCTGGAGATCATGATCACATTGCCGATCCTGGCGATCTGCTCTCTGGCGTTGGTTTCGGTGACGGTTTTCGCCAGCCGCCTGTCGCGAATCGTTTGCAACCAGGTTGCGGCCAAGAATATCGCCCAAAGCTATTTCGAGCGAATGGCGATTGACGATTTTTCCCATGTGACGTCCGCCAACTATCCGTCCGTCACACTTACCTCCAGCCCGCCGCTCTATCTCGACCATGTCCGCAAATCGAAATGCACGGTGGACATCCTCATCACCGGCTACGGCACGGCCAACTCGGGCTCGGCCAATTCATTGGTGGACAACACCGCCAACTGGACACCCAACGAGTGGGTCGGCAACATGTTGCTTTTGACGCATGGGACGGGGCGCGGCCAGAGGGCCAGAATTATCGGCAACACCGTCAACACTCTGACGGTGGACACCGCGCTGAATCCGCCTCCGGCCTCCGACACGCAATATGCCATCAACGGCGGCAAGACCGTTCGAATCACGACCCGCTGGAGTTATTTGGGAAAAGAGTATCGCGCGAGAATCGAGTCGCTGGTCATTGATTGGGGACCGAGGCGTTAGGAAGGAGATCGAACCATGTTTCGAGGTTTTCCGATTCGGTCGTTTCGGTCGTCGGCGTCCCGACGCGGCATGACGCTGATCGAAATCCAGATCGTGTGCGTCCTCGGCGTCATCCTCACGACGGCCGTCATCACGTTCGGAGTCTTCATGGCCAAACTGAACAAGTCGTCCTTCTCGCAGTTGAAGTTCAGCCTCTATAGCAAGAAGACGATCGAGGACATCGCCAAGGTGATCCGATACGCCAAGTTCATACAAGTCATCGAGAGCGGCAATCGGTTGCTGTGTACCGACGACCACGATATCACGAGCGCCATCTATTACCAAGATGAGGACAAAAATCCGAACACGCTTTCCAACAATCGGCTCTACTATATCTCGAACACTGCCGCGCCAAGCGCCCACCCCGAGGTGATCGGCCGCTACATCTCGCCGTTCCCCGGCAAGGCGATTTTTGCCTATCTCGATCGCACGAGCGCCGTCGAGGTCAACTTCCGCGTGGGCGACCCCAGCGGTAATCCCGAAGCCGCCTATCAAGTCGAAACCGGGCCGGGACCCCAGGGTTTGGACATACGGACCGCGTTCGGCCCGCGTAACAGTTACCTTTATTGAGGGAGAGAGAACCTGTCATGAAACTGCGAAGCCGAAAAAACCGCGGCAGCATCCTGATGGTTACAATGATCATTATGATGCTGGCTGCCATTGTGGCCGCCGGCTTGGCGAGCTTGGCTGTCTTTGGGTTTGGCGATGTGGCTCGTTACGAGATTTACAAAAATGAATTCGAAGTGGCCGAGGCGGTTCTGGCCAAGGTTTTCGCCGAAATCCGCTTCCTCATCGAATATGCCGGGCCGAATTTCACCACCCAGATCGCCAACATCCAGCCCCCCGTCTATAAGGGCTATGTGGTCAAGAACCTTGTGATCAATAAGATATTCGAGGACTATAAAACGATCACCGATCCCGGCAGTCCCTGGAAAGGATTGCGGCTCTATGTTATCCACTACCGGGTCGCCGCGCAGGTCCATCAGGACAGCAACACGGCGTATCGTTTCACACATCCGGGCGTGGTGCTCACCCAGGACCTCGAGCTGCAATACGTTCCTCTCTATCTGTTCGCGATTTTTTACAACTCCAACCTCGAAATCCACCCCGGCGCGTCCATGGTGGTCACCGGCCGTGTTCACACCAACGCCACGTTGTATTGCGGCTCCGATGGTGCGTCGCTGAAACTCCAAGACTACGTCACGGCGGTCGGCAACATCATTCACGGGCGCGATCCCCAGTCAGGTCAGGGGCTTGCAAACGGGAACGATTCCTTCACGAACGGATCGAGCGACGTCAGCATGTGGGATGGGAGCAAGTGGATTGACCACAATTACACCAACTGGGCAGACGTGGCGACCAAGCGGTGGAGCAACCATGTTTTTGACTCGGCTCACGAAGTCGAGGTGCTCAGTCCGCCCATCCCCCTCCTCGAGGATTCACAGGGCCATCCCGACGCTCATGCGTTGATCGAGCGGGCCAATCCCAGTTCGCCGGAGGAAGCGCCCGGCTCCAGCCTGAGGCAGGAAAAATTCGAATACAAGGCGGGCTTGAAAATCGTCAAGAACCCCAGCACGGGAAATGTGGAAGGATACGATGAGGCCGGCAACCTGGTCAGTTTGACTTACCCCGACCCCAAGGATCCCAAGACCAACAAGTCCATCGTTTCGCAGACCACGTTCGATGACGTTCGCGAAGGCAAAACGGTGTCGAGCATTGATGTCAACATCGCCAATCTGATCGAAAGCGGGAAAAGCCCCGCCAACGGAATTCTCTACCTATCGAACGAAGGCGCGGCGGGCGTGGTCCGCATGACCAATGCCTCCACTCTTCCCGATAATGTTTATAATGGATTCTCGATTGCGAGCGACGATCCTCTGTATGTCAAAGGGGACTTCAACACGGTGAACAAGAAGTATGCTCTGATCGCTTCCGATGCCCTTTCCGTTCAGTCGAACTCCTGGAACGACGCCAATAGCAGCGCTGCCATCTGGTACAAGCGCAATGCCAGCGAAACAACCGTGAATGGCGTCGTGTTCCAGGGAATTGTCACCACCCAGGAGGTGGGAGGCGCGAAGCACTACAGCGGCGGAGTTGAGAACTTCCTCCGCTTTATGGAGAACTGGGGCGGAGTCAATTTCCGCTTCAATGGCTCACTGATCTGCCTCTGGAAAAGCGCGAAAGCCAAAGGCTGGTGGCAATACGGCAGCCCCATTTATACGGCGCCCAACCGAGTTTGGGCGTGGGACCCGATTTACGGTGGGTTGAGCGGTCCGCCTGGTTGTACCCGCGTCTTTCATGTTCTGCGCCGCAACTGGAACATTCATTCCCTGTAAAGCGATTGAGGCCACCGTGATCCTACAAACCGTGCGTGCGAGAATACAGGAATAGGCCTGTGCGCTTGACGGCGCCAGTCTCTATCTGCCCCTCAACCTTTTCCACGTTTCTTTTCAGTCGCTCTGTTTGGGTTTCAGGACGTAGTGCCTGTGATAGGTGTTCTTGATGGGGACCGGAAGGGCCTCGGCCAGAAGATCGAACGGCGTGACGGCCCAGGGCGGCGCGTAGAAACGCTCGTCCACCTCCATGGGTTCGTAGCCGTCTTTCTCGACTCGAATCTTGTAATACCAATACCAGAGAATGGGCATTTCGATAGGCGTTCGGCCTCGCTCGACATAGTTGATCGTCACGCGCGCATCGCTCGGCTGACTTGTCACCCGCACAATGGAACGAATGCAACCTGTAGTCGCAAGCGCCGCGACAAGCATCAGTGCCAGAGGCAAACCGAGCGCCTTTTTCGAGGATTCGATTTCAACCATCGCAGCGAACTCCACCGTATTTCTCTGGAAGACTTGCCCATCTCGGGCCAATCCATGGCGTTCGCGCTCTCTGGACGCAAGCTTTTTTATTCTCGGAAGGAGACAAAGAGTACAGTACCTTCGCGGGATAGTGCGAAGTGCCCGGTCCGCGTTTCCGCTGCCGTCGCATCGGCAGATGCGCCCTGTGCGTCTCTCCAGCGAAGAAGCACTTGACAAGAAGTTACTTTTCCCAAGCATGCGGACTTGAGATTTTGCTCCGGAATCTCTTGGATTCGTTTGGGAGAATTGGAATCGCGCAGGGAGTTTGGTGGACGCCACGGAACGAGCGTCCTGTTCCTGTACCGGCGGTAATCACTTTTCGAAAGGAGATGGATCATGATGCGTCGCGCAAAGATTTCCTCGCAGTTCGTGGTGGTCGGTGTGGCTCTCTCGACCTTGCTAGTTGGCTTCGTGGCCAATGCCCAGGAGTCGCCCAGGAATGTGATCATCATCGGATGGGACGCAGCTCAGAGGGACCACCTCAAGGAGATGATCGCCCGCAACGAGGTCCCGAATTTGATGGCATTGTCCAAGGAGGGGGCGCTGGTGGATATTGACGTTGTTACCGGTGCTACCGATACAAAGGCCGGCTGGACCCAGATCCTCACCGGTTACGCCCCGGACAACAGCGGGGTGTATAGCAATGGCAGGTATCAGCCAATCCCGGTGGGCTACACGATCTTCGAGCGCGTCGAGCAGTTCTTCGGCCCCGACAACGTCGAGACCCGAGCCATGATCGGCAAGAAAGGCCATGTGGACGCCGATCCTCCGCAGAAGATTCCCTATGAAAAATGGCAGAAGCAGCAGACGAAGCAGAAAAAGATCGAGAAGAAGCAACCGGGAAAGGCAACTGTCCTCAAGGGTGGGCAAATCGTCGAGGAGAACGGCATCAAGTACGTATCGGTGCCCGGCAAGCCATATTTCTACACAAAAGACCACATGGACATGTTTGTCAATGGTCTGATGCTGACCGAAAAAGTCGCCACCATGGCCTTGGAGAACCTCGAAAAGTGCAAAGACAAGCGGTTCCTCTTTTTCATTCACTTTGCCGAGCCGGACCACGTGGGACACAAGCATGGTGAAAACTCCCAGGAGTACACCGACGCGATCAAGGAAGACGACGCGTGGACGGGCAAGATCATCGCCAAACTCAAAGAACTCGCCCTGTACGACAAGACGCTGATCTACATTGTGGCGGATCATGGCTTCAATGAGGACAGCCGGGGTCACAGCTACGCACCGTTCGTCTTCCTCGCTACCAATGATAAGAAGGTGAACCGCAATGGGACGCGCGAGGACATCGCGCCCACAGTCCTGAAGCGGTTCGGATTGGACATGTCGAAGATTCAGCCGCCGTTGGACGGCATTCCCTTGGATGAGCCGGCCCCCGAGCGCAAGGCCCCCGCGACAAAACCGGGAGGTGCCCGAAAGGGAAAGAAATAAGTGCTCCCAAGAATGAATCGCAGGGCACCCGAATTCGCCGCGGCTGGTTTTCTCCGAGGACGATCACACGGTCCAGGCATCCGCGCCGCGCCGAATCGCTAGCGAGAGGCCTTCTTGGGAACATCGCCTTCGCTTCCTGATCTGCCTGCGGCCTTGGCGTTCCCCTTGTCTGGCACGACAAACTCAAACCGGTTGATGTTGACACCCCTCCCGCCTGTGATGGTCAGTCGCAGCACTTGATTATCACCGCAAGGAGGTAGAGCCGCAGGGACAGTTCATAAACTGCCTACACAACAAGGTCAAAGTGCGCCCCGTGGGAGCGGGTGCATGTCCAAATTCCAGAAGAGGTGCCGTTCCGCACATTTGTCGGTTTCCCCGACAGGATAGCCCGTCTTTCTTCCCACGCTCCCCTGAAAGGGGAGGCGAAAATAGCCAGGGGCAACGCCC
>Ga0315280_10001229_pt1 | contig 44658 bp, 44 predicted proteins | sample YL17G06_40_MG_FD_203697 | JGI IMG/M metagenome (GOLD analysis project Ga0315280, IMG submission 203697) | Sediment microbial communities from Yellowstone Lake, YNP, Wyoming, USA - YL17G06_40 | ecosystem: Environmental > Aquatic > Freshwater > Lake > Sediment | place: USA: Wyoming | collected... | reverse complement strand
AAGGGTTTTGATTAAGGCAGCAATTGAGGGAAAAGAAGATAAATTGAGGGGATTGAAAGAAAATGTGATTATTGGAAAACTAATTCCGGCTGGAACCAGTTTTAGAAAGGATTAAACCCCATTAGAAAATATGTAATTTTTTGCTCCTTCTTTTGAAATTTCTTTATTTTTCTAATGGGTTAAATTTTGTTAAAATGAAATTGATATGGGAAAGAATAGAAAAAATAAGAGAAAAAACGCTATTGAAAAGCAAAGAAAACCAAGTCGATTTGCTTTGCCAGAAGAGACAAAAAGATGTATTTGGGGCGCTCTCTTTTTCTTGGGAGCTATAATTTTGGCTTTAAGTTTCTTTGGAAAAGCAGGAGTGGCGGGAAGGGTAATATCCTCATTTTTGAATCATTTTATTGGAAAATCAATCTATCTTTTGCCTTTTATTTTGCTTTTGGTTGGTTTAGTTTTTTTTCTCACTCATTATGAAAAATTTTTAGGCGGGATTCTTTTAGCAACCTTGCTTTTGGTTCTGGGAAACTCGGGGATTTTAGAAAACTTAAAAACTGGTGAAAAATTGGGAGGATACTTTGGCTATTTAGCCGGTCCTCTTTTTCAACTCTTTGGTTTTTGGGTGACTCAAATTATCTTTGTTGGACTGATTCTTGTTGGATTTGTAATTTTTTGGCAGTTGTTAAGACCAACCGAAGAAAGACCATCCTTGCCCACCCAGTCTACGACTGGGTACCCGGCTCCAGCGAAGGCGGGGCTGATTAAAAGAATCTTTGCTCCCAAATTTAAAATTAGGGAAGTCCCCCCCACCACTTTGGGAAAGGAAGCCCAAATAAGAAAAGAACCATCCTTAGAATTAAAGGCTAAAGCAACTTCTATATTCCCTGCAAAAGTGGTGGAGGGCGAGTACCCACTTCCTCCCCTGGAATTATTAGATTCAGATAAAGGTCAGCCTTCAGCTGGCGATATTAGACAAAACTCAATAATTATCAAAAAGACCCTGGAAAATTTTGGCATTCCATCCCAAATGTCAGAGGTGAATATCGGACCAACCGTTACCCAATATACTTTAAAACCAGCTGATGGAATAAAATTATCAAAAATTACTTCCCTGTCTAATGATTTAGCCCTGGCTCTGGCCAGCCATCCAATCAGAATCGAAGCTCCCGTACCGGGTAAGTCTTTAGTTGGAATTGAAGTTCCAAATCGGGTGAGAACTTTGGTTAGATTGCGTGATTTGATTTTCAATCCCCAATTTCAAAATTCTCCCTCTAATTTGACGATTTCTCTGGGCAGGGATGTTTCGGGAAATCCAGTTTATGCTGATTTGGCCAAAATGCCCCATTTATTAGTTGCTGGTTCCACCGGTACCGGCAAGACCATTTTTTTAAATAGTTTAATTTTGTCCCTGATTTTTAGAAATTCACCGGAAATTTTGAGGTTTATTTTAATTGATCCAAAAAGAGTTGAATTTCCAGTTTATAATGAACTTCCTCATCTTCTCACTCCGGTAATTTTTGATGCCCAAAAGACGGTAAATAGCTTAAAATGGTTAATTGAAGAAATGGAAAGGAGATTTGAAATCTTAGCCGAGTCAAAAACTAGAGATATCGCGAGCTACAATGAGATTGTAGCTCGAACTCAAAACTCAAAACTCCGGGTACCCGCTGAGCGGGTGCAAAACTTTGAAGAAAATTTTAATGAGGTGATGCCTTATATTGTTTTAATTGTCGATGAGTTGGCTGATTTAATGGCAGCTAGAGGTAGGGAAGTCGAAGTCGGAATTGTTAGATTGGCCCAGATGGCCAGGGCTGTCGGAATTCATTTGGTGGTGGCAACCCAGAGGCCATCGGTGGAAGTGATTACCGGATTAATTAAGGCCAATATTACTTCAAGGGTTACTTTCCAAGTTGCTTCTCAGGTTGATTCAAGGACGGTTTTAGATATGGCTGGGGCAGAAAAACTTTTGGGTCTGGGAGACCTTCTCTTTGTTTCAGCCGAAATTTCAAAACCAAGAAGAATTCAGGGTTCCTATGTTTCAGAAAAAGAAGTCAAAAGAGTTGTCAATTGGATAAAATCAAAAATCCCGCCAAAAGACCTCCGGGATCTTACGGGGCAAGAAATTTCATTAGAGAAACCTGTGACTGCGATTGAGGGATTTTATGGCGAAGATCCCCTTTATGAGGAGGCAAAAAGAATAGTCATTGAAGCCAAAAAAGCCTCGGCCTCACTTTTACAAAGAAAACTGAGAATAGGTTATGCCAGGGCAGCCAGACTCATTGATATACTTGAAGTAAGGGGGGTAGTTGGACCCGGCCAGGGAGCAAAACCAAGAGAGGTTTATTTTGGAGAGGAAAAAGATGAAGATAAGGAAGGCTGGCAAAAAATTTAAATCTTTCCTACGAAAGTACGAAATATATAAAATAAATATAATTAAAAATGAGTTTTCGTAGTTTCGTACTTTTTCGTAATTTCGTAGGTGATATAATAAAGACATGGCAAAGAAAAAAGATGAAAAAATTGAAAAAGTCGCCTCGAATGGGCGGGGGAATTTAAAAGAGGCAGTTGAAGAAATCAAACAAAGATTTGGTGAGGGAGCAATCATGAAGTTAAAAGAGGTAAGGCCGGCGAACGTCGATGTTATTCCCACTGGTTCAATTTCTCTGGATACAGCTTTGGGAGTTGAGGGAGTACCAAGGGGAAGGGTAATTGAAATTTACGGGCCTGAAAGTTCGGGAAAAACAACGGTAGCCTTGCACATTTTAGCCGAAGCCCAAAAGCAAGGAGGGGTTGGGGCATTTGTTGACGCCGAGCATGCCTTAGACCCTGATTATGCAAAGAAAATTGGAGTAAATGTTGAAGATTTATTAATTTCCCAGCCTGATTCTGGTGAGCAGGCTCTTCAAATTGTTGAAACCTTAGTTAGATCAGGTGAGGTTGATGCAATTGTTATTGACTCGGTGGCCGCCCTTGTTCCCCAGGCTGAAATTGCTGGTGAGATGGGAGAATTTCAAATCGGTCTTCAAGCTCGACTTATGAGTCAAGCATTGAGAAAACTTTCTGGTATTATTTCTAAAACAAAAACCGTTGTTATTTTTTTAAATCAAACCAGAATGAAAATTGGAGTTTTATATGGCAATCCTGAAACAACTCCGGGAGGCCTGGCTTTAAAATTTTATGCCTCAGTGAGAATTGATTTGAGAAGGATTGCCCAAATAAAGCATGGTGATGAAATTATAGGAAATAGAATCAAGGCAAAAATTGTCAAAAATAAAGTTGCAGCTCCCTTTAAAACCACTGAGTTTGATATCTATTACAATGAAGGAATTTCGAAATCTGCTGACCTTTTGAATACTGGATTGAAATTAGGGGTAATAAAAAAAGCCGGCAGTTGGCTTCAATATGAAAATACAAAATTGGGTCAGGGAATGGAGGCGAGTAAAAACTTTTTAAAAGAAAATCCGGAGATAACAAAAAATATAGAAAAATCAATAAAGGGAATAGCTTACTCAACTACATAGGGAAGTAATCCTAAAATTCTCGCCCTTTTTATTGCCTTGGCTAATTTTCTTTGATGACTGGCACAGACTCCAGTCCTTTTTTTTGCCCTAATTTTTCCCAAACCAGAAATAAACCTCCTTAAGATTTCGGTGTCTTTGAAATCAATCTCTTTAATATTTCTTTGGCAAAAATAACAAGCCACGAAATTAAAAAGGTATGTCTTTTATATCAACCTCATTTTCCTCAACGATTGGGATTTCTTCAGCCACTCCCTCAACTGGTGGAGTTACTTTTCCAGCCGCTTTTGGTCCCAATTGGATTCTTTCAGCCACAATTTCAGTTCGATATTTTTTATTTCCGGAAGCATCTTGCCAATTTCTCGTTCTGATTCTACCTTCGATAAAAACCAAAGATCCCTTAGTTAAATATTCAGACGCAATCTCAGCCAATCTTCCAAATAAGACAATGTTGTGAAAATCAGTTTGCTGTTGCTTTTGACCAGATTTATCAGTAAAAAATCGGTCAGTGGCTATGGAAAAATTGCAAACTTGTTGTCCAGAAGGCAAACTTTTCGTTTGAGGATCAGCAGTTAAACGACCAATTAAAAATGCCTTATTTAAATTCATTTTTATTCACCTAAAATTTCTTCTAATTTTTTTTCAATTTCTTCTAACTCGACCTTTTTTTCTTTAACAGGAATCTTAGGAATAACTTTTGGTGGCTTTTTCCCCACTTTTGCAACTTTAATTTCAGGTCTGGCTAAAATTTGATATCTAAGAATTTTCTTTTCTGATTTTAATTGCTGTTCTAAATTTCCCAATTTATCTGGTTCTAAATAAAAACTCAAATTAGTTAAAAAGGCCTCTCTTTGTTTTTTTATTGGTTGGGCCAACTTTTTTTTGATTGGTGCTTGAACTTCATTTAAAACACCGGCCTCTTTTTGGATTAAAGAGTTTATTTTTTCCCTCAGGGATTTTAGTTCCTCCTCAGAAACTTCTGGAGATATAAGATATGTTAGTTCGTACGATTTCATCCCGAAAGCGTTGTACGAATATACGAATCTGCGCTTTCGGCTACGAATAATTACGGATAAATTATTCGTATATTCGTAGTGATTCGTAATTCGTAGGGTTAAATCTTAAATTCAATTACATTGCCATCTTGAACAATGTAATCTTTGCCAACAATTTGAAGCCATCCTTTTTCTCTGGCACATTTCCAACTTCCGGCTTCAACCAATTTTTGCCAAAAAATAACTTCGGCCCTGATAAATTTTTTTTCAAAATCAGAATGAACCACTCCACCAGCCTGGGGAGCTCTTTTACCTCTTTTTACTGTCCAAGCCCTCGTCTCCTTGCCGCCTGTAACAGTGAAAAAGGTAATTAAATCAAGAATATCGTAGCAGGCCTTAATCAGCAGGTCAAGTTGAGATTTTAACCCCAATTCCTTAATTTCTCCTTCTGAAAGTTCCGAAATTTCTTCCTCTTCCTTCAAATTCAACTCCAAGTAATCAACACCCGAGGTTGAGTATTTTGATTTCCCATTAGTGTTTAAAATGTAGAAAATTGGTTTTTGAGTCAAAAATTGATATTCTTTAATTTCTAATTTCTCTTCTCCAGTTAAATTAATTTCTGACATTGATTTCCCTTTTGAAACTTCCTCTTTAATCTTTTTCAGAATTCCAATTTTTTTTGAAGTTTTTTTATCCTCTTGCTTTTCCAGTTTTGGAATTAAATTTTCCAAAGTTTCCAAATCCTTCATCAAGAGCTCAACTTGAACAATTTCAATTTCCTTTTTTGGATTAATCTCGCCCAAAACATTCTCAACATTCGGGTCAGCAAAACATCTAGCCACTTCTAAAATGGCATCACAATTTCTAATATGAGCTAAAAACTGATTACCCAAACCCTCACCTTTATGAGCTCCCTTGACCAATCCAGCAATATCAACAAATTCAATGATAGTTGGAGTAACTTTTTCTGGTTTAATAATTTTTGCAATTTTTTCTAATCTTTCGTCAGGAACGAAAACTAAGCCAAAGTTAGGTTGGATGGTTGTAAAAGGATAGGGAGCAATTTCAACCGGTTTTTTAGTCAGGGCTTTAAATAGAGTAGATTTGCCAACATTGGGCAAACCAACTATACCCACTGAAAATGACATAGTAGTGGTAGCACAAAATTAATCGCTCGCCCTCTCCCTGCACCATATGGTGCAGGGTGCTCGGCTTCGCCTCGCTTCGGGCTCGCTCTCCAGAAACCCTCGGTTTCTGGCGGTCGGCCTTATTGGCCTTTCTGTTTTCCTAGACGGGGAAACCGACCTTCGTCGGCCGTAGCCGACTTCGGTCGGCGAAGGCCGAAGGGTTTCCCCGACCCCTTTCCGATATAGGATGTTATGTAGTTATGATATAATAAAAAAATATGAAAATCAATCCTAACATTTTTCGGGCTTACGACATTCGGGGAATTTATCCTTCAGAGATTAACGAAGAAGCAGCCTATCTCATCGGCCGAGCATTTGTAAGGTTTCTTAAAAAAAGAAAGCTAAATATTGCGGTGGGACGAGATAATCGTCTATCTTCACCTCAGCTTTTTAAAGCTTTAACAAAAGGCATCATTGATCAGGGAGCTAATGTTTCGAATATCGGGTTATCAATTACCCCGATGCTTTATTGGACCTGCGCCCATTTTAAATTCGACGGGGGAATAAGCATTACCGCTTCCCATAATCCTCCCCAATACAACGGTTTTAAATTTGTTCGAGAAAAAGCAATTCCTATGAGCGAAAAGAGCGGAATAAAAGAAATTAAAAATTTAGTTTTCGGGAGTAAATTCAAAACAACAAAAAAAGGGAAAATAATCAGAAAAGAAGTTTTAAAAGAATATGTAAAATTTAATTTAAAGGATTTTGTTATCCAAGAAATAAAACCTTTTAAAATCGTTATTGATACCGCTAACGCTGTACCAGGGATTGTCATCCCAGAGATTTTTAAAAAAATAAATTGTCAAATTTATCATCTTTTCGCTGAATTAGATGGAAGTTTTCCTAATCATTTCCCTAGTCCTCACGAAGAGAAAAATTTAAAAAGTTTAAAAAGAGAGGTTTTACGAAAAAAAGCTGATTTAGGAATCGCTTTTGATGGAGATGGCGATAGGGTTATTTTTGTAGATGAAAAAGGTAAAATGATTCCAGGAGATTTAATTACTGGCTTTTTGACCAGTTTGATTTTGAAGGAAAATCCTGGTGAAAAAGTATTATCTGACGTTCGTTCGAGTAATGCGATAAGAGATGTCATAAGAGAAGAAGGAGGAATTCCAGTGATAGGCAGAATAGGACACTCTTTTATCAAAGAAAGAATGAGGAAAGAAAATATTATTTTTCAGGGAGAATTAAATGGCCACTATTATTTAAGATCGCATTATTTCTGTGAGGCTCCTTTCTTCGTGATATTTAAAATTCTTGAAGAAATGTCTAAAAGTAGAAAGAATATTTCAGAATTAGTTAAACCATTTAGAAGATATTATCATTCAGGGGAAATCAATTTTGAGGTAAAAAATAAAAAAAAGGTTTTAAAAACCTTAGAAAATAAGTTTCAAAAAGGTGGAAAGATTTTAAAGATAGATGGCCTAAGAATTGATTTTCCAGATTGGTGGTTTAATATTCGCCCCTCCCATACTGAGCCAGTTCTAAGATTAGTAGTAGAAGCCAAAACAAAAAAACTGATGAAGGAAAAGAAAAAAGAGCTAAAAGCCCTCATTGAAAGATTAAATTAGGCCCATTTTCTTTTTGACCTCAGCCATGGTAGATTGGGCGATGACTTGAGCTCGATTCTTTCCCTGAGTTAAAATCTCTTTAACATACACTTCTCTCGAGAGAAGTTCTTTTCTTTTCTTTCTCAGTGGCTCTAAAGTTTCTATCAGGGTTTTAATCAGAGATTTTTTTAATTCTTCATATCCCCTGCCTTTGAAATTTTTTTCCAAACTTTCGATTTTCTTTCCGGAAAAAAGGGAATAAATTGTTAAAAGATTCGAAATCCCTGGTTTTTTTAAGGGATCGTATTTGATAATTCGACCTAAGTCAGTAACGGCTGACATTATTTTTTTCCTGATTTCTTCGGGTTCATCGAAAATCCCAATGCAACCAGCCGGATCGTCAGTTTTTGACATTTTCTTTTTTGGATTTTGCAAAGACATTATTTTCTGGCCAATTTTTGGTAGCAAAACTTTGGGCTCTTTGAAAACTTCTCCAAACATTTTATTAAATTTTCTAGCAATTTCCCTTACAAATTCAACGTGTTGTTCCTGGTCTTTGCCAACCGGAACCAGCTCTGTCTTATAAAGCAAAATATCAGCGGCCATCAAAAGGGGATAGTTTAAGAGCCCGGCATTGACATATTCTGGATGCTTTTTTGATTTTTCCTTAAATTGGGTCATTCTTTTTAATTCTCCCAAAGGAGTAAAGGTACCCAATAACCAGGCTAACTCGGCATGTTCTTTGACCTGAGATTGAATAAATAAAATACATTTTTCCGGATTCAAACCGGCAGCCAAATAGGCAATAGCCAAATCTAAAATATTTTTTTGTAAATCTTCTGGTTGATAAGGGGTGGTGATGGCATGTAAATCAACAATACAAAAAACACAATCATGAATTTTTTGAAGTTCAACCCATTGTTTCATTGCTCCCAAATAATTCCCAATATGCAATTCCCCGGTGGGTCGAATACCACTAAATACTCGCATAAATTTTATACTTCAATTACTACGGGTAATATCATTGGTCTCCTCTGGGTTCTTGAGAAAAGAAATTGGCCGATTTTGTTTCTAATTTCATCTTTAATATAGCTCCAATTAACCGCTCCGCCAGTTCCGGTGGCTCGTTCAACGATTCCAATAACTCTCTTTCTTGTATCCCTTAATAATTCCTTTGATTCTCTTAAATAAACAAAACCTCTTGATATTATATCAGGAGAACCTCTGACCTTACCAGTCTGTCTTTCCACAATAACGACAATAACAAACATTCCATCTTTGGCGAGCATCTGTCTATCGCGGAGCACCACTTGGCCCACATCGCCAATCCCTAATCCATCAATCATAACATAATTTGAGAGAACTTTTTCTTTTTCAATGAAAATTCTTTTTTGATTCAAATTTATAATCTGCCCATTTTCGGCTACCACCACATTTTTTTCTTTCATCCCCATTTCCTTTGCCAATTGGGCATGAGAGACCAGCATCGAATACTGACCGTGGATCGGTAAAAAGAATTTCGGTCTCATAATTTTTATCATTTCTTTTAATTCCTCTTTTTTAGCATGACCACCGGCATGGATATCCATCATTTTATAATGGAAAACTTTTGCCCCCTGTCTTAAAATTTCATCTTTCATAATCTGAACCGTCCTTTCATTTCCGGGAATAACAGAGGAGGAGAAAATGACCGTATCTCCCTTTTTGATTTTCAAAATTGGATGCTCTCTTGTGGCAATTCTCATTAAAACTGCTTCCGCTTCCCCTTGAGCTCCGGTACCCAAAATTGTAATTTTAGATGGCGGATAATTTTCAACTCCTTTTGAGTTAATGAAAGTTTCTCTTTTTGCTTTGATGTAACTCAAATTCTTGGCAATCTCAACATTTGTCTTCATTGAATATCCTTCAAGACAAACCTTCCTGCCATATTTTTCTGAAAGGGTGATGATCTGTTGAATCCTATTTATCAAAGAGGCGAAGGTAGCAGCAATAATGCGACCTTGAGAGATTTTAAAAATTTCTTCCAAATTTTTTAAAATTTCTTTTTCGGAAAAAGAATGACCTTCTTCTTCTGCCCCAGTTGAATCTGATAACATCAATAAAATTTTTCTTTTGCCAATTTCTTTTAATTTTTCAAAATTGGTTGGTAAATCATTTACCGGATTTTGGTCAAATTTGAAATCTGAGGTATGTAAAATATTTCCAATTGGAGTTTGAATAAATAATCCTAAGTTATCGGGAATATTATGGTTTTGCCTAAAGAATTCAACAGAAAAGGGGTCCAATTTAATTTTTGAGCCATCATAAACTTGATTAATTTTTAGTTTAGCTTCGTGGGGAAAATCTTCTTGTCTTTTTAGGATTATCCCCCTGGTTAGTGGTGAAGCAAACATTGGAGGGCGGTGGGTGGGTGGAATCCAGATTTTCTCAATCAAATAGGGAACTGCTCCGATATGGTCATAATGGCCGTGAGTAAAGATAATTCCTAAAATTTTTTCTTTTTTATTTTTTAAATAATCAATATTTGGAATTATATAATCCACTCCCGGCATGTCTTCTTCTGGTAATCTAAAACCCATATCCAAAATTAAAATTCTACCTTGCCATTCAAGGAGCATCGTATTTCTACCAATTTCTCCTAATCCGCCCAAGGGGATGATTCGCAGATTCAGTTGTTTTGATTGTTTAACCATGCAATAAATTCAAAATTCAAAATGCAAAAATCAAAATGGCAAATCAAAATTCAAAAAGAATTCTTTTTGCATTTTACATTTTCATTTTGCATTTTGATATTTGATTTTTGATTTTGAGCGAAGCGAAGGTGCGGACGGTGGGATTCGAACCCACAAGGGATTTCTCCCAATAGCTCCTGAAGCTATAGCGTGTACCAATTTCGCCACATCCGCTTTTCTCCAAATTTGCAATGCAAATTTGGAACCTCAATTATTCATTTATTCCAGTTCTTAATAGCCTTTTCCCATCTTTCAAAAGTGCCTATATCCAACCATCTTCCTTTCCATTTATAGCCGAAAAGTTTTCCCTCTTTCGCCAATTTTGGGAAGAGATCATTTTCCAGCATTGCAAATTTTTTTCTTTTTGGAAAATATTTTCTTATCCCGGGTTCCATTATATAAATCCCAGAATTTATGTAAAGAGAAAGTGGTTTTTTTGATTTTTCACTAAATTCAATAATTTTATCCCCTCTCATTTTAACCGTTCCATAATCTTTGCTATTTTTTATCTTGAATAGGCCGAGAGTAACCAATGCCTTTTTTCCTTTATGAAACTTTATCATTTCTTTTAAGTTTAACTCTTTTAACTCATCGCCATTTGAGATAACTAAAGATTCAGAAAACCATTTTTGATTCAACTTTTTAACAATAGGGGTAAAAGTTCCGGACGGTTTTTCCTCAATTACGAATTCAATTTTTTCTCTCGGGAAATAAGTAGTTTTCCATTTATAAAAATCTTCCAGATATTTTTTTTGAATATTAATTTTGATATCATTGATTTTATATTTCAAATAAAGATCAACCAAATAGGTAATCACTGGTATTTTTTCTACCGGCAAAAGAGGTTTTGGAATTTCCAGAGTAAGGGGATAAAGTCTAGTTCCTTCTCCGGCAGCTAAGATAAATCCTTTCATGGTTTTTTCTTGCCAAAAATAGAAAACTTTTCATCCATTTTTCTTCATCTCCGCACTCTAACCATCTCCCCTTCACTTCTAAACCAAAAACATTTTTTTTATCTTTTATCATATTTTTTATTGCATTGGCCAAATAAATATCGCCATTTTGAGGTTTCGTCTTTCTAATATATGGGAATATCTCCGGAGTTAAAACGTATTTTCCAACTAAGGCGAAATTTGAAGGAGGAATTTTTGGTTTCTCAATTATATCTTCTATCTTATATAGACGATTTTTGATTTTTTTTATCTTTGGCACTCCGTAACTAAGAAGTTCTTTTTTCGATTTTTTATAAAGACAAAGCAAGGGTTTTTTAATTTTTTTAAATGTTTTCAAAAGTTGAGCTGCCATTCTTGGTCCTTCATCATTAAAGGAAACATCATCCCCAAATAAAACTAAAAATGGTTCATCTCTAACGAATTTTTCTGCTTTTAAAATTGCGTCTCCATCACCCAAAGGTTTTTCTTGTAATATCCAGCGATATTTTATTTTGGGAATACTATTTAAGGCCTCAATTGCTTTTTCTTTCTTTCTCTTTTTTAAAATATTCAATAGTTCTCTCTCTTCCCTAAAATATTTTAAGATATAATTTTTAAAGATTTCTTTTTTTTCAGGCGAGATGACAAAAATAATTTCCCTTACTCCAGTCTCTAATGCCTCTTCAATAATGTATTGAATTACGGGTTTAATTCCTAAAGGGAAAAATTCTTTGGGTATTACTTTTGATAAAGGCAAAAACCTCGTCCCCAAACCGGCTATTGGTATGACTGCCTTTTTAACTTCCATAAAGAAAATTAAGATTTTTTGGAAAAGATTTTAGTGGCTTTTTTTCTTTCAATTTTGGAATTTTTTTGTAATTTTTATTTTTGATCCAACCACAAATAGTTAAATAGTAGCAAAATCCTCTCTTTTTTTCAATGCTTTTGTAATCATATTTACATTTTTTTGAAATCCAATTTGCCATTTTTAATGTTTTTGAAGAAGGATTAATTGTCGTGTGGCCAAAATTTGGTGGAATTAAAATAAAATCTCCTCTTTTTGCCTTGATAAAGTAAACCCCTTTTATTTCTTTTTTTTGAATCAAAAAAATTCCTTCTCCAGCCAAAACTTTATACAATTCTCCATAACTTCCAATGTGATAATGACCTTTTGTCTTGACAAATTCCTCGCCTAAAAGGTGTGGAGGAATGATAGTAATATCGTATCTTAAATCATTTTTCTGTTTAATTCCTCTTAAAATATAATAAAGTTCAAGGTTTGGAGTTTGTTTCACCCACTTTTTATCATAAAGAACATTTTTCATCTCATCTAAATATCTAACCTCGGGTTTTTTAAGTTTTGCGCTTCGCTTTTTGCGCTTTACGTTTTTTTTCACTTCCATGCCCTTTTAGTTTCAATATACCAATTGCTAATGTCAGAAAATCTCTTTGAAGGATCGACAATCACTCCTTCTTTTACCCCTTTAATTTCTTTTGAGACAAGATAATGATAATCGGGATTATATAAAAATACAGCTGGTGCATCTTCAATTACTAATTCTTGAAATTCTTCTAAATTTTTCTTTCTTTCTGCTTCATCCAAAGATTCCCGCGCCGTTTCTAAAAGTTTATCAACTTTTTTATTTTCGTAATTGGCTAAATTTAAACCCAACTCTCCCTTTTGTGAAGAATGCCAAAAGGGAAAAGGATCGGGAATTAATCCTAAAATTTCACCAAATAAAAGCGTCTCAAACTGTCTCTTTCGGAGAATAATATCTCTTTCTGAACTGGTAAAGGTTTTGATATCTACGGCTGCTCCCAGCGCTTCCCATTGACTTTTTAAAATTGAAGCAACCTTAACTAAAACCGGGTCGTCAACAGCTGTCACAGTTGTCAAAGAAAAGGACAGAGGAATAATTTCTTCCGGTTTTTCAAAACAAAATTCGTTCAATTTATCTCTAGTTTTTCCCCTAACTTCACCGGTTCCCTTTTCTAAACCATAGGGTTTTAAAATATCATCTTTGTATTTTTCTTGAAATAAAATCACAGCCTCCTTTGTTTTTTGACCAAAATAACCAGTTACATCTCCCTCAGGATAAACTTGAGAATCTTTTGCCAAACATTTTTGGAGTTCTTCTACCTCTTTACCATTGGAACCCAGAGAAAGATTACTTTTAAATTGAAAAGCCAGTTCTTTTTTTATTGTTTTTTCTCTAAAACCGTCACCATCTTCGTCTTTGAATCCAGCTTTTTCCAAAATTTCTTTTGCCTTCTCTATATCAAATTGATAAATTTTTGAGGGCTCTTTGAAGTCATAAATATCGGGTAGAATTGGCGAGGAGACAATTTTCCCGAAATTAGAAAGAACTTTATTTAAAATCTCATCTTTATTTGTTCCGTAATTGAGAGCGACCCTAACCTCTTTTTCCGATAGAACCCTTGAATTTTTTAAATTAAAAAAAACAGCAAAATATCTTGGCAAAGTGAAAGAGTAGAGATTGGTAGAATTGGTAAGATTGGTAAAACTGGTGAGGGAAGTCGGAGAAAATCCTTTTATCTCTCCTTTCGTCAAGGCCTCAAGTAATTTTTCTTCTGAATCCAAAAATCTAAAGGAAATTTTTGGAAGATATGGTTTTTGACCAAAATATAAGGGATTTCCAATTAAATCCAAGGAGATGATTTTCCCCTCTTTATCTTGAAACAAATTTTTTAATTTGTAAGCCCCCGAGCCAACTGGATTTAAATTGAGTGGAGTCAAATGAAAATTTTGGGGAGGAATGTTTTCCCAGACGTGTTTCGGTATTATTTTTAAAGTGCAATTTTCTAAAAAAATAGCTGATTCATTTTTTAATTTAAAACGAACCGCCAGATCAGAAATTTTTTCCACTTCAACTCCTAACCACATTGATCTTAAGGGACTTTCAATATCTGGATTTTGAATTGTGTCAACAGTGAAAATTATATCATCGGCCGTTAAGGGAACTCCATCCTGCCAAAAAAGATTTTCTTTTAAATAAAATTCATAAACTTTTCCTTCTTCTAAAATTTTATAATCTTTTGCCAAGTCGGGGACTATTTTTCCATTTTCATATTTCATCAAACCAGAAAAAATGAGCTCGACTAAATCTTTATCAACATCTGAAAGGGGAGCATAAATTGGCTGGATCCATCTCGGAGAACCCAAAAGCCCCTCAATATATTCACCACCCTGAGCCGGGACAATTTTTGTATTTTTGAGATAAAAATCAATCAAAAGAAAAAAAGATGAAGCAAAAAAGAGGCCGAGGAAAATAAAAAAAGAAATTTTCTCTTTTTTTGTTAAAACATTAAAGAACCTTCGCCACTGATTTTTAGAGGGAAATTTCATACTTCGGTTAACTCAGTATGACCCTGAGCCTGTCAAAGGGTCATAAAATGAGATTTAGTAAAGCCAAAACGACAAATATGATTCCAAAAATTATTGTTAGCCAAAAAATTTTTTTCTCTAATCCTCTTCTAGTAGCATAAAATCCACCTCCACCTCCTCCAAAAGCAGCTCCTAGACCTCCTCCTCTTTTTTGTAACAAAATTGAGAGAATTAAAAATATAGCCACTATTATTTGCGAAATTGCTAAATATTCCTTCATGATTTTAATCCTAAAAGAAAATTCACAAACCAGACAATTATTGTTGTCCAAAAAAGAGGAATTATGCCAAGAATTTGAAATTCTAAAAACAAAATATCCAAAATCCAAATTATTACCATATTAATTATTAAAGAAAATAAACCGAAAGTTAAAATTTTCAAGGGTAAAGTAATCTTATCTAAAATTGGTTTAATAAAGAAATTAATTAATCCTAAAATAGAGCCTACTATAATGAGAATTTGCCAATCTTTAGTAATGGGAAATCCAAAAAAACTACTTTCTCCAGGAATCACTTTTAAAATTACCCCGGACCCTTGTACTCCGGGCAAAAAGTATACAAACCTTACAGCCAAAAAGATTTCTAAAATTCCGCCAATCATTTGCCAGATTAAATTCATCATACCTACCTTTTTTTTATAATAGCAAAAAGTTATTTTGGAATCAAGACTTTAATCCTTAGTTTTTTGTGATATGAAATAGCAAAGCGATGAGCTTCATCTCTTAATTGCAAGATTAAATTAAAAATCTCTCGTGGAAGACCTTTTAGTAAAATTGGACCCCTCTGATTTTCAATAAACAATTCATTTTTCTTTTTAGCTAAACTTATAACCTTTATCTTATCTTTCGTCTCTTGTCTCTCATTTCTTATTTTGAGCGCAGTATTAAGCTGGGCGATTCCCCCATCTATTAAAATCAATTCAGGAGACCTCCACTCTGAGTGAGCAAACCTTCTTTTTAAAACTTCTTTTATCATGGCTAAATCATTTGGTTTTCCGAAAATCTTAATCTTAAAACGGCGATAAAAATTTTTATCTGGTTTCCCATTTATAAATGTTACCATCGAACCAGTAGCCTCTTGCCCCTGGATGTTTGAAATATCGTAAGCCTCAATTCGAGAAATTCTTTTTTTAGTTTTTAGTATCGCCCCTAAGTTTTTTTGAATTTGAGGCCAATTTGTTTTCGGAGAAGGTTGAAATTCAAAAATTTTGGCATGAGCCAGAACTTTTTCTAAGGCTTCAATTTGGTCTCTTATTTTGGCTGCCCCTTCAAAATCTTGAATTTTTGAGGCAATTTTCATTTCTTCCTTTAAATTTTTTAAAACATGGGTTTTCTTTCCCTGAAGAATTTTCATTAAATTTTTGGCATTGCTTTGGCACTCTTTTTTCAGCTTCACTGCTAAATTTATTTCTCTGGCTAATTTTGACTGAATTTGACAAGGGGCAGGACATCTTGAAAGTTGATACCAAAGGCAAGGCCGGGTACCCGCTTTGCGGGTGGGCAAGGTTTTACAAGAACGGTAAGGAAAAACTTTTCTTAAAATTTTTAAAGTTTGCTTTAAAGCCTTTCCATCAACAAAAGGACCAATAAAATCAATTTTCAATTTTAAATTTTCAATTTTCAATTTTTTGGTTTGATGAGTCCAGAAAACTCTTGGAAAATCTTCTTTAGTGACTCCAACAAAAAAATAGTTTTTATCATCTCGCCAAACAATATTATATCTTGGCAGATGTTTTTTAATGAGATTTGCCTCAAAAATCAGGGCTTCGATTTCCGATTTTGTTTTTATGTAGCCAATTTTTCTTTGTCCTCCGAAGCCTTGGCGAAGGAGGATTAACTGTTCCCATATAGCAGTTGGTCTCTGAAAATGATTTTTCACTCTCTCTCGAATATTTGCCGCCTTTCCAATATACAAAATCTCTCCTTTATTTTTGAAAGCATAAACTCCCGGAGCTTTTGGAAGGCGAGAAATTTTTTCCTTCGCAACAAATTTAAATTTTTCCATATTTCAATTTTAACAAAAAAAGAGCCCTCGAGGAAATTTTTCCTATCGGGCCTAAAGGTACTATTGAGGTGTTTTAGCCACGAGCCTCCTCAAGTGGCCTCAGTATTACGAGGAAGATTGGTCCCTGAATAATGCTTGTTTGGTTAGTTACAGTTATCCAAGAGGTGCCTATCACTTTTATGCCTTGGTATTCTCCTAGATACCATTCTGGGAGAAATATCCTGAAGCCATATTCATCAGTGCCATTAAGAGGAGTAGGTACTTGGAAACAATACTGGCCATTGCTATCAACCTTAGCGATAGTGAAGTTAACAAGTCTGTAATAGCCTAAGTCTTTGTCAAGCTGGTAATGATTTAACATGACGAAGCACTCTTGTCCAACAAAGTCGCCTTCGTCCAACGCGCTATTCCAATTGGTGTCCCTAAAGACATATCCAACTATCAGGGCAGTTCTTGGGAGTACTTTTGGAGTCTTATAAAGAGCTTGCTGAGAGGTACTGAATGCAACTGTGGCTACAAATAGAGCCCCAATCGATATCGCTATACTTAGCGCAACTAGGGCAACCAATATTCCTGTAGCCTTCTCAATTTTCACTCTTTTTCACCTAAACCCTATTATAGCAATTTATAAAATTTTGTCAAGTAGATTAAAGATAAAATAAAAAAAGCTCGCACAAGGATACGAGCCAACTAATAAAGATTTTTAGTTACTTTTCCATTGCTTCAATAAATCTGTCAATAAATCTCAATGGGTCGACGCTTTGGCCATTAATTTTTACTGAAAAATGCAAATGGGGTTCTATTGAGTAACCAGTATTTCCTGAAAACCCCATAATATCACCCCGTTTAACTCTTTCTCCTTCTAAGATTTTAAACTCATTCAAATGCAAATAAAGGGAGTAAATCCCAAACCCATGGTCAATTATTATTGTTTTTCCATAATTTGGAAGTTCTTTTGAAAATTGGCAAATTCCATCATTGATGGCAAAAACTGGAGTTCCAATTTTAACATCTAAATCAACCCCTAAGTGCTGAAGTACGATATTTTTTTCTTTTCTGAAATCGCCAAAATCTCCAGCAATTTTAATTTCTTTTAAAGGATAAGTAAAAGGCTGATTGAAATAAACCTCCTTGGTATAAATTTTGATAATTTTGGCAATAGTTGGATTTTCTTTATTTTTTATATTTTTTGAAATTGCTAAAGGAGTATAACCTTTTTTCAAAAGTTCTTTTGTTAGCAAAAGCTCTTTTGTTGGAAAATCTGTTTTTTTAATTTCAATTTTTTCTTTAAATTGAGAGCCATCCGGAAATTTCAAAATTAAATCATATTTTCCGGGTTTTTCCTTTGCATCAATTCCCAAAATCCCAAGCCAGCCATCATCAATTTTTAAGAAAACTATTTTCGATACACCTAATTTTCCAATTGGTTCTTTTGGCAATTGAGTTTTAATTTTAATTACTAAAGCATCCCCCTGCTCTAATTCTTTGGTTGAAAGATGGATTTCTTTCTTTTTTAGTTCTTCTAACAAATTTTGGAGTTGGAGAATTTTTGTTTTTAAAATCTCAATTTGAGCTGAGATTTCCACAATTGTTTGAGCAAAAATTTTAAAAGGTAAACTTATGAAGATTAAAAGGATAATAATTGAAATGATTTTTTTATTCATTTTCAATTTCCGGTTGGAAGAATTCATTAATTTTTATATTTATGGGAATTACCTCTTTTATTTTTTTATCCTCAATTAAAATTTTTACCGTTTGTCCTTCCATTGTTTCTTTTGAAAAACTCTGGTCAAAAACAAAATTTCCCAAACTATAAAAAATCCAGCCATTTTGGTATTGTTCACTCTTTTGAATAAGGTGGGGATGATGACCAATCACTATATCAGCTCCGGCGTCAATAGCAGCTTTCGAAAAAGAAATTTGAAATTGAGTTGGTTCAAAAATATACTCTTCACCAGCATGTAAGGAGACAATTAAAATATCAACCTTTTCTCTCGCTGTTTTAATATCCTCTTTTATTTTTTCAATTTTTTTCTCATTTATCCAAGCAATCCCAGAATTTTTTTCAGTAGCTTTCCAACTTTCTGGCCCCAAATTTGTGTAAGCCAAAAATCCAATTTTTACTTGTGGTGAGCCTGTCGAACCATTCACTTCTTTTATAACGGGAGAGTAGGCCTCTTTTTCATTAAATCCAGCTCCAACATAATCTATTCCAGCAGTTTTTAATCTTAAAAAAGTGTCCTCCAATGCCTCTCTGCCATAATCGAAGGCGTGATTATTAGCCAAAGATAAAATATCAAATCCGGCAAAATTTAATCCCTCAATTACCCTTGGATCATTGCTAAAAGAATAAATGCTTCCAACCTTTTCCCCTTTATCAGAAATTGGTCCCTCCAAATTTCCAAAAAGGAAATTTGCTCCTTTTAGCTCGTCAGCAATTTTTAAAAATGGAAACCTCCAATCATTATTTTTCATCATCATTATCTTTATTCCTCGGTCAAGCATTATATCTCCAACGAGAATTAGAGAAATTTCTTTTTGCTTTTCTAAAGAATTTTCAGGAACTTTGGATACTTGAGCCTTCCCTTGAATTCCAATCACCCGTGACCCAATTAAAAAAGAAATTGCAAAGAGAGAATTTGCGAAAAGAAAAATTATTAAGGAAAGTCTCGTAACTAATTTTCTCCTCATTTATCTATTATATTTCTTTCTTGAAATTTCTTGAAATTTTGGATATAATTTAGGTTATGCCAGAAAATTTTATCAAAGTTAGGGGAGCGAGGGTACACAATTTAAAAAATATAGATGTCGATATACCGAAAAATAAACTTGTTGTGATTACTGGAATTTCGGGTTCTGGGAAGTCATCTCTGGCTTTTGATACTCTCTATGCTGAAGGTCAAAGAAGATATGTTGAATCCCTTTCAGCTTATGCCAGGCAATTTTTGGGGGTGATGGATAAACCAGATATTGATAAAATTGAGGGAATTAGTCCAGCCATTTCAATTGACCAGAGAAAGGCAGCCCATAATCCTCGTTCGACTGTCGGCACAATAACTGAAATTTATGATTATTTACGACTCTTGTTCGCCAGAATTGGAAAACCCCATTGTCCAAAATGTGGAAAGTCGGTTTCCCGACAAACGATTGATCAAATTACAGAGCAAATTTTGAAATTACCAAAGAGAACCGAAATTACAATTTTGGGGCCAATAATTCGAGGAAGAAAAGGGGAATATCGAGGAGTTTTAGAAGAAATTCAAAGATCGGGTTTTGTTAGAGTAAGAATTGATGGAATAATTTACCGAATTGAAGAAGCCCTAGAATTAAAGTTAGCAAGATATAAAAAACACAATATTGAAGTGGTGGTGGATAGATTGATTTTAGACAAGGATTTAGATAGATCAAGATTAGTGGATTCATTAGAAACTGCTTTAAAATTAGGAAAGGGAGTGGCTATTGTCAATTCAAAAAAGAATGATTTAGTGTTTAGTGAGCATTTCGCCTGCGAGGAATGCGGAATTTCTCTGCCAGAATTAGAACCCCGGCTTTTTTCTTTTAATTCTCCTTATGGTGCCTGTCCGGCCTGCCAAGGTCTTGGTGAAAAATTGATAATTGATCCAAAATTGGTAATTCCAAACAAAAATTTATCCATTGCCGAAGGAGCAATTTTTCCCTGGGCCCATGCTTCTCATAAAGTAGGTAGGCAGGGATTTTTCTGGTGGCAATTAGAAAATTTGTCTGAGGAAGAAAATATTAATTTATATACTCCGGTTAAAAATTTGCCAAAAGAAAAAATAGATTTGATTTTGCATGGAAAAAATAATTTTGAAGGAGTAATTCCCTGGCTAGAGAAGAGATACCACGAGACCGAATCTGAATATACTCGGCAAGAAATTGAAAAATTTATGGTTGAAAAAAAATGCGAAGTTTGCAAAGGAAAAAGATTAAAACCAGAAGTTTTGGCAGTGAAAGTGGCAGGAAAATCGATTGATCAGATTGTTGAAATGAGCATTAAAAAGGCAAAGGAATTTTTCGTGAGTTTACTAAACCCTAAACCCCGTACTCTAAGCCTTAATGAACATAAAATTGCTCACCCAATCATCAAAGAAATCATTAATAGATTGCAATTTTTAATAGATGTTGGATTGGATTATCTCACCTTAGATAGAAAGGCGGCTACCTTGGCTGGCGGTGAGGAGCAAAGAATAAGATTAGCAACCCAGATTGGCTCAAAATTAACTGGCGTTTTATATATTTTAGATGAGCCATCAGTCGGTTTACATAGCAGGGATCAGGGAAGATTAATTGAAACTTTGAAAAAATTAAGGGATTTAGGAAATACAGTTTTGGTGGTGGAACACGATCCCCAGACGATTTTGGCTGCTGACTGGGTAATTGATATTGGACCTGGGGCAGGAAAAAAGGGAGGGAAGATAATTTTCCAGGGAACGCCAAAAGAACTCTTAAAAACCCACACCCTTACCGGGGATTATTTATCTGGCAGGAAAAAAGTTGAAATTTCAAAATGTTCATCGTCGGGTGATGGAGAATATCAAAAATTTTTGGTGATAAAGGGAGCAAAGGAACACAATTTAAAAAATATTGATGTGAAAATTCCTTTGGGGAAATTTGTTTGCATTACTGGGGTTTCAGGATCAGGAAAGAGCTCCTTAATGAACGATATTTTAGCAAAAGCCCTGATGAAGAAATTTTATAATTCAAAAGAAGAAGCGGGAAGACACGAAGCAATTTTGGGAATTGAGAATTTAAATAAAGTTGTTTTGGTTGACCAATCTCCGATTGGCCGAACTCCCAGGTCAAATCCGGCAACTTATACTGGAGCCCTCTCTTTTGTCCGGGATCTTTTTTCAAAAACAAAAGAAGCCAGGGTGAGGGGGTATAGGCCGGGACGCTTTTCTTTTAATGTTAAAGGTGGGAGATGTGAGGTTTGTGAGGGTCAGGGTCAAATCAAAATTGAAATGTATTTTTTGCCAGATGTTTATGTTCAGTGCTCAGAATGTAAAGGAAAGAGATTTAACAAAGAAACCCTTTTGGTTGAATACAAAGGAAAAAATATTGCCGAAGTTTTGGAAACGACAGTTGAAGAGGCCTTAGAATTTTTCAAAAATATTCCGGGATTATACCAAAAATTGAAAACTTTATATGATGTCGGACTGGGTTATGTTGAGTTGGGACAACCGGCTCCTTCTCTTTCTGGCGGAGAAGCTCAAAGAGTGAAATTAGCCACCGAACTTTCAAAAAAAGCAACCGGGAATACATTATATATTTTGGATGAGCCAACTACTGGACTTCATCCAGATGATATTAAAAAACTAATTTTTGTTTTAAGAAGATTAGTCGAAAAAGGAAATACAGTTATCATGATAGAACATAATTTGGATTGTATAAAAAATACGGATTGGATTTTAGATTTAGGACCAGAAGGAGGGGATGAAGGAGGATACATCGTTGCCGAAGGCATCCCTTTTGAAATAACTAAAAACAAAAAAAGTTATACCGGAAAATATTTAAAAGAGGCATTAAAAAAGATTTGATATTTCTTTGCCTTATTGCATGAAACATCTAATGGGGTCTTTTTTATTTTTTATTTTTGACAAGATTTTTCAATTCTACTAATATTACTCTTAGTAAAAAGGAGGTAATTTACCCTATGAGTTCATTAAAAATTTAGAGGAATGAGAATGAAAACACTTGTAGGTAAGTTGAAAGATGAGATAAAAGTATGCATTCTCGGCTTAGGAACAATTAGATGCGTGCGCAAGCACTCAAATCACAGTCACAAACATGACCGCTTTGCCGACGTAATCGGCATATAAAAAAGAGGAAAAAGAATGATGAAGACAAAGAAACCCATTGCCCTCTTGTCAGTGTTACTGATTGCTTCTACGACAATAATCTACGCATTATGGAGCTACTATACTAGCCTCCCCAGTCGCGAAACGGTTGGTGTTCTCGAACTCACCGTCACAGGTACAAATTTCTCCGTGGACGACCTTGTTCCTGGCGATAATATCACACGAATCATCTCAGTTGCAAATACAGGAAATGTCTCAGGCAGCCCCTTCACAATAAGCGTAGTTTTGACATCAGACCCACAAAACCTGTCAAAATACCTTGAAGTTGTATGGTTCGGCAAAGACACAAAAGTAGTTGGTGGACCTTGGTGGTACACAATTCAACCAGTGACATGGTGCGATTATCCTGGGCTCGCTATAGACAGAGCATTCACAGGTCAAGACAACATGACTCAAGCGGTTAAGACAAGCACTTGGACAAGCACATACGCTTCGTGGTATACTAAGCTTGATGAGTTTCCCAACTACATAAGCCTCTACGACCTGAAACAAATCCTCAGCTACTCAGGCTCTACAGCGCCAGAACCAGGAGAATACCACCAAGTCTATCTAAAGCTACAACTTAGAAAAGATACCCCCACCTCGCTGATGGGCGCAACACTGAACTGGGAACTGGGTTTTACTCTGAACCAGAGAGCAGGGCGGGAGAGGTAAAACAGCCAGTTTGGATTACCTCACAAAAGCCTAACCCCCTTTTTTTTATAGGTTGCTTATGCGGATTAAGAGGTGGATTGAATGAAGACTAGGGATTTAGAGTTCATGGAAAAGAAAGGAGGCATTTTCTTCTCCCGGATCTGTGTAAATCTCGGAAAAGTAGCCGACCTAAAAACAGGCATTGAAAAATATTACTGCACCAGAGACTTCCCATAAGACTGCTCAGAATACGACTGCCCACACTACATGCCCATGACCAACCCCGAAGAAAGGAAACTCAAAAACTCATTCAAAAAACTCTAAAAGAGCAAACCCTAAACCCTATTTAGATGTTTAATTTGGATAGGGTTTTTTTATAAAAATCTTGACAATTTTTCTAAAGAAAATAAACTAAAATATATTAGCAATCAAAGGTCGTAACTGCTAAACCCTATGAATTACTAATCAATACCAATATACGAATTTTATAAAAATATAATTTATTCGTAGATTCGTAAATATTCGTAATTCGTAGTGAAATTATGAAAATAAAACCCTTATCAGATCATATTTTAATTGAGCCAATTAAAGAGGAAGAGAAAACAAAAACCGGAATTTTACTTCCGGAAACGGCTGAAAAAGAAAGGCCGGAAGAAGGAAAAGTCGTTGCCGTTGGGCCGGGCAGAATAACCGAGGAAGGAAAATTAATTCCCGTTTCGGTTAAACCTGGCCAAAAAGTTTTATTTAAAAAATACGGACCCGATGAAGTCAAGGTCGATGATAAAGAATATTTGATTGCCAAAGAAGAAGATATTTTGGCAATTATTGAATAAATATGGCGAAACAAATTTTATTTAACGAAACGGCTAGAAAAAAATTAAAGGCTGGGGTCGATAAATTAGTCAACGCGATTAAAGTCACTTTGGGCCCGAAGGGAAAATATGTTGTTTTGGACAAAGGTTTTGGGGCACCAGAAATCTGTGATGACGGGGTGACGATTGCTAAAGAAATTGAGTTGAAAGATAAAATTGAAAATTTGGGAGCAGAAATTATGAAAGAGGTGGCTGAAAAGACAAATGACGTTGCTGGAGATGGAACAACAACTGCCGTCGTCTTGGCCCAGGCAATGATTTCAGAAGGTTTAAAAAATGTGACGGCTGGTGCCAATCCTCTCGCTTTGCGAAAGGGAATTGAAAAGGGAGTAAAGATAGTTGTTGAGAATTTAAAAAAGATGGCAAAACCCATCTCAAAAAAAGAGGAAATTGCCCAAGTGGCGACAATTGCTGCCCAAGACCAAGAGATTGGGAGTTTAATTGCCGAGGTAGTTTCCGAAGTTGGGAAGGATGGAGTAATCACCGTTGAGGAATCAAAAAGACTCGGTCTTCAAAGGGAAATTGTCAAAGGCCTCCAATTTGATCGGGGATATATTTCTTCTTATATGGTAACCGACGTTGAAAGGATGGAATCAGTTTTTGAAGACCCACATATTTTAGTTACTGATAAAAAAATTTCTGCTCTGACTGAAATCTTACCAATAATGGAAAAGGTCGCTCAGACTGGTAAGAAGGATTTGGTCATTATTGCTGAAGATGTTGAAGGCGATGCTTTGGCCACTATTGTCGTTAATAAGTTGAGGGGAATATTTAATACTTTAGCCGTAAAAGCTCCTGGCTTTGGCGAGAGAAAAAAAGAAATGTTACAAGATATTGCCACTATTTGTGGGGCCCAACTAATTTCCGAAGAATTGGGGCTAAAACTGGAAAATATTGAACTAAAACTATTTGGCCGAGCCAGAAAAGTGGTGGCAACAAAAGAAAATACGACAATCATTGAAGGTCAGGGCAAAAAAGAAGATATCGACTCCAGAATTAAGCAAATCAAAAATGAATTGAAAACTACTGAATCTGAATTTGACCGGGAAAAACTTCAAGAAAGGTTAGCAAAACTGGTAGGTGGAGTAGCGGTAATTAAAGTAGGAGCGGCGACCGAAGTTGAACAAAAGGCCAGGCAAAGAAAAACAGAAGACGCCTTGAATGCCACCAGGGCAGCAATAGAAGAGGGAATTTTACCCGGTGGGGGAGTAGCCCTTTTAAGGTGTTTTCCGGAACTAAAAAAAACAGAATTAGATGGGGACGAGCAAACTGGTTTGAATATCTTAAAGAAAGCCCTTGAATTTCCAATTAGACAAATTGCCGAAAATGCTGGTTTAGATGGAGCAATTGTGGCTGAGGAAGTGAAGAAAAAAGAAGGAAACTTTGGTTTTAATGCCCAGACAATGGTTTATGAAGATTTAGTTTTATCTGGGATAGTCGACCCGACAAAAGTTGTCAGAGCGGCTTTAGAAAACGCTGCCTCAGCTGCCAGTATGCTTTTAATGACCGAAGCGGTAGTTGGTGAGCTCCCGGAGAAAGAAGAAAAAAGCTCGAAACTTCCCGAAAGTTACGGTGAGGAATATTAATGTTAAAAGTGAAAGTTAAAACAATTTTTCGCCAGAGTTTTCTGGCGTTTTATTTAAAAAGAAAATGCGGTATAATTTTAAAAGGATTCAAAAGGTCGAGAGTTGATTTCCGTTTAAACTTTTAAACTTTATGACTCAAATTATTTTAGGAATAGTAACTTTACTAATCCTATGGATAATTTTCACTTATAATGGTTTGGTCAAACTCAGAAATCGGGCAAAAGAAGCCTGGGCAGATATTGATGTTCAACTAAAGAGAAGGTACGATTTAATTCCCAATTTGGTTGAAACAGTTAAGGGCTATGCTGCCCACGAGAAAGAGTTATTTGAGAAAGTGTCAGAAGCTAGAACAAAGGCGATGGGAGCTCAGACATTAAAAGACAAAGGAGAGGCTGAGAATGTTCTTTCCGGAACTTTAAAAACTCTTTTTGCCGTCGCTGAAAATTATCCCGACTTGAAAGCCAACCAGAACTTTTTGGAACTCCAGCGCGAGTTGACCGACACTGAAGACAAAATTCAGGCGGCCAGACGTTTCTACAATGGCAATGTCAGAGATTTGAATATCAGAATCGAAAGTTTTCCAGCCAATATTATTGCTCCATCTTTGGGATTTAGGAAAAGGGAACTTTTTGAATTAGCCGAGACCGTAGAAAGAGAAACACCAAAAATCACTTTTTAATTTTGCTTTTTATGGCTACTTTATATACATACGCCGAGTCAAACATTCGCAAGACTTGGTTGCTGATGTTTTTCTTTTTGGTCTTTCTAATATTTTTGGGTTGGCTTTTTAGCTATCTATTGGATAACTCTATTTTTTTGGTGATAGCTGTAATTTTGGCAATTTTCCAGAGTTTTTTGAGCTATTGGTATTCGGATAAGGTTGTTTTGGCAATAACCAGAGCAAAACCTATTGAGGAAAAAAATAATCCCGAATTGTATCGATTAGTTGAAAATTTGTCCATTACCGCTGGCCTCCCTCTCCCCAAGATTTATATAATCGATGAGGCCCAGCCCAATGCTTTTGCTACCGGTCGCGATGCAAAACATGCTGTTATTGTGGTGACCAGAGGACTTTTAGAAAAATTGGAAAAATCGGAATTAGAGGGGGTCATTAGTCATGAACTTTCTCATATTGGCAACAAAGACATGTTATTGCAAACAGTTATAGTAATTTTAGTTGGAATTGTGGCAATGATTTCTAATTTATTTTTAAGAATTAGTTTTTGGAGCGGAGAAAGAAGAGAAAGAGAAAGAGAAAGAGATTTCACCGATGTCTTTTTAATGCTTTTTGGAATAATAGCTGCAATTTTAGCCCCGATTGCTGCAACTCTAATTCAGTTGGCAATTTCCAGAAAAAGAGAGTTTTTAGCCGATGCTTCAGGTGCTCTTTTGACAAGGTATCCTGAAGGACTAGCCAGGGCCCTGGAAAAAATTTCAGCTGACCCCAATTCTTTGCGAGTGGCAAATAATTCCACCGCCCATTTATTTATTGCCAGTCCTTTTCGTGGGAAAGAACTAAAAAGTTGGTTTACAAAATTATTCTCAACCCATCCCCCAGTTGAAGAAAGGATTAAGGCCTTAAGGGAAATGAGTATTTAAATAGAGAACCGTTCTCTGTTATTTTTGGAGGAGTCGGATAGTGGTTGATTCCGCGGCTCTGGAGAAGCCGTATACCCGAAAGGGTATCGTGGGTTCGAATCCCACCTCCTCCGCCACGTACAAAATTTCAAAGAAATTTTTACGTTGCTGGGACGTAAAATTTTGAAAAAATTTGTACGTCCCGCCAAAAAATGTTTTACATTTACATCCTTCAAAGCTTAAAAAATAAGTCGTTATATATTGGCTATACCAGTGATTTAAGAAAAAGGTTTAATGAACATAATAATGGTAGGAATATTGCAACAAAACCATTCCGCCCCTATAAACTTATCTTTTATGAAGCATTCCTTAACGAAAAAGACGCTAAAAACCGGGAAGAATATTTGAAAAGTGGATGGGGATTTAGGAGTATTAAGAAAATTCTAAAAAATTACTTAGGCTAGTAATAAAAAGTCGAATTTAAAAATAAAATATTTTTTTTAAAATTTATGAAACTCACAAAAAAACTCACACTTTCTATCTTACCTGAGAAATTAGGCATTTGTCATTTTGATAAAAACAGTCAAATTCCTGAATGGGCAAAAAATATTAGTTTTTGTTCAATAACAAGAACAAGCGATGAACTTTCAATTGTCTGTCCTCAAGATAAGATTCCAGCTGGAGTTTTGGCAGAAAAAGATCGGCGGGCTTTTAAAGTTGAAGGTCCCCTTGGTTTTTCTTTAACCGGTATTGTCGCCTCGCTTTCCAAACCCTTGGCCGAAGCTGAAATTAGCATCTTTTACATTTCAACCTACGAAACGGATTATCTTTTAGTTGAAGAAAAAAATCTTAAAAAAGCCAAAAAGATTTTGAGCACTTTTTGTGAAATTAAGGAATAAAAGAAAGACTTATGCAAAATCAATTCCAACAAAAACCAGGAGTGGGAGTTGGAGTAATGATTTTAAGAGATGAAAAAGTGCTTTTAGGAAAACGAAATGAAAATCCTGAAAAAGCCTCAAGTCTTTTACACGGGGAAGGCACTTGGACAATGCCTGGCGGAAAACTTCATTTTCAAGAAGGATTAAAAGAAGCCGCCTTTCGGGAAGTATTAGAAGAAACCGAGGTTAAAATTAAAAAATCGGAAATTATCAGTATTTCCAATGATATTGTGTTCGATACTCACTTCGTGACAATCGGGTTTTTATGCAGAGAGTTTGACGGCGAACCAAAAGTAATGGAACCAGATGAAATTACTAAATGGCAATGGTTTGATTTAAATAATTTACCTTCGCCTCTGTTTTCACCGAGTGAAAGAATAATTAAAAATTATTTAGCTAAAAAGATTTATTAAGACAATTAAATAAAAATGGAAATTCAAAATATAGAACTCCATCGGGTGGTGACAACAGCAATTATCCAAAAAAATGGTAAGTACTTAATTGTAAAACGAAGTCCTAATAAAAAAGTTATGCCGGGAAAATGGACAGTGCCTGGTGGCGGATTGGAAGTGACGGATTATATTTCGAGTCCCAAAACCACAGCCGATGCTTGGTATTTCGCCGTGGAGAACTCTTTAAAAAGAGAAATCAAAGAAGAAGTGGGATTGGAGGTTGAAAAAATAAATTATCTTTTGAGTCTCGCCTTCATTCGTCCTGACAATGTTCCGGTGATTACTCTAAGTTATTTTTGCAATTATAAAGAAGGCGAAGTTAAATTAAACGAAGAAAACGTTGATTACAAATGGGTGACCACAGAAGAAGTAAAGGATTACGATTTAATTGAAGGAATTTCAGAGGAAATTAAAATGGTTGACAAAATTTTAAAAGAAAAAAATGTTGTTTGATTATTTCAAAAAAGAAAGAACGAAGAGAAAAATTTTAGCCGAGATAAAATTACTGAAAGATAAAAAGGGATTTTTGAAAGCCGGTTTGCCAAGATTCAACCGGCTTTTTGGCCGAGATTCTCTGATTTCTGCCTGGCAATTGTTGGGGAATTCTCCCGGAATTTGTCAGGCAACCTTGGAAATTTTATCTCAGTATCAGGGGAAAGTCTTTAATGATGAAAGAGAAGAAGAACCAGGGAAAATACTCCACGAAACTGATTTAGAAAAAAATCGACATCCCAAAGGTTATTTCCCCCTTCCTTATTATGGCTCAATTGATTCTACCCCTTTATTTTTAATCGTCTTTTCTTTTTATTTTGAGGAAACAAGGAACATCAAATTTCTAAATCGTCATTGGGAAAATATTTTAAGAGCGATAAATTGGTTAGAAGAATGTGGTGACCGAGACAAGGATTTATTTTTAGAATATCAAAGAAAAAATGAGAAAGGCCTTTTTCATCAAGGCTGGAAAGATGGTTCTGAGGAGTATTTAAAGATTGAGCCACCAGTAGCCCTGGTTGAAGTTCAGGGATATCAATATTTGGCTTTAAAAGAAACTTCCCAATTGGCCGGAATAAAAAGGGATTGGGATTTGGCTAAAAAATTAATTGATAGAGCCGAAAATTTAAAAAAAGAATTTAATAAAAGATTTTGGATGCCTGAGAAAAACTTTTATTGTCTGGCATTGGATGGGAAAAAAGAGCAAAAAAAAGTAATCACCTCAAATCCCGGCCACCTTCTCTTTACCGGGATAGTTGATAAAGAAAAAATTGATTTAGTTATCAAAAAACTCTTTGAAGAAGATTTATGGACGCCTTTTGGAATTAGAAATCACTCGACCTTGGAACCAGATTTTAATCCAAAAAGTTACCATTTAGGTTCTATTTGGCCTCACGACAATTGGATAATAGCTCAGGGACTAAAAAAATTGGGAAAAAAATCTGAATATCAAAAAATAAAAAATGCCATTTTACTGGCTGCAGATATTATTGGATATTTACCAGAATTCTACGGAGTAATTGATGGAAAAATTACTTTAGAAACGGAAAAAACTCCTTGTCATCCCCAGGCCTGGGCTTCGGGAGCCCTTTTTAACTTCCTTTCCGAATAATTTGGTAAAATACTTTTTCGTAATCATTTACCATTCTTTCGATTGTAAAATTTTTTTCAACCCATGCTCTACAATCTTCTCTTTTTATTTGATCAATTTTTTTAATTGCCTCAATCATTTCCTCAATATTTTTGACAACGAATCCAGTTTTTCCGTTATTGATTACTTCTCTGGCCGAACCCCGATCAAAAGCAATCACCGGAGTTCCACAAGCCATTGATTCAATGAAAGTCAAACCGAATGGTTCTTCCCATTGGATAGGAGATAGAAGGGCTTTAGCTTCTTGATAAAATTTTGGAAGTTTTTCTTGAGATAAAAAACCGACATATTTAATATTCTTTCTTTTAAGAAATGGTTTAATTTCTTTTTCCCAAAATTTTCCTGAACGGGGAGCGCCGGCAATAACTAAATTTTCTTTAGCTTTTACTGCTGCTTTTATTGCTAAATGTGGTCCTTTCTTTGGCAAAATCCTTCCCGTAAATAAAAAATAGTTTTTTGGGTTTGGATTGAAAGAGAAAAGATTTAAATCAATTCCATTATAAACGGTCCCAGCCCAATTTAAATTCGGAGCTGGTTTCCTTTGGGCATCAGAAATTGAAATGAAATACTGATTTTTTGTTTGATACATTTTAAAAATTTTTGCTTTCCAAGAATAAACTGGGTCATGCAAAGTATAAACAATCGGAGTTTTTGTTAAAAGGGCAAAAGGCAAAACCCTATCTACCGGATGAATATGAATGATATCAAATTCCTTTTTGAAATTTTCTTTAAAAATCTGTGAAACAATATATTGGTCAAAAAGATAAAAAATTTTTTCTCTTTCTTTTGCTCTTTTAACCTCGGGTGATTTCAGAATCTCATTTTTATAAAGAGGAACAATTTTTACTTCTCTTACTTTACAGATTTTTGATTGAGAACCAATAGGTCCGTAAAATAAAACTTCGTGTCCTTTTTTTGCTAATCCTTCAGCTACGCTTAAAGCAACCTCAACTGGTGCGTAAATTTCTTTGAAGTCTTTAGGAACTGGGAAGGGAACTTCCGAGGCGACAAAGGTTGCAATTTTTAATTTTTTTCTCATATTCAATTCTTAATATAATGGTGTTTTTTGAGTATAATTTTTAATTATTTGATAATAAAGCTTTTCATATTTTTCAACCATTTTTTCAACGGTAAACAATTTTTCAACCCTCTGGCGACAATTAATTCTTGAGATTTTTTCAAGATTTCTAATTGCCCCTTTCATTCCATTTAAATTTTTAACTAAAAACCCGGTTTTTCTATTTTTAATAATCTCTGGAGCTGAACCTCGGGGAAAGGCAATCACTGGAGTTCCGCAAGCCATGGCTTCAATCATCACAATGCCGAAAGGCTCCTCCCATAAAAGAGGATAAATTAAAGCTTTGGCCCTTCCTAAAAACTCTGATTTTTCTTTTTCGGATTGAAGCTCATCTAAAAACTGGATTTTTTTTGAAAGATATGGTTCTATTTCTTTTTGAAAATATTTTGCATTTTCAGGACTAGCTACTTTGCCAGCAATTAAGAGCCGAAATCCTAGTTCTCTGGCCAATTTCACTACCAAATGAAGCCCCTTCCTTGGTGTTAATCTTCCCAACCAGACGAAATAATTTTCTGGGTTTGGGTTAAATTTTAATTGACTAAGGTCAACTCCATGATAAATAGTTTTGACAAATTTTATATTTGCCGGGCATTGCTTTCGATAACTATTACTAATTGCCACATAGGGGAGTTTAGCAAAGTGATTATAAATTAAGATTCTCGCTTTGTATTCATACCAACGACCGGTTTTTGTCTTTTTCGTTGGCCAAAAAGGATTGTGGAGGGTAGTAATAGTTGGAACCGGAGATTTCGCTCTGAAAATTGGGTCATAGACATCTATGTGGGTATGGATGATGTCAAATTCTTTAGCTCTATAAAAGGCCTCAATGAGATTTAAAATATTATAACTATCACATAACCAAGAGATATTTAGAGAAGAAAGATTTTTCTCAATTACAGAACTTAGTTTGGCTTTTGTTTTAGAATCACCGGAAGCAAAAAGAGTGACACTATGCCCTCTCTTTATTAATCCCTCAGTTAATTTTGAAACAATGGCTTCTGTTCCGCCATAACCCTTGGGTGGCACGGGATACCAGAGGGGAGCAATTTGAGCAATTTTCATATTTCCCTACGAATTACGAATTTTTACGAATATACGAATATAACGACCTTTTATGACTTGGCAATAACTTTTTTATAAAGTTTTTCATAACGATTGACCATTCTCTTTAAATTGAAATTCTTTTTGACATATTCCCGGCAATATTTTCTTGAAATTCGGTTAACTTTTTTTAAGGCCTGACAGGCCTCTTCAATATTATTGACTAAAAAGCCGGTTTTTCCATCTTCAATTAGTTCTGGCATTGAACCTTCTTTGAAAGCAATAACTGGAGTTCCGCAGGCCATGGCTTCAATAACCACCAAACCAAAGGGTTCGGGCCTTTTCACCGGAAATAAAAAAGCCTTAGCATTTTTTAACAATTCAATTTTTTTTGAAAAATCCGAGGCACCGACAAATTGAATTTTTTTTCCATCAATCAAGGGTTTAATTCTGAAATCAAAATAGTCTCCGTATTCCGGCGGGATATTTCCGGAAATGATTAAATTCTCTCCACTTAACTTGGCAATATCAATAGCTTGGGCAATTCCCTTTTCTGGCATAATTTTTGAAAGCCACAAAAGATAATTTTTTGGTTTCGGGCCAAATTCATATTTTTCAATTGGCAAGCCATGATAAATTGTTTTAATAATATGTATTCCCGGGCCCGACTTTCTTTGATTTTTTGAAATGGCAATGAAATTAATATTTGGAAATTTTTTATAAAGGATAATTGTTTCTTTGGTCAAAGGATGGTGTAAGGTAGTAATAATTGGCAGTTTCAAAAATTTCGAATAGGGAGCAGTGTAAAATTCGCAATGGTCGTGGATGATGTCGAATTGGTCTTGTAAAGAATTTAATTTTTCATAAAGCAAAGAAAAAACAGCGTGGGGAGCTTTTAATTTCGCCCGCCACAGTGCCTTTGGCCAAATCGGAATTAATTGGGCCTGAGTTTTTGAATCTTCGGTGGCAAAAAGGGTAACTTCATGACCCCTTCTCACTAACTCATCACAAAGCCAAGAAACAACGAGTTCAGTCCCGCCATAAGTATAAGGAGGGATAGGAATCCATAATGGGGCGACTTGAGCAATTCTCATACCCTACGAATTACGAATCAATACGAATATACGAATCGACTTTTCTGTTGAAACTTTAACTGTTTTATTATATCATAAATCTGACAAAATATGCTTAATTCTCCGATTGATGAAATTAAAAGCAGATTAGATATTATCGAGGTTATTGGTTCTTATATTAAATTAAAAAAAGCTGGGGCAAATTATAGAGCTCTTTGTCCTTTTCATTCAGAAAAAAATCCCTCCCTTTTTGTTTCGCCAACAAGGCAAATCTGGCATTGTTTTGGATGCCAAAAAGGCGGCGACATTTTCGCTTTTGTTAAAGAAATTGAGGGCGTAGAATTTGGGGATGCTCTAAGGATTTTGGCTCAAAGAGCCGGAGTGGAGCTAAAGCCAAGATATCCGGAATGGCAAAAACTTAAAACCGAGAGACAAAGAGCATATGAAATTTGTGAATTGGCAACAAAATTTTTTGCCAAGCAATTAGAAGGAAGTTCTGCAGGAAAAGAGGCAAAAAAATATCTTTTGGGAAGAGGAATTAAGGAAGAGAGTATTAAAAAATGGAGAATTGGCTATAGTCCGGATACCTGGAGCGGCCTTTCTGATTTTTTGGTTTCCAATGAATATAAAAGAGAAGAGATTGAGAAGGCCGGGCTGGCAATAAAAAGTGAACAAGGCTCTTTTTATGACCGTTTTAGGGGAAGAATTATTTTCCCAATTTTTGATTTAAACTCCCAAGTTATCGGCTTTGGCGGCAGAATTTTCAGCGTAAATCAGCGTAAAGATCAGCGTGAATCAGCGGAGCCTATTGCAAAATACATTAATACTCCTAATACTTTGCTTTACGATAAAAGTCGAGTTTTGTACGGTTTAGATAAGGCAAAATTGGAAATTCGGAAAAAAGATTTTTGTCTTTTAGTCGAGGGTTATACTGATACAATTTTGGCCCATCAGGCGGGAATGGAAAATACGGTTGCCACTTCCGGCACTGCCTTGACCTCTTATCAATTGGCAATTTTAAAAAGATATTCTGACAATTTATTTTTGGCCTTTGATATGGATATTGCCGGTGATTCGGCAACAAAAAGGGGAATAGATTTAGCCCAGTTAAGAGGTTTTAATTTAAAAATCATTACCCTCCCAAAGGACAGGGATCCGGCGGATATTATTTCCAAAGACCCAAAAGAATTTGAGAGATTAGTTAATAATTCTTTATCAATTTTAGATTTCTATTTTCAAAATACATTTTCTAAATTTGATAAAGCGAGTCCTGAAGGAAAAAAAGCCATTTCAAAAATTTTACTCCCAGTGATAAAAAGAATTCCAAATAAAATTGAGCAATCCTTTTGGGTCTCAAAATTGGCAAAAGAACTCGAGGTAAAAGAAAGTGATGTTGAAGAAGAGTTAAGAAAAATTAAATTGGAAGAAGAAACTTTCGGTTTAGAAAAAGAAGAAATAATCAATCTTCCTCAAAAATCAAGAAAGGAACTTTTAGAAGAAAGATTAATACTCTTAATTTTGAAGAAACCAGAAAACATAAATTTAATTGAAGACACCCCGGAGGGGTACCCGATTTCCTACCTTTCTCTAAAAGGAAAAGAAATTTTATTAAATCTGAAAAAAAGACGTGAACTAAAACAAGACTCAGTTCAGGTCAAGGATTTAAATCTTTCACCGGAAACTCAAGATTACTTTGATTATCTTGCCCTGAAATCCGAAATTGAGGAAATTGAAGAAAAGGCAATTCCAGAAGAAATTAAATTATGTTTAAAAGAAATTCAATCCCTGGAAATTAAAAATAAATTAAATGCGCTTACTAAAGAAATTAAAAAAGCCGAGGAGGAGAAAAATTTTGAGAAAATTAAAAAACTCACCCAAGAATTCAGCCAACATGCCAAAGAAATTATCTAAAAAAAAGAAAAAAATACCTAGAAAAAAAAGGAAAAAAGTTGCCTTAAGGAGAAAAAAGAGAAAATTTAAATTGAAACCTGGCAGACCCCGAAGGAGAAAAATTTCCCTACGGGGCAGGCCAAAGAAAGTTTTCCTTCAAGATCGACTTCAACAGTTAATTGCCAAGGGAAAAGCAAGGGGTTTTGTTACACCCTCAGAAATTTTGTATTTTTTCCCGGAAGTGGAAAAAGATATTAAGGGTTTGGAAAAACTTTATGAAGATTTAGAAAAACAGGGAATCGAAGTTAAAGAGGCAAAAGAGTTATTAGAAGTAGAAGAAAAAGGATTAACCAAAATCCCGGAAGCAAAAATTGATTCGGTTCAGATGTATTTGAAAGAAATTGGTCAGATTTCCTTTTTAACTGCTGACGGAGAAAAAGAATTGGCAAAAAGAATTGAAAAGGGAGACAAAGAAGCAAAGAAAAAACTGGCCCGGGCTAATCTTCGTTTGGTAGTTTCAATTGCCAAAAGATATATTGGTAGAAGTCCAAATTTAACTCTTTTAGATTTAATTCAAGAAGGAAATCTGGGTTTATTTCGAGCGGTTGAGAAATTTGATTGGAGAAGGGGATATAAATTTTCAACCTATGCTACCTGGTGGATAAGGCAAGCCATCTCTCGGGCTTTGGCTGATCAGGCAAGGACGATTAGGATTCCTGTTCATATGGTTGAAACTCTCTCAAAATATAATCAAGCCAGGAGGCGACTTTTGCAAGATTTGGGCCGGGAACCTTTGCCAGAAGAAATTGCGGCTGAAATGGGAATAGAAGTTAATAAAGTCTATCATTTAATGAGGATTTCTCAAGAGGCGGTTTCTTTAGAAACACCAATAGGTGAAGATGAGGAAGATTCGATTTTGGCCGAATTTATTGAAGACGTAAAAACAATTCCACCTTCTTTGGAAGCAGCCAGAACTTTACTCAGAGAAAGATTAAAAGAAATTTTAATTGATTTAACCCCCCGAGAACAAAAGATTTTGCAAATGAGATTTGGTTTAGAAGATGGTATCACTCATACTCTTGAAGAGGTGGGTAACGAATTTGGCGTCACCAGAGAAAGAATCCGTCAAATCGAAGCCAAGGCCCTGGAGAGAATCAGAGAACACCGCGCTTTAAAAAAGTTGAAAGGATATTAAAAATACTGTATAATTAAATATATTCCGGAGTAGCTCAACGGTAGAGCGGCTCGCTGTTAACGAGAAGGTTGCGCGTTCGAATCGCGCCTCCGGAGCCAAGAAAAATCGCCAAGAAGGCGGTTTTTTGATAGTACTTGATTTTTTAAAAGAAGAAGTGTATTATTAAATTAGAGATTGAGAGTTCGGATCTACAAATAGGTTGTTCCGTTATTATTGCCAGATAGATTAGTAAACTATTTGCAACTCACAGTGATTAAGAGTTGCTTTTTATTTCAAAAATTAATAAAAAAATAATTATGTACCAAAGCATTCAAAGATTTTTAAACAAGGAACACCCTCCAATAGTTATATCTCAGAAAACTACAAAAGAAGAATTTTTATCAGAACATAACAGATTGTCTCCTTTAGATCTGCAAGCTACAATAGCTTTACTTTCTCGTTTTAGAATAGAGAAGGCATCAATTTTTAAAGATGATAATTGGTCTGTAGATAAACTTCGGAGGCCATTTATTTTATGGCTTACTTCTTTACCATTAGGGAAAAGAGTATCATCAAATAGCCGAAATAAGAATTAAGGCAACAAAAAACTTTATTATAGCAATTTCCTTTTATAAAAAATCGTAAAAATAAAAATCATAACAGACAAGCAAGACTTCACAGGAAGTTTAAGTTGAAACATCGTAGTAAAATTGACGGAAAGAAAAAGAAAATTCATCCTAAGCGTAAATAGAACAAACCGCCGTCTCCAAAAGCAGGCGGTTTTTTGGTAGAATGAGATAAAATATATGGCGCTAATAAAATGTAAAGAGTGCGGACACGAAATATCTGATGAGGCCTTGGCATGTCCCAATTGCGGAAAACCGCAAAGAGATAAACCTCCCTCAGTATCGTTATCAAGGCAGATAACTGTATATTCCGTCAGTTTATTTTTGCCACCGTTCGGACTTTGGTATGTGTGGAAATATTTGAAACAGAAAGACGGCAAATCAAAAAAAATAGGCATTGCCGCCGCAATCCTGACCGTAATATCTATTATCGTTACAATTTGGTTTACTGAAAGGTTTGTGAATTCAATCAATCAAGTATTAAACTCTGTAAATATTTATAATTACTGAAATCGCCAAAATGGCGATTTTTTGATAGAATAGAGGAAGATAATTAATTTAAAAAGTATGATTAAAAAATTCACTTTTCTAATATCGTTATTATTTATCATTCTTGCAGATAACGCTTTTGCTATGACATGTTCCGTGAATGGCAGGAGTGTTCCTTGTTCCGAAATGCCGGCGTGGTTTGGAATTATTATGGTATTATTTACACTTGTATTTTTAGTTATAGGAATTTTAAGTTTATACAGGCCTTTTATTGAGTGGAGTATAAAATTTACAAATAAATTACGCGGTACAAAGACGGAAATAACTCCAACAGCGATCAAGTGGAGAAAGATTGGAGGGATATTCTATATCATTTTTGCTATAATGGTTTTAATCCTAATATTTAATCTCCTCCGTTAGAGATTCATCAAACAGGTTCGAACGGCCTCCAGTCCGCGGAGCAGAGCAGTGGAATAGCTCACTAAAAGCAACTTTTATTTGAGTTAAAATCAAAACGCCCATCGCTGGGCAATTTTTTATTTTGCGCCCGAGAGTTTTTCTCTTGGGGGTTTTGTTTTGTTGTCTCTTGACAGAAGAACTGGCCTTCACTACAATTTCCTTATGTTATACTTTTCCTACTTGTAGGATTATTAATAATTAATTTATTATCAAATATATGATCAAAAAACAAAAAAATAGCGGGCAGTTCTATGGAACAACCACCATCGGCGAAAAGGGCCAGATAGTCATCCCCGCCGAAGCGAGGAAGATAATGGGTCTAAAGAAAAGAGAAAAACTCCTTGTCTTTGGAATAGGTTATGACATGCTTGCTTTTACAAAATTATCAAAAGTTGAGGAATTAACTTTACACCTTGCAGCGAAACTCGAATTTATTAGAAAGATTATTAAAAAATCAAAAACGAACAAACTTATATGAACTGGTTCAAACTAATTTTCGAAGATTTCACCCTCAATTTTAGAGATAATTCTTATTTATTATAAAAAATGAATTAAAATTATAAATAGAAACTAAAAATATGAAAAAAAAGATAATTTTAGTATTAATTCTCGTTATTTTTTTAATAATTTACGGAGTTTATAAAGGTTTTAGCAAGAAAGAAAAATCCGGTTTTACTTTAGCTAAAGTATTGAAGGGAAATGTTTCTCAAGAAATTTCTGTAACAGGAACAGTTAAGCAGGGAGAAGAAATAAACTTAGCCTTTAAAAATAGTGGTAGAATTGAAAAAATACTCGTAAAAGTTGGAGATTCAGTAAAGACTGGAGAGGTCTTAGTAAGATTAGACACTGCTCAACTTGAAATTCAACTTCAAGAGTCAAAAGCGTCTTTAGAAATAGCTCAGGCCAAGCTTGATAAGTTATTAGCAGGTTCAAGCCAGGAAGAAATTAAATCTGCAGAAACAGATGTTAATAATGCCCAAATTTCTCTAACAACCGCTGAAGAAAATTTAAGCCAAGCTTATGGAAGTGCCTTAAATACTTTAGATGATTCTTATCTTAAAATTTACAATAGCTATAATACCGCAGATTCAATTCAAAGAACATACTTTACCACTGACGATCAAGATGGTCTTAAGGTTAAAGAAAATAAATATTTGATAAAAAGTACAATGGATCGAGTGAAGCCTTATATCGACACTGCCAAAAGCGATTCAAAAAATGATAATATAGACACTGCTCTTTCTGAAACAAAAAAGGCTCTTGATGTAATAGCTGATTCTTTAGGCATTATACGTGGAATATGCGAGGATCCACTCTATCGCGATAGGGTTTCGTCAACTGATAAAACTTCTTTAGATACTAGAAGAACTGATATTAACACCGCTAGGACTAATATTACCACTTCCCAACAAACTATTTCTTTAAAGGAACTAAGCATCGACTCGGCTGAGGGAGCGCTTCAGGTAGCCAAAGATAATTTGGCAGTGGTTAAAGCTAAACCACGACAGGAAGATATTGATTTATATCAAGCCCAAGTAAATCAAGCTCAGAGCGAGTTAAATCTTTTAAAGGCTCAAATCGAGGATGCTATTTTAATAAGTCCAACTAATGGAGAGATTACTCAAATAAATAAAAGAATAGGAGAAATAGCGCAACCGGCTTTAGCAGAATCGGTAATTTCTCTTTTACCAAATAACCCTTTCCAAATTACGGTGGATGTATATGAAGAGGATATTGTAAAAATAAGCATCGGCAATTCAGTAGATATTAATCTTACTGCTTTTCCCAACGAGATTTTTAAAGGAAAAGTAATTTCAATAGACCCTGCCGAAAAAATAAAAGAGGGTGTAGTCTATTATGAAACAACCATTGATTTTGAAAATCCTCCTGAGAAAATTAAGCCCGGAATGACAACTGACCTTACTATTACAGCAATGACAAAAGAAAATGTATTAATTATTCCTAAAGCGGCAATAGAAGAGAAAGACAATAAAACAATAGTCCAAGTTGCAAAGGGAAAAAATCTCGAGAATCGGGAGATAGAAATAGGATTAAAAGGAAATAATGATATGGTTGAAGTTATTTCCGGTTTAAAAGAAGGAGAAGAGGTAGCGATAAAATAAGGACCTCGCTTTCAGCGAGAACCTTGATTCTAACGAATTAAGAACCTTGCCTTCGGCGAGAACCTTGAATGCTACGCATTAAAAAACTTCCAAAGAAAAATTTATGGCTGGAAAACCTTTAATTAAACTAGAAAATATTTGGAAGATATATCAATTAGGTAAGGTAAAACTCGAGATTTTAAAGGGTATAAACCTGGAGATTGCTCCAGGTAATTTTGTAGTGATTTTAGGTCCCAGCGGTTCAGGCAAATCAACCCTTTTACATATTATTGGACTTTTAGATACGCCAACCGAAGGAAAGGTTTTCTTAAAAAGTCAAGATACATCAAAGCTTTCAGAAGACGAATTAGCTCAAATTAGAGGAAAAGAAATTGGTTTTATCTTCCAGCAGTTTAATTTATTACCGAACTTAACTGCGCTTGAAAACGTAATGATACCAATGATTTTTCAGGGAGTTCCAGAAAATAAAAGAAAAGAAAAAGCCGAATTTCTTCTTTCTTCCGTTGGCTTGAAAGAAAGAATTTTACATCGACCATTTGAACTTTCTGGCGGCGAACAACAAAGAATTGCTATTGCTAGAGCTCTTTCTAATGATCCAGAGGTAATTGTTGCCGATGAACCAACTGGTAACCTAGATTCAACAACGGGGAAGAAAATTCTGGAAACTTTAATTAATCTTCACAAGGAAGAGCAAAAAACTATGATAGTTGTTACTCATGATCCTACCATCGCAGATTACAGCGAAAAAATCGTAAATATAAAAGATGGTCAATTAGTTTCTAATCATTTAGTTTCAGAGAAAGTTCTTTGGGAAAAAAGAAAATAAAAATATGGTAGAAGAATATATTAAAATAGCAATTAAAAACCTAAGAACGAGACCTTTAAGGAGCTGGCTGACGATTTTGGGTATTGTCATGGGCATTTTTTTGATCATGTCTTTACTTTCTTTAAGTGAGGGTTTAAAACAAACCGTCCTTAAGCATCTAAATATGATAGGAAAAGATATTATTATGGTTCTTCCGGGTGATGTTACTAATATGATAACTAACATTATTGGAGGGATGAAATTAAGTGAAGATGATTTAAAGGTAATAGAGAAAACAAAGGGAGTAGAAGCGATTGTCCCCATGGTTTATAAAGGGGAAGTTATGAAATATCAGGGCGATAGTAAAACTATTATCCTAGTTGGAATTGACTTGAAGAAGTCTTTAAAGATTTTTCAAGAGGATTTAGGTTTCGCTTTAGCCAATGGTAATTGGCCAATTTCTGGAAAAAGGGAGATTATGGTTGGTAGTTTAGTGCCAAAAGATATTTTTCCCGGTCTTAAAGTAGGAACTCAAACCAAAATAGGAGGGATGCAATTTGAAATTGTTGGGATTTTAAAATCTCGAGGAAGCAAACAGGATGATTCTATGATTTTTCTAGATTTAGATATTTTTAAAGAAATAATTGGTGAAACAAAAGGAGCACCAGAAGCTATAGTTAAAGTTAAAAATGGATTTTCCCCTACAGAGGTAGCAAAGAATATAAAAGATAATCTTTTGGAAACAAGCAAAAGAAGAGTAGGGAAAAGTACGCCTTCTTTTTCTGTTCTTACTAATGAAGAACTTTCCGGAATTGTCGAAAGTATAATGGGGGTAATTCAAGTTGCAGTCGTAGGGTTCGCTAGTATTGCAATTATTGTGGGAGGAATAGGAATAATGAATACAATGTATACTTCGGTTCATGAACGAACTCGAGAAATAGGTATATTAAAAGCAGTTGGGGCAAAAAATTCTACAATAACTATTATTTTTTTAATAGAGTCAGGGATTATTGGCTTAATAGGAGGTATAGGGGGAGTGGTATTAGGATTAGGATTGTCAAAACTAATAGAATTTTATACTCAAGCTAATCCCGTTTTTCATCTAAAAGCCTCTGTTTCACCTGCCCTTTTTATCTTTGGTTTGACTTTTTCTTTCTTAGTTGGTTGTCTTTCGGGTTTTCTCCCAGCTAAGGGAGCAGCAAAACTAAAACCGGTTGATGCTTTGAGATATGAATAAATTAAAAATCTCAAAACCAGATTTTATAATTCATAATTTAAAGGAATTAGAATCAATTATTTTAAACTGAGTAGTTTCTAACATCATCCACTACCTGCAGTTCTCCATTAGCTGATGGATAGATTTTTCTTGTCATCATACTAAATAATTTTGCACCATTTTCTACTTGACATTCGTATATATTAATAGAGGGATTTGACAAAGGCCGAAGTTAAATTCTAAAAATAAAGATAAAAATATGTTTAAAAATAAAAAACTTAAAAAAGGAATGGTTGTTACAGAGAAAGAACATGAAAAATGGCATAAAAAGCATGGTGATTGTGGAGATGCAGAAGAACACGACATTTGTATGAAAAAATGGGGAATAAAGATAAAGAAAGAAAAGTAGCACAGAAAGAGAAAGTAACCCAGAAGTATCTAAGCCGCCTCCCCAATCAGGCGGTTTTTTGATAGAATAAAATAAATTTTATGTTAGATAAAGGATTAAGTGAAAAACAAGTTTTAGAGTTGAGAAAGAAATTTGGCGAAAATGTAATTCCATTTAAAGAGGAAGCTACCTGGCTTTCTATTTTATTTTCTCAGTTAAAAAGTCCTTTAATTTACATTGTAACCTTTTGTGGTTTATTCTCTTTAGTTTTTAAAGAATATTTTGATGCTCTTTTAATTACCTTTGTAGTAATTGTCAATGTTTTGATGGGATTCTTCCAGGAATACAATGCTAAAAAAACATTAACTGTCCTAAGAAAGATTTTAAAACCAAAAACAATAGTTATCAGAGAGGGTCAAAGAAAAGAGATAGAGGTGAAAAAACTAGTTCCAGACGATTTGGTAGTTTTAGGTTCTGGTGACAGAGTCCCAGCCGATGGCAAACTAATTGAGGGAGTGAGTTTATTGGTCAATGAAGCAATTTTAACTGGCGAGGAAGAGGCAGTGACAAAAAACGAAAAAGAAGGAAGCAACCTTTTATTTATGGGTACAACCGTCATTTCTGGAAGAGGAGTAATGGAGGTAGCAAAGATTGGTATAGAAACTGAAATGGGAAAGATTGGGAAAAGTTTGGCAGAAATAAAAGAAGAAAAAACACCTCTCCAGATAAAATTAGAGATTTTCGCCAAAAATTTAGCCATTATAGTTTTATTAATTTGCTTATTTATTTTTGTTCTCGGGGTTTTTCATAAAGAAAATCCTTTTGAGATGTTCAGAATGGCAGTAATTTTATCAATAGCCGCAATACCCGAGGGTTTGCCAATAGCAATAACAATGATTTTAGCCTTGGGAATGCGAAGAATTCTAAGGAGAAATGGGTTAGTAAAAACTTTACTTTCTATTGAAACCTTAGGTTCAACTTCAGTTATTTGTGTGCCCGGAGACACTCTTATTTGGGCAAACTCCTCTATTAAACCTATATCTGTAATAAATGAAAACGACAGGGCAATGGGCATAGACCGCAAATTTGCCACGATTAAGAAAAAATTTAAGAGGTTATATTCTGGAGAGATGATTAGTATAAAACCAGTAGGATTACCTAAAGTAGAATTTACACCAGAACATCCTATTCTGGTTGCTAAAGCAATGGAGCATCGCCCTTGCGTTAAGGAGGGAGTAATTATTCACAGGTCTCGCATTGTTGAAATAACTAAACCAAAATGGATTCCAGCCTCAGAGGTTAAAATAGGATATTTAGTTTTGGTGCCTCGAATAAAAAGAATAGATGCTTATGGAAGATTTGCAATAAGATTTAAAAAAGGAAAAGGAAGAGAAAAAATAAGAGTTCCTTTGGATCAAGAGGTGTCTGAGCTTCTTGGATGGTATTTAGCCGAGGGCTGTTGCAGTAGTGACAAAGTTATTTTCTATTTTGGGAAAAATGAAAAAGAAAATATAGAAAGAGTAAAATATTTAATTGAAAATAAACTTCATTTAAAAACTTATTTAGAAGAAAAACAAACTGCATTTCGTTTAATTTTTACCAATGTTGATTTAGCTCGTTTTTTCAAAAATAATTTTGGGCCTAAAGCCCCATTTAAAAAAATTCCCGATTTTATTCTTTTTACAACCAACCGAAGTATAATTTATTTCTTGAGAGGATATCTCAAGGGCGACGGTTATGCCGATAATTATACTTTAAGATTCTCGACTTCCTCTAAACAATTAGTGCATCAGCTTATTTTGCTCTTAGCCAAGATTGGAATTAGGGCTAGAGTTCATCACAACAAAATTAGAAAAGGTTTAATTGGAGAAAGAGAAATTAATGGTAAAGATTCTTATGAAGTATTTATAAATGGAACACAAGCCGATATAATTTATCCCTTAAAAAGAGTGATTAAATATAAAAAAAGAAATTTGGTTTTGAAAGATGAAAATTTTATCTATTTTCCAATTAGATCAATTAAAAAAGAAAATAAAAAGATAGAAGTATTTAATATAGAAACAAAAAGCCGAACTTATTGTTTGCCCTTCGTAGTTCATAATTGTACCGATAAAACCGGGACCTTAACCGAGGGGAAAATGAAAGTTGTAAAAACAGATTTTTTAGACAAAGACAAAGCATTATTTGCTTTAACTTTAGATAATGAACAAAGAAGTAGTTTAGAAGTTGCCATTTGGGAGTATGTGAAAAATGAAAAAGAATTTAATCCCCGGGAGATTTTTGACCAAACGAAGAGAATTTATGAAGAGCCATTTGATAGTGAAAAGAAATATTCAATGACTATAAATGAGTTAGAAGGCAGGGAAGTTGCCTTTTTAATGGGGGCTCCAGAA
>Ga0315280_10001228_pt1 | contig 44664 bp, 43 predicted proteins | sample YL17G06_40_MG_FD_203697 | JGI IMG/M metagenome (GOLD analysis project Ga0315280, IMG submission 203697) | Sediment microbial communities from Yellowstone Lake, YNP, Wyoming, USA - YL17G06_40 | ecosystem: Environmental > Aquatic > Freshwater > Lake > Sediment | place: USA: Wyoming | collected... | reverse complement strand
TGCCCTTCAACTGAAGGGGGAAAGAAAGAAATAGTAGCTTCACATAGGCGCGCTGAGTGAGTAAGTGTATGTGTTCGTTTGTTTGTAGATAGATGTATATATAGATAGGGATGGGAAGAGAAGTTTGAGTATGGGGCCATAATTTTATCCCCCAAACCCACATACATCTTAAAACAGTCCCGAATTAGTACCAGTACCGTAGTACTACGTGATACGTATAACATGACATATGACCTAAGTAATAATTAACTAGTAATTGAGGTTTTGAGACTATACACCTGCACCTATACTCGATCGTGGATGAGGTTTGTTTCCTTCCACTCTTTTTTTTACCAGGCTTCTATCGCGCTCGCGAAGTTTAGTTTTGGGAGATAAGATAGAATGAAAGCCTCAATTTGGCAAAAGTTATTTATATTTAGCCGCTTGAATGAAATTTTGGGTTCTGCTGAAGGACGTATGAACAGTCTTCCAGTGGGACCAAAGCTCCGAGGTGGGGAGCTATAAAAATACCGTTATCTAGCATGAGGTGAATGAATGCCAATAGTTGAGATTACTGGGCTAGCATTCCCGCAGGAAGCAAAGGATCGAATAGCGAAGAAAATCACAGAGATGCTTGCAGAAGAGGAAAAGGCAGCGTTCAAAGTCGATGCAACGTCGATCACAATCGTGTTATTCCGTGAGATCAAAGTACAGGACCTCTTTATAGGAACCAAGCCCCTAGCCAAGGTTATAGAGACCCTTCCTAAAGTCAAGTAATAAAAAACACCGATCAGAAATCATTTCCCATATTTTTTCATATTTAATGGTTGTTTAGACCGCGCAAGGAGCTTCAGAGGTTTGGGTTTGGGTTTGGGGCCATAATTTTATCCCCCAAACCCAAACCTGTTTTTATAATAACCATTTAACATCTAGGCGATCTTGATGCGGTGAGTACGAAACCCTTGAATCTAGTAGATATAAGGAATGAACTTCTTGGTCTTGTGAGCGTATTCGAGGTACTCTTGCCCGAACTTAGAGACTAAAACCTTCTCCTCAATACTAATCCTATAAAGCAGTATTGGTATTATGACCAGCATGATGACAAAGCCGTAGAGGCTGTTAGCGATCATCGGGATTGAAAATGCGAAGAGAATCTCACCCAGATAGATCGGGTGCCGAATGAGGCTATAGGGTCCTCTCGTGATGAGCTTGTGTTCAGGCAAAATCCTGACGGCTTCCGAAAAGAACTTTCCGAGGGTCCTACGTGCTACCTCGTAGAGTCCTGTTCCTGCAATGAATAAGGCGACTCCAGCTATGCCAACATACGTGAGGCTGTATATCCCGTGCTGAAGTATTACAATGTCCAGGACACAGACAACAATATCTGCAAGCCAAATGATAGGACTTAGAATCGGGACCCATCTGTCAGCCGATTTTTCCTCTGCGATTTCTCTGATGTTGCGTTTCAGTGAGTCCGCCAACTTCCTGTCACCCACCACTCCTACCCAACGTTGTATTAGGATTCTCTACCCGATTCACTCACGGAAGTCTTCACTTAAAATTATTTCTAAACACCAAAGCGACTCAACTAACCTTGGTATCTTCACGAGTGAGAAGCTGCGCGCGCGGCTTGGTGAATTAGTTGAAGCAAAACTACTAAAAGAAGAAGACAGGATATATTTTGGAAATGAAGAGATATTCAAAGATATGCTATCTAATAAAGAAAATTTAAAAAAGAATATGTCGATTATAACCCCACGCGCGCATATTTACCGAAGCAAACAGGTTCCCATTCATATTGCAGGAGACCTATCACCGTTGCATTTTACAGAGAATAAATGAAATTTTAGATATTCATGGCGGAGAAATAGCCCATATGAATCGCTTCCATAACAGTTGCTGGCCGTAGACAATCTCCAATCACTACAAAATCCGGTGCGCAGTTGCGCAGGGACTCAACCATTTCTGTTCTCGACTTCAACCCGACTGCCAATAATACCGTATCCGCCTCGTAAAACCTTTCTTCTCCTTTCTCATTTACTGCCAACACACCCCCTTCCGTTATTCGTGTACACTTTACACGTGTTTCCAGCCTGACACTGTTTTCAAGCTCTCTCATCAGCCCCAGCCAGTGAAGGTAAGGTGCATCTGCCGCCGCCTTCTCAAGCATTTCTAGTATGGTCACTTCCTTACCCAGGTGAGCGAGATGTAATCCTTCCTCACAACCCACCAGCCCACCTCCTATAACTACTACCTTTTTACCGATAGCGTCTTCATCATACATGCTTGCTGCGACAACCACATTCTTGTTCTTTATCCCGGGTATGTCAGGAATGAATGGCTCGGCTCCCACTGCAGCAATCAGAACATCGGGAGAGATTTCTCTAACAACCTCAGGCGTAACTTCCGTATCAATCATTAATCTTATCGGTCGTTCATGCACTCGCCGGATAAGTACCTCAGTAAGCTTCTTTGTATCCTCTTTGAAGTATTCACGTTCAGCATATACCAGCGTCCCACCAAGCCTCTTACTTTTTTCACATAGGATCACCTCATGTCCCTGGTCTGCAGCTGTGATCGCCGCCTGCATCCCTCCAGGTCCACCTCCGACCACCATCACCTTCTTCTTTCCGTCACTTACCTGAACAAACCGGCTCTCATATTCCCTGCCTATGATCGGATTAACAACACACCTGGCGACACCCCTCGGATATTTCACGTAGGGAGTAAAGTTCTGGCTGATGCAGTAATTACAGCGGATGCATGGCGTAATATCTTCCTCGTTCCCTTTTCTCGCCTTCTCTGGTAAGTAGGGGTCTGCCAAAAGCGCCCTTCCCAGGGTTATCATATCCGCCTTTCCACTCTCCAGGATCTCTTCCATGTGAGCGGGATAGTTCAGTGCCCCAACCGTGTTCACTGGGGTCTTCACGGCTTTCTTGATTGCTTCAGCGAGATACACGTTGCAGCCCCGTGGGAGAAACATACTTGGAAACATTCTGAGGCCGGCTGTTCGATCATTAAATGTTGCCGCGGATACATGGATCAGGTCGACCTTGCCATCCAGTATTTTTGCTAGTTCAACGGTTTCCTCTAGCTTCATTCCACCTTCTGTGAACTCGTCGCCGCTGAGGCGGATCTCGATCGGAAAGTTCGGACCGCACTTTTTCCGTATGTCTTCGATGATCATCAACGCTATGCGTGCCCTGTTTTCGATGCTTCCTCCGAAGCGGTCCTTCCTGTGGTTGTGCAGTGGGGAGAACCACTGTGACAGAAGCCAGCCGTGGCCTCCGTGGATCATGCACATCTGTACGCCGCCCAACTTGGCCATCTCAGCCGCATTTCCGAAGGCGTTCACTACCTGTTCGATTTCTGCTTCTCCCATCTCGATGATTTTTTTGCCGTAAAATGATGTCCCCGCACTTGGACCGTACACTGCCCCGTCTGGTCGTTGTGTCTGTGACCGGATTCCCGCGTGCAATAATTCGATGGAGGGAACTGCACCATGTCTCTTAATCGCATCTGTGGTGTTGATCAGGGAGGGCAGGATTCCCGGGTCATCCAGCGGGTTTACCCTCCCGTGAGATGTTCCTTTCGAATCTACCATGCTTTCTCCGAGGGTGACAATGGCTGCCCCGCCTTTCGCCCGGAGCTCATAATATGCTGTGCCCTCAGCGGTGATATATCCTTCCGGTGTGCCATGCACCCCCATAGGTGCCGATTCAATCCGATTCCTTAACGTATAGGGCTCTAATTTCATCGTACTGAAAAGTTTTGGAAAATGATTCATTGTATGTCCTCCGTACAATGACTTATTAGCACAGTATTTGCATTTAAATAATCATCGCAGAGAAAATTTGCCCTAATCACTTTGCTTAATTCTTAGAGCGCATCAGCTCCCTTTTTTTAGAAATTCGTCTGTTTGTCTTAAAGAGAGTATGAGGGAGAGAGTGTAGGAGAGATAGTTAGTAGAAGAGTGGTTTTGGGTTTTGGGGGATAAAATTATGGGTTCGAGTTGGTGATGATATTATGGACAAGAATCGAACTGTGCAGTAGTTAACGATGTGCAGACGTAATAAAAGAAAGGTAGTCAGCGGACGTGGATCAACTGAGTTTCCGGGCCCTTCGATAGTATCAAACTACGCGCGCTGGATGGATCCAAACAAATTCTTTATTTATATTTACACCTGTCTGCAATGAGTGATATGACATGATCAAGGAAACAGCGTGGAAATGGATAGACGACCACCATGAACAGCTGACCAGCATAAGCGACAAGATATGGGGTTACGCGGAGTACGGCCTCTGTGAGGATAAATCAAGCCAGCTACTCGCCGAAACCCTGGAGAGAAACGGGTTCCGGGTCCAGCGGGGCGTTGCCAAGATGCCCACCGCCATCCTGGCCGAGAAGGGGCAGGGCAAACCCATAGTGGCCACCATGGGCGAGTACGACGCCCTACCCAACCTGAGCAATAAACCCATACCCAGAAGGGAGCCTCTAATCGAAGGAGGGATGGGACACGGATGCGGCCACAACGTCCACGGCGTGACAGCCCTGGCGGCGGCCATCGCCGCCGGTGAATCGCTTGAGAGGCACGGCATAAAGGGGACCATCAGGTTCTACGGGACGCCGGCAGAGGAGAACTTCAGCGGGAAGATGATAATGGTGAACCACGGCCTCTTCGACGACGTCGACGCCGCCCTGAGCCACCACCCGGCAAGCCTAAACGTGGCCACCCTGGCCAGTAGCCTTGTGATAAGCGGCGGGTACTTCCACTTCTACGGAAAATCGAGCCACGCGGCGGGTAACCCCGAGGCGGGCAGGAGCGCCCTGGACGCCGTCGAGCTCATGAACGTCGGCGTGAACTACCTGCGGGAGCACATCATCCCCGAGGCCAGGATCCACTACGTCATCGAGGCGGGCGGAGGCCAGCCCAACGTGGTACCCGACTATGCGCGTAGCCAGTACTACATCAGGGCGCCCGAACAGGAACTCCTGGAGCCCATCAAGAAACGGGTGATGAAGATAGCCGAGGGGGCTGCATTGATGACGGAGACGATGCTGAAGGCTGATTTGAGTTGGGGAGGATACCACATGATCCCCAACAAGATACTCAGCCAGGTGGTGACGGCGAACATGCGGTTGGTGGGTCCCCCTACGTACAGCCCGGAGGACTACCGGTTCGCCGCGGAGATCGCTAAGAGCTTCCCGCTCGAGGATAGGGAGACGAGCCTCAGAAAGGACAAGGTCCCAGACTGGGAGAAATATGTGGACCAGGACCTGGTGACGGAGATCTTCGACGCCTGGGATGACGGAACCACGAGCCCCGGGAGCACGGACGTGGCAGATGTCAGCTGGGCGACGCCGACTATGGAGTTCAACACCGCCTGTAACGTGAATGGCGCCCCGGGCCACAGTTGGCAGTTCACAGCCTGCAGCGGAACAGACATAGGCCACAAGAGCCTCATCTTCGCGTCTAAAACCATGGCCGGCTCAGTCCTGGATCTGTTAACGACCTCCAACCTGTTGGCGGATGCGAGGGTGGATTATAAGAAACGGCTTCGGGGCAGGGAGTACAAGCGGGACCCAACCATTGAGCCGCCACTCGACAAGGCTAGAGAGCTCGCGAAGACCTACATGGGTAAACAGTGACGCGGCGTGCACGATTCCAACGACCATTTCCACAATAATAACGGAACTGTATCTATCTTGGGAAGAAGGCGTCGAGCGTCGGCTTCCTCATGCGTCCCACGAGCTCGTCGAAGTTCATGTCGAGGGCGTCGAGGAGCTGCTCGAACATCGACTCGAGGTACTCGACGTACTTGTCCAAGTCCACGTCCTTCCGGGAGGCGATCTGCACGGGCTTGACGCCGCCGCCCTGGGTGACGACGTAGCTGATCACGTCCCCGACGTCCAGGTCGATGCCCCTCTCCTGCAGCATCTTCGCCGCCTTGACGTGCTGCGGGTTCGTCTCGTAGCTCGACAGCCGCCTCCCGAGCATGACGCTGAACGCCAACTCTTTCAGGTCGAAGTCCCTCTCCCTCAGCCGCTTGTGAACGGCCTCGACCAAGCCCCTGATCTCCTTCTTGGCCCCGGGTATGTCCCCCGGCCTCTCGACCTCGCTCAGGATCTTGGTCAGCCCGTAGAAGGCGTCCTTGATCAGCGGCGGGACGTGCCGCTTCTTCCCGGTCAGTCCCTTGATGTCGACGCTCCCGTCGGGGTAGACGCCCAGGTAGTTTTTCTTCCGCTTGGAGAAGATCGCGTACCGGTAGACCTTGTCGACCTCCAGATCGATGCCCAGCGCCTTCTCCGAGCCCCTGATCAGCTCCCCGATCTGATCCTCCGTGGGGTTCTCGAGGAAGATGCTGTCCGTGTCCCCGTAGACCACCTCGATGCCGAGCTTCGTCGACGCCTCTATGGTCTGCGTCATGGCGTACCGGCCGATGGCGGCCGTGCTCTCGGCGAGCGGGGGACAGTACAGTTGGAACGACTCGGCGCCGAAGACACCGTACGACGCATTTAGGAACACCTTGAGAGCGCTTTGGACGATATCGTAGAATGTGCGCTCCTCCTTCGTCAGTCGCTGGTCCCGCGACAGGGGCTTGTACCACTTGACCCTGAGGTCGCGGAGGCTGCCGATGATGAGGCTGGTCAGTCCCCGGTTCTTTCTGCATGCCCAGTGCGAGGTGCCCGGCACGATGTTGTCCCTGTCCTCGGGGTGGGGGCACAGGATCGTCTCGTAGCTGAGGTTCCAGTTGCGGATGGCGGACGGGTAGAGCGAGGCGAAGTCCAGGACCGTCACGCCGAAGTGGACGCCTATCGCTGGGGAGCGGACGATGGCGCCGAGGTACTTCTTCCCCTTGATGATCGCCTTGGTGGTGGTGCCGCCCTTCGCGCCGATGATGTCCTCCGCGTTGGGGATGAGCCACCCCCGCCGCCGGTGCTCGTGCTCCATGAGGGCGAGGACCCAGCGGCTCACGCCCTGCCGCGTCATGTCCTCCATCGTCATCTTGCTGACGCGGCTGATGATGACGATGAGCTTCATCACGAGGTCGTCGTTGAACGCGGTCAGCCCGTACGTGATCTCCGAGTCCTGCAGGCAGTAGCGGGCCAGCTCCTCGAAGGAGATGCTGGAGAAGTCGCCCAGCTCGAGCTTCGTCTTCCCGATGATGGCGGACGCCACGTCGTTCAGGGTGTTCTCCCTGTAGCGGTTCCCGAACGCGTAGATCTGGATGGCCCGGTTGAGGAAGAACCGATAGAGGTCGATGTGCAGGCCGTTGCGGAGGTAGGCGAACTTCCGGCCGAGGGTAATGGGGATCTCCTCCGCCGGAAACGCCAGGTTCAGCGCCCGCTGCTTCAGGTACCTGAGGTCGAAGTCGTCGCCGTTGAAGGTCAGGACGACCGGGTACTCGTTCAGCAGTCTGAACGTCTCGCCGATGAGCGAGCGCTCGTCCGTGAAGAAAACGACCTCGGCTCCTTCGATAGCTGGCGCCTTCGCTTCCCTGCCCGTCTCGTTGAGCAGCAGCACGCGCCTCAATCCGTCCGACGAGACGAAGGAGACGGCGATGACCTGATCCACCGCCTGCTCCGGGTTGGGGATCCTGTTCGCGACGGACGTGTAGACCTCGATGTCCACGGCGACTCTGCGCAGCGGCGGCACGGGGCACTGGAGGAGCCTCGCCCACTCCGCCATCTGCTCCCTGAAGTCGGCCTCCTCGCCGGAGAGGATGGCGCCCATCTGCCTCCTCACATCATCGGGCAGGACGTAATCGTCGGCGACGAGGTTGCCCCCCTCGACCCTGTACGGCATGCCGGGGATGAGCCCACGGTCGTAGATGTAGTTCTGGTAGTAGCGGATGTGGCTCTCCCAGCTGCCGTCGATGAGGTACCGGATGCCCATGCGCCCCTGTCCGCCGATCGCCAACGGGTTCGTGGCGACGATCTTCGTCACCGTGATCCTCTCGTCCTTCAGCGCGTCGTACTTCTCCACGGGCTCCAGCGCGAGGAATCCGGGGTAGTTGAGGAGCTTCTTGTTCTTCCTGAGCTCATCGGGCGTCTCCTTCGAGATGCAGTATGGCAGGTGGCCAGTGTTGTCGTACCACAGGTAGACCTGCCGCGAATTCGGCTCGTACAGCCTCAGGAACGCCTTCTCCGCCTTGCCGTCGTACCCGGCGGAGAGGAGGTATGAGGTCGGCAGGTCCAGCGGGGCCAGCCGCCCCATCGGCGCCGCCACCGGCTCCTCCTCGATCAGCTCCTCGACTTCGCGCTCGTCGGCTTCCATCGTGTACCCTGTCCTCTCACCATACTATTGGCTGTTGCGTTCCGTATTCATCGCACTGATTCAAGATAATAGATGGTCTCGAGGAGGATGTAGGCGGCCTGTATCGCCGTCAGACCCGAATCGTAGTGCGGAGCGACCTCGGTAAGGTCGATGCCCGCAATTTTTTCGTCCGCCACCGCGGCGATGAGGTCGAGGAGCGCGGTCACGCTGATCCCTTCGGGCGAAGGGTTGCCGACGGCGGGCGCCGAGGCCGGATCCACGACGTCCATGTCGATGCTAAGGTAGGCCGTCGATGCCTTTGACAGCTCCCTCCGCACGGCCTCGATCCCTTTGCTCAAGCCGGATTTCAGCATGTTGAATGCCGTTATCACCGTGATCCGGTCGTCGTGGTCCTCGGAGAACTCGAGCTCCTCGTTGGAGAGGGCGCGGCATCCGAGCACGACGATCCTGGAGTTCAGCTCCTCGAAGGCCCGCCGCATGAACGTCGCGTGGGACAGCTTACGCCCAAGGAGCTCGTCCCGTAGGTCGAGGTGTGCATCCATGCACACGACGAGGTCGGGGTCCAAGGCCCTGAGGGCCCCGAGCGTCACCGTGTGCTCGCCGCCCAGCATGACGGGCACTTTCTTGGCGCCGCCGATCTGCTTGACGACCGCCTCGATCTTATTGAGGGCGATCTCGACGTCATCGATTCCCTTGACGTCGCCGACATCGGCTACCGCCACGTCCTCCCAGTCGAGGCCCGTCTGTGGGCTGTAGGTCTCCATGTGGAGGCTCGCCTGCCTGACGGCCTCGGGGGCGAACCTCGATCCACTTCGGTAGGATGTGGTGGCGTCGAGTGGGGCGCCGAAGATGACGTATCGCGCATCCTCAAAAACGGTTGTTGAGCCCAAGAACGTCTGCAGCAACGGAATGCAGAGTTCCGCAAGCGCCGAATGGCTCATGTTATGGGGGCACCTGGCCTCTTTTTTTGATGTGAGTTAAGCCTATTGGTGTTTGGCCGGCTTCTCCACGATGACCTGATCCACGCTGTGAATGACCGCCCCCTGCTTCGACATGTGCTGTCTGAGCTCGTCGAAGTCGATTCCGACGCCTTCGAGAACGACCTTCAGGCTGTCCGTCCTCTCATCCATCTCGATGAGGCTCACGTCCACCTTTGTGATTCCCCTGAGTTCAGCCAGGAATAAAGTGAAATCGGGCAGCGAGGGCTCGTGGGGCTTCAAGACATCTAGAACCATGTGTTTTATGCTCGTCATGTCGCCAAGCCGACCTCTAATTGTCCTCCCTTCATTTAAATTCATCCCGGTCTGGTTCATAACCTTTATTAATTTCGTTAGGGTAGATTTGATGAGTGTTTTAGGAGCGGACCTTTAAACACTTGCTCCGGATCTTGATCCGGGTAGATGACTTTGGAGAGCACCAATAATTGAGTAATTCGTCCAATGGTGGAGAGTCGAATGATGGAATAAAACGCATTAATTCACACATCTCCATTCGGCTGGAGAAGTTCAGAACCTACATCGAGATCACCAGAGCGGCGAAGATACTGCGTAGATATTTCGTCATGAACGCCTTCGATGGCGCAATGACCAGCCTTGGCATCGTCATCGGCGCCTACATCACCCACATCTCAGATCCTGGAGCGGTCATCGGGGTCATAATGGTCGGCGGAATGGCCATGGCAGTGTCGGGATTCGCCGGCACATACATGGCGGAAAGCGCCGAGAGGAGCAGGTCGTTAAGGGAGCTGGAGGATGCGATGTTCGTCAACCTAGAAAACTCGATACACGGAGAGGCTTCGCGCTTCGTCTCCCTGTTCGCCGCGCTCGTCGACGGCTCGGCGCCCTTCCTCGCTTCGCTCCCCAGCATATTCCCATTCGCCTTGGTGATGATGGACATGGTTCCCACCCCAATCGCATTCCTAGCGTCCACCGCAGCGAGCCTGGTCATCCTCTTCCTCTTGGGGGTCTTCCTCGGCAGAATCAGCGAGGGCAACATCTTGTACTCAGGTATCAAGATGGTCATGGCTGGGATCTTCGTGACGCTGATCGCACTGCTGATCAACGGAGGACTCTAATGCGCTGCGATCTCCGAAACAGACTTTACAGGCTCAATTAGTTCTCGATCAAGTTATGTAGTAGTATCTTCCCGTCCTCTTCTGCTCCCTGTCGAGCTTGGAGCCCTCCTTGTTCACCCGGGGCCTCTTTGTATTAGGGTCCCTACGGAAGGTCTCCACCATCTCCTTGAGGAGCGTGCCATAAGAGATCTTGATTAATCATTAGAAGTATTTTAGAAATTGGGGATATAAATTATAGATGCTCCATCGATTTTTACTCTCTCTGATTTTTTTCTCCATACTTTCGCGGAGACTTTGATTCGACAGGAGGCTGAACATTGCCTCAGCCAAGCCACGAGTTTCGTAAATATGCATCTTGAAGAGCACCTTGTTTTTGTAATTAAACCATCGCACCTCCGTACAGGGGATCAGTTTCCCGGTGCGCCCGTCCTCTATGATCTCGTTGAATGGGGGGGCATCAACGGCTATTACAGGTTTGTTAAACCTGAAGGCTTCGAGCATGGGCAATCCAAAGCCCTCGGTGAAGCTAGAAAGTACATAGATGTGGCAAAGCTTGTAGAGCGCATTCACCTCCTCAGAGGTCATCAAACCATAACGGTTTGTCAGCCAAACCTGTTCGATTCCAAGCTGGGAAGCTAGTTCTGGCAAATCGTAGTATCTTTCGCGATATCTTTGTTCTTCATTGTCGTAATACCTCTTAGGTTGTGAGTGTAGCACCAGAAAACTGTTTGGAATACTCCCTTCAACAAGTTTATGTGCTCTAAGGAGCTCTTCGAGGCCCTTCCTAGGGTCGTTGCTCGCTACGGTTAGAGCCACAAGTTTCTCCCTAACTTTTTCTTCTATCGATTCTAGGAAGGGCAAGTCCACTTCCGTGGCATCCATATCTAAACCGTGGTGCACAACCCCTGCGACGTGTACATCGACCTCTTCGAGCATTTGTTTAACAAAATTACTTATCGCTACAACGTTGATATTTCTCGCAATCTTGGTGCTCTCTTCGTCTAAAAGGCTGTGCCCCTCTGTTGTCCCATAGAAAACTATGTTGCTTCCCGGAATAAGTTTTTTCAGAAGTTTGAGGGTGTCCCTACGGACGGTCTCGATGAATAGTATGTTTCCCCCAGGCTTCGCCTCCCTCCAGTCAAGGATACTGGAATGACAATAAGGCCTCAAGACCTTATGGACGTCTAGGGCAACATTCCTGAAGGCCGGCCAAGCAAGATTAGTAACGATTTTCAAATCGGTCATGGGGCTGCGAGAGGAAGGCCTCGTGCTCCTAACCATGTTTATGTTATGAGACTGCATGGGCTTCCTGAACTTCATGGAAATCTTCGACATTTTCCTATTAAATACAAAGGGTGATTCAGATAATTAGGATGTTTTCAGAGATATAAGGCGAGAAGATAACCCAGAAACTATTTTGGTTAGAGTAAACTCTCTCGCCCTATTCTTTGCGTTCAAGGCAAGTTCGTCTCTCAAGGTGGGGTTATTTATCAATATTTTTATCGCCTCGGCGGCACCTATCAAGTCGTCTGGGCCTCCCACGTGAATTCCATCTATACCGTCTCTGATGAGCCACCTTTGTCCTCCAACTGCGGATGTAACCACAGGAACGCCACTGTACATAAATTCGAGCTGCGTTAAGCCTAACGCCTCCATACGACTTAGCAAGATGTTAACGTACGACGCTCTTATCAGCGCAACCTTATCTTCCTCCGAGATTGCCCCCACATAGCTCAGGTTGCGCAGTCCTTTGGCCTCTTCCCTTACTCGCACATACTGATCTGAGGGGTAGCCGGCTATTACGAAATGAACGTCCTCGTACTCCCTCAACATCTTGGCAATTCTCACGACTGCCACGGGATTCTTGCGCCCCTCCAAGGTACCCAAGTATGTAACGAGTTTGGAATCGGCAGGGATAGAATATTTCTCTAGAAACCCCGCGGGATCCTCTGGCCCGTATTTCTGGAAGACCTCCTCGTCGACCCCTCCAGGATAGAGGTGGCACTGCGCTCTCCTGGCACCCATAGCTACCATCTGGTCTTCCTCGATTGGGGTGGTGCAGAGGATAACGTTAGCGGTTCTGAATACATGAGGGAAGACCATACTGTTCCAAGTAAGCCTGAAAGTTCTCTCAACTACATCGTAACGCATGGGGTCCGGGGGTTGGTAGTGGGGCATGTGACCATAGACTACCTCCTCCCCATCTAGGTCCTGGTCCTTAAGCATCTTTCTCCATGTGATGAACTTTGTGATCTCCTCAGGGCCATTCCATAAAGTGCTATGGCTGATGACGACGTCCAACCCGAACCTATCTGAGAGTCTCCTTAGGACGCCAACGAAATCTCGGAACATGATACGGCGGGGAGGCCAACTCGAAAGATATCCATCAACTCTGACGAGGGGGGCCTGGAACTCGCTCTTCGGGAAGAATAAGTAACCCTCTTCGCTTCGCTCAACCTCCTTGTATTTGGGAATGAGCTTATTGTCGTGATAAGGCCCTGCAATCAGGAACGCTTTGTGCCCTTGCCTGGACAATTCCCGGGCCATCCGCTGGGCCACGAGTTCCTGTCCCTTGGTGAAGCTCGTCTGATACATCACCACGCCTATGTTCATTATGACGGCCTCAATTTAATCCCGTTTTGATTCGAAATTCCCATGATACGGTCATCGGGTCTGTTAGGAACCTCTTACGCAGGTTCTTCAGCCTTCCTTGATTCTCGTCTCAATACTTCATCGAGCCAAGGGCCCATCTTGTCCTTTAAATACCACCCAAATGCAATGCCCACGGCTATGGCCATGCTCCATGATAGAGCTTGGGCGAAGAAATACAGAATTGTTACGTCGATCTTCATCTGCGCCAAAGCTAGTGTTAGAATTATGAAGTATAGCGGTATTCTAATAAGTCCGTCAAGGAGACGAGGCTGAACAGTTGATAAAGATCCCTTATCAATGGACTCACCTACCCAATCTACGAAGATAAGGCCGGCCACCAGAATTAGAACTCCTTCGACGAAATTCGGAAGGTACTCTAAGAAACCTTGAATAGCGGCTGTTAGGACCGGAATAGATAACAGGTTCAATGCGGATGTGATCCCAAGCAGGTAAATGATACCTTTTCCGAGGACGGCAAAGAAACTACCGGGCGTGTAACCTGAACGCAAGATTGCTCTTCCTATAGATGTTCTACGAAAAGCTGGCTCGAGCCCTAACTTTCCTATAGTCCTATTTAGGATGAAACCAACCAGACGTCCGATCACCACGCTTAAGGCTAATGCTATCATCGCCAAAGCAATCCGAGGCACGTATGTAAGTACCATTTTGATAACATCTGATAGCAGAGGAACAGATTCCCAATCCATGGCGAACTACCTCCTCTTTACATCTGGTCTCTCAATCGAATAAAAGCTACGCTCGCATCTTAATCCTCCCCCCATAAACGCCGTCTCTTTTTCTTATCCACGATAGGATATGCATCTATGGAATACCATGTTGCCCAGCTTCGTCCCACTCCGAAGAGTAAAAGGACCAAAACAAAATCCGAATAACAAATTAAGAGAGAGATATGGCGATATAGCAGAAAAATCATCCTGCTGTTTTTTAATAATCATCAAATTAAAGTTAATATTACAATCGCCTATGCATAATAATATCTGCCCGTCCTCTTCTGCTCCTTGTCGAGCTTAGAGCCCTCCTTGTTCACCCGGGGCCTCTTCGTGTCCGGGTCCCGGCGGAATGTTACACCCATCTCCCCGAGGAAGGCGTTCATGCCGTCCTCGAGCTTCAGGGGCCTGCCGCCGACGCCGATCCGGCCGGCCTCGCCGGTGAAGACCATGAGCTTGTCGGCGATGAAGTCCTGGGCCACGATGTCGTGCTCCACCACGAAGGCGGTGACGCCGTTCATCTTCGTGATCCGCCTGATGGCGCGCGCCATCGCGAGGCGTTCCTCCACGTCGAGGAAGGCGCTCGGCTCGTCCAGGAGGTAGATGTCCGCGGCCCTCGAGAGGCACTCGGCGATTGCGACCCGCTGGATCTCCCCGCCGCTCAGGACGTCCGCATCCCTCTCCAGCAGGAGCTTGACGTGGAGCGGCTCGAGTATCTCGGTCATGAACCAGCTCTCTTGATACTTGCTCCCGGCTGCCCCCCTCAGCACGTCCTCCACCCGCCCCCTGATGGTCCCGGAGAGGTACTGGGGCTTGTAGCTGACCTTGACGTCGCCGCCTGACACGCCGCCGCTGTCCGGCCCCTCGATGCCGGCGAGCATCCTGACGAACGTCGTCTTCCCGATGCCGTTCTTGCCGAGGATACCGATGACCTCGCCCTCGCCGATCTCCCCCGCGTCGACGCGGAGGCTGAAGCCGCCGTAAGTCTTGCCCAGCTCGGACCATTTCAGGAGGGCGCGTCCCCTCGCAGAGGGGGCGGTGGGGGGCTTGACGTGGAAGACGATCGGCGTCTCCCTGAAGCGGACGTTCTCGTCGGGGATGTAGCCGTTGATGTATATGTTGATCCCCTCGCGGACGCCGTGGACCTTGGAGACGATGCCGTACACGTCGGGTTCCCCGTAGAGCAGAAAGACGTCGTCGGACAGGTAGTCGATGACGGCGAGGTCGTGCTCCGCAGCTAGCACCATTCGTTCCTCAGCGATGAGCCCTCGGATCGTCTTTGCGGCCCGCATCCGCTGGTAGATGTCGAGGTGGCTCGAGGGCTCATCGAATAGGTACACGTCGGCGTCCCTGCACACCGCCGTGGCGATGGCGACCCGCTGGAGTTCCCCGCCGCTCAGGGTCCCGAACTCCCTCGTGAGGATCTGGTCGATTTCAAGTGCCTTAGCTGTATCCCTGAGCTCTCCCCTCTCGTCGAGATCGCTGAGGACCTCGCCGACCGTGCCCGACACGGCCTCGGGGATCCGGTCGACGTACTGGGGCTTGTAGACGACCTTCAGCCGGCGACTGTAGAGCTCGTCGAAGTAGTCGTGGAGAGGGAGGCCGGCGAAGCGGTCGACGATCTCCTCTCGGTCCAGTGCTTTTCCGAAGGCGCCGAGGTTAGGCGTAAGCTCCCCGGCCATGACCTTGAGCACCGTCGTCTTCCCGATGCCGTTTCGGCCCAGGAGGCCGACGACGGCGCCCCGCCGAGGGGTGGGCATCCTGAATAGGGTGAAGGCGTTGGGGCCGAAGCGGTGCACGTGATCCGTCTCGAGCTCGTCGGGGAGGTTGACGATCTTGAGGGCGTCGAAGGGGCACTTGCGGACGCAGATGCCGCATCCGCTGCACAGGCGTTCCGCCACGTAGGCCTTGTCCTCCTCGAGCCTGATGGCCTCCCGCCGGCTGCGCACCATGGGGCAGAAGCGGATGCAGACGAGGTCGCACTTGTCGGACCTGCATCGCTCCTTGTCGACGACGGCTATCCTCAACCAGGGCACCGCTCGACGAACTAGGAAAACGCCCCTATTTAAAGGATGATCGACCGCCGAGAGTTCTGTTTAGGAGCCGGCTTGGAGCTCGTATCTTCTGCCTTTCTCGGGGATGATGGCCTGACTGATGACTTTTCTGAATAACTGTGGGTTCTCCGTGTGGATGGGGAAGAGTTGCCTCGGATTAATTTTTTTAATGGCTTCCGTTAGGTCCTTCCTGTTCATGTGGCCGGATGCGTGGAGCTGATGGTATCGTAGCCCGAAGTGCTCGAGCCAGTTGTGCATCACTCTGGCCTCGATGTCGTCCTCGTCGAAGGGCTCGCTCATGCTGTAGATGAAGGGGGCGCCGGGCCCGGGGCGGATGTCGATGAGCTCAGTGAAGCAGTTGAACTCGAGGTCCATGACGAAGTCGCCGGGCCGCCGCCGCATATCCTCGGCCGTCACCATCCTGTCCAGGAAGGGCCGCTCCCAGCCGTAGTAGTCCTTTTCCTGGTAGGCGCCGCTCCTCTTCCGCCGGAAGTAGACGGAGATGCGGTCGTCCGTTCGTGGATCCGGCAGGTCGAGGTGCTCGTCCTCCACGAGCTTGCACAGCAGGTGCGCCACCTTCGGGGTGACGACGACCTCCCTCCCGTGTGATGTCGCGGCGGTGAAGAAGGTTCTGAACCTGTCCGTGTCCCTGCCGTTATGGGTGTAAAAAACGGTCTTCTTGCCGGTGTCTGCTGCGCTGAGGATCTCATTCACGCCCTCGAGCACCTGGCCCTCCGAGAGGTTCCTCCGCTTCTCCCTGGCCTCCATCCTCGTTCCCTCTGACACGAGGGCGACGGGCTCGGCTCCCGCCGCCGCCTCGAGGAACTCCCTCGTCATCTCCTGCTTCGGCCCGTGGGCTCTGATGTCGCCCGTGTATACGACGGCTCCAGCGGATGTTTGGATCACGAAGCCGTACGCGGCCGGGATGGAGTGGTCGACGTGGATCGGCTCGACCTCGATGTCATCGACCCTGATCACGTCGCCAGTGCGGAATGTATGGTACTGGTGTTCACCGAATGCGGTGCTCACGCCCGTCTCCTCGGCCGCCTCAAGGAAGAGCTTCGTGCCCGTGCCGCAGTGGACGGGAATGGACGGGTCTAGGAAGACGATGTTGCCGACGTGGTCGAAGTGCGCGTGGCTGACGAACACGGCGTCGAACTTCGGCTCCTCATAGCCGAGGGGCGTGTTGGCCAGCATGTGCTCGGCGTAGAGCCCGCGCAGCTGGGGGAGGAGGTCGAACTCGAAATAGTCGCCGAGGCCGTTCTGCGGCCGGGGCTGGAGCCAGCCCGTGAAGTAGTCGCTGCCCATTGTGAAAGACATGCCGAAGTCGAACCAGATGCGGGTTCCCTCGTCCTCCAGCAGGATCTTGTTGCCGCCGATCTCCCCCACGCCGCCGAAGAACTGGAGAGATGTCATGATATCATCCATGTCCCTCGATGATATTTATAATTCAGGGGCGTGTGGCGGAAAGGAGGCGGTGATCTCAGTGTTGCCGTTCTCTCAGAAACCTTTTTCTGCAGCTAATCTTGTTGGCTTGAAATGGGAGAGATATTTGGCAGTCAATTTGGACTCGCTCATAATTCACATCGTTGTGAACGCGATCGTGTTGTCACCCGTGCTCTGGCTGTCGGGGAGGGCGATAGCCGGAAAAAAGAACGCGAAGTTCACAGACGCTATCTGGATAGTCGTCCTCGGAACCGTCGTCGGCACGTTCTTCGGCGCCTACTTCACAGGCTTTGTGGCTGCCATAATCCAACTCGTCCTGTGGCTTCTGCTGGTTAAGCATTTCTTTGATTGCGGATGGCTGAAGGCGTTCGCCATCTCCATGGTGGCGGTCATCATATTCGCTCTGATAGTGGCAGTGCTGGCCATTATCGGGTTTGCCCTTATACAATTTATATAATTTCAGTGCGCTCATTGCCATCCTTCTCAATTTTTTACGCACTATAGCACAGATCGCACTCTGGTAGCTCGAATCACGCCATCAACGGGAGAACAGTATATCAGGTCGCAACTATCATATGATGTACTTGAATGTCTGTCCCAAAGGCAGTCGCCGTCGTCGGCTTCAAGAAGGCGGGGAAGACATCGGTCGTCGAGGCGCTGATTCGGGAACTCACCTGCAGGGGTCGCAGGGTCGGGACGCTAAAGCACGCCTCGCAGACCCATCCGATCGACTCCCCCGGAAAGGACACTTGGCGCTTTGAGGAGGCCGGCTCGGTCGCCTCCGCCATACTCACCTCAGAAAGGACGGCCATTTTCCTCACCCGCCCCGTTAGCATCGCCGAGGCCGTCGCCAGGCTTGGGGCGGTTGACGTCTTGGTCATCGAGGGCTTCAAGTCCCTCGACTCCGTGGCGCGGATCATCGTCCCGAGGACCGCCGAGGAGATCCAGCCCCTCGCGAACGGGCTTGAGATCGCAGTATCCGGACCCTCGGTTGAAGGGATACCTACAGCCGGAGTAAACATTCCTATCATTCCGCTGAGCCAGGTTGGGGAGCTGGCCGATCTCGTTGAGGCGAAGGCCTTCCCTCTCCTGCCGAACATGAACTGTGGTGGATGCGGCTACGAAAACTGCAGGGATCTTGCGCGCGCCATCCTGCCTGGGGACGCCCGTGCCGAGCAATGTGTCAGCTACGCAGGCGGCGCGATAAGGCTCACGGTCGATGGCGTCGCCGTTCCGATGAAGCCCTTCGTCCAAGATATCATCGGAAACGCCGTCATTGGCATGGTTCGGGCGCTCAAGGGCGTCGGGGACATCCGCAAGGTTGAGCTGTCCATCAATGCTGGAGGTGACGACGATGGCTGATGCACTGAAGATCTGCGTAGACAGCAACGAGGCGTCGGCCCATGCCGAAGTCGTCAACTACCTGAGGCTGGCCGGCTGCGAGGTCGAGGTGAGGAAGCTCCCGGTCTGCGACTTCGTCGTCTCGGACAGGTGCGGGATCGAGCGGAAGGACGCCAGGGACTTCGTCGGAAGCCTGAAGGATGGACGACTCTTCAGCCAGGCGAAGGAGATCGCCGCGGCCTACGTGCGGCCGATCCTCGTGCTTGAGGGTCACCTGCAGCGCGTCTTCAGGAGGACCCAGATGAAGCCGGCATCGGTCTACGGCGCCCTGGCGAGCCTCTCCCTCGATTTCGGTTTCTCGATCATCCCGACGGAGGACATCGAGGCAACGGCAGTTCTCATACATCGCCTCGCCTACAGGGAGCAGACCGAGGAGAGCCGACCAGTCCAGCTGAGGAGCGTCCGGCGCGAGATGCCGCTGCACGAGCAGCAGATGTTCCTCCTTTCCGGGCTGCCCAAGATCGGCGTCACCCTATCGGAGGAGCTGCTACGGCGCTTCGACACCCCCCTCAGGGTCTTCGAGGAGATCACGAAGGCCGAGGTGACGACCTCCAAGAGCGGCAGGACGAGGAGACTGAACGGATCCATCGGCGAAGTGAAGGGATTGGGCCCAACCATCGTCGAAAACGCGAAGAGACTCCTCTCTGGATCGTTCACGGAGTTCTGCAGACTACACGAGAGAGAATAAATCGCCTCCAAAGGCGTATAGAAACGTCCGAACCAACGTCGATCTTTCTCTGCCTAAACTGCATGAAGTGAATAATGAATTCTCGCCTGACTGTAAATAAACGCTCGAAGAATGTACGCTGTCCTGAAATAAATCATCGTGAAAGGCTGACTCACATTGACATCTAATCTGTGAACCTATGAAGAAATCCTTTAATCTTGATCGGCGAGTCCCATGTGTGGTGCGGGCCCGTAGCCGAGCTTGGATAAGGCACCGGCCTCCGGGCGGCTGATGCCGGGAGAGAGCCGGAGAACGTGGGTTCGAGTCCCTCCGGGCCCGCCATCGATGTGATCGGTATGCGGAACCCCCTGTCCCAGCTGAGATCGGAATGCCAACGGCTCCTAGAGGAAGCCATCAAGAAACATCACGTTAGCGTAAAACTGCCCAAGATACGGCTCTCACAGCCGCCGGACCCCCGGATGGGGGAGCTCTCCTCTTCGATCTGCTTCCAGCTCGCCGGTCCGCTGAGAACGAAACCGGCAGAATTAGCCATCGTCATCGCGGCAGAGATCAACGAAAACTCGTCGGACCTCGTTGCGTCGGCCGAGGCGCTGAACGGATACATCAACTTCCATGTCGACATCGGGAAGTTCTCGCGGCTGGTTCTGGAGTCGGCCGCTGGGGACGAGGAGTACGGGTTCCTGAAGACGGACGCCCCCGAGCGGGTGATGGTCGAGCACACCAGCGCCAACCCGATCCACCCCATCACCATCGGGACCGCCCGCAACTCGATCCTCGGCGATGCGCTGGCGGAGCTACAGAGGCGTAGAGGTCACGACGTCGAGACCCACTTTTACGTCGACGACATGGGCCGGCAAGTGGCAATGGCGACGTACGGGTGGCGGCTCCTCGGGAAGACGGAGCCCCAAGGAAAGGTGGACGAATGGTTCGGCCTGATCTACGCCACCGTCAATGTCCTCAAGGAGATCAAGCGGCTAAAATGGGAGTTGCATGAAGCCCAAACCGTCTCGGACGATGCCAATGTGAGTGAGATCAACAAGGAGCTCAGCAAGTACGCTTCAGCGGCTAATGATCTGATGGATAGAAACGCCGCCATCTTTGACGCTCTGGTGGAGAAGGTGGAGGCAGACCCCGACCCGGACGCGAGCATCACTAAACTGAACACTGATTACGAGAAGGAGCAGCCTGAGGCTAAGCGGGATGTCCGCACGCTCGTCGGCCACTGCATCCGCGGCTTCGAAGAGGTCCTCGGCGGGATCGGGATGCACTTCGACCAGTGGGACTACGAGGGCGACCTCGTATGGAGCGGCGCCGTCGACGCGGCAATGGAGGCCCTCAGGAAGACGCCGTACGCCTCCTACGAGGAAGGGGCCCTAGTACTTGACTGCGACACCATAGCGCGGGACATGAACCTGAAGGAGCTGTGGGGCATCAACCCAGGGTTCGAGGTGCCTAGGCTCGTGCTCGTCAGGGCGGACGGGACGACCCTGTATACGCCGAGGGATATCGCATACTCGCTCCTGAAGTTCAAGCGGGTGGATCGGGTCATCAACGTCATCGGCTACGAGCAGAGCCTCGCGCAGCTGCAGCTGAGGATAGCGTTGGCCGCGCTCGGGAAACTCGACCTCGCCAGCAGGCAGGTCCACTTCGCCTACGAGTTCGTCAAGCTTTCGGAGATGAAGATGAGTGGCCGCCTTGGTAGGTACGTGACGCTGAGCGAGGTCCTCGCCCGATCCTCATCGCTCGCCTACGACGAGGTGACGAAGCGTTCGCCGCAGCTCCCCGAGGAAAACAGGCTGAAGATCGCCAGAATCGTCGGCCACGGCGCCGTGAAGTACACGCTGCTCAGCGTCGACCCGATGAAGGTCGTCGTGTTCGACTGGGTGAGGGCCCTGAACTTCGAGACGAACAGCGCGCCCTTCATCCAGTACTCGCACGCGAGGGCGTGCAACATCCTGAAGCGCGCAGCGAATCGCCCGAAGGCGGACTACGAAACGCTCAGCGACAGCCGAGAGCGGGAGCTCGTGATGATGATCGCCCAGTTCCCCGAGGTCTTCGAGAACGCCGCCGAGGAGCTTAAGCCGAGCGACATCTCCGCCTACGCCAACACCGTCGCCGACAGGTTCAACAGCTTCTACGCGGCGCTGCCAGTCATAAAGGCTGAGCCCGAGGGGTTGGCGGGCGCCAGACTGATGCTGGTCGAAGCCCTCAGGGTCGTGTTGAGGAACGCCCTCGCTCTTCTTAAGATCGAAGCGCCCGAGCAGATGTAGCAAGGCAAACTGGCGCGACACCGATATAAGCGACGGCGAAGGCATTTCGCTTACTTTAAATATCGGTCCTAAAAGGAGGTATTTTGATTGTAGATGGATCTCTGGAAGCTTCGACTCTCGATGTTGGGCACGCTCGCCGTCATACTGGGCGTCTCGACGCTGGGATTCACCCTTATCATGGCGGCGTTCGGCGGCTTCGACATAGTCTCGCTGATAATCATAGTCGCCGCCTTCAACATCATCCAGTGGCTCGTCGCGCCATATCTGGTCAACGTATTCTACAAGGTTAAGCCATTAAAAGATAACGAGCATCCGGAACTCCGTGACATGGTGGCGGAGCTATCAAGGAAAACGGGCATCGTCACGCCGACGATCATGCTCTCGAACATCCCCATCCCGAACGCGTTCGCGTACGGCTCACCCCTCACGGGAAAGCGTGTGGCCGTGACGAAGGGCCTGCTTGACACGCTGGAGCCCGAGGAGGTGGAGGCGGTGATCGGGCACGAGCTCGGGCACATCAAGCACCGCGACGTGCAGATCATGATGTTCGTCTCGTTCCTGCCGTCGTTGTTCTACATCCTCGCTCGCTCCATGCTCTTCTCCAGCTACTACGGAAGCAGGGACAGGCAGAACTCGAGTGGCCTGGCGCTCATCGGCGGCGCCTCGATGTTCATCTACTTCTTCCTCCTGCTCTTCACCCTGAGCCTCAGCCGCCTCAGGGAGTACTACGCCGACCAGCACAGCGTCCTCGTTGTCGACGACGGCGCAAGGAAACTGTCCGAAGGCCTGGCGAAGATCTCCACATCGACATGGAAAATGCAGAGGAACAAAGGCGGAAAGACTAGCCTCAGCGGCTTCAAGACGCTGTTCATCTCCGACCCCGACAGGGCTGCCCAGGACACCGTGGAGCTATACAGGGCTCGACAGTCGGGGAGCGACAGCGACCTCGTGAGAAGCGTGATGAACAGGCGGATCACCGGCTTCGACAGCTTCGCAGAGCTATTCTCAACGCACCCGAACATCGTGAAGCGACTCAGGGCGCTGCAGCAGTAGGTTCGTCGATCCCATCGAGAAGCCTGCCCAGGGCGGCGAAGTCCTTTTCCATGATCTTCTCCAGCTCCTTCGTGTAGAGGGCTGCGGCCGGGTGATAGAGGGGGAAGAGCACGACCCGCCCCCACGGCGCCTCGGCTTCGATCTCATGTCCGTGCATGACGCTGATGCGAACGGACTTCAACCCGAACCTGTTTGTCATCCAGCCGATGGCCGTGTTGCCCATCGGCGCGATGACCCTGGGCCCTATGATCTCCAGCTGCCTTTCGAGATGCTGGGAGCACGCCTCGATCTCCCGAGGAGTTGGAGGCCGATTGTTCGGTGGACGGCACTTCACGATGTTGGCGATGTACACGTCCTCGCGGCGAAGCCCTACGCTAGTGAGGAGACGCTCCAACAGCTGCCCCGCCGCTCCCATGAATGGTCTGCCCGTTTCGTCCTCCCTTCGACCCGGCGCCTCCCCCACGAACACGACCTTGGCGTCGGGGTTCCCTTCCCCCATCACGGGATTGCGCCGCCCGTCGCATAGCCCGCAGCGGCGACAGTTGAGCGCCTCGTCGCTGGTCCTCTGCATCGCTTCTTTTTTCGAAGTTTCAGCCAACGGACGAATCAATAAACCCTCTTTGACCGAGGATAAATGGCTTGGCGTCGCGATCTGATGTCGTAATACTCGTTCGGCTAATGAGTAATATTTCGATATTATGAGCGGGCTCGAAAAGTTGATCCACATTCTTTACCTATATTTTAATGAAGAAGTTAAGATCGGACCTCGTGGGTGTGAGCAAATGGCGGAAGAACCCTCCATAAGGACTAAGATGGACGTCCTCGACCTGATCATAGGATTTCTGATGGAGCACGAGAAACAGATGGATCAGATGGTGCAGCAGCTCGAAAGGGTCATGGAAACACAATCGAGAAGGGGAACGGTGTACGCTCCAGAAGCTCCACATCAGGCGGAGATGAGACCCAATTCAATCATGCTCACGATCAATACTCAAAGGATAGGAGACCACATCAAATCGATCAAGATCGATTGGGAATCAGGGCAACCCGAGATTATCAACGCAAGCTTGGAGAGAAAAATGAGAGTCAGGTCAGAGAATCGAACCATCGTAAGAAACTGAGTTGACCTTCACTTTTCTTAGCTTGAACGTGTATTGATGAGTTCAGTTTCTCACCCTTGTTCGATGCATTTTTATGTAACGCAACAGGGCTCTGTAAAAGATCGGCTTGCACGTCCAAAAATCAGCCCTTGACGATTCTAAGCATCGCGAGCAATACGGACGAGGGGAGAGCGCGGATACTCGACGTTCTCACGAGAGACGGCGACGCAGAGATATCCTGATAATCAAGGACCCGGAAGTGGCAAGGCTGTTCGCCGACGAGACGCGACGCCAGATACTGCACAACCTCAGGCACCACGAGCTGTCGACGAATGACTTGGCGAAGGCACTCAACAAGAGCCACTCAAGCATCATACACCACATAAAGCCGCTCCAGAACGCTGGGTTTGTGGAGGAAACTCGGGTAGAGAAGAAGAGGAACATCGTCCAGAGCTACTACATGAGCACGGCCAACAAGTTTATCATATCGTACTCCCTGAGCGACAGCCTCGACGCCGCCGAGATCTTCACCTGGCAGAAGGAAATGCGGAACAGGATCATGGAGGAACTTGACGCCTTCGGAATCGAGGTGCCCATCGACAAGAGGGAAAGGATCTTGGAACTTCTCGCCGATTGCTACCTGAGGGAGCAGAAAGCATTGGAAGAATCGATCGAGCAGCAGGCCAGACCACTTGATCTCGAGAAGCCCGTCTATGAAGCGATCATCAGGCTCCTGACCCACGTACGGCTCGTCAAAGACGAAAAGTACGCCCGGATCATCGACGAGCTGAGCAGACTGATGGAATTCCAGCCCATAGTGGGAGGAGACAATTGACGTGGGCACTCCTCGTAACGTGAAGAAGCGGAAAAGATCATGGGGCGAGACGCTAGGGATGGTCAGGCGTCTCATCGGCTATATCACCTCCTATTGGCAACTTAAGGCGGTCATCGCCATCATCGTCGTTGCGACCTCCCTCAACGTGATAACCCCAACGCTGATCGGGAGCATCATAGACATGGTCAGCTCCGTGGCGACCAGCGGGAAACCCCCTGCCGAAGGGGGTTTGGAGGGGCTTGTCTACGGATTTTTCTCGCCCATATCCAGCTGGTTGTCGACGACGTTCCACACCAATCCGAACTTCACCATCCTGGGTGTCCTATCGGTTTCGCTCGTCTTAGTGGCGTCGACCGTGGGCATCCTGAACTATCTCCAGAGATATCTCTTGGCGTACGTCTCGCAGAAGGGATCCTTCGACATCCGGAGCGACCTATACAACTCCCTGTTGGAACAGTCCTTCAGCTTCTATGACAGCCAGAGGACGGGGCAGCTGATGGCCCGCGCGACGGGCGACGTCGACGAGGTCCAGCGGTTCTTCAACTTTGGGCTCAGCCAGATGATATCATCGGGGCTCCTCTTCGTCCTGGTGATCTCGTTGCTGTTGGCGATCGACCTGAGGCTCACGCTCGCATCGATAATCTTTCTGCCTGCGATACTGTTCACCACTTTCAGGTTCGCCTCCAAGATGGGGCCAGTGTATGCCCAGATACGTAACCAGTTCGGCGTGATCACGTCGGTAGTACAGGAAAACCTGATGGGCGTGCGGGTGGTCAGGGGCTTCTCGAGGGAGGGATACGAGGAGGAGAAGTTCAACGAGGCGTGCGAAACGTACTTCGACACGAACATCCAGGGCACGAAGATACGCTCGTTCTATCTCCCGCTGGCGACGATGATCACCTCCATGGGAGTTGTCCTAATCATCTGGATTGGTGGCAGCCAGGTGATAAGCCGGGCGCTCACGATCGGAAGCCTTGCGGCGTTCTACTTATACGTCGCAAGTCTGACGGGCCCCATCCGGATGATAGGGTTCATCACGGCCATGTTCCAGAGGGCGACGGCGTCGGCCGTGCGCGTCTTCGGCATCATCGACGCACAACTGGACGTTTCAGACAAGGAGGGCGCTACCGAACTGAAGAACGTGGAGGGCCACGTCGTCTTCAAGGACGTCTGGTTCAGCTACGACGGCACGAACATGGTGCTCAAGAACATCAACCTCGACGTCGAGCCCGGCGAGACGATAGCCATCCTCGGCGCGACGGGCTCGGGCAAGAGCTCCATAATCAACCTCATACCGAGGTTCTACGACGTGACCAAGGGCAGTATAACGGTGGACGACCACGACATCATGGACGTCACCCTGAAGTCCCTCAGGCAGCACATAGGCATCGTCCGCCAGGACCCCTTCATATTCTCCACCACGCTGAGGGATAACATAGCGTACGGCGTCGAGAACGCCAGACAAGAAGACATCGAGGTGGCGGCGAAGGAGGCGAAGATCCACGACTTCATCGCCTCTCTGCCGAAGGGCTACGACACGAGCGTGGGCGAGAGGGGAGTGACCCTCTCGGGAGGGCAGAAGCAGAGGATCGCCATAGCGCGGGCGCTGCTTAAGAACCCCAAGATCCTGATACTGGACGACTCGACGTCGAGCGTGGACATGCAGACTGAATACGAGATCCAGATGGCCCTCGAGGAACTCTTCGAGAACAGGACCACCTTCATCATCACGCAGAGGCTGTCATCGATCAGGAACGCCGACTACATCGTGGTGCTCGACAACGGGGAGATCACCGAGGAGGGCACGCACGAGCAGCTCATCGCCAGAAGAGGCATATACTACAAACTGCACCAGACCCAGGTTTCAGGCGAGGACGCAGAACGCACGGAGGAGGGATAGGCGTTGGGCATGGGTGGAGGACACTTCCACGGATTGATGGTCGAGGACGAAGACTACCAGAGGCACATCTCAGACAGTGTGCTGGCGGGAAGGATGATACGCTACGTTCTGAGCTTCAAGCGTAAGGTCCTGATGCTCGTGCTCGCTCTTATGTCAGCAACCGGGCTGAACCTCCTTCCCCCGCTGCTCTTCGCCATGGCCATCGACCGATACATCACAGTACTTGATTTCAACGGACTCACCATGCTGGCCGTAGCATTCGTGAGTCTGAACGTTGCCACCTTCTTCTCCCAATATTTCCAGAACTACCTGATCGAGTGGCTCGGGAGTAGGATGGAGTACGAGATGCGGAAGGACATGTTCCGGCACCTCCAAAACCTCTCGATCGGATTCTACGCGGACAAGGAGGTCGGGAACATCGTTTCCAGGGTGACGAACGACGTCGAGAAGATCACCGAGCTCATCTCGTCGGGTGTGGTCACCGCCATAGCGGACATAATCACGCTTGTCGGAATAGTCGCGATCATGCTCTGGATGAACACGTGGCTCTCGCTCATCGCGTTCACGGTCATCCCTATGATCGTCGCATTCATGTATTTCTGGGGCAGGCGTGTCCGTATCGTCTACAGGGAGACGCGCAAGACTATCGCCAGCGTCTCGGCGAAGATCGAGGAGAGCGTCAGCGGCATGAAGGAGATCCAGTCATTCTCGAAGGAGAAGGCAACGCGCAGCGATTTCCAGCGGGCCAACATATCTAACATGCAGGCCAACGTCGAGGCAGGACGCGTCATGTCCGCCTTCTGGCCGGCCGTCGGCATCTTCGGCGCCATCGGCAACAGCCTCGTCCTGTGGTTCGGCGGCTCGGCCGTGATGAACGGCACGCTGACGGTGGGCATCCTGCTCGGCTTCATGTCATACATCGGCCGATTCTTCATGCCCATACAGGACATGAGCATGTTCTGGAACTCGGTGCAGTCGGCCATGGCGGCGGCGGAGAGGGTATTCGGCCTGATCGACACGAAGGTGGAGATCGAGGAGAAACCCGAGGCGGCGACCATGCCCAGAATCGAGGGGGCGATCCTGTACGAGAGCGTGACATTCGGCTACAACGCCAACCAGCCGGTGCTCAGCGACATAAACCTGAGGATAGAGCCCAACTCGACGGTCGCCCTCGTCGGGCCGACGGGCGCAGGTAAAACGACAATGATCAACCTGCTGTACCGTTTCTACGACCCCACCGAGGGGAGGATCACCGTGGACGGCCACGACCTCCGCGACGTGAAGATCGACAGCCTTCGCATGCAGATGGCGATCGTGCTCCAGGACCCGTTCCTGTTCTCGGGGACGGTCAAGGGCAACGTCAGGTACGGCAAGCTCGACGCGACGGACGACGACATCATCACGGTGGCCAAGGCGGTCGGTGCCCACGACTTCATCCTGAGCCTGCCCCAGGGCTACGAGACGGACGTGGGCGAGCGCGGCAACAGGCTGAGCGTGGGCCAGAGGCAGCTCATCTCGCTCGCCCGGGCCCTCCTGGCGGATCCGAGGATCCTGATCATGGACGAGGCAACGTCGAGCATAGACCCCTACACCGAGCTGATCATCAAGCAGGTGCTGGACAAGGTCCTCAAGAACCGAACATCGATCGTCATCGCGCACCGCCTCTCGACGGTCAGGAACGCCGACGTCATCGTCGTCCTGGACGAAGGAAGGATCGTGGAGACCGGCAGGCACGAGGAGCTCCTGAAGAGGAGAGGCCTGTACAGCAAGCTGTACGAGACGCAGTTCAGATACGAGGCGGAAACGCCCTCGAAGGTCGAGGAACTCACCGTCGAGGCGAAGCCAGGCGGCAAGTAGCGGGCGAGTCATTCTCATCTCTTTCCTTCTTCCCGAGGACATTCGATAAACCTATCAGCGAAGGCGGCGCAGAACCACATAGAAGCGTCGCCATGTCAACGAAACCCAAGCCGAAGCCGGCCTTCAAGGTGTGGCTAGAGACAGATCAGGGATACGTATTCGGCCCGGGCGTCTACAACGTGCTGATGAAGGTGAAGGAGACGGGCACCCTTAAGGAGGCGGCGGCGTCCCTCGGCATGTCCTACCGATATGCGTGGGGTCTCGTGAAGAGGGCCGAAAAGAAGATCGGACATCCACTGCTGGATGCGCACAAGGGAGGAAGGGCCGGTGGCGGAGGGGCGGAGCTGACCGATGTCGGCTCCGAGTTCCTGGAAGAATTCTCCAAAATCGAGGCGATTGTATCGACCCTTTCGAGCGAAGGGGAATGGGCGACCCTCTCAGACGGGAGAAATCGGATCGAGGGGTTCGTCTCGGCGATCTCGGTGAAGGGAGAAAAAGTCGCCCTCGATCTGAGACTGGATCGGCCATCCATCCTCAGGCTGATTTCACCGAGGAGCCTTATCGAGGAAGTGTCGAAGGGGGACCTTGTGACCGCGGAGCTCACGACGTTTGTGAGGTCGATAAAGAAGTCGAGCCAGAGAGATACACTAGGCTGATGACGCGTTCTTGCGGACGATATCAAGGTACGGCTCGTATCTGTGTTTCAATTCCTGACCCTTCTCGGTCAGCCGATAGTGGTACCGATTGGCGTCATCCCCCGGCGACTCCTCCCTCGCGAGCATGCCGAGCAGGCTGAGCTCCTTGAGGTGATGGTACACGTTCCGGACCTCATCGTCCCCCAGGTAGGTGTGGAAATTCTCCTTCAGGTCCTGCCAGATGCCGTAACCGTAGGACGCTCGGCCGCACTCGCCGTTGTGGCACACTATCGCCATGATCTTCATCTTCGTGGCGCCCGTCGTCCCCCTCGGTTTTGGCATCTCGGATCTCGAAATCCTTATAAGTAACGGCTATATATATAATTTACGAATGGGTAAAATATCCATTCGTCGCTCGTAGGAGAGAGCGACCCAATCCTGAGGTGTTTGTTATGCAGGAAATAACTGGAAGCAGTTGCCCTCGATGCGGAAGCACTGCGCTGATCATAGATTCGGAGCTTGGCGAGGAGATCTGCGGCAGTTGCGGCCTCGTGCTGACTGAGGACATCATGGACACGGGGCCCGAGTGGAGGGCGTTCACCGCCAACGAGAGGGACGAGAGGCCGCGGACCGGATCGGGCGAATCCTACGCCCTCTACGACAGGGGGCTCACCACCCGATTCGGCGGAAACAGGGACGCGCGCGGCAATCGACTGGACCTGGAGATGCGCGAGCGGATGAGCAAGCTCAAGCGCTACGACAACCGCTCGAAGATGGACGAGTCATGGACGAGGAACCTGAGCATCGCCATGGGCGAGCTCGACAGGCTCTCGACGATCCTGTACATCCCCCAGACGGTCAAGGAACAGTCCGCGCTGATCTACAGGAAGGCCCTGCAGCACGGCATGATCAGGGGACGATCCATAGACGCCTTCGTTGCGGCCAGCCTATACGCTGCCTGCCGCGCCAACCAGGTCCCGAGGCCACTCAAGCGGATCGCGCAGGAGAGCACCCGCGAGCACTCGGAGGTCGCCCGCTCGTATCGACTGCTTGTTCGCGAGCTGAAGCTCAGGATGCCGATCGACGACCCGATGAAGTTCGTCCCGAGCATCGCCTCCAAGCTCAACTTGAGGAACAACACGGAGCTTCATGCCATCGAGATATTAAGAAGGGCAAAGGAGCGTCAGGGCCTATCAGGCAAAGATCCAAGGGGGCTCGCCGCCGCCGCGCTCTACATGGCCTGCATGGAGACCGACGACAAGAGGGTTCAGAAGGATGTCGCAGCGGCGGCTGGCACAACGGAAGTAACCCTGAGGAACAGGCTCAGAGGTCTGGAATCTATCCTTCATGGTGGCTCCGACATCAGCGTTGGGGAAATTACAACCGTTAGTAAGATCCAAGCAGAATCGGGATGAGGCATTAGAACAACTAATATTTCTAGCTTTTTTCGATCAGTTCCTTAACAGCTTTAAGGTACTCTTCGTATTCGAGTTTCCTACATTTTGTGCAGAGGTACCTCATCTTTTTCAGATTCGATTTTCGGCCAAGCTCGATTACCCTGATCTCCTGAGGGAGCAGCACCTTACCGCAGACGGCGCAGACCTTCTCTGACAACTCCATTATCTCTGCATTTCCAATTAAAAACAATTTATGTCTCGGCATCGTAAAGTTATAATGTAAAATCATGTCTGTAATCATGGACGGCTTTGAACGAGATTAAGGGCATGCTTGAGGACTTCAAGCAGACGAAGATAATTTTCCTGACCACGTTCTCGGAGATGGAGGAAACTAGTAGACCCATGACAAATTTTAACGAAAATCCATACGAGATGATGTGGTTCACCACCTACAGAGACACGAGGAAGGTTGAGGATATCAAGAAAAATCCAAAGGTGCTGATAACCTTTCCAAGTTCCAAGCAAGGCGAATTCTACGAGATCGAAGGAAGGGCGGAGTTTGAGAACGAAAGGGTGGCCGCTGAGAAGTGGCGGTGGTGGTACCTCTACTGGCACCCCGAGCAGAGGGATCGCTTCTGGTTTCCAGAGAGAAGAGAGTACCCAGACCGTGTAATAATCAACGTCTATCCAGTCTCGGCTAGGGTCGTTAAGAAAAAGTGAAAAATTTATATCGAAGGATCTGAAGGGGGCTGGTTCAGCTAGTTCATGTTTGACATGGGTTTATTTGGATCCGCACAGGAGCATGGATTGAGATGGGCGCCGAAAGAACCTTGAAGGATGTCCTCCGTGAGAAACGCTGGATATTCCTGGCCATATTACTATTGCCCGCTGTGGGTATGGTTGTCGCCGTGCCGCTGATAATGGTGAGGGTTCCTCAGAACTTCACGCTATCTGTGGCGCTCATCGCTTTTGCGATCGGCCAGTACCTACTCGTCGTGTTCTTAATCATGCGTAGAATAGACAGCTTGACCGCCTCCTAGGTCAGTCCGTGCGCCCTTCCTCTGAATAATTTCCTTGGGCGCGTTTTGGGAAATATTTTAGGAAGGTAGTGATCGATTATTGACGAGGAGCGGGTCCAAGGGTGAAGAGCTTAACAGTCGACCTTGACGATGATACGTACAACTATCTGGAATTCCTGGAGAGGACTAGATTCATCAGGAGCAAAGAGGAGGCGATCCAGAAGTCTCTCACCCTGTTCAAGAAGCTCTCCATGCACGACTGGCTACCCGACGTGTACCGGATAGGGAACACTCGAATAGTCCTCATGGACCGAGGCATGCTACTCGACATCTTCGAGCTTCTAACCGAGTTCGAGACCTACCGTGCCGGCAGCATGACAGCCCTCAAGAGGAAGGCCTTGAAGCCCGAGTTCAGGGACATCGACCTTACGAAGCCGGCCAACTGGCTGATCGTGCTCAAGGAGCTGGAGAACTTCGGGTGGGGCAACTTCTCGAAGGTCGAAAATGAGATCAAGGTCGAAAACTGCGCCGTTCCTACCCAGTATCTTCGTGGCTACCTGGAATCGATGTTCAAGGTGGAGCTGGAGGAACACCGAACTCAGGTCGAGGGTCTCACCGTATTCCTGGCCAGAAGGCCAAGGAGGGAGGAGTGGCGCTGATCACAGACCCGTCCATGGACAGCGCTTGTAGGGTCCGATGACGACCGTGACGACGGTGCCGAGGATGCCTTCCAGGGTCAGCTCCTTCTCCAAGAAGGAGTTGAGGTCCTCCATCTTCTCGAAGATGACCTCGAACATCAGGTCGACGTCGCCGCTCGTCCGATACAGGACCTGGACGTCAGGGTTCGCCTTCATGTGCTCCACGATGGCCTGTAGCTTCGCGGGCTGCACCTTGAGGCCTATGAACGACTTGATGGCGCGCCCCAGCTTGTGGTAGTCGAGGACGACGGTGAACCTCTGGATGACCCCCTTCTCCATGAGGCCGTCGATGCGGTTTTTCACGGTTGCCTCGCTCACTCCAGCCTCCTCCGCCATGGAGCGGTAAGTACTTCTGGCGTCATCGACTAGACATTTGATGATCTTCATGTCAAGGGTATCGATGGACATGCGCGTTCGATGGATCATGGTGTAAACCATGTTAAAAAGATTTCACTTTCTTTAACGGAGATGAGGATTTTGATCATAAGAGTTGTGTTTTCTTTAATCTTTTTAATCAAAAAAATGGATGGCATGAAAATTAACATATTTTTATAAATATCTATCATTTTAGTCGCAGCATTTATACATATATTTAAAATGAAATAAAATTTGATTAATTTTTTTTTAAATAATTCAGAAAGATTTATGGAAAAATCAATTTCGCATAGCGTAAATTACAGTTTCAATATGGATTCTCATAAATATATACAGTGGATATCCTGTAGATAGGTGAATTGGAGATGGAGACGATAGTAGACGGTATTCCAGCCTCGCTGCACGGGGACCTCTCCAAGAAGCTGGTCGCAATAGTCCTGGGAACGCAGGACAGAGACGCCATATCGACCGACCTGGCCAAGAAGATAATCTATCTCTGGCGTCAGGATCAGCTGGCATCGAAGACGGGCATCAAAGCCTTGCTGGAGGCGTCCCGCATGGTTGATGCAGAGGGAACCTACAGGCTACTCGACGAGATGGGGCTGAAGGAGCTCACAATCGTCCTGAAGGACATGCAGTGAGAGACCTGGCGGCCTCTATTCTATTTTCTTAGTCTACTTTTTGTCTGAAAAAATCAACAATGATTTAAGATAGAGGGGGGATTCTCGGAATAGGATGGTAACCAGCTATACCCTGGCGAGGGTTCTGCCCACCAAGGACGAGGAAGTGTACAAAAAGGTGAAGGCATATGCCGAGGTCAAGGACGCGATACTTACCTATGGCGAGTACGATCTCATCCTGAAGATCGAGTCGAACTCCCTTGAGGACCTGGACAACTTCGTGTTCAACAAGCTCAGGGCGACGGACGGCATCATGGCCACGACCACCCTCATCGAGGCGAGGCCCACGCTCAAGAAGACGACCTGGTGAAAGTGAGAATTGGAAAAGTTCCCTTCCATCGTCGCCGACATCATGAGCAGCCCAGTCATCACCATAGACGGCGAGGCCAACGTGAGGGATGCGGCGCTGCTGATGACCGATAAGCGCATCGGAAGCATACTTATCACAGAGCGCGGGCAACCGGTCGGAATAGTGACAGAGAGGGACATCCTCGCGAGGGTCGTCGCCCTGTGCAGAGACGTGTGCGTCACAAAGATGAGGGAGATAATGTCGACCCCGCTAATCACGGTACCGAAAAACACGGGCATACTGGAGGCAATGAGGAAGATGAGGGAACATGGAATCAGCCGGCTCGTGATCATGGAGGGGAACAGCCTGATCGGCATAGTCTCCGAGAGGGACATAATAAGGGCCGTCACCTTCGCATCTCTCACCTCCTTCAGCACCCTCCTGAGGAAAAACGGATAAACATCGGAAAAAAGCAAGGGAAAACGCTACAGTCTGAATAACGATCCTGTCAGGCTCATTTCCAGAGGGGGGCTTCCGAAAAGTTTTAATCAAAAGAACTATCATTAAGTTGAGCCGCTTTGATGAAGAAAGTCACGATCATTACGACTCCAGAGTACGAGGGGCTGGTACTGGAAAGCCTTGGAAGCTCAGGTGTGACGCAGCTCAAGGAGGTTTCGGGTCTTGATTTCGAAAGGTTTCGGGGAGCCACCGAGAAGGGGGTCGACTACAAGGCGCTTTATCAGAAGGTTCACTCACGCTATCTGGAGTTCTTGGAGCCTGGAGACCTCGATGTACAACGAGCCACGCTGGGCATCGACGAGTACAAGAGGTTTGCCTCGGACCCCAAAGCTGAAGCCGATGCGGGCTTTGAGGACTTGGAGCGACTAACCGCTCAGCTCAACAATACAAAAGAAGCTCACAACAATGAAGTGAAAAGGCTCGATGACGAACGATTTAGACTAAAAGCGAGGCTCGAATCCGTCCGGGCACTCCAGCCCGAGGAGTTCAAGAGATGCTTCGCCGTTGGCGTGACGAAGAACGAGGTCGTCACAAGACTCGAAGAACATCTTAAGAGATATCCTGATGTATCCATTAAGGCTGTGAGCACCTCACTAGAGGATAGCCTAGTTTTCATCTTCGGCTCCGAGGAGAGCCGAAGACGGGTCGAGATGCTGTTCCTCGTCTTCGACGTGAAGGACATCTTTGAGGTGCTCGATACCAAGGACATCCTCCTCGTGTTGGATCCGGAGAAGCGGAGTGAAGCTATAAAGAGATATGAGTTGGAACTGGAAGCTTATGATGGGCGGATGAAAGAGCTCGGAGCGAGGCATGCTCGTGAGACCGAGAGCCTAAAGGAACAACGGATGCAAGCTCTGAGCAAGATCACATACATGGATACCTTTCTTAGAATCCTGTCAGATGATAGGGCTCCCGTTCTGAGGACCAAGGTCATCAGTGTACTACAGGGGTGGGTGCCTGAACAGAAAATTCCAGTGCTTGAGAAGGCGGTAAACGTGGTCGAGTCTCAGACGGGAGAAAAGATATTCATTCAGTTTGAGGACCCGGACCCGGAGGATCACGTTCCAACGCTGCCTGCTGAGATAAAGCCATCTTTCCTCCAGCCGGCCTGGACGCTAACAACGCTTCGTGGCTGGCCGAACGTCCACGAGATAAATCCAAGTTTGATCACCATCCTTGTATTCAGCTTCCAGTTCGGGCTGATGTTCGGCGATGTGGGGCAAGGCGCCATCTTCCTCATACTTGGGCTCATCTTGAGTAGGAAGTACAAGAGGGGGATGATGTCGAAGCTCGCCGTTATGTTCGTGCCCATGGGGGTAATTTCTATTATCTTCGGTTTCTTATATGGTGAAGTATTCCTCGTCGAGGGTTTGATCCATCCAATCCTGTTCAGCCCGTTACAAAGCATCGGGAAGCTGATGAAGATGGTGCTCGGGATAGCCGTTGTGGAGATGTGTCTCGGACTCGCTCTCGGTGCAATCAACCACATCAAGGAGGGGAAACCCCTCGGAGCCCTCGGTGAACACGGCGCAGGCGCCATTCTATTTCTAGTTGGTCTCTACCTAGGCGGACTCTACTTCCTACAAGTGGGAAGTATCTTCGCCCTTTTCTCTCACTGGACTTTCTATCTGATGCTCGGAGGCCTCATATTATCTGCTGTTGAGCCCATCTTGACCGCAGTCATAGTTCACAAGCACTTCGGATTTGAGTCGGTGGGGGAGGGGATCGGCGCGCTCCTCATGACCTTCGTCGAAAGCCTATGTAACTTTTTCTCCTTCCTACGTATTGCAGCCTTCACCCTCGCCCACGCAAGCCTCGCCATCGCAGCCGAATCGCTGGTCCTCTTCATGGGTCCTGGGGGGTTTGTTGTGGCGAACGGGATCGCGATGACGTTCGAGTTCATCTCGAGCTCGGTGCAGTCGCTGAGGCTGCTGTACTACGAGTTCATGGGCAAATTCTTCCACGGGGACGGGACGCCCTTCAAACCATATATAATCGGTAAACAGAGTAAACCGGAGGCATAGTCCATTAGATGATCTGCCTCGGTGAAAAAATATATATGCTCAATGTGCGGATGTTAGGAGAAAAAGGTGAAGGCAGCACTTGAAGTCTAAAATTACTTCCCAGGTAAAGCAACCTTTAGGGAGGGATTGAAGATCGTAGAGTATTTACCGGCTGGCATAACGATAACCGCGAGCATCATCGCAGGCGCTTGGTGCTTAATCCAGGGTTCTACTATTAGTGCTTCGGCGGCGGCTGAAAAAGGACGCCCATCGCCATGGGGTGTAACACTCAGCCTCTTCGGCGCCCTGATAATGGTCTACGGATTTTTCGCAGGGCTCATGTTGATGATGGAACAGGTTCCTTCGTCGATAACGCTATTCGGCGGAATACTACTGGCCCTTGGATTGGTACTCCCTGTCTCAGTGGCTACGATTCGTGGAGACGAAAAGAGCATTATGACCTCATTGGGGAGTTTGAGATCGTGGGGAGTAATAACGACGATTGTAATTTTCATAAGCGTCTTTTTTACATCAACAACGGGAGGTGAAGGAGGAGAGATGATACCTGAAATGGCGTGGCCCCTTCTGATGGGAGCTTTAACCATGATCGGCGCCGCATTCGCAGCCGCCATATGCATCATGACGGCTGTGAAGGCGGGCTCTGAGATGCTAATACAGAAACCCGAGCTGTCGATCTGGTCCCTACTGTTCGTAGCTCTCGGTGAAGGGCTGGCTATCTATGGATTGATCGTGGCGATACTGTTGGTCAGCGCTTAGCTTCGGCCCCCAACTATTTTCATCTTTACTGGGGTTATCTAAATGGTTCTATAATCAAATTACATAAGATAAACAATCTAATACAGAATAAATTTCAATTGATTACTATGGGGTAGGCGATCTGAAAGGAGTCGAGAATTCAAGCAGAGTGGGGCACAACCAGATACTTGAGGATGTCCTCGGAAGGGATCCCCTGAGCCTTCCCCCATGCGATGCCGACGAGATCGTCCTTCTCGATCTCACAGAATACGAGGTAGGCCATGATCACGTTGTAACCGAAGTCGTTCACCGAACGGCCCTGCCTCGCCGTCCTGTATATATGCTGCCTGAGTCTGGTCCTGATGAGGGCTACGTCACCCTCGTAGAGGGGCGCAAGGATCTCCGAGTAGGGGAAGCCGATTTCCGATATGACCGGCTTGAGATCCCGAGCCTCGACAACCTCCCTAATCTTATCGATGCCCACATGGTAAGTCACAGGGAACAGTTCATCGAGCCTGTGGGCCTCTAAGATTCTCTCGGAGGCGCTCCGCTGCTTCACGGCGACAAGAAGATTCTCGATGTCGGTCTCGAACTCCACGATCCAGCGGACGAGGGTTCTGTCCCAGTAGGAGAGGCCCTCGACCGATCGCAGGATGGTCGTCGCATAGATGTGGTTTAGGGCGAGTTCCAGAGGCCAGAGTTCTTCAATTTTTTTGTATAGCTCCATGCTTGCTGTCAGCGCAGAATACGGCGTGCCCCCTAAACGTTCGACCGTCGCCTCCAGCGTCTCGACCTCAGCGAGCTGCTCGAAGCTCTTGACATGGTACGGCTCCATGGGTATGAGAGAATCCAAGATCTGTGGGATGAGCATCCCGCTGAACTTGCCTCGTAATATGCGCTTCAGGTTGAGGACCTCGAACCTCATGTAATAGTAGGCCTGTAGGAACTCAGCGATGTTTCTGGGCGCTGCGTCAACTATCTTCGCCATTCGTTCGATGAATTTTCGGTAGAAGACCTTCTCCATGGCTATTGAGACGTCGCCCCCCGCTTCGACCGATATCCTGCCGTACGGCGTCTCCGATAGCCGCTCGATGAACGCTGTGAGGCTCTCCGACTCGGCCAGTGCGCGGATCTGCTCGGCGGTGAGGAGATCACCTATGAGGGCGTGGCTCCTGATGACGGCGTAGGTGAGGCCTGGGGTCACTCTCGTCGCCGTGCCAGGGCACCTCCTATGAGCTTCACCCTCACCAGCTCCTCCAGGCTCTCCTCGTCGAGCTTATCCTCAATGAACTTGATGATCCGCCTATAGCTAGGGATGATGGTGTTCTCCAAAGCGTTCACCTTCCTGTTCGTCTTCCCCAGCTCGTCCGCTATCCTCTCCGCCCGCGCCTCGAACTCGGCGAGCTGGATCATCTCCTCCAAGATGCCGAGAACCCTCTCGGCTGCATGGCTCAGCGTTATGTCAAGCTCGGCCTCTATCTGGGGCTTCGATACGATCTTGACGTAGGGGTAGCGGACGCCCATCACGCTCCTGGGCAGAACCTCGAGCTCCAGCTTCCTCTTGACGGAGGTGGCTTGACTCCTCACCTCGGTGGGTCCCAGAGAGAGGTAGGCGGCAGTCAGGGCCCGGTAGGCCTCCTGAAGGCTCTGCAGCAACAGCCTGCGCCTTCCCCGGAGGACCTCAAGGGAGGCGCTCAGCTCCTTTGCGAGGTGGTCCCTTTTCAGCTTCAGGAACTCGGTTCCCCGCTCGATGAAGCCGATCCTCCGCTTGAGGTCCATCAGGTAGCCCTTAGTGGGCCTGACTCCGCTCATCAAGGACAAGGCTATCTTTCTCTCTTATGCTTCGGGTGGAACTCCCTGATGTGGGCCTCTCGGATGCGGATCAGATCCTCCTCCGGTAGCATCGCCAACAGGTCCCAGGCAATGTCGAGGGTCTGCTCGATGGTCCTGTTCTCGTAGGGGCCCTGGTTGACGAACCTCCGCTCGAACTGGTCGGCGAACTCGAGCCAGGTCCGCTCCCGCTCGCTGAGGCCCACCACGCCGACGATCCTGACGAGGCCACGGGCCCGCGTCCCCTCAGCGTAGGCCATGTAGAGCTGGTTGGAGACATCGGCGTGGTCCTTCCTCGTCGTCGCCTCGCCGATCCCGTCCTTCATCAGCCTCGACAGGCTCGGGAGCACGTTCATCGGGGGGTAGATCCCCCTGAGGTAGAGCTCCCTCTGGAGGAGGAGCTGGCCCTCCGTGATGTAGCCGGTCAGGTCTGGCACGGGGTGGGTGATGTCGCCGCCCGGCATGGACAGGATGGGCATGAGGGTGACGGACCCCTTCTTGCCCGTGATCCTCCCCGCCCTCTCGTAGATGGTGGCCAGGTCGCTGTAGAGGTATCCGGGATAGCCCTTCCGGGTCGGGATCTCCTCGCGGGCGATGGAGATGCTGCGGAGGGCCTCGGCGTAGTTGGTCATGTCCGTCAGGATGGTGAGCACGTGCATGTCGAGATCGAAGGCCAAGTACTCGGCAATAGTCTGGGCGACGCGCGGCGTCACGAGGCGCTCGATGGGCGGGTCGTCGGCCAGGTTCAGTATCATCACCGACTTGCTCAGCGCCCCAGTCTTCTCGAACTCCTCCCTGAAGAACTCGGCGTCCTCGTGCTTGATCCCCATGGCTGCGAAGACGATGGCGAACTCCTCCTCCTTCCCTGGGATCGTCGCCTGCCTGGCGATCTGCGCCGCCACCTGGTTGTGGGGGAGCCCGGACTCGCTGAAGATGGGGAGCTTCTGGCCCCTGACGAGGCTGTTCATGCCATCGATGGCCGATATGCCCGTCTGGATGAACTCGCTGGGAACATCTCTGGCGGCCGGGTTGATTGTTCCGCCGTTGACGTCCCTCATGTCGGTGCTGAGGGGCCGAGGCATCCCGTCCAAGGGGTTGAAGCTGCCACCGAAGACCCTGCCTATGAGCTCGTCCGAGACAGGGATCTTCAAGGTCTCCCCGGTGAAGCGCACGTTCACGTTGAGGCTCATGCCGCTCGTCTCGCCGAAGACCTGCACCATGGCGTAGTCCCGGGAGACGTCCAGCACGGTTCCGGATACCTCGTAACCCGAGGGGGTCGTGATCCTGACCACCTCATCGAAGGCGACAGCCCTTATCCCCTCTACGAAGAGGATGGGCCCGCGAATCTCGGTCGTGGTCCTGTAGATCAGACCAGCCTGTTCGACGGTCATCTCACCTTCACCTCGTACTGCTCGGCCAGCTGGGCGGACTGCTTCCTAATCTCGATCCTCGCGGTCTCGATGGGCTCCACCCCCTTCCTCTCCTTCAGCCGCATCAGCTCCGGCACGATGTCCAGAGCTCTGACCTTCTCGATGGGGATTCCCTGCCTGATGAGGGGCTCCACCTGGTTGTAGAAGTCGATCATTATCTTCATTAGGGCCGCCTGCTTCTCCGCCTCGCAGTACCTGTCGACCTCGTGGAAGGCGCTCTGAACGAGGAAGCCCTCCCTCAGCATCTCGGCCACCAGCAGGATCAATCGCTGCTCGTCGGGCAGCGCCTTCTCGCCTATGATGCGGGCCGTCTCCTCGATCTCCGCCGCCTCCTCGAGGAGCCCCAGGGCCTGGGCCCTGATCTGCTCCCAGTTCCGCTCGTACTGGGACCACCAGCGGGAGGCGACGGCCATGTACCTAGTGAAGCTCCTCAGCCAGTTGATGGCGGGGAAGTGGCGCCTGAACGCGAGCTCGGTGTCCAGGGCCCAGAAGGTCCCGATGAACCTCAGGGTGTGGGTGGTGACCGGCTCGCTGAAGTCTCCGCCTGGCGGGGAGACGGCGCCGAGGAGGGTCACGCTGCCCATGCGCTGACCGGATCCAAGGGTCACGACCCGGCCCGCCCTCTCGTAGATCTCGGCGATGCGGTCGGCCAGATAGGCGGGGAAGCCGCTCTCGGCGGGGATCTCCTCGAGGCGTCCCGATATGTCCCTCAGGGCCTCGGCCCACCTCGAGGTCGAGTCGGCCATGACGGCGACGTCGTAGCCTTGGTCCCGGTAGTACTCGCCGAGGGTAATCCCCATGTAGACGCTCGCCTCCCTCGCGGAGACGGGCATGTTGCTGACGTTCGCGACGATGACAGTCCGCTCGATGAGGCGACGGCCGGTTCTGGGGTCGATGATCTCGGGGAAGTGGGCGACAACGTCGGCCATCTCGTTCCCCCGTTCCCCGCAGCCCACGAGGATGATGATGTCGGCGTCGGCCCATTTACTGATCTGCTGGAGCATAACCGTCTTACCCGTTCCGAAGCCGCCTGGGATGCTGGCGGCGCCCCCCTTCGCCACGGGGAAGAAGGTGTCGATGACCCTCTGCCCAGTGACGAGGGGCATGGTCAGTGGCAGCCGCTCCTTAAACGGCCGAGGACGCCTCACGGGCCAGGTCTGCATCATCCTCAGCTCCTCCACGCCTGACTGGGTTCCGAGGAGGCCGACTGGCTCCTCGACCGTGAAATCGCCCTCCTCGATCGACTCGATGACGCCGCTCAAGTCGGGGGGAACCATGACCCTGTGCTGGAAGTACTCGGTCTCCTGGACGGTTCCGATGATGTCCCCGCCGACGACCTTGTCCCCTGCCTTGACATTGGGCTTGAAGAACCAACGCCTCGACCGGTCAAGGGGAACGATGTTTGTGCCTCTTGTTATAAAGTGGCCCGTGAGCTCCCAGAGCTTCTTCTCCGAACGCTCGATGCCGTCGACGATGGTTCCCATGATCCCCGGCCCCAGCTCGGCCACGAGGGGCCTCCCCGTGTCGAGGATGGGCTCCCCGGGCTTGATGCCGCTCGTGGTCTCGTAGCACTGGATGAAGGCGCTCTCCTCTTTGAGCCGGACGATCTCGCCGATCAGTTTCAGGTTGCCCACCTCCACGAGGTCTCCGATCTTCGGCTCGGCCTCGAATTTGGCGACGACCAGAGACCCGTTGATCCTCTCGATGGTTCCGCTGAGCGACATGCTAGATGACCCCCAGGATTCTCGCGACCTCGGCCTCGATCCTGCTCCTGGCCTTCAGTAGCCTCCCCTCAAGGGTGTTGTGATACGTCTTGGTCCCGTCCCTGTTTCTCACGATGACGCCGCCTATGGCTTCTATGGGCTTTTCGTCCAGCAAGATGCTAACATTATCGAATTCCTTCATCCGATCCTTGATCTCCCCGATTTGTTTCTTCAGGTAACTCAGGTCTCTTTCATTGGCCGACACTATGAACTCATCCCCGCCCATCGCTGAGATGGCCTCGACCAGCATCTTCGTCAGGACCTCCCCGTAGTTGACTCTCTCGTCTCGCCACTCGGCGATCTCCTTAAGGCTCTTCTCGGCCTCCTCGAAGACGTCTGACAGGGCTCGCTCGCGGGCGAGCATCAGCATCTTTCTGCCTTCGATCTCCGCTTTCCCCACAATGCGATCCCTGATAGCCCTCAGTTCCGAGCCCACGATGTTGAGTATCTGCTCATCGGACTCGGCCCTGATCCGTTCGCACTCCGCCTCGGCCACCTGTAGTATCCGCCTCGCCCTCTCCTCCGCCCTGGCTATGACCTCGTTTCTCTGGTCCACGGTCCGTTCGATCAGCCTTGCTTCAAGGTCGATAGAGGCAGCTTTCATCGCGGCAGAACCTCCCTCAGCACCAATTTCAAAGCCTCCTCTAATCGCGCACTGGACACCTTTTTGATCGCCTCCGCCTTCACCCTATAGCCATCCAGGATCTTTGCGGCCTCCTCCTTCGCCTTCTCCTCCTCCCCTCTCGTCAGATCCTCTATGCCGTCGCCGCGCTGGGCCCTGTGCCTCCTCGTCTCGGCCTCCTCTTTGGCCCGGGAGATCATCTCGTCGGCCCTCTTCTGGGCCTCGGCAACATTCCTCTCCGCCTCCCTCTCGGCGTCCTCGAGCAGCTTCTGGAGCCGTTCCCCGATGTCCAGCACCCTCTCCATGTCGATACCTTCACAGCTCTAGTTTTGTCCCTATGGCAAGGGAGACCACGGCCTGCAATTCCTCCATCCTCATCCCTGTCTCCATGGAGAGGTCAGGTATGAGGGCAAAAACAGGTGTGATGTCTCCCCTCTTCATCACGAGTTCCCTGACGGGCAAGGTTTCCTTAGCGAACCTCTCAGGGATGATGATAAGCTTGAACCCCCGCTCCTCTACGAGACGACTTAAGATCTCCGCCGAGGTCTCACCGTTCTCCACATCGAATCCCACAGCCCCTATCATCTCGAAGCACGTGACAAAGGAAGAAGGGCCAACGACAGCGACGCTCATTTCGTAATTGCTCATGTTATCTGCGTTAAAAAACTTATGCAACCCTAAAAGGGTAAGCGGCTTCCTGAGGATTATGCAATTTGTAGATCGAGAATATCAGAGATCGAAAAATACCAATTTATTTATCGGTTAAAATAGATGAGAAAGGCAGGGTTATATGGCGTCATTAGCTTAGGACCAGAAGAAGGGTAGCAGGTAGTCGGTCACCAGCTTCGGGTATATGCCTATCAGTATCGCCAGCGCAGCGAACACCAGCATCGGCACGAGCATCAACGCCGGCGCCTCCTTAACCTCCTTCAGGCTCTCAGGCAGCGGCCCGAAGAAGATGCGCCTGACAGTCCACAGCGAGTAGCCGATGGTCAACGCCGTCATGATTATCGACACGACGGCGACGATGAGCTGGTCAGGGGAAAATACAGAAGCATCAAGTGCGCCTTTGAACACGCCGCTGAAGATCAGGAACTTGGAGATGAAGCCGATTGTCGGCGGCACGCCGCCTATGATGAAGAAGCCGATGAGGGCGAGGGTGGCGGTGACGGGCATCCTGTCGGCGAGGCCCCCCATTTGCTTGATGCTGCGTGTGCCCGCCCGCGTCATGAGCACGCCGGCGACGCAGAAAAGGATGCACTTGCCGAGCCCGTGGCTGATGTAGTGGAATATGGAGCCGGAGACCCCGTACGCCGTGGCGCTTGCCAGCCCAAGGAAGATGTAGCCCATCTGGCTTACGCTCGAGTAGGCGAGGAACCGCTTGATGTCGTCCTGGGCGAGCGCCATCAGCCCGCCGTAGGTCAGCGTGACCACCGCCCAGATGGAGAAGATGAGGCTGAACTGGCTGAAAACAGGCTGCATGGGAATCACCACCAGCCGAGTGGCGGCGTAGGCGCCGATGCCGATCATCGCGGGGCTCAGCAGCGCCGAGATGGGCGTCGGGGCCTCGGCGTGGGCGTACGGCAGCCAGATGTGGAGGCCGAACACGGCCATCTTCGTGAAGAAGCCGATGAGCATGGCGATGGCGATCCAGCCTGCGAGCGGGCTGCCCACGACGCTCGCCAACGCTGAGATCTCGAAGCTACCGGTGACCCAGTAGCTGGTCAGGATTCCCGCGAGGAGGATGACGGCTCCGACGTGGGTCCAGAGGAAGTACATCATGCCGATGCGCTCGCGCTCGCCGTAGCCGTAGTTGTTGATCATCGCCCAACTGGGGACGAGCATGAGCTCGTAGAACAGGTAGAACTGGATCAGGTTCATGGAGAGGACGGTGCCCATCATGCCGACTGCGTAGAGGAGGTAGAGGGTGTAGTAGCTGGCGTAGGTTTTATTGCCGATGTGCTCGCCCGTCTCGTGCTCCTGCTCGTGGAACCTGTGCTCCATGTATGGGATGCTGTACATGCTGATGAAGAGGCAGAGGATGTTGATCGTCAGCAGCATCCAGATGCTGAGCCCGTCGGCCTGCAGCCCGAAGCTCAGTCTTATGACGGGTGCCCAGTCGTACGATTCGATGTACGTGTTATTGTAAACCTTGTTGTTATACATGACGTTCTTCATAGAGGGAAGCTCGATGGCGATTCCGAGTAGCAACAGAAGTGAGTAGGCTAGAGGTATGAAAGATATCCAGCCCGTTTTCTTTCCCGTGGCTCTGCCCACGATATAGGTTATCGGGGTGAAGATCAGAGGTACTAGGAGTACCTGAACCAGAGAG
>Ga0315280_10001227_pt1 | contig 44682 bp, 40 predicted proteins | sample YL17G06_40_MG_FD_203697 | JGI IMG/M metagenome (GOLD analysis project Ga0315280, IMG submission 203697) | Sediment microbial communities from Yellowstone Lake, YNP, Wyoming, USA - YL17G06_40 | ecosystem: Environmental > Aquatic > Freshwater > Lake > Sediment | place: USA: Wyoming | collected... | reverse complement strand
TAGGTGGCGGGTGGCGGGGTGAGGGGGTGAGGGGACGCGGGGCGTCCGGGGTTGCGTTCCCACGCGGAGCGTGGGAACGAGGGGACGAGGGGGGTGGGGGCAAGGGAAGTGCGCCCTCACCCTGACCCTCTCCCAAAGGGAGAGGGGAGGTTGTTGCGCGGGGCATTCCCATTGGTCGCGGCTGGGCTTACATTGGGAGCGGGAGTCGTTAGGGGTTCTTGGGGGGCTGAGTCAGGATCGCACTATGCCGCGACGCAATCTGTGGTTATTGGGGGCACTGGTCGTCGTCTGCGTGGCGTGCAGCTTGAGGGCGAACCGCTACGCGCGGGTCTTCGCCTTCGCCCTGGACCAGGTCCACGGACGCTCGCTCAAGGAAGTGGACCGGCACACGCTCTTGCAAGGGGCCCTCGGCGGCATGGTCGCCGAGCTCGGGGACCAGCACTCCGAGTACGTCAGCCCGGAAAGGTTCACCGGACTGGAGCAGATGCTGGGTCAGAAGTTCGGCGGCCTGGGGATCGAAATCGCGATCGATCCGGACACTCAGGATCTCATCGTCAACACGCTGCTGGGCGGCCCGGCGGAAAAAGCCGGGGTCCGGCCCGGCGACACCATCCTCCAGGTGGACGGCAAGAGCACCAAGGGCCTCACCCTCTATGAGGCGAGGAGATTGCTCCGCGGCGAGGCGGGAACGCGCGTCGTGCTCAGCGTACGCCACGAAGGCGAGGAGAAGGCCGTGGAGATACCTATCGTGCGGGCAGTAATCCACTCCGACACCGTCACCGGCGATCGCCGAAAACCCGACCGCACCTGGAACTTCTTCCTAGAAGGCCAAGACCGCATCGGCTACGTGCGGATCAGCGATTTCGGCGACCGGACCGCCGACGAATTGGAAAAGGCCCTTCGCGACCTGCTGGACGTCGGCATGCAGGGCTTGATCCTGGACCTCCGCGACAATCCGGGCGGACTGTTGATTCCGGCCGTGCGGGTCTGCGATTTGTTCATCTCATCCGGAGAGATCGTCACCACGCGCGGGCGCGGCGGAGAGAAGCGCGAAGATTTCCAGGCCCGAGGCGAGCGCACTCTTCGCGGCTTCCCGATGGCCGTCCTTGTGAACGAGTATAGCGCCAGCGCCAGCGAGATCGTCGCTGCATGCCTTCAGGACCACGGCCGGGCGGTGATCGTCGGCGAGCACACCTACGGGAAAGAGACGGTCCAGGAGATCATCCGGCTGCCGTCGGACTATGGGGCCCTGAAGGTCACGGTGGCCACGTACTGGCGGCCCAGCGGCAAGAACATCAGCCGCCCGCCCAACGCCGACGAGGCCGGCAAGCAGGCCAAGGCTCAGTCCACCGGCGATTGGGGAGTCAAGCCGGACGACGGCTGCGAGGTGCGCCTCGACAAGGACCAGCGGACGGGCCTCATCCGCTGGTTGCGGGAGCATCAGCTTGGCCGCCGTTCGGGGGGCGAGGCGGCTCCCAAGGGCAAACAGGCCATGGCAGCCAAGCCCGTGTTGCGGACCGACGTGGACCCGCAACTGGCGAAAGCGGTCGAGTCCGTGCGCCGGGAACTCACCCAGCGGCGGCAGCCGAAGCAAGGGCTTCCTTGACCTTCCCCACCACCTGTTCAAAGGCCTCCGGGTCGCGGACCGCCATCTCGGCCAAGAGCTTGCGGTTGATCTCGATCTGCGCCTGGCCCAGGCCGTGGATGAACTGGCTGTACCGCAGGCCGAGCTGCCGGACCGCGGCATTGATGCGGATGATCCACAGCTTGTGGAAGTTCCTCCGCCGCAGGCGGCGGTCCCGGTAGGCGTAGACCCCGGCACGGACCAGCGTCTCTTTGACGGTACGATAGAGCCTCCGCCGGCCGCCGCGATACCCTTTGGCCTTGTGGAAGAGGCGATTGACGGCCCGCGTGCGGGCCGAACCTCGGGTGGTGCGCATGGTTGTCCTTCCCAAGGAGGGTGGGTTGCCGATCCGCCTTTCCGTGGGGCAGGTTGTTAGCCTGCCCTACCAGGAGCGAATCCGCAATCCCCCTCCCCATCTCGCGGAGCCAAGGCCCTCCCCCAACCACCTGGGGGAGCGTTGTCCAGCCCGTCCGCAAATGCAAGTAATGCTCGCGCGGCGAAGCCGCAGCCAGTGCAGCGGCGGCGCCCCGTGGCGCGGGCTGCCGGTCACGGAGTGACCGGCCTACGCTAATAGCTGTATTTCCCCAGGACCATCCGAATCCTCTTCTCTTCCACCGTGTCGGTGGTCGAAGTGCCGCGGAGGTTCCGCTTGCGCTTATGGCTCTTGCGGACGGCCAAGTGGCTGGTCCCCGCCTGGCGGTGCTTGACTTTTCCTTTGGCCGTCAGTCGAAAGCGTTTCTTGGTCGCCTTGTGGGTTTTTTGCTTCGGCATAGTCCGGGGGCCCGCTTTGCTATCGCATCCTCTGAGTGCGGAAACCCCAGATTATAGGAGATGGCGTGCGACTTCGGGAAGGGGGTTGTGCTAAATGCCAACCGGCCACCACCGAGGAAGACACGGCGCGGAGCAAGGATTCCCCGATCACAGATCCTGAATCCCTAGTCCCCGATCTCTATTCCCCAACCCCTAATCGCTCATCCCTGACCCCTTCATTGCGGGGATGTCGCAGATGAGGACGTGCTCCCTGCTATCACCCTTCTGGGTGGACGACGGCATCCGGGCCAGCGTCTGCCCGTCCGGGCCAATGAACCAGGCCCCGCTGGCAAAGCCCGTGTTCGAGTCCTTGCCCGCAGGCGGGTTGAACTCGGGACCGTACAGCCCGGCGTGGTTGTGGAGGGCGGCATAGACCTTTAGCTGGGCGATCCAGCCGCTGGGGCCGCCCCAGGCAGCGCGGAACTTGTACCACCCGGCCGTGGTCCCGCCGGTGGCATTGGCGTGCGGGCCGTAGATGATCCGGGCCCCATTGGCCGCGAGGGCCTGGAGGTTCTTCTGGTCGGTGCCGTGAGCAAACTTGGTCAACTTGCTGCTCGGCAGCGTCTCGCTTTCCCGCCACCTCCGACATCTCCCACCTGTTCGGGTTTCGAAGCGCGGCACCGCCTAGCTTCTCGGCTTCGCGAGCGCGGTCCGCGGCTTGCTCTTGAATCGGGCCGCACACTCGGCGGTCATCTTGAGGTACTTCTCGCCGTACTCCGCCGAGGGCTCGATCTCGCTCCCCTCGTACCACTCGTTCCACGAGGTGACGAGCACCCAGTGGGGATCGGCCGCGATGGCTTCCTCCCACTCGGCGCGATACAACTCCCCGTCCATGCGATCCGCGCGGAGCCCCGGCTTGCGGATCTTCGTGTCGTCGTAGCCGGGGATGACGGTGATCGTGCTGATGCGGCCTTGGGCATCGGCCGTCTTTACCCAGCCCGGATAGGTCTTCTTGGCCCACGCCCGGGCCTGTTCCAGGGTCTTGCCCGACAACGTGCCTACGGGGTTGTAGGTGTGGATGCCGTCGAAGACGCGGGCGGCGGGGGCGCGGAGTTGGTCGCCGAGGAACACGGCCCTCCCGGGATACTGGCGGTTGACCTCGGTGATCGCCTCGAGCCAGCCGGGGAGCCCTATCTCGCCGATGGTGCGGCCGTAGATGAAGAGCACCGGTTTCTGGTCCACGCGGAGCCAGGCCGGGTGCTTCGCGTAGCGGTCGAGCACGTAGAGAAGGTCCTTGGCCGCGGATTGGCCGTTGCGGGGAGCGGGCACGGTCTCGTAGTAGATCGTCACGTCCAGGGCGGCCTTCCGGCAGGCATCGAGGATGCGGTCCATGACCCGGTCGGTCTCATGCCCCTTGCCCCACCAACTGACGATCCAGCCATCCACGCCCGCCTTCTTTGACCAGGCGGCGTGCTGGGCGATGAGCTTCGGGTCGTGCGAGTCGTACGGGCCGAGGGCCGGGTAGTGCGCCGAGTTGCTGATGGATTTGGCCTTCTCGTCCACGTTCTCCCAGCTCATCCGCAGCTTGCTGCCACCCGGGACCGCCGGGTTGTGGTACCAGGGGTAATAGAATGCCAGGACCTTGCGGGGGACCTTGCCGTAGCGAATTGCCGCCCGCTGGGCCGCCGCCTCCGAGTCGCCTTGCGCCGCGGCCCGCGAGGCGAAAGACGCCAAGACTATGAGCCCCAGGGATGCCCGAATCGCGAAGTTTTTCATGCGGTAACCCTTTCTACGATGTACTCCTATTCGTGCTCTTGGATCGTATCCGGGAGTGTATCTACCTCAGAATCGAAACGCAACCTGGTGGGACTCCGTCCCACCCTACGCCCGCCGCGGCATGGCTGCGATCCTTGCCGTGAGCACGTTGGGCAGCTATTCTGGGCCGTAGATATCCCGGAGGCTGCTCCGTGTTTGCCTGCCCAAATTGCCGCCAGCGTCTGGTGCGTGCGACGAGCCCGAAGGGCGTGGTGTTCGTGTGTCCGAATTGCGGCGGGCGGGCCGTCGGGCTGGCCGTGGTCCGTCGCTCTGCCGGCGAGAGGATTGTCAAGTCCCTTTGGCTGCGGGGAATGAAGAAGACCGACGCCGGAGGCAAGAGATGCCCGGTCTGCAACCGCTGGATGCGGGAAATCCCCGTGCCCGTGGATCACAAGGACCTGCGTCTGGACCTCTGCCGCGAGTGCCAGTTCGTGTGGTTCGATGCGCGGGAATTTGAGCAGTTGCCGGCCGTTGCCGAGCAACCCAAGCCGTTACAAGCCATCCCGCTGGAGGCCCGCGAGCGGCTGGCCGTGGCGCAAATCCAACACCGCGCCGAGATGCCCCAATGGGAGGCACCCGAGGGCGGTGGCCTCGGCGGGGCTCCGCCTGAGGAGCCGTGGAAATGGATCCCGGCGGTCTTCGGCCTGCCTGTCGAGAGCGACATAGCGCCGGTCCGGTCGATCCCGTGGTTGACCTGGGGGCTGGCGGCGGTCTTGGCACTGATTTACCTCGTCACGTTCAGAAACCTCGAGGGGGTGGTCGAGCGGTTGGGCTTTGTTCCGGATCAGGCGTTGCGCCTTGGAGGAGCGACCTGGCTTACGAGCTTCTTCCTCCACGGCGGATTGCTGCACCTGCTGACCAACGGCTATTTCCTCTTGATCTTCGGCGACAACGTGGAGGACTACCTGGGCCGTTGGCGGTACCTGGCCCTCTTGTTTTTCGCGACGATCTGCGGCGATCTCGCGCACGTGCTCCTGGAGCCGCGCGGCGACTTGCCCTCGATCGGGGCCAGCGGCGGGATCTCCGGGGTGATCGTCTTCTATGCCCTTCAGTTCCCCCGCGCGCAACTGGCGTTTTTCGTGCGCTGGTTCTATTGGCTCCGCGTGCCGGCCTTTGTGGCCTTGGCGCTTTGGATCCTCCTTCAGTTCCTTGGGGCCGCGGTGCAGATCGAGGGGCTCAGCGAGGTCTCCTCGCTGGCCCACCTCGGCGGCGCATTGGCCGGGCTCGTAGCCTGGATTGCGTGGCGGAACCGGTAACGTGGGACAGCCGCCCTCGGCTGTCCGGCTGGACCACAGCCGGGGGCGGCTGTGCCACAAGTGTGTCCCCCGGGGGTTGCAACCCCCGGGCTTTGGTGTACAACGGACTGGCCATTCCCCTCCAGTTGACCAGCACGCGTCGCTTATGCTTCAACTCGATTCAAACGACCCCTCGCTTTACGAAGTCACCACCCGCGCCCCCGGGCCGCCGGGCAGACTCCCCTTGACCCCCGAGCTGCTCCGCGACCGGCCCAGCGGCGATGCCTTCGGCATGAGCGAAGACGCCGGGATGGGCTGGAACCCGTCGGCACTGGCCGGGCCGCAGTATGTGATCCTCAGCAACCTCGGCGGCCTCCGGGCCGAGAGCGGTAGGCCGATCGCGCTGGGCTATCACACGGGGCACTTCGAGCTGGGACTGGCGATCGCCGTGGCAGCCGATGAGTTGGCCCGCGCCGGGGCCGTGCCCTATGCCGCCCACTGCACCGACCCTTGCGATGGCCGCACCCAGGGGACGGCCGGCATGTTCGACAGCCTCGCCTACCGCAACGACGCGGCCAGTGTCTTCCGCCGCCAGGTGCGGTCGATCCCCAATGCCCGCGGCGTACTCGCGGTGGCCACGTGCGATAAAGGGCTTCCGGCCGCGATGATGGCGCTGGCAAGCCTTCGCCACTTGCCCTGCGTGCTGATTCCCGGCGGGGTCACCCTGCCGCCCACGGAAGGCGAGGACACCGGGAAGATCCAGTCGATCGGGGCCCGGTTCGCCCGCGGCGAGTTGAGCCTGGAAGAGGCGTCGGTCCTGGGCTGCCGGGTCTGTGCGTCGCCCGGCGGGGGATGTCACTTCCTGGGCACGGCCGCCAGCGCCCAGGTGGTCGGCGAGGCCCTCGGCCTGGCCCTGCCGCACTCGGCCCTTGCTCCTTCCGGGCAGCCCATTTGGCTCGACATGTCACGGCGGAGCGCGAAGGCCGTCATGGCCCTGGCTGCTGCCGGGCTCGCGGTCGCCGATATCCTCTGCGACGCCGCGATCCGCAATGCGATGGCGGTCCACGCGGCCTTCGGCGGCTCCACGAACCTGCTTCTGCACCTTCCGGCGATAGCTCACGCAGCCGGACTGCAACGCCCGACCATCGAGGACTGGACCGAGATCAACCGGCGCGTGCCGCGGCTCGTGGACGTCCTGCCCAACGGGCCGGTCAACCACCCGACGATCCGCGCATTCCTGGCCGGTGGAGTCCCCGAGGTGATGCTGCGGCTCCGCGACATGGATCTGCTGGACCTCAATGTGCTCACGGTCGCAGGGCTGCCGCTGGGCGAGGTGCTGCGCTGGTGGGAGAACTCACCCCGCCGCGAGGCGCTGCGACGCCGCCTGCGGGAAAGCGACGGCGTGGATCCGGACGACGTAATCCTCACGCCCCGCCGGGCCGAAGAACTCGGCGTGACCAGCACCGTTTGCTTTCCCCGCGGCAACCTGGCACCGCAGGGCTCGGCGATCAAGAGCACGGCGATCGACCCCCGCGTGATCGACCCCGACGGCGTTTTCCGCAAGACCGGCCCGGCGCGGGTCTTCTGCCGCGAGACCGACGCCATCGCCGCCGTCAAAGGGCAGGGGCCGCGGCCGATCAAACCGGGCGACGTGCTGGTGCTCATGGGCCGCGGGCCGCTCGGCTCGGGCATGGAAGAGGTCTTCCAGATTACCTCGGCACTCCGCTACCTCTCGTGGGGCCATGAAGTCGCCGTGGTGACCGACGCCCGGTTCTCCGGCGTCAGCACCGGGGCGTGCATCGGCCTGGTCGGGCCCGAGGCCCTGGCTGGCGGGCCGATCGGCAAGGTCCGCGACGGCGACCGCATCCGCATCGTGATCGGTCGCAAGCGGCTTGAAGGGAGCGTCGATCTGGTGGGCGACGCCGAGAGCGAGTTCGGCCCCGAGGAAGGGGCCCGGGTCCTAGCCGCCCGGCCGCCGCACCCCGATCTCTCCCCCGACCCGAACCTTCCGGACGAGACGCGGCTCTGGGCCGCCCTTCAAGAACTCAGCGGCGGCACCTGGGGCGGCTGCGTGTTCGACGTGGAGCGGATCCTGGCCGTCCTGGCCGCGGGGAGGAAAGCGGCGGAAGGCACTCGATGAGCCTTGCGCGGGCTTCTGCGGGTGCCCCTCCTTGATAGACTCGGCCCCAGGTCCTATACATGAGTGACGAGGAAACCCCTTGGGGGCCAGCGGTTTGCCTCCGTATCGAGCCGTGCTATGATCCGCCTGATCGAAGCCTTGAACTTCAGGTGTCTGCGATACGTTCGGCAGCCACTCGGGCCATTCCACGTGCTGGTTGGCCCGAATGCGTCGGGCAAGACTACCTTCTTGGACGTGGTCGCGTTTCTGGGCCGACTGGTGGCCGACGGCCCCGAGGCAGCGATCCGGGAGCGGACGCAGAACTTCCAGGACTTGATCTGGGGCCGCACTGGCGAGAAGTTTGAGTTGGCCATCGAGGTCGCCATTCCTGAGGACCGCCGTAACAGACTTCCAGCCAAGTTTTCCGCGGGCTTCGACACGATTCGCTACGAGGTTGCCGTAGGAGCAGGCTCCCAGACCGACGGGATCGGCATTGTCGAGGAGTATGCGTTCCTCAGACAATGGGCAGAGCCGTCACGACAGAAGCACGGCCTTTTCCAACCAAACACGATCATCACCGCGAAGCGGCAGAGGGGTATCCGCCGTGTGCTGAGCAAGACGCTGGGTGGCACCGGCTACTATTACCCGGAGGTCTCGAAGAACTCGGGAAGCCGCTCGTTTTTTCTTTCGATCAACCTCGGACGCCGCAAGTCGGCCCTTGGGAACTTGCCGGAGGACGAATCGCGGCTTCCAGTCTCCATCTGGCTCAAGAAGCTGCTCATTGAGGGCGTCCAGAAACTGGTGCTCAACAGCCTCGTGATCCGGCTCGCGAGTCGCTCCGGCCAAGTCCGGGGGTTCAAGCCGGACGGGTCGAATCTCCCGTGGGTAATCGCGGACTTCAGAAAGCGATTCACGGACCGTTTCGGGACCTGGATTGCCCATTTGCAGACCGCGTTGCCCGACCTGAGGGACATCGACACAATCGAGCGAGAGGACGACAGACACCGATACCTGGTGCTCAGCTACGCGGGCGGCCTGAAGGTCCCCTCATGGATGGCTTCGGATGGAACGTTGCGGCTCTTGGCGCTCACCCTCCCTGCTTACCTTCCGGAGTTGCAGGGGATCTACCTTATCGAAGAGCCCGAGAACGGGATACACCCTCGTGCCATCGCGACAATGTTCCAGTCGCTGTCCTCGGTCTACGACGCTCAGATTCTCCTGGCGACCCATTCGCCTGTGATCCTGAGCGCGGCGGAGCCGAAACAAGTGCTGTGCTTCAAGAAGACAGACGACGGAGCCACCGATATCGTCCGCGGAAGCGAACATCCAGCACTTCAGGAGTGGCGCGGCGAGACCGACTTGGGAAGCCTGCTGGCGGCCGGCGTGCTCGGATGAACCAGCTTTCGCCCCAAAATGACTTGGTCGTGCTGGCTGCCGACAAGAGCGCCGAGATGGCCCTGCGCGGCATCCTCTCGCGCCCCGAGGCCCTGGAGATCCGCCCCGTCAGTGCCGAGTTCATCGTCCACCCAGAGCACGACCCCGGGTGCGTACGGACTCCCCATCAATTTTTGAGGTCCTACGTGCGAAGCCACGCCCACGCGATCGTGGTCCTGGATCGTGAAGGATCCGGTCGAGAAGCGAAGACCCGGGCGGAGTTGGAGCAGGAGATCGAAGGTCTTCTGGCCTGCAACGGGTGGTTGTCTCGATCCGCCGTGATCGTGCTCGACCCCGAATTGGAGACTTGGGTCTGGAGCGATTCGCCGGAAGTCGACGCTCAACTCGGCTGGACGGGACGACAGCCTGACCTTCGCACATGGCTCCGACAGAAGGGATTCCTTTCGCCGGACGCAGCAAAGCCAAAGCGACCCAAGGAGACGATGCAGGCGGCGCTCTATGAAGTCAGGTTGCCTTGGTCTTCTTCGATCCACGGACAATTGGCCGGGCGGGTCAGCTTCCGGCGATGTACTGACCCGAGCTTTGAGAAGCTAAGGACCACGCTTCAGCGGTGGTTTTCCAAATCCCAGTCCGATCGGGCTTGATGCCCGAAGGCACACCTCGCCGTCCTGACGAGCCGGGAATCTCGGATCGGCAGCAGGACCGCATCACCGGGCCGAAGCGCCCTGAGAGGCGCCGGGCCGGGCTTCCACGACCAGGTCGTTTTGCACGTGCCAGATGCCCGGGTCCAACAGGAGCAGGGCCTCGGCCAGCGCGCGGTCGTGCTCGGTGGCCACGCGGCCGCGCAGTGTCGCGGTATCGTTCTTCACCGTCACGCTGAGCGGCGAGCGCCTCTGAAGCTCCCTGGTCCCTTCGAGCATGGAACTCAGGGTCGCGCTGCTGACGCCCGCGGTCGGCGCGGGCGTGAACCCAATCGTCAACTGCGGCGGTATCGGCCGCACAGTCTCAGCCGCCGGAGCCGGGGGGACGCTGCCGCTGGGCGCGGGTGCGGATGCCCCAGGCGTCTGCGTCGGGCCGGACGTGCGAAGCCATTGCGCCGGCGGAGTGGCGCCGGGCGTTGTCGCCGCCGGGGCCGGCCCTGTCGTACCGGCTCCCGGCGGGGTGGCTCCTTGGGCTGGAGGTCCTCCGACCGGCGGCATCGGCCCAAAGGGCTGGTTCATGGGAACGGTGGCTCCCGGTGCTTGAAGCCCCTGTTGGGGAGGCGCCGTCGCGCTCGGGCCTAGTTGCGAGGCGCCGGGTCCCATCAATGCCGCCTGCCCGACGGCCTCGGGAAGCGAGAGCTGCGCAGGGGTGGGTGGGCCGTACAATCCCGGCGGTAGTATCCCACCGGGGGGCAATGGCACCGACGTTGCCCGGGGGGTAGAACCGAACATCGTCCCCCCTTGGCCGCGGCCGATTCCTACGAAGTCACCCGAAGGGCCCAACTGGATCCCGCCCATATACACCCGCGGAGGGGCCTGAAGAGGTCGCCCCAGCACGCGGGGTCCTAACATCCCCTGGACGGTCTGTCCCTGAGTCAGCCCTTGGGCATCGGCCTCGCTGGCCGACATCGCCAGGGCCCCGCATACCAACAGTAAGCCGAGTATGCTGTTACGCTTCATGTTTGTGCCTCCCCTGCTGTAACGACGCGTCTCGAGTCCAAGGAAACCCTGTTCCACCGGAATGCTACGGGCGGAAATGAAGTTGGGGAACCAAGCCGATAGTAGTGGCAGCATGTAGCCGTTATGGGGGGCGCGGGCGGACTCTCCCGTTTCTCTTATCGGGTGGGCAAAAGCCGGCCATACAGTCTCAGATTCCGCAAAACGAATTGCCCCAAGGTTTTCCTTGGGGAAGGCCGGATCACTTGAGGGCGTCCGCAACTTCCGCCGGACAAAGCCGACCATCGCAGAGGGCGAGCCCCCGCGAGACCAGCCGACTCAGAAACCGCCGGTCGTGGGACACGATAAGCATTGCCTGGGGAAGTCCAGCCAGGATCGAAGTCACGCGCTGGGTTGACGGCTCGTCCAGGCCGCTGGTGGGCTCGTCCAACAGGAGCACCTCGGGCCGCATGGCCAGCACGGTGGCCAGCGCGACTAGCCGCTTCTCCCCCCCAGAGAGCTTGTAGGTGATCCGCTCTTCATAGCCGGCCATCCCAAGCGATTCCAGCACTTCGGCGACAGTCTGGCGGACTTGGGCCCGCGGAACCCCCAGGTTCAGCGGCCCGAAGGCGACGTCCTCGGCCACGGTAGGACAGAACAGTTGGTCGTCGGCGTCTTGGAAGAGCAGTCCCACCCGACCGCGTATCTCTTGGAAATCCGCCTCGCGGACCCGCAGTTTCCCCAGGACCTCCACTTGGCCGGAGGACGGGCGCAGGAGCCCGACGATCAGGGCCAAGAGCGTCGTCTTTCCGCTTCCCGTGGGGCCGACGAGCCCGACCCGCTCGCCGGAGGCCAATTGCAGGTCACAGCCGTCGAGCACTGGCCGGTCCGGGCCGTACGCACAGCTCACGTTTTCCAGCCGGACTAGCCAGTCAGCCATAACCACTCCACGCACGCCAGAAGCCCGAGCACCGCTGCCGCGAGTGCGGCGCAGAGTGCGTCGAATCGGGAGAAGGAGAAATGATCCAGCAGGTAGAAGTGCCCGCGGAAACCGCGGCACTTCATGGCCGCCAGGACCCGCTCCGAGCGATCCAGGCTCCGCACCAGGAGCATCCCCACCAGGTGCCCGTAGGTGCGATACGTGTGGAGGTTCATCCGCGGACGGAATCCGCGAATCTTCATGGCGGCGACCAGGCGTCGCTGTTCGCGCCGCAGGACATCCAGGTATCGGGCCGTGAAGAGCAGCAGATGGGCAAGCTTGTCGGGGACGTGCAAGTGGTGCAGGGCATGTCCCAGGGCGATGATGTCCAAGGTCCCCAGCAGCCCCGCCAGCGCGGCCATGATCGCGTTTCCCTTCAGAACAACCCTCGCGGCCAGCAGGAATCCATCGCGGGAAAAGCTGAGCGGGCCGACCTCGACCAGCGGTGCTCCGCCCGCGGTCAGCGGCACCAGCACGATCAGGAAGAGCATGAAGACGTTCAGCGGGGCCAGGCGCTTGAAGAGTTCGCCAATGGAGAGATCAGCCAACAGCGCCGCAACGATCGCGGCGGCCAGCGCCAGCCCGAGCGTGGGAAAGCGGTTCACCGCCGCCATGAAGACGGAGAAGATCACGGCGGCCATGATCCGCGCGCGGGGATCGAGTCGGGCGAGCGGCCGCGGGCGACGTTCCTTCGGTTCGCGGCGTGAAGACGCTGGGCACATGGTGAATGCGGAAATCAGAGTGACGAATGACGAAAGAAGCACGAAGTACGAGGTCCGAAGAGACGCTGAAAAGACGCCCTTTCGTGCTTCGTCACTGGCTGGTTCCTTCGGCATTTGGCGTTCGACATTCGGGCTTCTCCCTCCGCCGCAAGCCGAGGAAGTAAAACGCCAGGCCCATGAAGCCCAGGGTGCAGCCGATCCCGCCGAGAACGTCGTGCAGCCGGACCTTGTTCTCGTACCGGGCCACTTCCTTGCGCAATTCGGCGATCTGCCCTTGGAGGGCCGCCAGTTGGGCACCCGCCTCCGTTGCCGTTGGGGTAAGCGCCGGCGCAGGCGGGCCTGCGTCCGGCGGAGCGGGAAGACCGTTCCAGGCCGGCAGGGTGCCGGGCATCTCCGCGGCCGAGACCGTGATCGTCTTGGCGTGCCCGTCGCCGGCATCCACCACCACGCGGTGATCGCAGCGAAACCGCAGCGGAAAGGAGAAACGGCCGTCGGCGTCGGTGGTGGTCTGCCCGAGGGTCTTTCCCGCCGGATCGAGCACGGTCACTGTGGCGTTGCGGGCCGGGCTGCCGTCAACAAAGTAGGCCTCTCCGGCAATGGTCGTCCCTTGCACGGGAGCGGTGACGTTGATTCGATGGGCAAAGGCGGGGGTCGGGGAGATAGCGCTCCATAGGAGTGAAAAGTGAAAAGTGAAAAGTGAGAAGTGAAAAATGGAGATTCTTCCGCCACTTTGCACTTTGCACTTTTCACTCTTCACTTTCCACTTCTCCCTTCCGCGACACTCCTCCCAAGAATTCTCGCGTCTGGCGTACATCGGACAGGTGACACGCCACAACGCGGTCAGCCATCGGAGACCTCCAGGCCGGCCGGCAAGAGCGGGGCCTCCAGCAGTTCGGGCCGCACCTTGCGCAAGAACGCGACGGCGCTGGCCGTCACCAGGCCCTCGATCACCGCCAGACCCAAGTTTGCCAGCACCGCCGCCTGGCTCAAGGTCCGGAATTCCGCCCGGGCCGCCGTCATGGCCGCGGCCCACAGGACCAGGCCGAGAAGGATTCCCATCGCCCCGGCGGCAAAACCCGCGACCAAGGCGGCGGCGTTACTCTTGGCCCGCGTGGCGCCGCTGAACAGGCAACCCACGGTCACGGCCGGGGCGGCCATCGTCACCGTGTTGACCCCCAGCGCCAGGAGCCCGCCGGCCCCGAAGAAGACGGCTTGCAGGAAAAGGGCAATGAGGATCGCCGGAAAGGCCGCCCAGCCGAGGAGCACTCCCACCAGCCCGTTCAAGACCAGGTGAACCGAGGTGACGCCCACCGGCACGTGGACCAGGGAGACGACAAAGAACGCCGCGCTGAGCATGGCCACTTGAGGCACACGCTGGTAGTCGATCTTGCGGAGCCCCACGGCCGTCCCGGCCGCCGCCAGGGCAGCCCCCGCTCCGAGAACCCCGATCCCCGCCGTCGAGACCGTCAAGGCGCTTTCGTAAATGTGCATTATTTCATATCCACCGTTTTGACCCACATCACTCCGCCCAACTCGACACTGACGAGTTTGCCGGCGGGGTTCTTCATTTTCTGCTCGCTATCGACGAGGGCCGCGAATCCCCACCAGCCGGCCTTGGGCATGCTGTAGGAGAAGACGCCGCCGGAGTCGGCCTTGATGAGTTGCGTGATGAAGGCGTCGTTGGGGGGCTTCACCCGGCCGCCTTCGTTGTAGTACTCGACTTCGACTTGGGCGAAAGGCACGGGCTTCCCGTCTTTCCTCACGATGCCTCGGAACGTGTTGCCGGTCCAAAGGCCGTAGGGCCGCACGAGCGGCTCGATCTCGACCGGCATTCCGACCATGGCGTCCCAGCCGCGCTCCACGCCCGCGAAGTTGACCACGACTTTGGTGTAGTGGACGATGAGTTTCTCTTCGGTGGCCTCCCAGTAGGGCGCCGGCTCGAAATAGAAGACGTAGTCTCCCGGGCGCCGGAGCGGCACCGAGGCGGCGTAAGTGGTCTTGTCCTGGGTTTTCTGGGGGCGAAGGAATTCACTCAGGTCGTAGCGCTGGCCGCCGGCGAGCATCCCGAACCGCTGCGGCTTGCCCAGCTCCATGATGGGCCCTTGCTCCATGGGATGTGTGAAGAGGATCTGCAGGTCGGCGGTCTTGGCCCGCTGGGCGGAGAGCACGTCGTCCGCAGGCAAGAGGACCAGGAAATGGGCCTGGGACCAGCCTGCCATGCAAAGCCAGAGCATGGCCGGGAGTCCGCACGGTGCGATACGTCGCATTCTTGACATCCGCATTCCCCGAAGGGGACAGTCCCCGACTAACCTTCGGTGGGTGCCCGGCTGCGCGAAAACCAGCCCGGTCTCCGAATTTCACCGGGGTCGGTAATACGATAGCGGATATTGTATTACCAAGAAGAGCCGCTGTCGAGCGGGTCGGCGGGTTCCGCGATTGATAAAGCCGCGACCGGCGGTCGCGCCGGGCCGGTGAGGTGGCTGGGGCAACGCGGCGGGGTGGCTGGGGCAAAGCGAAGCGTGCCCCAGCAATCGACACATCCTGGGGCTTCACTGCGTTCAGACCCAGCCACCCCCTGCGGAGGGCAGTTGCGGATGTGGCTCCCGGGCAGACAGGAATGTCTGCCCTCCTAGCCCTCCGCACTGGCCATCACCAGCTCCCCCTTGTGGACCCCCTTAAGGCCCCTCAATTTAGAAGCAACCTTCTGGAGTTGCCCTGCCGGGCCGCGCAAGACGATCACCTCCAGGCAAAGGTCGTGCGACAGGTGGGCGTGCAGCGTGGCGATCACCAAGTCGGTGTGCTCGTGCTGGAGTTCGAGCATCCGGTCCCGCAGTTGCGCCCGATGGTGGTCGTAAACCAGCGTGAGCGTACCCGTCGCTTCGCGGGTCTCCGAGGCCCACGCCCGGCGGGTCAGCCGGTCCCGAATCAACTGCCGCACCGCCTCGCTGCGGGTGGCAAATTGCTCTTCACGGCAATAGCGGTCGAACTGCCGCATGAGGTCGTCTTCCAGCGATACCGAAAAGCGGACGATCTTGGACATGGGAGGGCTCCAAGCAGGGATCACGGGTCAGGGTTCAGGGATCAGGGAACAGGGTTCGAGAATTCACGCTTCCTGCGGCACAATCGTTCTGCCTTCTGCCTACTGCCTTCTGCCTACTGCCCTCTGCCTACTGCCTCACGCGGCGCGACGTTGCGACGTCGCCGTAAACTGGATCTCGACCGTACCAAGCTGCCCGTTGCGTTCCACCGTGAGCCTGATCGGTCCTGGCAAGGTCTTGAGCAGCTTGCCCAACTCCGCGTCGGCGAAATCGCGGCCGCCCACCTGGTAGATGCGGTCCTCCGCCTTCAGTCCCGCCCGGTCGGCGGGCGAGCCGGGGACTACGTGCGTCAGGATTGCGGTTCCCGGCTCGGCGTCATCGACGCGCCAGGTGACGCCGACCCGGAGCGGACGCCCGTTGTCCGGAGGCATGGGGGCCGCCACGGGTGGAGGCGGGTGGGTCTCGCCGCGCGACGCCTCGCGGAACCGCGGGGGCTCGTCCCGGTTGGCCATGTCATAGACCACGCCAAATGAGAGCCGCACCACCTGACGCATTCCCGCTGCGTTGATCAGGGACGCAACGTCGCTGGGCCGGTGGTATTGCGGGTGCATGTCGGTGTGGAAGACGAGCACCGGGACGTTCCTGGCGAAAAACGCGGTGTGGTCCGCCTCAGGCACGACGGTGCGCCGAAAATCGATCCAAAGCGGCGGCTCGTTGTGGCTGCTGACCAGTCGGCGCAGGCCGTACCCGCTGTTGGAGCCGAAGAGCATCAGCCGGTCATTGCGGAGCCGGCCGATCATGTCCAGGTTGACCATCAGCACAACGCGGTCGAGCGGCACGCTCGGGTGGGCGACCCAGTGCTGCGAGCCGAGCATTCGTTTCTCTTCGGCGTCAAAGAAGGCGAAGAGGATCGACCGCCGCGGGGGCTGGGGCAGCCGGGTGAAGGCCCTCGCCAGTTCCAGGACCCCCGCGGTGCCGCTGGCATTGTCGTCGGCCCCGTGGTGAATCATGCCAACTTCGCCCATCGCGCTGCCTTGGCGGCCGTAGCCCACGTGGTCGTAATGGGCCCCGACGACCACGACCTGATCCTTCGTGCCCGGGTCGCTCCCTTCCAGCAGGGCCAGCACGTTGCGGTAATTCGGGGCGAAATGCTGGAAGTACTCATCGTCGGAGCCGGCTCCACGGAGATGGAGGGCGGCCAACTGGGCGCCCAAGTAGTTCCCGGCGGCCTGCCCGCCCCGGGTCCCGGCCTCACGGCCTTCCCGCGCGTCGTCGGCGAGAAAGTCGACGTGCTTCTGCAGGTCATCCGCGGAGATCGATTCCAGGGCGGCACGGAAGCTCGCCAGCTTCTCGACACCCGCGGCACCGGCGGCAATCCAAGTCCATAGCAGAGCGGCAACGCCCAACCGTTGCCCGAGACGAGCAAACCTGCGGACTGTCATTGGGTCTGGACCCTTCCTCGCCCAAGTTGTTCTCTTACGGCCTCCAACTATACCGCAGAGGGCACGTCGCCGGCCACTGGCCCGCAAAGACTCCCCAACCGCTCCAAGCCGCCACCAGGAGGGCAGACATTCCTGTCTGCCGCCGACCAGGAGGGCAGACATTCCTGTCTGCCTGCCTCGGACAGGCAAGAATGCCTGTCCTCCTGCGCTAGGAGGGCCGGTATTCCTGCCTGCCTCAAAAAACCTCCCCGGTAGCATCGACAAACGCGGGGGGCTATATTACGCTAGGAAGGTTGTACGGTTTCCGAAGGGCGACAGTTGTTCGAGGAGAATTCGATGGACTGCAAGCGCGTGTTCCTGAGTGACAAAGACCTGCCAACTGCCTGGTACAACCTCCAGGCCGACCTGCCGGAACCGGTCCCGCCGCCGCTCAACCCGGCCACCATGAAGCCCGTGGGTCCCGCTGACCTGGAGCCGGTCTTCGCCCGGGCCCTGATCATGCAGGAGGTGAGCCAGGAGCGCTTTATCGAGATCCCGGAGGAAGTCCGGAAGGTCTACGCGATTTGGCGGCCTTCGCCCTTGGTCCGGGCCACGGCCCTGGAACGGGCGTTGAAGACGCCGGCGCGGATTTACTTCAAGGACGAGAGTCACAGCCCACCCGGCAGCCACAAGCCCAACACCTCCGTTCCGCAGGCCTACTACAACAAGATCGAGGGGACCAAGCGGCTGGTCACCGAGACCGGGGCGGGGCAATGGGGCTCCGCGCTGGCCTTTGCCTGCTCGCAGTTTGGCCTGGAGTGCAAGGTCTACATGGTCAAGATCAGCTACCAGCAAAAGCCGTATCGCCGCTCCATGATGCACACCTGGGGCGCGGAGGTTACCCCCAGCCCTTCCGAGGAGACCCAAGCCGGTCGGCAAATCCTGGCCGCCGATCCCGATTGCCCGGGGAGCCTGGGGATTGCCATCAGCGAGGCCGTGGAGGCCGCTGTCACCAGCCCAGGCTCGAAGTACACGTTGGGGAGCGTGCTCAACCACGTGCTCTTGCACCAGACCGTGATCGGGCTGGAGGCGGAGAAGCAGATGCAGCTTTTCGGCGATTTCCCCGACGTGGTGATCGGCTGCGTGGGGGGCGGGAGCAATTTTTCCGGGCTGGCCTTCCCCTTCATTCGTCACCGGCTTGAAGGCAAGCCGATCCGCTTTCTGGCCGTGGAGCCGAAATCCTGCCCCTCGATGAGCCAAGGGCAGTACCGTTACGACTTCGGCGACACGACCAAGCTGACGCCGCTGATGAAGATGTACACGCTGGGGCACAGCTTCATCCCGGCGGGGATTCACGCCGGCGGCCTGCGCTACCACGGCATGGCCCCGATGCTCAGTCTCGCCGCGAAACTGGGGATCGTGGAAGCCGTGGCCGTACACCAGATCGAGTGCTTCCAGGCGGCCCAGATGTTCGCCTTGACCGAGGGGACGATCCCCGCCCCGGAGACCTCGCACGCCATCCGCGTGGCCATCAACGAGGCCATCCGCTGCCGCGAGACCGGCGAAGAGAAGTGCATTCTGTTCAACTTCAGCGGCCACGGGCTATGCGACCTTGGGGCGTACGACCGCTATTTCAGCGGCGAGCTGGAAGACTACGCCTACCCGAAGGAGAAGATCGACGCCGCGCTGGCCGAGCTGCCGGTGGTGGATTGAGTCGAGAAGAGGGACTCACCACGGAGACACGGAGGGCACGGAGAAGAAGGATGAGGGATGTGGGGTGAAGCCATAGGGCCCGCTGTGCCGGCCGGACGGTCACATTGCGTCGCGTGATGCAGAGGTCGTGCCGCTTGGCGAGACCTGGACTGTGGGTGGCAGGGTCAGATTGAGTTCCTGGGGCGCCTTTAGACGCTCGTGGCGGCGCGCGGGTTACACGAGCATCGAGATTCGTATGCGAAAGCCCAACCTTGGCATCGCCGGGCGACTTTTCGCGGGCTCGTTCAGCGTCCTCCTGACCGGAGCCGCGGTGGTCTTGTTCCTGATCGGAGATTGGCTCAACGGCGTGTTGAGTTGCGTCCTGGCCGTGGTTGGAGCATACGGCGCGCTGACCGGCATTTACGTCCTCAGGGGTAGTCCAAAGCAGGGCACGGACCGCCTTACCGGTTTCGCGGACAGCCAGGCACAACCGGCATCCCCTTGGCCTCTGTTCCGGTGGATCAGGTGCGCGGTGGTCACGCTGGCACGCGCGGGGAGTGTTGCCGCCTTTACAGTCACGTTGGCCGGGTTTGTGGCGTATCCGCGTCCCTGGTGCTCAAATTGGTCTCCGCAGAAGCGGATTGCGGTGGAGGTGATCGACGTCGGCGGAGGGGCGGCGCTACTGGCGTTTGTGTTGTTCATCGTCGCGTGGGCCCTGACGTCTCCTCGGGGTCCGTTGCCGCGCCGGTTAGGATGGTGCATGTGGCTCGACATAGCGTCCTTCGCCATGTTCCTCATGACGCCCAATATCTAGAACACCGCACGCTCGAATGGCGTCACGAGATATCACAAGATGTGATACCTTCCCAACGCACCGTCTGCGTAGTCTATCTCCTGTCTTCTTTCTCCTATCTTCTTCCCCGTGTCCTCCGTGCCTCCGTGGTGTTCTCCCCCTTCAAACCGCGACCGGGCGCTTCTTCCGCTGCTCGATGACTTCGCGCTCGATCTGCGGCGGGACGCGCTTGTAGCGGGCGAACTCGAGCGTGAAGGTGCCTTGGCCTTGCGTCATGCTGCGAAGGCTTGTCGAGTAGCCGAAGGTCTCGGCCAGCGGGACCTCGGCGGCGATCCGCGCGACCGGGCCGGGGGTCTCCGTGGAGGTGATCGTGCCCCGGCGGGAGAGAAGGTCGCCCACTACCGAGCCTTGAAATGACTTGGGACACTCGATCTCGATCTTCATCACCGGCTCCAAGAGGACCGGCCGGGTCTTGGGAAACGTCTCGCGCATGGTCGTCTGCGCGCAGATCTGGAAGGCCAGGTCCGAGCTATCGACCTCGTGGTACGAGCCGTCCTCGACAATCACGTGCAGCCCGACGATCGGGTATCCGGCCGTCGGACCTTTAAGAAGCTCGCGGCGAAAGCCCTTCTCGATGGCGGGGATGAACTGCCGCGGGACCCGCCCGCCAACGACCGCCTCTTCGAAGAGGTACGGCTCTTCGGCGTCCTCGGGCAGGAGCTCGAAGCGGCCGACGATGTGGGCGAACTGCCCGGCCCCGCCGGTCTGCTTCTTGTGGCGCACGTTGAACTTGGCCGGCTGCGTGGGGGCCTCGCGGTAGCTGACCTTGGGCGGCCCGACCTTCACGTCCACCCCATATTCGCGGCGGACCCGCTCGACATAGACGTCCAGGTGCAGCTCGCCCATGCCGGCCAGGATCGTCTCGCCGGTTTCGTCGTCGGTGGCCAGTTGCAGGGTGGGATCCTCGCGGCAGAAGCGGCGCAGGGCCTTGTGGAGCCGCTCGGACCCGTCGCGGTCGGCGGCCTCCACCGCGATCCGGATCACCGGCTCCGGGACGAACATCCGCTGGAGCGTGCAAAAGGCGTATTCGGAGCAGTACGTGTCGCCGCTGGCGCAGTCGACGCCCACGACGGCCACGATCTCGCCCGCGGAGGCCGACTCGATCTCCTTGCGCTCGTCGGCGTGCATGCGCACGATGCGGCTGAAGCGCTCCTTGCGCCCGCTCCTCTGATTGTAGTAGGTGCCCCCTTTCACGAACCGGCCCTGGTAGATCCGCATGAAGGTGAGGGCCCCGTAGGGATCCTCGACGATCTTGAAGGCCATGGCCACCGTCGGTGCGTCCGGGTCCGGCGCCAGGGGGATCTCGCGGCTCGGGTCGTCGTGGGCAAACGCCTTGGGCTGGCGCTCCGCGGGCGAGGGCAGATACCGCACCACCGCGTCCAGGAGCGGCTGCACCCCCTTGTTCCGATAGGCCGAGCCGAGGAAGACCGGCGTCAACTGGTCCCCGAGCACGGCGTCGTGGATCACTTGATGGACCAACTCCTCCGGCACCGGCTTCTCCGCCAAAAGAAGCTCGAGGACGCGGTCGCTGTACATGGCCAGCGATTCAAGCAAGTGCTGCCGCGCGCGGCGGGCCTCCTCGGCCAGCGGGGCGGGAATCGCCTCCCGCCGCACGCTCTCGCCGTTGGGGCCGTCGAATGAGACCGCCTCGTTGGTCACGAGGTCGATCACGCCGGCAAAATCCCCCTCCAGCCCGATCGGAAGCTGCACCAGCACGGCGTCGCAGCCGAGCTTTTCGCGCAACTGCCGGGTCACGCCGAAGGGATCGGCCCCCACGCGGTCCAGCTTGTTGACGAATGCCAAACGCGGGACGTGATAGCGCCGCAGTTGGCGGTCGATGGTGAGCGTCTGGGCCTGCACGCCGCCCACCGCGCAAAGCACGAGCACCGCCCCGTCCAGCACCCGCAGGCTCCGCTCCACCTCGACGGTGAAATCGACGTGGCCGGGGGTGTCGATCAGGTTGATGGTGGCGTCGCGCCACTCGACGGTCGTGGCCGCGCTGGTGATCGTGATCCCCCGCTCCCGCTCCAACTCCATGTGGTCCATGGTCGCCCCGGCGTCGTGGACCTCCTGGATGCGGTGGATCCTCCCCGCATAGAAGAGGACCCGCTCGCTCAGGGTCGTTTTGCCCGAGTCGATGTGGGCGGAGATGCCGATATTGCGTAATCTTTCCGGAGTCATGATGAAACGGCAAGCCCACGGGCTTTGCCGACCCGTGGGCCAACTGGAGGCTTGCTCTAGGGTGGAACGTATAAGTATACACGACCGTATAGGTTTTGTCACGGCGATTGACGAGGATCCTGAACGGACTTCCAAAGCTCGCCATATTTCTCGCGCACGAACGGCTGCAACTGCCCGGCGAAAGCGGCGGGTAAGCTGAGAATCCGGATCAATTCCTGCACGTCCGCCAGGTCCCTCAGTCGCCCGGGGTTGGTCATGCCCGAAGCGATCTTCAACTCGATCAATGCGGGCAGACTCAGCCAGCGGATTCCGTCCTTTTCGGCGCTCGAGGCATCGGGAGCCGGGAAGGAGACCGGTTTCGGCTTGCCATCGCCCGGATACTCGCCGGTGACGAGGAACTCGATGCGGACCCCGGAATCAGCGTCGCGCAGGGCCTTGCTCCCCGCGAACAAGGGCACGTATCCGAGACCTTCCAGATGCCGGTGCAACTTCTCCAGCCCCTCGCGAGTCACCAGGATGTCCACGTCCTCGGTAAACCGACGAAAGCCATGGGCAAATAGTGCCATGCCGCCGGCAATGGCGTAAGGAATGTTCAATTCGCCTAGCCGCTGGGCGATCCTCCGGAGCGTCCGATAGACCGCGCTACGCTCTTCAAAGTGCATGCTCGCCTCGCGCAACGCCCAATCCAAACGGTCGGCCAGTTGTTGTTCGTAAGCAGCCACCATAATAGAGATTGTATCCGATGCCCCGAAAGCGGTAAAGTCCGAGGGCACACCTCGAACCAGGAGGCCAGACATTCCTGTCTGGCCGGCGGAAGCAGACATTCCCGTCTGGTCTGACGAAGGGCTCAACGCGCGACATGTTCCCAAGGTGCCAGGTCCTTTTCCGCCGTCTGACCGCCGCGCCAGACGATTGCGGCGTGCTCGCCTATCCGGTCGATCCACTCCCGCCCGAGCCGGGCTCGGTGTTCGCCGGGCACGAGGACAATCAGCCGCTTTGCCCCGAGGAGACGGTTTGGGTGCAGGCTGTAGTAGAGATCGAGATAGCTTGACGAGGAGTAGCATGTTTCCAGGAGAGTCCCCAGGGCCGCGGCGGTCAGCCCGCCGGGTGCCACCGGCGTCTCGCCCATGCCCGAGCCGTGTACGGGCAAGATGCCCGTGCCACCCGCTGACGGTTCTAGGATCACTTGAAGGGTCGTGTGCGGATTGTCCCTCAGCAACCGGCGGATAAGCTGCGCGGCAGCTTGCCGCCGGGAATGAAAATCGGCCGATCGCAGCCACAGGGTAAACGCTTGGGCACGGCGACCCGCTGGCGGGAGTTCCGCCGGGCCACGGAAGACAGGGTTCAGGGTTCGGGGTTCAGGGGTCGGGCGATTAGCGAACAACGCGCTCGACGAAGTGCTGAACCCTGAACCCTGAACCCTTTCCCCTCTTACGTCCGTATCCAGGTCAACCCCGGCGACGCCGACCGGCCCGGACGCGGGCTCCGGAATGTCCAACTGCGGCGGTGGGGCAGGGTCATACTCCAGTTCGAACGCCTCCTGGGCCTCCTCCATCAGCTCATACACGTCTTCGAGCGAGAGCGTGGGCGTCTGGAGCACGTAGTACGGCGGCCGCGGCTGGTACTTGAGCCCCAACGCTTGGGCCTCCTGACGAAACGCCGTCCCCGGGAGAATCGAGAGATTGAAGACCTGCACCGCCGAGTACGGCCCGGAGCGGTGCAGGTACTCGATGCCGCGGCGCACGGAATCGGCCGTGTCGCCCGGTAGCCCGAGGATCAAGTCCACGCGCACGGCGATGCCCGCGTCGCGCATGGCGCGGGCCCCGCGCTCGAACGCCTGGAGACTGACTTTGCGGCCCATCAACTCCTGGGTGCGGGGATCGATCGATTGCAGGCCGATCTCGACTTCGGAGAAGTTGGCTGCCCGCAGCAGGTCCGCCTTGGCGGCGTCGATCCCCTCCGCGCGTAGTTCGCCGAAGAAGGCGAGCTGTCGGTCAGGGTTGTTTTGGGCCAGGAGGCGGAGGAAGTCCTCGAAGTCCGGCCGCTGGTTGAGCGTGGGATCCAACAGCACGACCTCGCCGGCGCCCCGCTCGACGGCATGGCGCAGACTGGCGGCGATCTTCTCCGGCGAAAGCAGGTAGACGCGGTCGTAGCCCCTGGGGTAGTAGCAGAACTTGCAGCGGAACGTGCAGCCCCGCATGGTCTCCAGGAACATCACCTTCTCGTCCGCGGCGTCGAGGATGCCTTCCAGATAGGGCGAGGAGACCTCGTTCAGATCTCCAAGCGGTGCGCGAGCTTGTAGGACGGAATTCAATTCCGTCCTACCCTGGCCTCCGAGGGCTTCCAGCAGTTCGGCAAACGTCCCCTCCCCCTCGCCCAAGACGGCGTAGTCCACCGCGGGATGGCCGAGCACCCAATGGCTATCGGCGGTGATTTCCGGCCCGCCCAGGACGATCCGCAACTCCGGCCTCTGCTGCTTGAGCCGCTTGGCGATCCACAGCGAGCGCTCGATGTTCCACACGTAGCACGTGAAACCGACCATCCACGGCAGCCGCGAGAGGATCTCCTCCACCAGCCCCTGGTCGCCCAGCGTATTGGCCAGCGGCGGGGGGAGCAGGTCGATCTGATACCCGGACTTCTCCAGTCCCCGCTTCCGGGCAAAGAGCTTCAGATAGCCGGCGGCCAGCGGGACGTTGTGCTCGACCGGCTGCGGTCCCGGCGGCGGGATGGGAAGCTGGACGAGCAACACAGTTCGGTGGCAGAGGCTCACGTGCGGACCACCATCAATGACTAATGACCAAGGACCAATGACCAATGTCCGCCTACTGCTTGGTCATTAGTCATTGGTCCTTGGGCCTTGGTCATTCGTCTTTCTACAGCCTCACCTCGACGCCGGCCAGCTTCGGGCCGATCGTGGCAACATCCTGCCGGCTGGTCAGGTCCAGGACCGGGGCCCGCACGCAGACGGCGTGAAACGGCTCGCCAAGCACCTCGATGGCATATTGCACGGCATCGGGAATCTCCAGCTCGCCGCGGGGTGAGGGACGGATGTTGCGGCAGGCCTCGAAGATCGGCGGCCCGAAGCGCCAGCAGTTCATGCTCAGCCAGAGCGGCCGCGGCAAGGAGGCCAGGGTCGCTTCGTCCGGCTTTTCGAGGATCCGCGTGAGCAGCCCCTGCCCGTCGATCCGCCCTACGGCGAACTGGCGGATTCGCTCCGCGGAAATGTTGCTCCCGGCAAACATGGCCTCCTGCTCGAACAAAGCTGCCGCCAGCCCGTCTTGCTCACGGAGGCGGCGTACGGCTTCCAGCGGATAGTAGGTGTCGGAGTTGATCACCAGGAACGGGTCGCCTCCGGCGAACCCTTCCGCCGCCGCCACGGCATCGGCCGTGCCTCGCGGTTCCTCCTGCACGGCATATTCGATCCGCAGACGCTTGGGCTGAAGCTGATCGTAGTACTGGCGGATGACGCCGTGGTCGGGGGCTACGACGAGGCACGCCCGGCGATAACCGGCATCGGCCAGGGCCGAGAGGACGTAATCCAAGAACGGCCGGCCGATGGGAATCAGGGCCTTGACCCCCGTCTCCGCCACCGCCTGCTGACGCGGGTCGAGCGACGCGGCGCCGTCGGCCCGTCTCATACGGGTGCCCAACCCCCGGGCAAGAATGACCGCTTTTTCCATCGATTACTCCGTTGCAGGGGTGCTCTTTGGACTGCGGCGCGGGCACCATGCGCAGCATGGTCGCGCCGCTTTGGACGTGTTCCTCGCGTCAAGTCTAGTATCCCATCGCGGCCGCGGCTTGCCAAGGCGCGGTTTCGCCGGTTTCGCCGGGAATGATTGCACGCCGTGCGGGATTCTGGTATCACCTAGGCACGTTTAGCATAGGAGGTCTCATCTATGACCAAGCCGGTGCGCGTGGGTCTTGCCGGTTCGCAGTTCATCACTACGATCCACGCCGAATCGCTCAAGTCGACGCCGCAGGCGCAGGTGCTGGCCGTCTGCTCGCCGACGCCGGGCCACGCCCAGGCGTTCGCCGCCAAGCACGCCGTCCCGCACCATTTCACCGTGTACCAGAAGATGCTCGAGATGGACGAGCTGGACATGATCGTGCTCGGGGTCCCCAACGACTTGCACTGCCGCTTCACGGTGGAAGCGGCCGCGGCCGGCAAGCACGTGGTCTGCGAGAAGCCGCTGGCGATGAACCTCCGCGAGGCCGGCCTGATGATCGACGCCTGCCGCAAGGCCGGCGTCAAGCTGATGTACGCCGAGGAGCTTTGCTTCGCGCCCAAGTACGTGCGGCTCAAGAAGCTCCTGGACGACGGGGCGTTGGGCGAGCCCACGCTGCTCAAGCAGGCCGAAAAGCACGACGGCCCCCACGCCCCGCACTTCTGGGACGTGGACCGCGCCGGCGGCGGCGTGACCATGGACATGGGCTGCCACGCCGTCGAGTTCTTCCGCTGGATGCTCCAGAAGCGGCCCATCAAGTCGGTCTACGCCCATATAGTCACCCTGGTCCACAAGGAGAAGACCCGCGGGGACGATAACGCCCTCTTGATCGTCGAGTTCGAGGGGGGCTGCACCGGGCTCGCCGAGGAGAGCTGGACCAAGCTCGGCGGCATGGACGACCGGGCCGAGGTCTACGGCTCCAGGGGCGTGGCCTACGCGGACCTCCTGCGGGGCAATTCGATCGTCACCTACAGTGCCGGCGGCTACGACTACGCCGTGGAGAAGGCCGGCTCGACCGCCGGCTGGAGTTTCACGATCTACGAAGAGGCATGGAACTACGGTTTCCCCCAGGAGATGGCCCACTTCGTCGATTGCGTGCAAAACGACAAGCAGCCGCTGGAGACCGGCGAGGACGGCCGGGCCGTGCTGGAGGCGATCTTCGCCGCCTACGAGTCGGCCGGGTCGGGCCTCAGAGTGCCCTTCCCGTTTGCATCCGATGCCGCCAGGCCGTATGATCTGTGGAAACGGGGATAGCTGTCAGCTTTCAGCCATCAGCCATCAAAGCTGATCGCTGACTGCTGATAGCTTTAGACACGAGGAGACCGCCGATGAGAGCCAGCTTGAGTGCGACTGTATGGTGTGGGCTGTTTGTCGTTTTCGGGTTTTGCGCCGCGCGATTGCTGGCCGCCGAGCCGGACCTGCGGAGCCGGGGGGAGAAGCGGGTCTTCCGCAATGCCGAGGGAGACACGCTCCCTTACCGGCTCTTCGTGCCCAAGGACTATGACGCGAGGAAGAAGTACCCGTTGATCCTCTTCCTTCACGGCGCCGGCGAGCGGGGTGACGACAACGAGCGCCAACTGGTCCATGCCCAGGTGCTCCGTTTTGTGAGTGACGAAACGGCGAAGAAGCAGCCCTGCATTCTCGTCGCGCCCCAGTGTCCCAAGGACGGCTGGTGGGGCGGGCTGCGCGTGGGGGCCAAGAAGCGGCCGGCGGGCTCTGAGAAGTCCAGCAGCCCCATGAAGCTCACGCTCGCGCTGTTGGACAGCCTGGACAAGGAGTACTCGATCGACCCCGGCCGCCGTTACGTGACCGGACTCTCGATGGGCGGCTACGGCTCGTTTGCCCTTTGCCTGGCCCGGCCCGACTACTTCGCCGCGGCCGTGCCGATCTGCGGTGGGACCGACGCGAAGCGGGCCAAGGAGATGGCTAAGGTCGCCTTTTGGATCTTCCACGGCGGCGCAGACCCGGTGGTCAAGCCCGAGCTTTCCCGCGACGCCGTCAAGGCCCTCAAGGAGGCCGGCGCCACGGTGAAGTACACGGAGTATCCGGGCGTGGGCCACGACTCGTGGGTCAAGGCCTACAACGAGCCGGAACTGGTCGATTGGCTTTTCGCCCAGAAGCGGAAAGGGAAGTAGGGTTCAGGGATCGGGGTTCAGGGTTCAGGATGAGTGATGAATGCCGCTTGCGGCTTAGCGCCGCCGGTGCCATGTCAAACACTACCAACATGAGGAGACCAACACCATGATGAGCAAAGCGGTTTCTGCCAGTGCAGCGACACAAAACTCGCTCCACCGCCGCACGTTCCTGGCCGGAGCGACCGCCGCAGCGGCGGCGGGTCTGACGATTGTCCAGCCGCAAGCCGTCCGCGGCAGCGCGGCCAACTCCAAGGTCGCCATCGGACTGGTCGGCTGCGGCGGACGGGGCCGATGGATCGCCGATCTGTTCGTGAAGAATGGCGGCTACCAGCTCGTGGCCACCGCCGATTACTTTGAGGATCGTGCCAACGGAGCGGGCGATCAGTTCAAGGTGGACGCCAAGCGCCGCTACACCGGATTGTCCGGCTACAAGCGGCTCTTGGACTCCAAGCCGGACGCGATCGTCGTCGAGAGCCCGCCGTATTTCCATCCGGAGCACTCCATGGCCGGGGTGGAGGCGGGCTGCCACGTCTACGTGGCCAAGCCGATCGCCGTGGACGTGCCCGGCTGCCTCACCATCGGCGAGGCCGGGCGCAAGGCCACCGAGAAGGGCCTGGCGTTTCTCGTGGATTTTCAGACCCGGGCCAACGACTTCTATCGAGAGGCCATTCGCCGCGTCCACGCGGGCGCGATCGGGCCGATCGCCTCCGGCGAGGCGGTCTACTACTGCGGGACCACCTGGGGCGGCGACGACGCGCTCAAAGCCGACCCCAACAACCCCGAAAACCGCCTCCGCGCCTGGGGCCTCGATAAGGTCCTTTCCGGCGACGTGATTACCGAGCAGAACATCCATGCCCTGGACGTCGCCACCTGGATCGTGAACGACAATCCCCTCAAGGCCGTCGGCACCTGCGGCAAGAAGGGTCGCGTCGACGTGGGCACCTGCCACGGCAGCTTCGCCGTGGTCTTCTGGTTCCCCAACGACGTGATCGTGAGCTTTGCCTCAAAGCAGTACGGCACGGGCTACGACGACATCGGCTGCCGGATGTTCGGTCCCAAGGGGACCCTCGACACACACTACGGCGGCACCGTGGTCATCCGCGGCCTGGGCGGGGGGTCGTACAAGGGTGGCAACACGGGCAATATCTATGCCGACGGCGCGATCCGCAACATCGCCGATTTCCACGCCAACATCCTCAAGAAGGACTTCGCCAATACGACCGTCGCCCCCAGCGTCCGCAGCAACCTCACCACGATCCTCGGCCGGACCGCGGCCTACAAGCGTGCCGAGGTGACCTGGGACGAGGTCCTCCGGGCCAACGAGAAGTTGCAGTTCGACACCAAGGGCTTGAAGGCGTGAAGCAATCCCTCTCCATGGTTTTTCCTCTACTGAACTCGCACAAGGAGAACGATATGAAACCCGGCACCGCCCGCAGAACCGCAGCCGCACTGTGCGTCTCGATCCTTGCTTGCCTGCTTTTGGCTCCGAGCCCCTCCGCCCGGGCCGCTGACGACGGCTTCAAGCCGATCTTCAACGGCAAGACCCTGGAGGGCTGGGACGGCGACCCGAAGTTCTGGCGGGTCGAAGACAACGCAATCACCGGCCAAACGACGCGGGAGAACCCGACCAAAGGCAACACGTTCATCATCTGGCGCCAGGGCAAGCCAGACAACTTCGAGCTGAAAACGGAGTTCCGTCTGGTCGGCGGCAACTCCGGGATCCAGTACCGCAGTTGGGAGGAGCCGGACAAGTGGGGCAAGTGGGTCGTCGGCGGATACCAGGCCGATATGGACGCCGGCAACACCTTCACGGGGGCCAACTACGGGGAGCGCTACCGCGGCATGTTGGCCAACCGCGGCCAGAAGGCCGTAATCGGCAGGAGCGGCCAGCCCAAGGTCGTCGGCCAGACGGGGGACGCGAAGGAGCTTGCCTCGGTCATCAAGAAAGAGGATTGGAACCTCTACGAAATCATCGCCAAGGGAAACCTTATGATCCAGAAGATCAACGGGCGGGTGATGTGCGAGTTGACCGACGAAGATAAGGCGGCACGTCCCAGCGGCATCGTGGCCCTGCAGCTCCACGCCGGCCCGCCGATGAAAGTGCAGTTCCGCAATATCATGCTCAAGCGTCTCCAGCCGGCGGGTTTGAAGGGGGAAGATTCGAAGACAGCGGGCAAGAAGAAGATCGTCTTCATCGCCGGCCCCAAGAGCCATGGCTACGCCGCCCATGCCCACTATGCCGGCTGCGCCCTGTTGGCCAAACTGCTCAACGAGAACGTGCCGAACGTGCAGGCGGTCGTCTACCGCGACGGCTGGCCCAAGGACCCCGCGGCGCTGGACGGCGCCGACGCGGTCGTCATCTTCTCCGACGGCGGCGGCGGAATGCCGGCCATTCCGCACCTCGACGAGCTCGACAAGCTCATGAAGCGCGGCGTGGGGCTGGCCTTGCTGCACTATGCCGTCGAGGTGCCCAAAGGAAAGCCGGGCAATTGCCTCCTGGACTGGATCGGCGGCTACTTCGAGGTGGACTGGTCGGTCAACCCGTTCTGGAATGCGGAGTTCAAGACCTTTCCCGACCACCCGGTCGCCCGCGGCGTCAAGCCGTTCGCGATCCAGGATGAGTGGTACTACCACATGCGGTTCCGCGAGAACATGGAGGGAGTGACTCCGATCCTGACGGCCGTGCCGCCCGAGACCACGCGCCAGGGGCGCGACGATCCCCACGGCGGCAACCCTACGGTCCGAGCCCGCAAGGGGATGGCGGAGCACGTCGGCTGGGCGTACCAGCGGCCCGACGGCGGCCGCGGGTTCGGCTTCACCGGCGGGCACGACCACTGGAACTGGGCCAACGACGGATTCCGCACCGCGGTGCTCAACGGCATCGTGTGGATTGCGGGCCTGGACGTGCCGGCCGGCGGGGTGCCCTCCAAGACGCCGACGATGGAGGAGCTTCTGGAGAACCAAGACTACCCGCAGCCCAAGAACTTCAATCTCAAGCGGATCCAGGAGATGATCGACCGCTGGCACCAGGAGTCGGTCGGGGCAAAGTAGTCATGGACATTACCGTTTAGCCGCCGCGCCTGCGCGGCGCGTTTTTTGGGCGATGCTGCTCTTTAAGAAACGTTTCCTGGACGCGATCCGTCGCGGCGAGAAGACGCAGACGATCCGCCTCTGGAAACACCGGCGCATGAAGGCCGGCCAGCGGAGTTACGTCCCCGGGGCCGGGCCGATCCGCGTGCTGGCGGTGGACGAGGTGGCCCTGGACCAGCTCACGGACGCAGACGCCCGGCCCGACGGCTTCGACTCCGCGGACCAGCTCCGCCAGGAAATTGCCCGGCTCTATCCGCGCCAGGCGGAAGCCGGGTATCGGGCCTTCCGCGTGGTGTTTGAACTGCTTCCCGAAGGGAAAAGGGGTCGGGAGTCTTTTTCGGCCGGATGACTTTCGGCTATTGGAGAAGCGTTGGCCGAAAAAGACTCCCGACCCCGTGAAGTCCGGCTCAGAAATGAATCACGTCGCGGAGTGTCTGGGCGATCTCCCGCGGGTCCCGGGAGACGGTCAAGACCAAGAACGCGAGGATAATCAGCCCGGCGCTGACCAGGCTCATCGCCCGGACGTTCCGCGGAACCTCGACTTGGGCCAGGGCGGCGGCCAAGGCCAGTTCCAGGCGCCGCCACCCCTGATGGTTCTGCGCCGGGCCGCTGGACACCAGCGACACGTTCCGCAGCCGGGCCAGGCTCTCGACGTGCAACTGCACCCCCAGGCTCGGCAGGGCAAGGCTGTCTTGCGCCCAGCGGGCATCCGGGTCGAGCTTGCCGACCACCTCCGCCAGGATGGGGCGGAGCTCATCCGTCGAGATGTTATAGATCACCAGCCGGGGACGGAGCATCAGGAGCACGAGCACAACGGCGAGCAGATACAGGGAAACCACCAGGACCCAGACGAAGGCCCCCAAGCGGATCGACGCCGAGAGCGGGTAAAACAGCTCGGCCGGCCCAACCATCACCAATCCCGTTACCGCCAAGGCCAACGCGGCGGTGTCGCGCACGCCCGAGACCAGGTAGGGACGCCGGGAAAGGTTGATGATCCCCAAGAGCACCAGGTAGATCGCCACCGGCCCCAGGGCCAGGCACACTCCAACCGCGGGACCGGGGAACATTGGCAGCGCGGCCCCCATGGCCACCAGGGCGGCCGCCGTGCCCAAGCTCAGCAGGTCCGCACGGAACCCAAGGGGCGCCAGCGCGCCGGCCAGCACGATCAAGGCGAAAACCACGTTCCACCAGTCCATCACGGTCCTGGTCCCTGGTCTTTGATCTCCGGCCCTTTGCGGGGATCGCCGGAGGGTTTCCCGTTGCCGCCGGCCCCGTGGATGCGGCGCAGCTCGGCCTCCAGCCGGGTCTTCTCCAGCCAGTACCGCTGCCGCAGCCGGCCGAAAAAGTGCCGGCTGGCCCAAATGTCGGCCACGGCCAGAAGCCCCACCCAAACCAAGAGCCCAATCAACACGGCAACCCAGACGGCAAACCCCCGTTTCGGCCAGTCGGCCTCGCGGTGCTCGTCGGCCATCTGAATGATCCACGGGCCCACCGGCAAGGCCGCCGCGATGATCGCCAGCATCGTGCTGGTCTGCATCCGGCGGCGAAACTGGCGGCGAAAGAACTCCCGCTCCTCGGGCTCCAACTTGCGCTGGCGCTGGGCCCGCCACGCCCGGACGTGCCAGACCATCAGGCCCGCCGCACAAAGCAGCAAGAAAAGGGCAAACGACCCTGACGCAAGCAGTTTCACGTCGGCCTACGTTTCAGAGGATCGTGGGGTGGTCTCATTCCAAAACTCCACACCCGTCACCGTTTCCCAGCCGTTACGAGCCACTCCCGAAGCACCCAGCCCACCTTGGCCAGACTCAGGGCGGAGCACCGCTCCGGCGTATCCGCCCGGGTATGCCACGGTGGGTAATCGAAGTCAATGATGTCGCACGCGGGAATGCCGGCGATGTTGTGCAGCGCCAAGTGGTCGTCCCGCACCTCGTGCTTCTTCTTGGGGATGAACTCCCGCACCCCGAGCCGCCGGGCGGTCGCCCAGATCTCCTCCACCAGGGGCCGCGTATCCTCCCACCACATGCTATTGCGCTCTTGGCAAATCTCCAAGTGGGCATCGCCGACCATGTCCAAGAGCACCCCCCAACGGTAGCGATATGGCGGCGGCGACAGGACGTATTGGCGGGCGAAGTGCTCGGATCCCTGAAAGTACGGCTGCTCCTCCTGGAAAATGAACTCTTCCCCGTCGAAGAGGACGAAATCCACCCCGTAGCGGGTCTGTAGCGTGCCCATTTCGTGGGCCAGGGCCATGAGCACGGCCACGCCGCTGGCCCCGTCATTGGCCCCAACGAACCTTCCCCGCTTGTTTGTAGGGTCGCGCAACGGGTACGGCAGCGTGTCGTAATGGGCACATAGCAGGACGCGTTCCTTGCTCTGGGGGTGCCAGTGTACGATCAGGTTGGCCATAGGCACCGACGAGCCATCCTCCGGGTTGCGGCCGTCGAACCGCTGGAGTTCGACCTTCCCCCCCAATTTGGGAAAGTGCTCGGTCAGGAGCTTCTGCTGCGCTGCCATCCCGGGCGAGCCGCTGGGCCGTGGCCCAATCGCACAGACCTTGTTCAGGTATTCGTACGCCCCGGCCCCGTCGAAGGGGATATCCTGCAATCGCAGACGCGAAGTGGTCGACCCGCCCTGGGTGTACACGCATAGCGCAATCGCCACGAGGACCACGCCGCCCAGAGCGGCGCCGCCGAGAAGCAGGGTCCGCCTTGTGGGTCGCCGGGCCGGTGTCGCTGGTTTCTTCACCATACGCCTTGATTGTAGCGTTGTCAGGGTGCGGCGGCGACATGCGCGGCCGTCCGAGAGCGGGGAAGTTTCGTCTTGCCACCCCGGCCTGCAAAGGCTATCTTTCGGTCCTTGCTTTTCCCCCATTTTGCGAGATCACGGATGATCGACGTTCGAGCGATTGCCGAAGTCCACCGCAGCACCGTCGCCCGGTGGCATCAAGCCGAGATCGACAATCCCTATGAGGATTTTCTGGCCCTGGTGTGCCGTCAGCACCAGTGCAATTTCCTCCTCTGGCACCAGGAAGACCTCGCCCGGAGCCCCGACGCCACCCACGCCGCGATTGCCGCCGTCAAGCGGGCGATCGACGAGCTCAACCAGGAGCGCAACGACGCCATCGAGGCTCTCGACGACTTTCTCGTCCGCAACCTGGAGGCGTGGGGTACCCGGCTGCGTCCGCGGGCCAGGATGAACACGGAGACGCCGGGGAGCGCGATCGACCGGCTCTCGATCCTCGCCCTGCGAATGTATCACATGGAGGAGCAGGCCAACCGCAGCGACGCGAGCGACGACCACCGCGCCGCGGCCGCGGGGAAACTGGAGATCCTCCGCCAGCAGCACCAGGACCTCGCCAAGTCGCTGGCTCAGCTTCTCAAAGACATCTTCGCCGGGCGCAAAGAACTTAAGGTTTACCGCCAGTTCAAGATGTACAACGACCGCGCGCTGAACCCGGCGATCTACGGCGCCCAGAAGCGTCCCGCGGCGTAGCCCCGGGGTGGCTGGGGCAGGGCGCGACCCGACTGTGGGACAGCCGCCCTCGGCTGTCGGAAGCGCTGCACGGCCGAGGGCGGCTGTGCCACATGGGTTGGAGCTTCACTTTGCTGGAGCCCCTCCTGGCCGTTAGGCGGCGCGGGATGATCCGCGGCGGAGAACGGCATCGCAGGCCTCGCAGACCGACTCCACGTCGATAGCCTCCATGAGTGAATTCGGGGCGTGGCGGCGCTCGTGCGACGTTGTGCCGGCGAAGGAGGCCCGTTGGACGGCAACGTGCTGCGGGCCATAGGGGCCGGTTTCTTCGGCCGGCCAGGGGCCATAGAGGCCGACGCAAGGGGTTCCGCCCGCTTCGGCCAGGTGCAGCGGCCCGGTGTCGGAGCCGATGAAGAGCCGCGCCAATCGGGCCAAGGCCGCTAGCTCGCGTAGCGTCGTGGGCGGGGCTAGTCGGGCAAAGCCGTTCGACCCGGCAACCACCTGTTCGGCAGCGGTCCGTTCGGCCGAGCCGGCCCAAACCACCACACTGGGCAAGCCCCATTGGGCGTCCAAGTGTCTCGTCACGGCGGCAAAACGCTCGGGCGGCCAGAGCTTCGAGGGCCATGCAGCCCCGGGGTTGATCATCGCAAAGCCGCTTTCCAGCCCAGACTGGCGCACCCAGTTCGCGGCGGCTGCCATCTCTGCCTCTTCCAGCGGCAGATCGAACCGCACGGCCGCCGCTTGGATCCCCAGCGGCCGGAGCAGCTCCAGCGTCCGCTCGATCACGTGTTGCCGAGTAGGATGGACCAGTTCCGAGTTAAGCCACGGGCTGATTTCCCGGCCCCACCGGCCGCCGAAACCGATCCGCCACCGGGCCCCTGAGAGCCGGGCTACCAGGGCGCTCTTGGTCAGCCCTTGGGCGTCGATGGCCACGTCAAACCGCATGGTCCGCAGCCGGCCATAGAGCTCCCAAACCATCCGTGGTGATTTCAAGAATCGCCGCGGGAGGACGATCAAGTCGTCCAACGCCCTGTGCCCGCGGAGCAACGGCGCCGCGCGATCCTCCACGGCCCATGCCAGGAAGGCTTGCGGAAACTGGTCGCGGAGGGCATTCAGCACCGGCATAGTGAGGATCACGTCGCCGATCGCGCTGAGACGCACGATTAGCACCCGGGGCGACTGGTGTTCGGCTTTCCGTGCCATGGCCGGCATTATAGGGGGTTCGCGGGGGATTCCCAACAGAGAAGGTAGGTGGTGGGTGGCGGGTGGCGGGTTGCGGGCGGCGCGTGGAAGGCAGGAGGCAGTGTCCTTCCCGCCACATGCCACCGCCGCCCCGTCGCCCGCCACGCGCCACCCATCACCCGCCAACCTGCCTTTCCCCACATGCCACCTACCACCTACCACCTACCTCTCCCACCTACCACCTACCTTTTCGCTACAATTCAGCGATCATGTCCAAACGGCCCCCTTTGAAAACAACCGACCCTCGCGCCCCGCTCCCCATGACCCCGGCGGAAGTGCGCGCCCGGGGCTGGGATGCCGTGGACGTGGTCTTCGTCACTGGCGACGCCTACGTCGATCACCCCAGCTTCGCCATGGCCCTCTTGGGACGCCTGATGGAGGCCGAGGGCTACCGGGTGGCCATCCTCAGCCAGCCGGATTGGCGCTCCTGCCGCCCGTGGCAGACCTTCGGACGGCCGCGGCTCTGCTTCGCCGTCAGTGCCGGCAACATGGACTCGATGCTCAACCACTACACCGCCAATCGCAAGGTCCGCAACGACGATGCCTACAGCCCCGGCGGCCAGATCGGCCGCCGCCCGGACCGCGCCACCGCCGCCTACTGCCAGCGGGCCCGCGAGGCATACAAGGGCCTGCCCATCATCGCCGGCGGGGTCGAGGCCAGCCTGCGGCGCCTGGCCCACTACGACTACTGGAGCGACAAGGTCCGCCGCTCGATCCTGCTGGACGCCAAGGCCGACCTGCTGGTCTGCGGCATGGGCGAACGGCCGCTCCTGGAAATCCTCCGCGTGCTGGCCGCCGCATCGGAAAAGGGGACATCCAGAATTATCGAATCCCGCGAAGCCCCTCCTTCCCCAAGACAGAAAATGTGGATGTCCCCTTTTCCGGCGGCCCACGTTGCCGAGCTGCGCGAGATCCGCGGCGTGGCGTATCGGCTCGGGGCCAGTGAAATGCCGCCGACGGAAGACACGATTGTCCTGCCGAGCTACGACGAAGTGGCCGCGGACAAGCGGGCGTTTGCCGAGATGACCCGCATCGCGCACCTGGAGACTAATCCCTACAATGCCCGGCGGCTCGTGCAGTATCACGGCCGCGAGGCGGTCGTGGTCAATCCGCCGGCGCTGCCGCTTTCGGAAGCCGAGATGGACCGCGTGTACGGCCTGCCCTACACGCGCCGCCCGCACCCGAGCTATGGCAAACAGCGGATCGCGGCCTTTGAAGTGGTCAAGGACTCGATCCAGATCATTCGGGGGTGCTTTGGCGGGTGTGCCTTCTGCTCGATCACCGCCCACGAAGGGCGGATCATTCAGAGCCGCAGCCCGGAGTCGGTGCTTGCCGAGATCCGGCGAATGCCCGAGGAGCCGGGCTTCTCGGGCGTGATCAGCGACCTCGGCGGCCCGACGGCCAACCTCTACCGGATGAATTGCAGCCGCCCCGAGGTCCGCCAGAAGTGCCATCGCCTCAGTTGCCTGCACCCGACGGTCTGCAAGCTGCTGGACACCGATCATGGCCCGCTGGTGGACCTGATGCGCAAGGCCCGAAGGGAACCGGGGATAAACAAGGTGCTGGTCGCCTCGGGAGTGCGCATGGACCTGGCCCAACTGAGTCCGGCCTACATGGAGGAACTGGTGCGGCACCACGTCGGCGGGCACCTCAAGGTCGCCCCGGAACACACCGACCCGGAGGTGCTGCGGCTGATGAAGAAGCCGGCGATCGAGGATTTCGAGTCCTTCGCGGGACGCTTCGAGACGCTATCGCAACAGTCGGGCAACAAGCAGTATCTGGTGCCGTACTTCATCGCTGGCCACCCGGGCTGCGACCTCAACGCCATGATCGACCTGGCCTGCTTCCTGAAGCGGACCGGGTACCGGCCGCAGCAGGTGCAGGATTTCATCCCCGGCCCGTTCGACGTTGCCACCTGCATGTATCACACCGGGCTGGACCCGGCGACCATGCGGCCGGTCTACGTGTCGAAAGGGGCCCGGGAGCGGCGGCTCCAGCGGGCCTTGCTGCAATTCTTCTTGCCGGAGAACTACGCCGACGTGCGCGAGGCCCTCCATCAAGCCGGCCGCGCCGACTTGATCGGCGACGGGCCGGAGTGCCTGATCCCGGCGTGCGCACCGGGGAGTTCTGGCAAGAGACTGAAACGCGCCGGTCCGGCGAAACGCAAGTCCGGGTCTCCACCGGCGGCGCCGGGCTACCGCCCCCACCGCCGGACGGCTAAACGGCGACCGCAGAGGTAAACGTTGTACGACAGCATTCCTCTCGTGCTGGGAGAACCGTTTCCAGACTTCGCGGAATGGTGAAGCGGGGTTGACATCGGCTCACGTGAATACTATAAGTAGCATTATGCCGCAAGAGATCGTCGAATACGCTGAAATCCAACAACGGTTGGGAACGCCGTACTGCTCGGGCGATCGGTACGCGATCTACTGCGGCGATTGCCTCGCAATGCTGAAGAAACTGCCGGACAGCTTGTTCGCGCTAACAGTGACAAGTCCTCCGTACAACATTGGCAAGGAATACGAAGAAGCCCTGCCGCTGGAGGAGTACCTAAACTGGTGTGAGCAATGGATGAATGAGGTATACCGAACCACTCGATGGGATGGGTCATTTTGGCTGAACGTCGGATACGTCCCGGTTCCCGGAAGGGCGAAGGCCCTCCCACTCCCGTGCGTTCTTTGGAACAGGTGTCCATTCTTTTTGCTTCAGGAGGTCGTTTGGAACTATGGCGCAGGAGTGGCGGCTCGAAAGTCTCTTTCCCCGAGGAACGAGAAGTTGTTGTGGTACGTCAAGAACCCTGAGGCATACACGTTCAATCTGGACGCTATTCGCGATCCTGACGTTAAATACCCACACCAGAAGAAGAGGGGAAAGCTGCGGTGTAATACGATTGGCAAGAACCCGTCGGATGTTTGGCAGATAGCGAAAGTCACGTCTGGCGAAAGCCGCGCATCGCCAGAGCGCACTCCTCACCCTGCACAGTTCCCCTTGGACCTCGTAAATCGACTCGTCCTTGGTTCCTCGAACGTCGGTGACTTAGTGCTCGACCCGTTCATTGGGTCGGGGACGGTAGCCGTGTCTTGCCTTAGCCACGGGCGACGGGTTCTTGGTATCGAGATCAACCCCGCGTACTGCGAAATGGCGGCAAGCCGGATCAGGCGTCTTCTGGCTGACAGGCGATCCAGGCTATTTGCTGACTAAGGAGACGGCTTGTCGATGCAGGCAGCGAGGAAGTCACCGTTAGAATCCTTGATCCGCGTCAGAGCAGGCGGAAGCTCGCCTGTGTAGCGCATCAGATCGCCAACCGTGCGAATTCCGATGCCGGCCAGCAGTTCCTCCGTTTTCGGGCCTACTCCGTCCAGCACGATCACAGGTGCTTGTTGGCGATACGAACCTGAAATCGCAAGAAGCTCGTAGTCGTACACAGCTTTCCCGAGGCCGGCCATCTGCCCGGTCGGCGCTTCTTGGGGATCCCAATCATCAGCGTCGATCCATCCGAACCGGAGAAGAGTGAGCGTTTGGCCGAAGAAGTTAACGGTGATGTAGTATCCGGATTTCTCTTTCTTGGCGGGCACGTCCCTTGCGGTCCTTTGGCCGTAGCTTCGGTTGCCGTACACCTTGAATCCACGTTGTCCGGACGTCTTGATTTCGACGGAGAACGCAGGGTCCGGCAGATAGACGAGATCCTTCTCGTCTTTCGACTGACTTCCACGCCACACCATTGGCTGCCGTCGCTCCAATTCCATGGCAAGGAGGATTTCGAAGAAGTACCCAATAATCGTCGCGGGGACTTTGAGCTCGGCGAGCCCAACAGACGTCCGGCCGGAACCCACCGTTGTCTGCCACAGCGTGCCCCAGGTGGAAATGGCGGCCTGCAAGAGGACGCCACGTTTCAGCGGGTGCTTCTCGACGAGTTTCCCTGTGATGCCGAGCCAAGCTGATTCGGGCCTGCCAGAGTATGGACTGGTCGTCATTGTTCTTCGGACTCCGCGAACAGATCCCCAGCTTGAACACCGAGGGCTGCGGCGAGCCGCACGATGTTTCGCAAGGATATGTTGCGCTCACCGCGCTCCACGCCACCCAGGTAGGTGCGATGAATTCCTGCCTTGGCCGCGAGCGTCTCCTGGCTTAGCCCAGCCTGTTCTCGCAGAGATCGAATGCGTTCACCAAAGCGAATGAGGGTCCGGTCTTCTCTCTTCATTGGCAGTCAATTTGGGCGTATGAAGCTGATGAGTCTACAGCCTATGAGTAGCGACCGACTCAGAGGGAATGTGGGCTGCTGCGCTTTCATCGCAATGTGCGAGCGAGAAACCAGCGCTGAGATACCGCGTTCGATCAGCAGATGGCCACTCATCGTACGGTCGCCAGCAGCCGCGGTGCGATCCACCAATCGGAAAGAACACCAAAGCCCCCCTGTGTGGTTCGTTTGCCCCACCCCCTGGCAACACGTATGATGATTGGCGACACGGAAGGGTTCGTATGTCCCGGTTCAAGGTTACAGTGTCAATCGACGGCGGTCTCTTGGAGGAAGTGGATCGCCTCGTGGCGGAAAAGGCATTTGGCAGCCGCAGCCACGCGATCCAGGTTGCGATAAAGGAGAAGCTTGCGCGCTTGCGCCGCGATCGCCTGGCGAGGGAATGTGCCAGGCTCGATCCTGTCACCGAGCGGTCCATGGCTGAGGAAGGAGTGTCTGAGGAGTTGTCCGCGTGGCCGGAATACTGAGGCGCCATGTTCACCCCTGAGATGTATCAACTCCTGGACTTCGGCGACGGGCACCGCTTGGAGCGGTTCGGCCCGTGGGTGTTGGATCGGCCATGCCCGGCGGCAGAGGGCGTCGCACGCTCCGATCCGGCGGCATGGGCGACGGCCGACGCCCGATTCGAGCGCACCGGCGCCACGGAAGGCCGATGGTCGCTTGCGCGGGAAATGCCCGAGCGATGGACGATCGCCCGCGGGTCTATCCAGCTTGAGTTGAAGCGAACGGAGTTCGGCCACCTGGGCGTCTTCCCCGAGCACGCGGCCACTTGGGACTGGATCGCAGCCCGGGTACAAGAATCGCCGCAGCCGGTGGTCGTGATGAACCTGTTTGCGTATACGGGCGGGAGCACGCTGGCGGCCGCCGCGGCAGGGGCCGAGGTGGTCCACGTCGACGCGGCGAAGAACGTCGTCGCCTGGGCCCGCCGCAATGCGGAGCTCTCCAGTGGGACGGATTTGAAATCCGTCCTACCCATCCGTTGGATCGTCGAAGACGCAACGAAATTCGCCCGCCGCGAACTCAAACGCCAAAACTGCTACGCTGCCGTGATCCTCGATCCGCCCAGCTACGGGCACGGCCCGCGGGGAGAAGTCTGGCGCCTCTCGAAACACCTGCCGCGGCTCTTGACGCTCTGCGGCGAGTTGACGGCCGGGCAATGCCGGTTCATGCTGCTCTCGTGTCACACGCCCGAGTTCGACGCCCGTCGGCTGGAGCGGCTGGTGCGAGAGACGTGGTGCAGCACAAGCCAGGGCACCATCCGAACGGAGCCATTGGTCCTCCGCACTCCGGCCGGACGCGAACTTCCGAGCGGAATCGCAGTCTACTGGGAACCCTCATGATCACCAGCCTGCATAACCCGCACGTCAAGAGTACCGTCCGCTTGCGGGACCGCCGGCACCGCGAGAAACAGGGGCGGATCGTGATCGACGGGGCCCGGGAGGTGGCCCGTGCGATCGCCGCCGGCGTGCGGCTCGTGGAGGTATTCGTCTGCGAGCGGCTGTGCGAAAGTGACGATGCGCGGCGAGTGCTGGATCTGCTGCCGGGCTGCGGGGCAAACGTCCTCGATGTGACCGAGCCGGTGTTCGAAAAGCTCGCCTTTGGGGATCGGACCGAAGGGCTCCTGGGCGTGGCCGAGACGCCGGCGGCAACCCTGGAGGGCATCAAGCTGCCTGAGAACCCGTTGGTCGCGGTGCTCGAAGGCGTCGAGAAGCCGGGGAACGTCGGGGCCGTGTTGCGGAGCGCCGACGGGGCTGGAGCCTCGGCCCTGATCGTCGCCGACGGCCGGACCGATCTCTACAACCCGAACGCCATTCGAGCCAGTCTGGGAACGATCTTCACGCTTCCCGTGGCCGTGGCGACCACCGCCGAGACCGTGGCCTGGCTGCGGCGTCAGCGATTGGCGATCTTCGCCGCCCGCGTGGACGGCTCTGTGCCGTATCACGAGGTGGACTTCCGCCAGCCCGCGGCGATCGTGCTGGGGAGCGAAGCCGCGGGACTCTCCGCGGCGTGGAACGCCGATGACATTACGCCCATCCGACTCCCCATGCTCGGCGCGGCCGACAGCCTGAACGTCTCCGCCGCGGCAGCCGTGCTCTTCTATGAAGCGCTGCGACAGCGGTCAGGAGCGAGGAGCGAGGAACCAAAGTGAGAAGTGAGAAATGAGAAGTGCAAGGTGCAAAGTGTTCGCTCCATTTTGCACTCTTCACTTTGCACTGCTCACTTTTCACTATACCCCCATCCCTCGTATTACAGGGCTAACTCGTGTTCCACCGGCAACGTTCGATGCTCGTCAGTTTGATGCCTAATTCCCGTAGTTCTCTGGGGGTGCGCTTGTTGTGGCTGCGACGGGCCTTGGCGTCGTCCCGCTGCGCGCCTTGGATTGTCTTGGCAAGTTTCTCCGCCTTCTTCTGTTCTTGGGAGAGGAACTCCTTGTAGAACTGCTGCGGAGAATTGCCCCAGCGCTGAAGGGCAAGAACTGCACCGCGTCCACGATCACGTGGTCATTGGTTCCGTCGTTGGAGATGGAAACAACCCCGGGCTGGTCCGCGGCGAAGCGAAAGACGCCGAGCCGCACCAGCAGGCTATCGATTGGCGGCTTCAGCTTCTGATTGACCTTGACGGCATGGCTGCCTTCGGCGTCGTAAACAGTGACCGCTACGTTCGTCGCGCGGTTCGACGAGGCCGAGTACGACAGTCGGACTTCGTACTGGCCCGGCCCGGGAAGCTTGACCTCAAACCGGGCCGACTTGCTCCCCTTGCCTTCGTTGCCGTCGTGCAAGTAGCCCGAGCCCACGAAGGGCCCCATGGCCGTGCTCGAAGACCACGAGCCCGTGAGTTTCGCCTCCGAGTCATCGACCACGATGCCGGGCAGCTTCTTCGGATCTACTCCCGCAACCGGGCTGCGCCGCGGGCCGGTCCACCGGAGCACCTGCTTGTCGTCCAGAAGACGCTTGCGCAAGCCGGCGTAGTCGATCTTCTGCACGTCGCAATCGGCCTGGATCGCCTCAACGGCGGCCGTGGCCGACGACTGGCCGAGGATCATGAAGACCGGTTCCATGCGGATCGAGCCGTAAGAAATGTGCGTCGCGGAAAGGCACACCGGCACGAGCAAGTTCGTACACTCGGAGGCCTTCGGCACGATCGAGCGATAGCTGATCGGGTAGGGCGAGAACCCGCCGACCTGCACGTCGCCTTCGTTCCGCGCGTGCCCGTTGGCATCCACGTAACGCTGCGTGTGGTGCGAGTCCATCCCATAGGCCCCGAGGCCCACCGGATCCGGGGCCACTCGCTTGCCCGTGCAATCGAGCTCCGTCATCACGTAGTCGCTCACCATGCGCCGGGCCTCGCGCACGTAAAGCTGGTGCGGCCAGTTGTCGTTGTCGGTGAACTCGTCTTTGGCCAGGGCCCAGGTCTGGAATTGGCGGCGAACCTGCTCGTGTACCCGTGGGTGGTTGGCCAGGGTCCACATCAGGCCCTTCTGATAGGTCTCGTGCTCCTTGAGGATCCGCTCCCGCGTGGCGTAGTCGCCCTCGGGGTAGTCGTAGTTCATGCCGATGTTGTCGGTGGAGATGGCAAAGTTGTTGTTGGTGTCGGTCTTGCGGTTGGGCATGCCCGTCGGGCTCCACGGGATGCGGAGATCGCCGGCCTCGCAATTGCGCAAGACGAGTTCATAGCGCAGCGGGTCGTAGTCCGCCGGCTTGGGCCAGGGGCGGCGGTTCTCCGGCGCGTCGGTCGTACACATCCGGAAGCAGTACGCCTGCACACGGCGGTCGCCCTGTCCGTCTTCGCCGGGCGGGCCGGCATGAACGCCGGGCAAGAGGCCGCTGGCCGGGTCGCCCGGCCGTACGAAGGGATCGACCGGCTTGGTGAACTGGTGGTGGACGGCTCGTGCGACTTGCACTCCGTTGAGCGTTTCGCCGAAACGGGCGTTGGGCTCGCGGCCGACCATGTAGGAGACTCCGGCCTTGGCCATCAGGTCGCCTTCGTAGGTGGCGTCGATGAACATCCGGCCGCGGAACTCCCTACCCGATTCCATCACGATGGCCACGATCCGCGGCCCCTGTTTCTTCACGCCGCGGGCCAGGTCGAGGCGCTGGCCGCGGACGACGGGCACCTTCGCCTCGGCGAGCATTTCCAGAAGGATCTGCTCGGCCACGCGCGGCTCGAAGCCCCACATGGTTTCGTCATCGACGAGGGTGCTGCGGACCTTGCGATACTCGGCCAAGGTCTGGTGCTTCCACGCTTCCGGCCGATCGTAGTGCTTTCTGACGCGGGCGTAGAATTCCCGCGCCATGCCGCCGATGGCCTGCTTGTTGCCGATGTCGGTGGCCCCGAGCCCGCCGGAGGTGAGCCCGCCGACGTGCCGCCCGGGCTCGATGAGGATGGCGGTCTTGCCCATCCGCGCGGTTTGAATCGCCGCAGTCACGCCGGCGGAAGTCCCGCCGTAGACGACGACGTCATAGGTGGTCTGGCCGCAGGCAGCGCGGCAGAGAGACACGGCGACAAGGAAGCACAACGTTCGCATGAAACAGCCCTCAAGAACCGCCGGTTAGCCGGACGAAACCAACGCGCCGCGCAAGCGCGGCGGCTAAACGAGTCGTTCACAGAGTTTTCTTCGACCCCGAACCCTCCGGGCCGGCACGGCCCGGCTCTGAACCCCGAACCCTGAACCCTTTTCAGTACTCCCTCCGCTGCGCCCGCGCCTGGACGCGAACCGGGAGCCCTTGGATCCGCAAAAACCCTTCGGCATCCGTCTGGTTGTACTGGCCGCCGGCCTCCATGGTGGCAATGCCCTCGTCGTACAGGCTGTTGGGGCTGGTGCGGCTGGCGACCATCATGTTCCCCTTGTAGAGATTGAGCACGATTTGACCCGTGACCGGCTTCTGGGCCTGGCGGATGAAGGCCATGAGGGCGTCCATCTTGGCGTGGTACCAGAACCCGTAGTAGACCATCTCGGCCACTTCCGGGGCGAGCCGGTCGCGGAGGTGCACCAGGTCGCGGTCCAGCGTGAGCTGCTCCAGCAGGCGATGGGCTTCGTAGAGGATCGTCATGCCCGGGGCCTCATAGACGCCGCGGCTCTTCATGCCCACGAAGCGGTTCTCGACCATATCGACCCGGCCGATCCCGTTGCGTCCGCCGATCTGGTTCAGCCCGCGGACCACGTCGTACGCGCCCAGGCGCTCGCCGTTGACGCTCACCGGCACGCCCGACTCGAAGCCGATCGTTACCTGCTCGATCTTGTCGGGTGCCTGCTGCGGCGAGACGGTCATGCCGAACTCGACCAGCTCGACGCCGTTGACCGT
>Ga0315280_10001226_pt1 | contig 44725 bp, 39 predicted proteins | sample YL17G06_40_MG_FD_203697 | JGI IMG/M metagenome (GOLD analysis project Ga0315280, IMG submission 203697) | Sediment microbial communities from Yellowstone Lake, YNP, Wyoming, USA - YL17G06_40 | ecosystem: Environmental > Aquatic > Freshwater > Lake > Sediment | place: USA: Wyoming | collected... | reverse complement strand
TTCGTCGTGATCAAGCCGAACATCGCTTTTGGACGAACGCCGGAGCAGGCTGCGACGACAAACCCCGAAGTGGTCGCGACACTCGTCAGGCTGTGCAAGGACGCCGGCGCGGCAGACATCCTGATCATTGACCATACGATCGACAGGCCTGCGGATATGGTGCTTGCCATGAGCGGGATCAAGGAAGCAGCCGAGAAGGCCGGCGCCCGCGTCGACGCCGGGCGGGACGAGAGCATGTACCAACGGATTGAGATCCCCGGCGGCAAGGTCCTCACGAGCGACCAGGTGCTGAAAGACGTGCTGAAAGCCGACGTGTTCATCAACGTGCCGATCGCAAAGGTTCACGGCGAGGCGAAGCTGACGCTCGGGATGAAGAACCTGATGGGCATCAACTGGAACCGCCAGGCCTGGCACCAGAACGGGCTGCACCAGTGCATCGCCGACCTCGCCGGCGCAGTCAGACCGGACTTGGTCGTTCTCGACGCAACGCGCATTCTGCTCACGAACGGCCCCAAGGGTCCCGGGCAGACGAAGGACGTCGGCCAGGTGATTGCCGGCACGGACCAGGTGGCCGTTGACGCCTACGGCGCGACACTCTTCGGGATGAAGCCCGACGACATTGAGCATATCCGGCTCGCTCACGCCGCCGGGGTCGGAGAGATCGATTTCCGGAAGTTCAAAGTAAGCTAGGTCCAGAGCGGGCCGACCGAGGTACGCACGCTCGAGGCACTGCGAGGACGGAAAGGGGGACACGGATTGCGCAAGCGGTTGTTCATGATCTGCTTTGGCTTAGCCATTTCGCTTTGCTCAGGAGCATATAGCAAGGAGAAGGATGTGCTGGATCGGTATAATGTGGCCTGGGATAGCCCGAGCACGGACTCTTCCGGCTCAATGCCGCTCGGCAACGGCGACATCGGGCTTTCTCTTTGGGTCGAAGAAGGGGGCGACCTGGTTTTCTACATCAGCAAGACGGACGCCTGGAGCGAGAACATGCGCCTCCTCAAACTGGGGCGCGTGCGGGTCAGACTCTCGCCGAATCCATTTGCCGAGGGGCTGCCGTTCAGGCAGGAGCTGAAGCTGCGGCAGGGGGAGATTGCCATCTCTGCCGGGGAGAAGGACTCCCAGGTAGACCTCCGCGTCTGGGTCGACGCCAACCGGCCCGTGGTGCGGGTGGAGGCTGAGGGCCGGCGGCCGTTCGACATCCAGGCGGACCTCGAGATGTGGCGAACGGGGGAGCGGACCCTGCCGGACACGGAACTTTCTCACAGCGATCCGTACCGCGGCAGCCCCTCTACGACCGTCGAAGACCCAGATGTGGTGCTGGACAAGGGTTATGACCGCGTCGTCTGGTGCCATCATAACGCCAGGTCCTGCTGGCTCGATTCGATGAAGCTCCAGCAGCTGGAGACTCTGATAAGGAGCTTCACCGACCCGCTGCTCAACCTGACCTTCGGCGGGGCAATGATGGGCACGCAGATGGTGAAGGCCGGACCGACGACCCTCCGCTCTGCGGGACCGGCCGCGCGGCAGAGGCTCTCGATCTTCGTGCTGACAAAGCAGACCCCCGAGGTCGGGAATTGGTACAAGGCTCTCGAGAAGACAATCTCATCGGTCGAGTCGGCGCCCGTCGGGAAGGCCCGGGACGCTCACCGGAAGTGGTGGGACCGGTTCTGGAACCGGAGCTGGATCTATGTCAGCGAGGCGCACGATCCAGGCTCCGAGGATCCCGGCTTTTCGCTGACCCGCAGCTACATCCTCCAGCGCTACCTGGTGGCCTGCGGCGGGCGCGGAAACTGTTGGACCAAGTTCAATGGCTCCATCTTCACACTTCCGTGGGAGGGCAGAGGCCCGGACTACCGCAGATGGTCAGGCGCCCAATGGAACCAGAATGCGCGGCTCATCTACTGGCCCTTGATCCGGTCTGGAGACTACGACATGTTGCTGCCCTGGCACAAGGTCTATGTGGACTGCCTGCCGTTTGCGGAAGCGCGGACAAAGGTCTACTACGGCCACGGCGGGGCATTCTTCCCGGAGACCATGACCGCGTGGGGCTGCTACGCCAATCCCGACTACGGATGGGACCACGAAGGCGCTCCGCTCGGCCTCGCGCTCAACACCTACATCCGCTACCACTGGCAGGGAGGGCTCGAGGTCTCCGCTATGATGCTCCAGCATTACAGGCACACCCAGGACCGGAACCTCCTCAAGAAGACCGTCCTGCCGTTCGCCTCCGCCGTCATCGAGTTCTACGACAAGCACTACAAGCGAGACGAGAACGGGAAGATACGTTTCTACCCCGCCCAATCGCTCGAGACGTGGCAGGATGCCGCGAACCCGCTGCCAGAGATCGCAGGGCTGAAGTACGTCATAGGCGGACTGCTTGCCCTGCCGGCTGATGCCACTACCGAAGAGCAGAGGCAAAACTGGAAACGTATACTGGCTGAGCTTCCGGATTTGCCGACCCGTGAGGTGGACGGTAAGACTATTCTCTCTCCGGCCGGCGAGATCTTCCAAGGCGCGAGCAACGTGGAGAACCCCGAGCTTTACGCTGTCTTCCCTTACAGGCTGTTCGGGGTCAACAAGCCGGGTCTGGACGTTGCCTGCGATACCTTCGCGCGCCGCAACAACCGGGCGTTGATCTGCTGGCGGCAGGATGATATCCAAATGGCATACCTGGGACTGACGGATCAGGCTGCCGAGAACGTGACCGCGCGCCTAACGGCGTCTGTGGACTTCCGTTTCCCCGCGATGTGGGGCCCGTACAGTGACGAGGTGCCGGACATGGACCATGGCGGAGTCGGCATGATGGCCCTTCAGAGCATGCTCCTTCAGGACGATGGCCGGAAGATCCTTCTCTTGCCGGCTTGGCCGAAGAGGTGGGATGTCGCCTTCAAGCTGCATGCGCCCTACAACACCGTGGTGGAAGGCACATACCGTGACGGAAAGCTCCAGTTGTTGAAGGTCAGCCCGAAGTCGCGGGCGAAGGACATTGTAGATATGAGCCGCTAGACCGCACTGAACGGCGGAAGCACGCGGTCCTCCGCGGTTTGGGATACGGCAGGCTTCTTACCGTATATCTGCGCGCGGAAGGCGCGGGTATCCACGAAGATCAACGGGAGGAACGAGATGAGATCATTGTTCGAAATCCTGGTATGCCTGGTCGCAGTCGGCTCTGCGTGCGCCGCCGAAATGGCTGCCGATGCCAAGGACTATCTTCAGGCCAAGCCGGCCGACATGAAATGGTGGAGAGAGGCCCGCTTCGGCATGTTCGTCCACTGGGGGCCGGTGAGCCTGAAGGGCACCGAGATCAGCTGGTCGCGCGGCAGTCAGATCCCCGTAGAGGAATACGATAACCTCTACAAGCAGTTCAACCCGACCAGGTTCAACGCCAGAGAATGGGTCGCCGTCGCCAAAGCCGCAGGGATGAAGTACCTTGTCTTCACCACCAAGCACCACGACGGTTTCTGCGAATGGGACACCAAACTGACGGACTACAAGATCACAAACTCGCCGTTCAAACGCGATGTCGTGAAGGAACTGGCCGACGCCTGCCGTGAGGCAGGGATTCGGCTTGGGTTCTACTACTCCCCTCCGGACTGGCGGAGCCAGGGCCAGCCCGGATACGTGAAGTACATGCATGGCCACCTCCGAGAGCTTTGCGGCAACTACGGGAAGGTGGATATCGTCTGGTTCGACGGCCTGGGCGGCTCTGCCCAGGAGTGGGATGCGGCCAATCTGTTCAAGATGATCCGCGAGCTGCAGCCGCACGTCATCATCAACAACCGCGCCGGCCTTCCGGCGGATTTCGACACTCCGGAGCAGTGGATAGGCGAGTTCAACCGCGACCGTGCCTGGGAGACCTGTATGACGCTCGGCGGCCAGTGGGCGTGGAAGCCGAACGACAACATAAAGTCGCTCAAGCAGTGCATACAGACCCTCGTGCAGGTCGTAGGCGGCGACGGCAACTTCCTCTTCAACGTCGGTCCGATGCCGACCGGCGAGATCGAGCCGCGCCAGGTCGACCGCCTCAAAGAGATGGGCCAGTGGATGAGCAGGTACGGGAAGACGATCTACGGTACCCGAGGCGGCCCGTACAAGCCCGGTAGATGGGGCGCGGCTACCTGCAAAGGCAGCACCGTCTATCTGCATATCCTCGATTGGCCCGGCGAAACGATAACCCTCCCCGCGCTCCCGGCGAAGATAGCCAAGAGCTCGCTCCTGACCGGAGGCAAGCCGGTGGTAAGGCAGACACCCGAGAGCATCGAAATCTCCGTGCGGCCCTCCGATCGGCAGGAGATCGACACTATCGTAGCTCTGAAGCTCGACAGCTCGGCTGAAGCGATCGAGCCGATGCCCGGAAGGATGCCGTCGAAGTCCCTTGCCTTTGGGAAGCCTGCGACTGCTTCGAACGTCTACGCAGACGATCCCGCGCTCGGCCCGGACAAGGCGTTCGATGACGACGACGACACGCGCTGGGCTGCCGATGCAGGCACGCACCAGGCTTGGATTGCGGTGGACCTCGCCAAGCCGCAGAAGATCGGACGGGTGGTGATCGGCGAGGAGCCGGACGTCCCCACGCCCTGGCGCGTGCGCGAGTTCGAGCTGCAGTATAAGGACGGCGACACGTGGGTCACGTTCGCCCGCGGCAATGGGATCGGCAGACGGCTCGTGCTGGACTTCACCCCCATCACGGCACAGGTCGTGCGGCTTAACATCCTGAAAGCGGATGAGGGGCCAACGATCCCTGAGATTCTGATCCTGCCGCCACCGTCTCGCGACGGTTAGGGCCGGCGCGGGGGCGGCCATTACATGCCCCGTGCACCCAACGCAGCCGCCGGGCGCTGTCCCGGCCTAGCTCCGAGACAGCCTCCGGCGGGCGCCCAATAGATCGTCTCGCTGCTCGACCATCGCTCGCCGCTCCCCTACCCATCCGCCCCGATCCGTGGTTTAATGTAGTTGGTATGCGAGCTAGACGGCGAAGAAAACGGAAGTCCCTCCGCGCGCGGTTTGCCAACATGCAGACACTGCGGCGGCTGGTACAGATAGTCTCCTTCGGCGCCCTCATCTACTTTTTCGTGCTCACGATAGGCCAGGCAACGGCGAGCGGCCGGCTTGTGTTCGGCACGGCCGCGCCTGTGGACACGTTCTTCCGGATCGACCCGCTCCTCGGCCTCTCGACAATGGTCGCGGCGCGCAAGGTCATCGAGGTCATGCTGTGGTACGGCCTGCCGATCGTGGCCATTACCGTGCTCGCGGGACGGTTCTTCTGCGGATGGATATGCCCACTCGGAGCGGCGCTCGACGCGGCGGACGCGGTCATCTACCGCCGCAGACGCAGCGCGGGGCGCAGGCAGCCTTACCGCAACCTCAAGTACTACCTGCTCTTCGCCGTGCTCGTGACAGCCGTTTTCTCGGCCCAGATGGCATACTTCCTCGATCCCATCGTCATCATCACGAGGGCATTGACCTTCGCCATCTACGGGCCCGTGCAGCTTGGCCTGCGGGCGCTCGCCAGCGCGTCGGACCACGCCTCATTCCTGATGACGAACCGCTTCCTGCCGGACGATCAGGTTTTCTACCGGATGGGCATCCTGTTCTTCCTGATCTTCGCCGGGATCGTTGCCGCGAATGCCATAAGCCGCCGGTTCTGGTGCAGGAACCTTTGCCCGCTCGGCGCGCTGCTCGGGCTGGTCTCCAGGTTTGCGCTCGTCAAGCGGCTGGTCGGACGCACGTGTCGGGAGTGCGGACGCTGCCTGAGGGAGTGTAAGATGGCTGCGATCTGCGATGACCCAAAGGACTGCGTGGCCCCGGAGTGCATCTACTGCTACTCCTGCACCCGAACCTGTCCGACATCGAGCACGAGGATCGTGCCTGCCCTTTCGTCGCCGCAGTACCATACGGAGCTGAGCCTCACGCGGCGGCGCACGCTGCAAGCGCTCGGCATTGGGGTCGCCTGGGCCGCCCTCGTCCGCACCGACTGGGGGGCCAAGATGGCCCGCCAGAGCAAGATCAGGGTCTCCAGCCCGCAACTCATCCGCCCGCCCGGCGCACTCGCCGAAGAGAAGTTCGTCAACCGGTGCGTCCGCTGCAGCGAGTGCATGAAGGTCTGTCCCACGAATGGACTGCAGCCGGCGCTTGCCGAAGCCGGCATCGAGGGCCTCTGGACGCCCGTGCTCGTGCCCAAGATTGGCGAATGCACTCAGAACTGCAACCTCTGCTCGAAGGTCTGCTCGACACAAGCGATCCAGCCTTTCGAGATCGAGGACAAGACCTACATCTACATCGGGACGGCGGTCATCGACCGCAGTTCGTGCATCGTCTGGAACTCCGGCAAGTCCTGCCTGGTCTGCGACGAGTGCTGCTCGTACCATGCGCTCTACTGGAAGGTTGTGGACGGCATCCGCCGTCCCTTCGTCAACGAGAAGAAATGCACGGGCTGCGGGATATGCGAGAACGCCTGCCCCATCCAGCCACAGGCCGCCATCCGCGTCTTCTCCTTCGGCGACAAACGGCAGATGAGCCGTCAGGAGCAGAAACGCTGGGGGCGGGGCACGTAATCCCCCATCACGCCTCCGCCGCTTGACACGAGTCGGAACCGGCAGCATAATGCGTATGTGACGAGCGGGATCAGCGCCTGCTCGGCAGACTGGAGATGACCGGGAATGCCAGGGGCGCGGCTATCCAAAGGGTTCACACTGATCGAGCTGCTTGTCGTGGTGGCGATCATCGCCGCGCTTGCGGCCATCCTGTTTCCGGCGTTTCTGACCGCCAAGTCGGCTGCGCTGCGAGCGTCGTGTGCAAGCAATCTCAAGCAGCTCGGCTCAGCTCTGGCTGCCTACGCCGATGACAACGGCGGCAAGCTCGTCAGCTTCAACGCCTTCTCGGCCAACATCGAGTCAACGACGTTCTCCTTCGAGGACTGGAGAGGCGGCGCGCTTTATAGGTACTGCAAGAGCAAGAACATCAACAGATGCCCGGCCGATGCCCGCAAGTTCGCCTCCGGCCAGACGCCCGTGGAATACGCCTACAGCTACACGATCAACGCCTGGATAACCTGGCGACAGCCGCACCCGCCCGACTACCCAAGCGGAGATGAACCTAGAACCAGGCTCCCCGACGGCTTCCCCATGAACTGGTTCAGACGACCGTCGCGGACGGTCGCGATCGTGGACGAGAACACTGACAAGAGCCTGGTACCACAGTCCGACTGGTGGATCATCTTGAACGACCAGAGGTTCGTTTGGCTGGATCGCACGGCCGCACGGCACAATGGCAAGTGTAACCTGCTCTTTCTGGACGGCCACGTGCAGACAGCTCCAGGGCTTATGATGTACGAGGACGCCAGATGGCCTCATGGGTCGCTCGTATTCCACGACAACAACGACTGACCGAGGGCCGACCTCACACTTTGAAGAGGTTCCGTACTTAGAACCGCGACTTGATGACGTCCAGTTTGACGGTGTCCTCGGCCGGCGCCTTCATCTGGGCCTGTTTCTTGGCCTCGCTGAAGAACCGGTCGAGTGCCCTTTGTTCGCGGACGGCAGGTGATGGAAGGATCGTCGCAAGCGGCGGCTCTGTGGTTGGCCCAGCCACAGGCGCGGGCTTCGACGGCCTTTCCGGCGCAATCCGCTTGGCGGCCGGTGTCTCCGCTGCTTTCCTGTAGGCGGGGGGCTTCAGCCGGCGCGTGACTGATGGCTGCTCGGGAGGCACGGGCGGCCGTCTTGCCCAACTGCGGCTGTTCGGCGCTTTTGTCCTGCGCTTCGTGCCGGCAGTAGCACGCCTTGCCACTTCAGCCACGAACGGCTTGGGAGGCATCGGCTTATGCGGCGCCGCCCTGTACACCGCAACTACCACCGGCTTCTCACGCCGATCGGGCGCCCGCGTGGGCGTCTTCCCGCCTCCTACTGCTTTCGACACCGGACACTGGGAACAGTAACAGCAGTTTTCCCCAAATCCGAGCACGGCAACCAGCCGAGCCAACATATCCACTTGCGTACGCCGGCTCGTTGACACGCTCTCGCGCAGAACCTATAATGCTGCTATCACGCGTGCTGGCAGGCTATCAGGCCTGCAAGGCCCGGCCACAGGCCGGCCCCACATTTTCGAGGCAGGAGGAAATGGTCAGATGAAAGTCAGCATAATCGGCGGAGGCGGCCGCGTCGGGTCTAACGCGGCATATGCGCTGCAGCTCGGGGGACTCGTCCGGGAGATGGCGCTTGTGGATGTTGCGCTCGAACAGGCGGAAGGCGAAGCCCTCGATCTCAGACACGGATCGTCGCTTGTCGCAGCCCAGAGGATCTACGCTGGAGGTCCAGACGCCGTCAACGGCTCGGACATAGTCATCATCACAGCCGGCCTGCGTAGGAAGCCGGACGAAAGCAGACTCGAGCTGATCAACCGCAACGTCACGCTATTCCGGGGCATTCTCGACGACCTCAAGAAGGCGAAGATGCCGGACGGCGCCGTCGTGGTGGTTGTCTCGAACCCGGTTGACGTTCTTACCCATCTCGCGGTTGATGCGAAGGTAGTCCCCGACAATAGGGTGATCGGACTCGGAACGCTCCTCGATACCACCAGGTTCCGCTCCCTGCTTGCGGAGCACTTCAAGGTAGATCCGGCCGGCGTCTCCGCTCTGATACTCGGGGAGCACGGGGACAGCATGGTCCCCATCTGGAGCAGCGCGGCAATCAACGGGACGCCGCTCGAGAGCTTCCCCGGCTATAGTAAGGAGCAGGTCGAGGGTATATTTGATGCTACGAAGAAGAGCGGCGCTGACGTGATCCGGCTCAAGGGCGGAGCGGGATACGCCGTCGGTCTCGCGATACGCGAACTCATCGACGCTATCGTGCTGGACAAGCGGGCTGTCCTTCCCGTCTCGACGCTGCAGAAAGGCGCGCTTCGCATAGGCGGGATCTGCCTCTCGCTCCCGACGGTTGTCGGGCGCGCAGGCGCTCTCGGGGTCATTGAGATCGCCGCGTCCGACGCCGAGAAAGAAGGCATCAAGAACAGCGAGCGCGTCCTAAAGAACACGATGTCGCAGCTCGCTTAGAAACTGGAGGTACGTGGTGAGGATTCAGTGGCTTGGGCACAGTTGCTTTCTGGTCACGTCCGATTCGGGGATACGCATCGTGACCGATCCGTACGAGCCAGGAGGTTTCGACGGCGCGATCAAGTACGGCTCGCTCAGGGAACCAGCCGATGTCGTCACCGTCTCACACGAGCACGCCGATCATGGCCACACGAGAATGGTGCCCGGCAGCCCCATCGTCGTGAAGGGCCCGGGCGAGTTCGTCGTCGCCGGCATAGCCTTCTATGGCGTCCCCGCGCTGCATGACGAGTCCGGCGGCTCGCAGCGCGGCAAGAACACGATCTTCCACTTCACGGTAGATGGCATAAAGATCTGCCACCTCGGCGACCTCGGCCACGTGCTGAACCGGGACCAGTGCGCTGAGATCGGCGCCGTAGACGTGCTGCTCGCTCCGGTCGGAGGATACTACACCATCGGACCCGACCAGGCCTGGAAGGTCGCCGACCAGCTCGACGCCAAGATCGTCATCCCGATGCATTTCAAGACCGAGAGCGTCGATTTGCCGATAGCAAGTGTTGACGACTTCGTCAGAGGTAAGCCGAGCGTCAAGTGGCTGGACTCGTCCGAGTTGGTGCTCACGAAAGACAGCCTGCCGGCCGACCGGACGATCGTAGTCCTCAAGCATGCGCTGTAGCGGCGGGAGTGGAGGCTGACTGACGCCGGTTGACCGTACCCGGCCGTACGCCTCGTCGCCAGAGCACGAGACGGACCTCTGATCGCTGAAGCCGCTGGGTGGCGATAGGGAAAGCGCCACCTAGGGCACGAGCGGAGTGCCTCACTGTCCCGTTCGCTGGCCGCATATCATCATCCGCTGGCCTGGGCTGTCCCGATAACGGTGGCGGGTAAGCAGACAGCCGCCGAGATGGGTATAATGCCTGCTGAGTCGGGCGGTCGCCTGACTGCGCGGATGTGCCGCTTTGGGGGACCGGCAGGGATGCCGGTAGACCCCGCGGCGCCAGATTGCTTCACAGGTCGCTCACGGAATGATAGAATATTGATGGAATGAAGTCAACAAAACGCGGCCGATCAATATTGGTGGTTCGAGGCTGCGGCGAGGGGGACGCTCTCGCCCAATGCCTGGCTGAAGCCGGGTTCGAGGTGGAGGTTGCGGACGGCCTGACTGACGCCCTTTCCAAGCTCGGCTCAAGACCATATGCAGGAGTGTTCTTCTCCTCCGAGGCCGGAGAAGCCGAAGTGGTTGCCGACGTCAGCAGACTATCCGGCGACGTGGGCACACCGGCGCACGTGCAGCGGGAAACGGCGCTCCTCGACCGCCTTACCGAGAAGATCGAAGCCAATCTGGCCTACCTCGACCGAGACTTCAGGTTCATCTGGGTGAACTCCACCTATGTAGAGAAATGCGGCCACACATGGGATGAGCTCGCAGGCCGCAGTCACTTCGACCTCTTCCCGAACGAAGAGAACCAGAGGACCTTCGAGCAGGTCCGGGACTCTGGGATTCCCTACGAAGCTAGGGAGAAACCTTTCGTCTACGCAGACCAGCCGGAGCGCGGCGTCACTTACTGGAATTGGACGCTTACGCCGGTCAAGGACAAGTCCGGCGGCGTGCAGGGGCTGGTGCTCTCGCTCGTGGACGTGACAGCGGATGTGCGGGCACGACAGGACATCGAGCGGCTTCGGCGGGAGGCGGAACACCGCACGAACGAGCTTTACGGCACGTTCAAAGCACTGGCGGATGCGGTGGTGGTCTACGATGCCAGGGGCGTACCCGTTCAGGCGAACCCGGCGGCGACCGCAGCCTACGGATTCGACCCGGTCGGCGGAGATCCCGGGAAGCTTGCCAAGCGGCTCCGTATTCATCATCCTGATGGACGCGCGGTCTCGCCGGACGAGCTGCCTTCCGCCAAGGCTCTCCGGGGTGAGGTGATCACGGACGAGTGCTTCATCTTCCGCGGGGGGGCTGGCCACGATCGGGCAATCCTTGCCTCCGCGGCGCCGCTCTTCGGGGAGCAAGGCGTGGTCGGCGCAGTCAGCGCCTGGCACGACGTCACCGAACTGCTCCGCACTGAAGAAGCGCTGCGCGCCGCAAACACCCAACTGGCACGCGTCAACCAGGATCTGCAGCAAGCCAGCGAGACTCAGCAGCTTGTCAACGACATTTCCGCGGATTTCCTAACCGGCGCAAGCCTGGAGCACAGTCTGAAAACCATGCTCGCCGCCGCGAGAAGGCTTGTCCCGGCGGAGGCGCTCTCCATTGCCATCTTCGAGGGCAAGGACAAACTGAAGGCCTGGATCTACGACCTGGGCGACGATGAGTGCACAGCCGAGTCCGAACGGGGCGTCGGCGACCACTTCCCACATATGGCAGAGAGGTACTCGCACGGGCTGGTGATCAACAACGACGGAGCCGGTCTATCCGTTCCATCTGGGCATATACGGCTCAGGAACCTGCTCGCCCTCGGCTTCGAGGTGAGAGGCGGCTGGGCGCACCTTTTCCTGGCAAACAAGGAAGGTGACTTCACTGAACAGGATGCCCGGAAGGTGGAGGTGCTCACGCGCGTGGCGAGCATCATCATTGACCGCGCGACCCTGGATGAGAGCGAACGCGTTGCCCGGGCCGAAGCCGAGCGGCGGGCGGCGGAGATAGAGTCCTTCATGTCCAGCATGGCGGATGGCGTCAGCGTGACCGACGCTGAGGGCCGCGTCATATGGATGAACGAGGCTGGGCGGGAGATACTGGGGGTCCCTCCCGATGAACGCTTCGACGACTGGATTGCACGATACGAACGTCTGACCCTCGACGGCCAGCCGCTGCCGCTGGAGCAGACCGTAGCGTACCGTGCGCTCCGCGGTGAGATGGTCAGAGACTTCCGGTATAGGGTGCGTACGCCTTGGGACACGGAGGTCTTCCTGAGCGTCAGCGCTTCGCCCGTCCGTGACGCGCAGGGCCGTGTGGTGGGCACGACCCACGTCATCCGCGACTACAGCAAGCAGATAGAGTTCGAGCGACAGCAGGAGCAGCTCTACGAGCGGGAGCATCGGATTGCGCAGACCCTGCAGCGGGCGCTGATACCGGAGGCCACGTACGATGTACCGGGCTGCAAGATCGTGGGAAGATACGAGCCGGCTCTGAAGGACGCCGAGGTAGGAGGCGACTTCTACGACGTCTTCGAACCTGGCGAAGGTCTGGTCGGGGTGCTGATCGGCGATGTGGCAGGCAAGGGGCTGCCGGCGGCGATCCGCGTAGCAGCCGCAAGGCACACCATCCGCAGTTACGCCTACATCGACCCCAGGCCGTCGCGGGCAATGACGCGAGCGAACGAAGCGCTCTGCAAGGATCCGAGGAACGGCTCCGGCATGCTCACGGCCTTCTTTGCCGTAGTGGACACGCGCGTGGGCACCGTGACCTACGCAAACGGCGGCCACGAGCCAGCGATCGCGGTCTGGGCTGACGGCGAGATCGAGGAGCTTTCCGCCGAAGGCCGTGCCCTTGGCGTCTTCCCAGACTACCTCTACCCGGAGGCCAGCCGGAGACTTCGGCCCGGCGACCGGATCGTGATGTTCACGGACGGCATAACCGAAGCAAGAACAAGCTCGGGCCTGTTCTTCGGGACTGAGGGGGTGACATCGTATCTGTCCAAACACGAGCACAGGAGCGGCGAAGAGCTTGCCGCCGGCCTGCTGGATGCGGCGGTTGCCCACAGCGGCGGCAGCTTGAGGGACGACGCCGCCATCGTAGTGCTCGATCTCAGCGATGAGAACGCTCTTGGAGGCATAGATGACTGATACAGCGGAGATAACCGTCTGCGGCGACGATCACGACGTCGTGATAGCGTGCAGCGGCACGCTCGACCTCGGCAATACCGAGCCGCTTAAGGAAGGCATTGTGAGGTCTTCCGCTGTGGCCGAGGCTCTGGCTGTCGACCTGCGGCACGCGGAGTTCATTGACACAGCGGTCCTGGAGCATCTGGCGAGAGGCGCCAAGGCTATGGCAAACCGGGGCAAGCGGTTCAAGGTCATCGCCTTGGCCGGCAGCCATCCACTGCGCGTGCTCAGAACCGTCGGATTCGACGCCATGATGGACCTCGTAGTCGCGCCAGCCGCTGCGGATGACTGATTATGAACGCTCCGGATGGGCTTGCATTCGAGCTGACTGACGGGTCCGCAGCCTGCCAGAGTGCCGCAGGCTGGCCCTGGACGCCGCCAGGAGAATGGGCTTCTCAGACGAAGACACCCAGGCCGTCGTGTCCGCCGTCTTCGAGGCCTGCGTGAACGCGCTCACCCACGGCCTCAATGCCGGAGAGGGAAAAGTGACTCTCTGTGTTCGCACTTACCCCGACCGTTTCGAAGCTGTGATCCGCGACCCGGGAAAGGGTTTCACCTACCCTGCCGCGACCGGCATGCCCCCTCCCGGTTCGCACCGAGGCAGAGGCATCCCGCTCATGAGGGCCTTCATGGACGATGTCAGGATCGAATTCGACGGTGGGTGCAAGGAGACCCTCATCAAGTACCTTCCCACGTCCGGCCGCCGGTAGCTGCTCCGGCCCTGCCATTTCGACCTCTGGTTCCGCACAGATCCCTCCTTTCCTGATAAGCGCCGGCAGTTTTCTCGACCCACCAGGCGCCTGACCTTCCGGCGCGGTTCCGGGCGCTCTACGAAGCCCTCTGTTGTTTGACATCGCCCCATTCATGGGCAAACTCTACTCTAGTGATGAGCTTGGGCCTCGAAGCACCCATTGGGCAGATTCCTCCGTGGGCTGGCGCACCTGGGGGCAAACGTTCGCCGCTTGGGAGCTTCGTCCGACAGCCGGTGAGGTGCTGTTCCGGTTGCCTGGTGGTCAGTCCACGATCACCGGCGCTTTCGTGTCCCTCGGTGGGATCGCAAACCGGGTGCATACCAAGTTTATGAGAACAGGGTTAATCACGAAACCACAAAACCCAGGAAAGCACGAACAGGGACACGGAACTGTGGTGTCCACAGCCGGAAGGTCACCGTACACTCCCCTTTCGTGTCTTCCTAACCTTTCGTGCTTTCGTGATCCAGAGAGTCTGGTTGCCCTGAATATGGGACGCACCCTCGCAAACCGCATGCACCGCATGCCTTGACTTGATGACGGAACGCAAGTACAATTGGTCGGGCAGTCTTGGCGGCAGCTCGCTTCGGAGCAAAGGCCCGCCTGGTACTCGAATTTGCGGTACGGACTATGCCAGAGTTGTTCGATGATACGGTACGGAAGATAGCTATCTCGCAGGTCAAGTTCGCTATCTTGAAGCTGTTCAAGGAGAACCCATATGTGATGGACAGCCGAGGAGGTCTTGCGCTGTGGGTCGGCAAGCCCGAGGATGTTCTGGCCCGGGAACTCGAGGAGATGGTGGACATGGGTGTCATCCACCAGTGGGGCTCAGAACCCGGCGCGATCTACGCCTATACGCGCAATCAGGAAACACGCCGCCGGATCCAGGAACGGTGGCTTGAGATAAGCCGGCTCGCCGAGGAGGCGAGGCTGCAGCAGGATAAGGCAATGAGCGACGAGGATCGTGCGCGCGGTGGTAGGGAGGCAGGAGGCCATGTCTGTACAGAAGAAACCGACGGGCATTGACGGCCTCGATCACCTGCTGAAGGGGGGCGTGCTTCCGAATGCCAGCATTATGGTCGAGGGGACGCCGGGCACGGGGAAGAGCACGCTGGCCTTGCAGTTCATCGCGGAGGGCGTTCGGCTCGGTGAACCAGGCATCTTCGTGACCCTTGAGGAATACCCCTCAGAGTTCTACCGCGACGCTCGGAGCTACGGCTGGGACTTTACCAAGTGGGAGCAGGAAGGCAAAGTCCGGGTAATCGCCACCTCGGCACAGGCCCTGAAAAAGCAGATCGAGACCGGCGGGCCGCTGACCGCGGAGGCCCGCTCTATGGGCGCCAGACGTGTCGTCGTTGACAGCGTAAACCACTTCGAGCGAGTGAGCACGAACCCGATTGTGCTGCGCTCGACCCTCGGCGGCCTCATACACGCGTTCAAGATCGAGGATATGATCTCGCTCTTCACCAAGGACACCGAAGCTCCCGGCGCCTTGGAGGTCTGGGGCCGGTATACTGTGGACATCCTGATCGAGCTGTCCTTCCTCCTGATGAAAGGTAGAGAGCGGCACAGGCTCATCGAGGTACATAAGGCGCGGGGTCAGGATCACGTGCTGGGGCGTCACACGTTCAAGATCACGGACCGCGGGGGCATGATACTCCCCAGACCGGTGGTGCAGACACTGGTGGCAGCAAAGGAAGGACGGCCGAAGGCCGAGCGGATCCCCTCGGGCACCGAAGGGTTCGACGAGATGCTCGGCGGTGGACTCATACAGGGGCAGACCGTCCTGCTTGCCGGCGGCGCTGGCACTGGCAAGTCGCTGCTCGCGGCATCATTCGCCCAGGCGAGCGGCAAGAGCGGCCGCTCGCTCTATATATGCATGGAGGACCCACCCGGAAGGGTCATGCAGAATGCTGCCGCCATCGGTGTGGACCTGTTCGGAGGCGTGAAGTCAGGCGACATCAAGCTGCTCTACCTTCCCCCCGTCGAGCTGAGCCCGGACGAGCTGCTCCACCTTGTGGAGACGGAACTCGACGCCGGAGGATATCACCGGCTTGTGATCGACAGCATAAGCAGCCTGAGAAGCGTGACGCCCGAGCCCGAATACCTTCACGACGTCATACGGGCGCTTGCCATGAATTGCTTCAGCAGGGATGTGGTCGGCCTCTTCACAGCTGAGATCGAGGAAGTCACAGGCCCGTTCCGGTTCACGGACTTCGGCGGCTCGTTCATCGCAGACACGGTGATCCTCCTGCGGCTAGTCGAGGTATCCGGCGAACTGAAGAAGGCCATATCCGTTATCAAGGCGCGGGGAACCAGCCATGACCCGACCTTGAGGGAGTTGGTGTTCACACCTCGCGGGCTCAAGGTCGGAGCCCCGTTCGAGAACCTGGCCGGGTTGCTTACGGGCGTGCCTACGGCCCAGCGTCCCGTCGCTTTCGAGGCATACTTCGGCGAGGTAAGCCCCGAGCAGCAGAGGATCGCTTCGATCCTCGGTGAGCGCAAGGAAGCGACGGTGCAGGAAGTCGCCGATGCCGCAGGCATGAACGCTGACCGCGCGCGTGAACTGTTGGAGGCGCTCGCGGAATCCGGCTTTGTCACCGCGGTTGAGGCCTACGGCGAAATCCGCTATAGGCCTACGCTGATGAGACCGCGCTAGCAGGAGGTCATTGCATGCCTCGCCGGCTTTTAGAAGCTTACGAGTCGCTGTTCAAATCACTCTGGGACCGCATGTCCGTCATGCTGGGCAGGTTCGGCACTCACTCACTTATGGAGAGAGCGCTTTTCGATACGTCGAAGGAGAACCATCTCGCCGCCGACATCGTCCTGCGGGACGACGGGTTGGACTTCTCGACTCTGGAGCAGGTGGGCCACGCACTGGATCGCGACCAGTTGAGAGACGCCGTGAACAGGCTGGTGGTCAACCTTGTCGGAGTCCTTGCCGAGCAGGTAGGGAGGACGATGGCTGAGCGCATAGCTGGGAGGGGGGTGGTTCCAGGTGAAGAGCAGCGAGACTAGCGTACCGGGCAGGCTGCCGACCCACATTGCAGCGCTCGACCAAGTGCTGGGCGGAGGGATACCGGCGTATTCCACCTGCATCGTCGCAGGAGCCCCGGGTACGGGCAAAACGATCCTCGCCCAGCAGATACTGTTCGCCAATGCAACCCCCAGCACCAAGTCGCTTTACATGACGACCGTCTCCGAGCCGGCCGCGAAGGTAGTGCGGTATCAGCAGCAGTTCTCCTTTTTCGACCCGGCGAAGATCGGCGAAGAGCTGGTCTACATGGACCTCGGAGAGATCATCAGGGACCAGGGCCCGATCAAGAGTCTGGATGTGATCATCAAGGTGATGCAGGACTATGCGCCGAGGCAGCTTGCCATCGACAGCTTCCGGGCGCTGCACGATCTCATCCCGGAGCCTCAGACGTTCCGCCGGTTCGTTTTCGAGCTTGCAGTCAAGTTCGGCTCCTGGTCCACCACTGCTTTCCTCATAGGGGAGTACAGCAGGGAGGAGGTTAACGCGCTTCCCGAGTTCGCTACTGCCGACTCGATCATAAACCTGACTGTCGAAACCCCCACGGGCGCCGCAAGACGATACCTCGAAGTGCTGAAGATGCGCGGCGGCGACTACATGTCCGGCAAGCACCTCTTCAAGATAACCGAGAACGGTATCGAGCTGTTCCCAAGGAAGTTCGTGGCCGCGGGCGAGAGCTTCGCCCTCGGCGTCACCAGAGTACCAACAGGCATCTCGGAGCTGGACAACCTCCTGGAGGGAGGCTACCGAGAGAAGTCGGTCATTGCCGTCACTGGAAGCGCCGGGACGGGGAAAACACTCCTCGGACTGCAGTTCATATGCGACGGCGCGCAGAGCCGTGGCGAACCGGGAGTCTATTTCACCTTCGAAGAGTCAGAGGGCCAGCTCGAGGCATTCGCTGAGTCGTTTGGCTGGAACGTCAAGGACTTGACGAAGCGCAAGCTCCTCAAGATATGCTACTCGAAGCCGCTGGATCTGTCACCCGAGGAGCAGTTGCTGAAGATCAGCGGGATCCTGACAAGCACAAGGGCAAAGCGCGCCGTCATAGACTCGCTTGCGCCGCTCCTGGGCGGGAAGCGTGATGAGTCTGAGATCCGAGAGTTATCCTACCAGATGGCTCTGCTGCTGAAGGGAACGGGTGTTACAAGCCTGGTGGTCTCCGATGTGCCTGTGGGCAGCGAACGCATCAGCAGGTTCGGCCCGGAGGAATCGGTGTTCGATGGGATTATCATCCTGAAGAACCAGCTTCGTGACGCTCGGCGCGAGCGGTTCATCGAGGTCTACAAGATGCGAGGCACCAGGCACGTGACAGGCGACCAGCGGTTCAGGATAACGGACCGAGGGATTGTCGTGTTTCCGAAGCCGGGGGAGGGCGAGCAGTATGGCGAGTGACGTGGCGTATCTGGGCGTTGACGGACTCGACAGCCGGATGCCTGAGGGCCTTACGCGAGATATGCAGATCATGCTTCACGGGGACACAGGCATCGGCAAGACCGTGCTCGCGAGCCAGTTCCTCTACGAGGGGCTCATGGTTGGCGATACGTGCGTGTATGTCGCGTGCGACGACCTGCCCAACATCATGCGGCAGTCTCTGGCGAGTTTCCGACTGGGAAGCGGAGCCTACGAAGAGGCTGGCAGGCTCATCTTTGTAGATGCGTACTCGCGCGTGCGAAGTACGGAGAAGTACTGGCTGCCGGATCCCAATGTCTTGGATGAGTTCTACCTGTTCGAGAAGAAGCTGCTCGGGAGACTCGCGGGCCGGAGGGTGCGCCTGGTGGTTGACTCGCTCTCGACGCTCTTTATACAGAACGACCCGAGCGTCTACCTGGCGTTCAACGCCAACCGACTTAAGCTGCTGCGGCGACTGGGTGTGCTGACGCTCGACGCTTTCGTGAAGGGAGTGCTCGATGACCGCTCGCTCGCCAGTCTGATGCATGCGTATCCGGTAGTCATCAACATGCAGTTCGAGAACGTAGGTGGCAGCGTGCGGCGGATCATCCAGCTCCTCAAGATGAGGAGCGGCGAGTTCCAGGCTGCTCCGATCCCTTTGAGTATCAGCCCGAAAACCGGGATAATCGCCCAGGCATATTGATGCAGAAGGAAGGATAGCAAGGTGGGGAAGAAGCTGGCGGAAGAGCATAGGCTGATCGATATCATATCCACCAAAGACGGTGTGCTGCAGGTCGGATCGTCCCGGATGATCCTTCTCTCCGCGAAGGCTTACGTGTACCTCGTGCAGAGCGTCTACGAGCACGCACCCCACGCGACCAAGTTCCTGCTCTACAACGTCGGCTACAGGGCTGGCCAAGAGTTCATGGGTTCGATCCACGGGATGGCCTCCGATAAAGCCGATCTGATGAGATACGCCGTGAAAACCTTCGAGCAGGCGGGCTACGGCGACTTCGAGTTGATGGAGTTCGATCTGCAGCGGCCGTACGTCCGCATTCGCGGGAAGAACCTCTTCGAGGCGTCGCTTGCTGAGGAGATGGGCGTCTACCGCAGCCCCAGGGCCGTAGACCATTACAGCCGCGGAATGTTCGCCGGCTTCTTCTCCCAGCTTCTAGGACAGGAAGTCGTCTGCGAGGAAATGGAGTGCCGGGCAAGGGGAGACGACGCCTGCGAGTTCGTGATAATGCCCTTTGCGCTTGAGGGCCCCGCCCCCTAACTCCGCCTGTTTTCGCCCCTCTTCCCATCACCAGCCTTGAGAGGACTCTGCCGACTGCCGATAATCTGATTGGGGCAGTGGGAGCAGATGGAGCTGGAGGAACGCCTGCCGTTGCGCTTTGGGACGGGCGCCCCAGTTCCAGACCCCGACAGACCGGCGTTCACCGTCGATGCTGGCGTGAATTCGCCGCTTCTTATGCGCGTCTGCCCCGAGACACGACAAGTCACCCGGAGATAGGCAGGAGCCACTATGGATGTTTATCAGCGGATTGGCGAGATGCTGGTCAGGCGGGGAGTGCTCACCGAGGCACAGCTCGAAGAAGCTTTGCGGGTCAGAGAGAAGAAACGAAAGCGCCTGGGCGAGATCGTCGTCGAGTTGGGATTTGCCACGGAAGAGCAGATAGCGGCCTGCCTGGGCGCGCAGTTCGGCTACGAAGTCGTGGACCCGACTGACCTGGTCCCGGAGCCGAGCGCCCTCGACATGCTTGGTCCCGAGTTTGCGCTATCCCACAGGGTGCTGCCCGTTCGCAACACCGACGAGCTCTTCGAGTGCATCGTTGCAGACCCGATTGATGTGGCCACGACCGATCTGATCTCGCGGCTGGCCCGGAAGCGCTTGGTCCTGAGGATCGGACCCGCCACCCGACTCGTGAGTGCTATACGGCGGGTCTACGAGATCGAGGAAACTCCCGAGGCTGAAGCCGAGAGCGACGCCGAACCGGCCGGCGTTCGTGCGGCGTCCACAAAGCCGAAGGCAGGCTCCCGCGCTCGCGGCCCCAAGCCGCAGCTCGATCGAATGGCCTTGCTCGAGATAGTCGGAGCGGAAGTGCAGCCGCGCAAGCGCGTTTCTCTCCGACTCGCGGTTTTTGGTGAAGACTCTCGCAGCGCGTGACCTGGTGCGAAAGGTAGGCTAGAACCTTGAAGATAATCGCTGTGACAAGCGGCAAAGGCGGGGTAGGAAAGACTGCTCTGGCCGCCAATCTCGGGATCGCCTTCTCACTCAAAGGGCAGCGCGTCGTTGTGTTCGACGCCGATCTCGGCCTGGCCAACCTCGACGTTCTCCTCGGGATCAAAGCCGAGTTCACTCTGCAGCACGTGCTGGACGGCACGACGAGTCTTCCGGAGGCCCTGATCGAAGGCCCCGGCGGGATTCGGATCGTTGCCGGAGGATCGGGAGTCGGCAAGCTGCTGCGCATCAGTCGGAAGCGCCTGCAGGAGTTTCTTCTGCAGGTGGCCGAACTCGAAAGCAGCACAGACATCCTGATGTTTGACACCGCATCCGGCGCTGACGCGCACGTGATGACGTTCGCGCGCTGCGCAGACCAGGTGCTGCTCGTCGCCACGCCAGACCCCGCCAGCATCCTGGACGCCTATGCCACCGCCAAGGTCCTGCTCAGGCACAAGCCGGACGCGTTCATCCGGGTGATCCTCAATCTCGTGACGGAGGAAGCCCAGGCGAGAAGAGTCTTCTCGGCTATGCAGGCCATCACGCAGCGGTTCCTGGACAAGGACCTTTACTATGGTGGCTGTGTCCGCCAGGACCCGCGTGTAACGCACTGGACCAGGTTGAGCAAACCTTTCCTTCTGGCCGAACCCAAGTCGCCTGCGTCACGGGACGTGGCAGCGCTTGCCGCAAACCTTGCTGTGCAGCCTGCGGAGAGGACCGGCGACAGTGTGGCAGAGCGTATCCAGGCCGCCTTTGGCATGGCTCAACGCGAGGCCGCTTGAGTCCAGCCGCCGCGACGCCGACGAGCAGATCAGCAGGTTCCCCGTAGAACGGCCGTAAGCGCAGAGCAGCGCCTCTGGGTTGAGGGAGTGGAGGCTGCGGAGGGAGTGCACGGCCGGGTCCGCGCCTCGCTCCGCAGCCTCAGCCTGGCTGGACGACCCGCACATCCGCCGCCCGCCCTGCCCAGGCCAGGACGATTGCGACGGCGACACACGCAAGAGCCGTCACGGTACGACAGCCCTCGAGACCGGGAACAACCCTGGCCATAGCACCTGCTTAAATGCCGTCCGGGGCGAATCCCTTCCCTGCCGAGCAGCCGTCCCACGCTGCAGTGGCCGTCCACTTCGCGCTGAATGCACCGCCCTGTTGACTCGGCCGCCACTCGGAGGTATCATTCGTATGACAGGCGTGGCGGCAATCGAGCCGCGGCCAAGATGACCCAGGGGCGACCGCCACGCCCCGGATACGGGAGGTGCGACATGAGGACGACCAAATCGCGCACGGGCTTCACGCTCATCGAGTTGTTGGTGGTCATAGCGATCATCGCTATCCTGGCCGCGATCCTCTTCCCGATCCTTACGGCTGCGAAAGCTGCGGCCCTGAAAGCAAAATGCACGTCGAACCTTCGGCAGGTCGGGATAGCTTTGTCCCTCTACATGGACGACTATGGCGGCCGCTACCTCCCCTGGGGACCGTACTCGTGGGTGAAGATCCTCAGGAAATACTCCAGGACCAAGCTTCTTGCGCGGTGCCCGGCGGATTTCGACGGCGCCAACAGCCTGGAGAAGAGGGCCGCCGACTACTGGCGGAACGTCTACACGGACTACTGGGCTCCCTACTACGGTCCGCCCCCTCATGAGAGCGCCATCGTTTACAAGAAGAACACGGTCTTCATGACGGAGGGCCCCCCAACCGGGACCTACGACCCTGGCGAGGAGGGCGGTCACCATACCTGGTGGGGGCCTCCGCACGTCTGGGTAGATGACCAATACTCGAGAAACGCCGAGCGCCGGCATAACGGAGCGGCTCTCGTCCTGTTCTGCGACGGCCACTGCAACCTCGTGCGCGTAGAGGAGTTCGTATCCGACCTCAAGAACACGCCGGACGATAATCCCCTTATTGCCCAAACGCACGCCGGCGTGCCGGAGCCTTGGTGCGACAGAAACGACGGCCGCCATCCCTGGTACCGGGGAGACTGAGCTAGCGCCAAGCGCTGCAGGGCGTTGGGTGCCGCTGGGGGGGTCGAGTAGCTGGAAGATCGCTGATCCCCGATTGCTGAATGCTGGTTTCCCCTGCCCCCTGTCCCCCGCCCCTGACTCCTAACCGCAGCGGCCGGGCGTAACCGTTCAGGAACCGTGAGCAGAATCCAGCGCAACCCGCCATCCTGAGCTTGTCGAAGGGTGCGGCGGGTTGCGCCGCCAAGATTATGCCACCTGACCCTGAACTGTTGCGGCCGGGCTGCTTGACCCCTGCCACCGCCCGATATATGATATTGCTGTGAAGCTCTCGGTCATCATCCCCGTCTACAACGAGAAGGCCAATATCGCGGCGGTGATCGACGCCGTGAAGGCCATCGATCTGCCGAAAGAGATCATCGTCGTTGACGACGGCTCGACCGACGGCACTTCTGAAGTCCTCGAGCACTACAAGGACGACGAGACCATCCGAGTCCACTCCTCAGTCCTGAACTTCGGGAAGGGCACGGCGATCCGCGTCGGCCTGAAATACGCGACCGGAGATGTGATCGTCATCCAGGACGCCGATCTCGAATACGATCCTCAGCAGATACCCGACCTGGTCGGGCCGATAGAGCGCGGAGAAGCCGACGTGGTCTATGGTTCACGCTTCCGTGGGTCGATCGAGGGCATGAAGTTCGCCAACTGGCTCGCGAACCGAATCCTTATCCTGGCGGCAAACATCCTCTACCGTGCCGGAATCACCGACGAGGCAACTTGCTACAAGGCGTTCCGCGCGGATCTCATGAAGTCGCTGCCCCTCAGGTGCACCCGCTTCGAGTTCTGCCCCGAAGTTACCGCCAAGCTGCGCAAGCGCGGGGTCAAGATCCACGAAATCCCGATCCACTACGCAGGCCGCACCGCCGCAGAGGGCAAGAAGGTCAACTGGAAGGACGGTTTCGAAGCCCTCTGGACGCTCGTCAAGTACCGGTTCCGGGAGTAGAGTCAGCTTGCCCCGCGTGGGCTCATCAGCCTTGATGCTCGATCCTCGGTCCCAGCCCTCACTGCCTCACCAGCGGCTCGGTCGGTCGGCCATACTCGTCCAGCGTGCCGGCGACGAGCGGCTTGGCGACCTTCAGCCTGGCCTGGACCCGACTGAGAGCGCGGCGCACATCCGGCGGGATGGTCCAGTTCGCGGGCAGGTGTACCTCTCTGTAGCTCGAAAGGCAGCCCGGGTTCGTGGCGATGATGCAATCCGGTAGGACATCCACGGACTGCTTTCCGCCATCCGATAGAGCATCATAGGCGGACATGTACTCGCCAGCCGCGGCGGCACGGTTGATCAGGTCCCAGGTCGAGACGTAGATGGCACGCTCCGGCCTCGGATGCGCTGCCGGGCTTCTCGCGATCTTGCCCACGAAGTGCAGAAATGGCCACTTGTCATTGTCGCGGATGCTCGAGATATCCCAATTGGCCACGAACACGGCACGGGCGCCGTGCTCGAACGCGCGGACCCCCTGGTTGAAGTAGCGTCCTCCTGTAGCCAGCGGATGGGTCGCAGCGTCGATCTCATTCCCAACGCTCTTCCCAGGAGCCGAGCAGCGGGCGTAGTCGGTCGAGAACGCATGGTTGTAGTCCGGCCCGTCGGCAATGAAGAGCCAGTCGAGCTTCCTGAGCAGCGGCGTGACGTTCATCGTGCGGCGGTGAGGGTTGTCCCAGATAGACCCTGTCTGCATGCCGACCGCAAGCGAAGAGGCCTGATGGACGGTGTCGCCGATCAGATCGAGGACCCGCTGCAGCGTGAACTCGAAGTAGAGCTCGCGGGCGGTGTCGTGGGCGTCCTTCAGGCTGACCTTGTCCCACGACGGCAGGCTCTTCCCCCACTTGGCGTTCAGGTCCGCGAGCGACTTGTAGTGCGACCTGGCCCACGCTGCGAAGTCTTTCTCTGCGGCAGCGCAGTAGTCAACGTCTGCGTCAGGCGTATACTCGCTCTCCATATAAAGGTCGAAGGCAGCGGAAAGCGCGACGACGGGATACTCCCCAGAAGGCCCGCGCTCATACCGGGCGCCGTAGTGCCTCGCCACGTCCCGGAAGAAGCGCACAATATGGTCGCGCACCGCGGGATGCGCAAGCGACGGCAGCATTCCGCCATCCGTGTCACGCTTGTAGACCTTGCCGTCGCGCGTGCACTGCAGCATATCGTTCGTGAGCCACTTGGGCGCTTTGCCTCCGGCCGTCGTCGTGTTCACCCGGACAAACACCGACATCCCGCGCGAGATCACATAATCGACCCTACGGTCCGGCTCGGTGAAGCCGCATCCCCCATCATCCCCCTGGATAGTCCACGGAATGTCCAGGCTGATGCAGTTCATCCCCTTCCGTTTGCTCGCGTCAACGAACTTCTGGAACAGGGAGAAGTCGGTGTACGTGGGCCACCAGGAGAAGACCGTGTTGACGTAGTACCGGCGGTCGGGAAGCTCCGCGCCGAAAGCTGGAGCAAAGACCACGGCAAGAGCCAGCAAAGCTCCGCAGACAAAGGCGTATCTGGATCGCATTCTGGGGCACCTTCCTTGGCATTTCAACTGCTGCGGGGTCTTACTGCGCAGCCTGCCCCAAATCTACCGCAATGCGGCACACAAGTCAAGCGCATCATACACGAGACGAGGAACGCGACCTATCGAGTGTGAAGCCCGAACCAAGGCCGCCGGCCTTGGTAATGGCGAAGAGCACGTCACCAGCCTCGTGCCCAGAAGCTTCGCCCTTCCCGACGGCGGTTCTGGAGCGCGTTAGGCCTTGTGCAGCGCCATGCCCTCCGTATCGAGCGCGGCTTCGTGGATCGGCTCCGAGAGCGTCGGATGGGGATGGATGCTTGCCTCGATCTCGTCAATCGTCGCCTCGCTCTCGATCGCCAATACGCCCTCTGAGATCATATCGGTGGCGTGCGGGCCGATGATGTGGACGCCCAGCACTTCACCGTACTTCCGCTCGGCGATGACTTTCGCGAACCCCGTCCCCTGCCCCATCCCGAGCGCCTTGCCGTTGGCTGCAAACGGAAACTTCCCAACCCTAATGTCGTCACCAAACCTCTCGCGCGCCTGTTCTTCCGTGAGGCCGACCGAAGCGACCTCGGGATGAGTGAAGATCACTCCAGGGACCGCCTTGTAGTCCATCCGCTTGTCCTGGCCCAGGCAGTTCGCCACAGCGATAACCGCCTGGTGGAACGCCACGTGCGCAAGCATCGGCTCGCCAATGCAGTCACCTATAGCATAGATCCCCGGCACATTGGTCTGCATACGGTCGTTGACGACTATCCGCCCGCGCTCCGTGTTCGCGCCGACGTTCTCGATCCCGGCGCCATCCGTGAACGGCTTGCGCCCGACCGCCACGAGGACCTTCTCGACCTCGATCTCTTCTTCCCCGCCATCGGCAGGCCGGATCGTAACCTTCTTGCCGCCCGCGGTGTCATCCGCACGGACGACAGTGCTGCTGGTCCTGATCCTGAGTCCGGAGCGGTTCAGGCTGCGCTCAAGCTCCTTGGATACCTCGGAGTCCATGTTGCTGGCGATCTGGGGGAGCATCTCAACGACCGTGACCTGGCTTCCGAGTCTCGCGAAAATGCAGCCGAATTCCAGCCCGACGTAGCCGCCACCCACCACAAGCAGGCTCTTCGGCACGGCCGTCGCCGACACTGCCTCGTTGCTCGTCCAAACAGAGCCGCCAACCTCGAACCCTGGAAGCGGCAGCAACGCGGGAACCGAGCCGGTCGCAATGATGATATACCGCGAGCGGATCCTCTCCGTGCTCCCGTCCTCGGCCGTCACCTCAACCCCCTGGTTGTCCACAAGTCGCCCGAAACCCCGGACGAGCCGGACATTCTCCTTCTTGAGCAGGAACTCGACGCCCTTCCGAAGCTGATCGACGATCTTCTGCTTGCGCTCCATCATCTTCGGAAAATCAATGGAATGGCCCTGGACGTTAATGCCGAACTCGCCGGCCCGCTTCACGTGGTCCAGCACCTCGACGGTGGCAAGCAGCGCCTTCGTTGGTATGCAGCCAACGTTCAGACACGTTCCGCCGACAAGTGACTTCTCGACGACGACCGTCCGCGCACCCAGCCGGCCGGCGCGAATCGCTCCGACATACCCGCCGGGTCCTGCCCCGAGGAACAGGATATCCGCGTCGTATTCGCCGCTTTGCGCGAGCATCTCCCGAACCTCTTCCTGGACACGCTCGCTGTTCTCGCCCTCGACCGACGGGATAGACTCGAGCACCGTAGGGAAAGCCTCGATGCCTCGCGGCGGAAGAGTACCGATGGACCCACTTTGGTGGTCAAACAGGCAGTTCAACCTTGCTCATCTCCTGGCGGAGGACACTCCGTTTCCAGCTGCCCGCCGGACGGGTTCCGGCGGGCACTGGGGCAATATAACATGGTCAGGGAGGGGGTGTCAAACGGGTGGAGGATTCAGGGGTCAGGAGCCAGCGCGAACCGGCATTCAGCATTTGCCAGGCCGCTCGATCCTTGTCGCCCGTCCCTACCTCACACCGTCATCACGCGGTTTGTGAGGAGCGTCTCCTGGATCTCGGCCATAGGCCAGATCTCGCCGATGGCGGTCTTCCCCTCGAGGCCGAAGTACTCGATGCATGTGCGGCAGCAGACGATCCTGACCCCGCGCTCCTCGAGCTTCTTCAGATGCGCGAGCCAGAGCGACCCCTCCAAGGCTATCCTCACACCGTCATTCCAGAGGATTAGGAACCTGGGCACTTCATTGCGCTCGCCGAGCAGCCGAAGGAAGTTCGCAAGAATCAAGCCGCCCAGCTCCTGGTTCCCCGAGCCAAGACCGGTCGAGCCGATCACAATCGCATCGTGTTCCATCGTCCCTCCCAGCACGAGGACTCTGGGGTCTATTATAACACGGTCCCGGCATCACTCACCGGTCACCGCCATAAACGCGCCAGTCCGGGGCGCTGCGAACTCGACCGAGCCGCCGTGAAGGACTGTGCCGAGCACCGGTCTGCCGGCGCTGTCGGCCAGCGGCTCGAAGACCGGTACCCGGTCCCCAGTACTGGCCTCCATGATGAGCAGCTTGGTGCCCTCGGGCAGGGGCCGGACGGGTGGAACGCGCAGGATCACAGGCCCTGCTGTCACCGTTTCCGACGGCGCGCTTACCGGCTCCAACGAGGCAGCCGCGACGAACCCGAACCCCTCAGGAACCGGCGCAACGAGCCCGACCGGAGATGGGAACCGGCTGATCCGGAGCAGAGTCGGCGTATCGACCGCTCCAGGCGATGTGCGGAAGAAGATGCCCGTCGTGCCTACAAGCACGAAATCGCCGGTCCCGGAGGGTGTCAGCTGCACCTCAGCCGAAAGCGGGCCAGCCGTCTGATCCGTCCCACCTCCGCCGCATCCCAAGATCATAGAACCGATGGCGACAACCGCCGCCAGTGCCACAAACCTCATGTCCTCTACCTCCTTCGCAGGCGGCCTGCCTGTTACACTCTTTCCTGAATCACGCTCGGCCAAACCCTTGCTGGGTTGGAGCGGCGCCCGAATGGGGAACATAGGGCATTGCTGATCCCTGATCCGCGGTTGGTCCACCCATGACCCGGCAGGTATTGGTTGCCAAGAGGGCGAACCACATACATCGAGGTGGACACGGATGAAGATGATTCTGGCCGCCGCAAGCATGATCCTGCTCTTTCTGCCACGGGCAGGAGCGCAGACGCAGCCCGCGATCCCGTCGGTGCTGCACATAGTCAACCGGATCGAGTTTGCCGGCAACACGCTTATCTCTTCTGCCGAACTGGCGAAGGTGGTCGGGATCAAAGAGGGCGGACTGGTGGGCACGCGCCGGATCGAGGAAGCCGTTGGCGCCATAGAGCAGGCCTACCGGGAACGAGGCTATCTGGCCGTGGTATCGGACAACTTCCTCCAAACGTTCCAGGAGACGGGCACGCTCAGGTTCCCGATAACCGAGGTGCGTGTCGCAGAGGTCAGGATAGAAGGGCTGCACAGGACAAGAGAGCCGGTCATACGCAGGATGCTCGAGCTGAGGCCCGGCGACCTTTACAGCGTCTCTGCGCTTCGCCGTGACGCCGACAGGCTGAATACGCTCGGGATTCTCGAGTCCATTGACGCAAGCGTCGAGGAGGCTGCTCAGCTGGGCCGCGTGATTGTCGTCTGGAAGCTCGCCGAACGAGAGAAGACGGGGTACGTCTCGCTTGGAGGCAGCTACAGCCCACGAGATAGGCTCATCGGTACGGTGACACTGACCGAATCTAACCTGAGAGGCCGGGCCGAGCATCTTCAGGTTTCCGCGAGCATCGGCAGTATCAAGGGGCGGCCGAGCTTCGAGGTCTTCTACCTCAACCCCTGGGTCGCCAAGCAGACTTCCCTTGGGCTCCGGGCGTTCACCGCGGTGCGCTACAGGTTCTCGGACCATCTGGTGACCATCCCGGGCACGGACTGGTATTTCGAGAGAAGATCCGGCGGGCAGATCACCGCCGGCAGGACGCTCTCACCTTTCCGGCAGCTATCGGTGGGCACGCGCTACGAGGACGTCAAGGTCGAGAACCTGCCGCTCCAGTTCCTTACGCCGACGATTGCGTCGGCAGATGGAAAGGTGGCTGCCGTGTCCGGCGAATCCATCGTCGACCGCCGCGATTCCTTATCCTACCCCACGAGCGGCTACCTCTCGCGCACGACTCTCGAGCCTGCTCATGCAAGCCTGACCGACGGCGGATCGAACTGGTTCGCCAAAGGCTCGGGTGAGTTCCGGAGGTTCTTCCCGCTGCAGAGGATGGAGATTGGAACAGAGGAAGTTCGCGCCGGCCGCCGGCCCCGTGTGCTTGCCGCGCGGTTTGTCGGCGCCACATCCACGGGCAGGCTGCCGTTCTTCGAGCAGTACTTCCTCGGCGGCACGGTCGGACTGCGCGGCTACACTGAGGAGCGGTTCTGGGGAAAGCACATGGTTCTGGGCATCGTGGAGTACCGGATACCTATCGGCCGGTCGCTGACCACCCATCTGTTCACCGACGCCGGCGACGCTTGGGGAAGCCGGTTCCAGTTTGCCCCGAGCGCCCCAACGATCTTCCACCAGCACAAGAGCTTCTCCCCGCGCCTCGGGGCCGGCTTCGGCCTCCGCTACACGACCGACCTCGGTTCCCTCGGCCTCGACTTCGCCTGGGGGGAAGGCTTCCATATCCATCTCACCTTCGGTCCGGCCTTCTGAAGACCGACGGCAACCGAAGGCCGCCAGCGGCAGGACGAGCGCGCCGCTTCGTTCGCCTTTGACAGAGCCTATGCCTTCTCCAACTGGAAGGCCTTGTGCAGCGCCCGGACCGCCTCCTTCACATAGTCCTGGTCGATGAGGCAGGTAATGCGGATTTCGCTCGTGGCAATACCGAGGATGTTGATCCCTTCGCTCGAAAGAGCTCCGAACATCTTAGCCGCATAGCCGGGGTGGCTGCGGATTCCGCTGCCTATAACGGACACCTTCGCCACGTTCTGGTCGGTGATAAGCTCCCGCGCGCCTATCTCCTTTACGACGGACTCGAGCGTCCGTTTCGCCTTCTCGAGGTCAGGCAGTGCGACCGTGAAAGACACGTCAGTGAGTCCAGCCTGTGATACGTTCTGCACGATAATGTCTACGTTGATGTTGTCCTGCGCCAAGGCATGGAACACCTGGTAGGCGATCCCCGGCCGGTCAGGCACGGAAACTAGCGTCAGCCTGGCGACATCCGCATCGTGCGCAATCCCGCGAACCGGGTTTCGCACCTCCATACTTGGATCCTCCTCCTTTATCAAAGTGCCCTGAGTAGTGTTAGCGCTGTTAGCAACGAGAATCTGCACGTTGTAAAGCTCACCCAGGTCGACAGCTCGCGAGTGAATGACTCTCGCGCCCTGTCCAGCCATCTCAAGCATCTCTTCGTAGGAGATGCTTTCGAGCTTACGCGCGTTCGGTTCGATGCGAGGATCGGTCGTGAACACACCATCGACGTCGGTGTAGATTTCGCATTTGTCTGCTCTGAGGGCAGCCGCCAGCGCAACAGCCGTGGTATCCGACCCGCCGCGCCCGAGTGTCGTTATGTCCGCCCAGCTTGCGTTGTCAGTAATGCCCTGAAAGCCGGCAATTACGGCCACCTTCCCGCTGTTGAGCTCTTCCCGAAGCCTTCTCGGATCAATCTTGAGTATCCGCGCCTTCGTCGCGACTTTCTCGGTGATAATCCCAGCCTGCCCGCCGGTAAGCGACACAGCGGGAATCCCTTGCGTGTGCAGAGCCATAGTGAGGAGCGCACTTGCAGCCTGTTCGCCGGTCGCAAGCAGCTTATCCAGCTCGCGGCCGTCCGGCATCGTGCTCAGCTCTTTGGCTATCGCGATGAGGTCGTCCGTAGTATCGCCCATGGCAGAGATAACGGTCACTACCTGGGAATGCTTGGCAGTCTCTGCGATCCTCCGCGCGACATTACGGATCTTCTCGGTCGTTGATACGGAACTGCCTCCGTACTTCTGGACTACTATCACGCTATCGCCTTCCTCAGCTCTTAGAAGTCGAGCGGACTCACGCTCGCCCGCGGCCTGGCCGTACCAGCATAGCACATCCCGAACAAGCTGTAAAGAAACGGCGGAGGTCGGTCACGCGTCCTGAACCGCCGCCTCTTCGATTTGACACGGCCAGCAGCCGGCCATATCATAGTCACGATAGCCGCGTCGCGCGGCTGGGTTCATATATACGGACCCCGGCGGTAAGTACCGGCAGATGCAGAACGCCAGCTCTCACAAGATCGTCGTAACACTCGACAGCGCTACGAACCGACGCTCGCACGGACCGAAGGCTGCCGGAATCGCACGCCTGCTCCGGAAGGGGTTCGCCGTCCCGAACGGGTTCTGCTTGAGCGCGGAGGCTTATCGCGCCCACTTGTGGTCCGCAGGAGCACGCGAGCTAGCCCGCGGCACGCCTGACGCCACCCAACGCCAGGCTATCAGGCAGGCCATAATGGAGACCAGCCTGTCCGCCGATGTCCTCTCGGCCCTGGAGACTGCCTATGCTCCGCTGGGCGATAGCGTTCTGCTCGCCGTCCGCCACTCCGCGTCCGACGACGACGCTGTCGGCAAGGCATATGCTGCGGTGCTCGGCGTTCGCGGCTTCGCTGCCCTAATCGACGCCGTAAAGCAGGTGTGGGCGTCCCTCTGGTCGGACGAAGTTGCCCTGCTTCGAGACGCCATGCCGCGTCATACGGAACCGACAATGGCAGTCGTTATCCAGCGAATGGTCGACGCTCGGGCGTCCGGCGCAGCTGTCACCGCAAACCCGGAGACAGGTAACCCGAACGAGATTGTCATCTCCTGCTCGTGGGGTGTTGGGCCGGCCACGGGGCGCACCGACCGTGCCATAGTCGATCTGCTCGACTTCTGCATCACCGATGCCAGCATTGCACGCAAGGAGACGCATAGACGCTTGACGTCCGACGGCCTGGAGACGGTAAGCACTCCTCAGGAGCTTATCGAGACTCCGTCGCTCGGACCTGCCGGCATCGTGGAGGTCGCGGCAGCAGCCGCGCGTGTCGAGGGAGCTCTCGCAGCATCGCAGGCCCCAGCAGCGCCAAGCCCGGGATGCGGTCCGAGCGGCCATGGGACGTTGGAGAGGCAGGTCGTGCGATGGGCGCACGATGGCGAGCGCCTATGGATCCTCGGTGTGCGCCCGGTTGCCCGCCTGCCGGCCTACTTCCCTCTCTCCTGGGATCGCCGAAAGGACGGCCTTCTTCTCCGGCGCCTTTGCTCTCCGGCGCCTATCTCATTCCTGATGCAGAGCCTCCCGATCTACAACCGCAGTAGTGTCCCCTCGCTGCGGTCGGCCGGTCACAAGATGGGTGTGCGGTGCCAGGGCGGACGCATGTACAGAGGGCCAGTCGATCCCTCCGAGAACCGGGGCAGGCTGGCCGCGCTCTTTGACGTCATCTCGGGAGCGGGGCTTTACCGAAGATGGAGGTCAACAGCCGACCGCATCGTCCGGGAGAGCCGTCGGGACCTTAGCCGGCCCATGAGCAAGCTCTCGTCCCGAGCGCTCGCCTCCTCCATTCGGCTCGCCCTCCGCAGAGCGGCTCTCTCGGCACAGTGGTACGAAGCCGCCGCCTACCCGCCCGCCCGCTTCGTGCACCTGCTCCGGGAGATGCTTGACTCAACCAACGCTGGGCCCGGCCTAGCCGAGAAGCTTCTCTCGGGACTGGACGAGGCAGGCTATCGCACCCACGCCGATCTCCAGCGCTTATCGGCTTACGTCTGGCAGGCTGAGACCCTGGCAGAAGAGGAAGACACAATGGCGGCTGACATGGCGGCCGGACTTGCGATGAGGCTCGGATATGCGTTCTGGGACTCGCGCGACGCGCTCGATGCTTCCGGTTGGAGGAGCTGGGTGGAAGACCCAGACCGGATCCTGCAGGTTGCCCGTTCTCTCGCCCGAGGGCCGCGCGTTGACGTCTCCCTCGCACGGCAGCGGGCACGGGCTGGAGCGCAGGAAGCTGAGCGGAGCGCGCTCGCCGCACTGCGCTCATCGAGAAGCGTGCTGAAACGGCCGTTCGCGCGCGTCAAGTTCCGCATGTTGCTTGGCCATGCGCGCGTGTGGCTGGCGGCCGGTTCAGAGCGGAGCGAGGTGCATGCTCTTGCCCTTGCATCGCTGCGCTGCGTGCTGATGGAGCTTGCGCGCCGACTGGCCGAGTCGGGAGGGCTTCAGGCGACTGACGACATCTTCTTCCTGAAGCGCCAGGAGATCGAGCGGCTCAGAACTGGTGGCAAGGGGCGGCCGTTCGCATGGCTTCGCCGGCTGATAGCTCAACGCAAGCACGAGATGTGGCTGCAAAGCCGGCTGTGCGCCCCAGAATGGCTCCCAATCGGCGCCCATCCCCACCCTGCTCCGCTTCAGGACGCCAAATCCCGCGGTGTCTCTGGCACGCCTGCATCGCCCGGGGAGGCCACGGGCGCGGCGAGGGTTGTGTCCTCACCCAAGCAGGCACTTGAGGTCCAACCAGGCGAGGTGCTTGTGGTCGAGGAACTGCCTCCGGCACTCACCCCACTTCTCGGGCTTGCGGCGGGGCTCGTGATCTCGGACCCTGACACTTGCTCGCCCGGCGCCATAGCTGCTCGCGACTACGCCATCCCCTGCGTGGTCGGCGTCGCTGGCGCGACACGCCTGCTCAGAACCGGCCAGACCATCCACGTAGACGGCACCATCGGAGTCATTCGCGTCGCCTCGCAAGTGGCCAAGTAACGCGCCCCGATTCCTCGCTGGAGGAGCCCCGATGGGCCGCACGGTCAGCCAACACTCAAGACTCGGGCTAGGACCGGGCACGATCTAGAAGCTGAGCCGCAAGCTGCGCCCAGCGCGAGGCCGGGTAGTCCTTGATGAGCTGTTCGAGCGCTTCGACGGCACGGGCCGGGCTTTGCAGCCTATCAAGCTCCACCTGGCCGAGCTTCAAGAGCGCCATCTCGCGCTCCGGGGTATCGCCACTGGAATAGGCAAGCCATCCGAACCGGTTCGCAGCCTCGGCGTATTCGCCGAGCACTTCGAAGTCGCACGCGAACCGGAAAAGCACATCGGGAGGAAGCTTTTCCTCCGGCCAGAACTCCAGGGCCTCCCAAAGCTTCGCAAGCGCAGCGTCCCGCTGCCCGCCCTTCCGGTACAGCTCGATTGCCCTCAGGTAGTTCGCCGTGGACTGGCCCTGCTGCCCGAGAAGCGCGGAAACCCGCCCGAGCTCGGCATACGCAAACGGGTCGTCGGGGAGAGCGCCTGCCAGCCCCTCATAAGAGCGCGCCACTTCCGTAAGCGCCCTCCGGCGCAGTTCACCGAGCCGCCTCTCCGACACCATTCTCGCTTTCCGCTCGTAAACAGCAATCGCAGAGGCTGCAGCCATGCCGAAGATGAAGCCGCCGATGTGAGACCAGTAGCCCACATAGCGAAGATCGAACGGCCCGACGGATGCGTTGGTAAGCCCGAGAATCCCCAGCGCAACCTGAAGCACAAGCCACGCGAGCAGGAGGCTGATGGCTGATGCGTTCCCCCTGCCAACCGCTACTCGCTGGCTGCCGAACCGGACGGCATACATGCCCAGCACGCCAGAGACCGCCCCCGAGGCCCCCACGAGTGGTTTCGCAAGCAGGTTGTGTTCGAAGGCCGAGACCATGCCGACGTGCAGCAGCGAACCCGCGAACCCGCTGCCGATGTAGAAGAGCAGGAACTCCACCGGCCCGATCGCCCGCTCCACCCTCCGGCCAAACAACCAGAGAAACGCCATGTTTACAATGAGGTGCAAAGTGTCAAAATGTAGGAAAGCCGATGTGAACAGTGGCAGGAACCGCAGGTGATCCGGGATGACGCCGTGCCGCGCGGCAAGATCGCCCGGGTCGCCTGGCAGCGAGCCGAAGAAGAGCAGAAGGTTCAGCGCGATCAGGCTGTACGTGGCGACAGGGAAGTCCGTTAGCTGCCTTGCCGTGCCGTTCGCTCTAACCGAGCCTTGATAGAGCTTATCTGTCATACTGCACCCGGATACCGGGGACTGGCAGTGCCATTATACATCCCTGGTTCACGCTGCGCAAACGGTAACGGTTCGGGAGTCCAGAGGCGAGAGTTGAGAGGTGAAATGCGAGAGACTACGGTAACAGCCTTCGCACTTGCCACCTCCGTATCGGCGGGAGAAGGCCGGGATGAGAGGGTTCCCGTCGTCTGTGAACCCTTTCCGCAAACGCAGTCTGCTGCAGGCGCGGGCTCGACAGCAAGCAGCCAAGCCGCTCCGAAACGGTGACAGAGAGCGCTGACATGGTCGGCGCACCGACAAGGGCGAATCAGCCGCCGCCAGCAGGATATGCTCACAGCGAACAACAAGCGCAATCGGTTGCTCACAAGATACTCGGCGTTCGGTACAGATCTGAAAACAGACTTGACATATTGTTACGGCCATGCTAAGGTACGTTGATCTCGCGCACGGATGTGGCGTCCGCGGCTGGCGGCTGGGAGTGCGCCTGTCGCCGAGAGACCGCGCTCCAACCGGGATGGAGGGACTTCCTTTGGACGTACCGCCGTTTGAGGTATCCATCGACTGGGATCGGGGCCGGCCGGTCATCCACGTCCGCGGCGAACTCGACTACGCCACGGCGCCGGCCTTCGAGCGAGCGCTCCGGCGAGCGGCTTCTGGAGATGCCATCGATCTGATCCTCGACTTCCACGGGGTGACATTCCTTGACAGCGAGGGGCTCAAAGTCCTGCTCCGCGTCTACAGGGATCTTCGCGAGCGCAATGGCTCCATCACCATACGCGGCTGCAGCCGCTTCGTTGCGAAAACCTTTGAGATACTCGGCCTGGAAGCTCACTTTGGGGTACATGCCGAAGAGAACACGGCCGCCGATAGCTAGATGTGATCGGCAAGCATAGTTCCATACACCGCTCACATCCCTTCCGGCGGAAGGTCCGCGGCCGAGGGGGCCCTTCCTGAGGCAGTTGCCTTCTCCGACGGACAATCCATCCTTCGACCGTGCCCGTTGGACGCTCACACGTGAACCATCTGCAAAGTACACTGCTCACCAACCACATACCCTCTGCCTCCGGTCCGCGGGAACCCGGTATTCTTCTGGGGGATTCCCGGTAGAAGTACGGAATAACCCCAAGGGAGGACGCTGCCGTGAAGTACAATGCGCAGCGAAGAGGCGACTATAACGTCACAAGGTTCTCGCTCAGGATGGGACGGTCGACCGGCGTGACCCTCCGAAAGGCGATCAGGCAGGCCGCCGAAGCGGTGCACTTTCCTGACGAAGCTCTCCAGCCGCTGCTGATCGGCGCGACCGAGGCCTGCAGCAACGCGCTCAAGCACGGAGTGGCACCTTCACCCGGCAATATCGAGGCCAGCATCCTCAGCAAGTCCGACGAGATCATCGTCCGGCTGCTCTACAAGGGCGAGCCATTCGTCTTTGCCAACGCTGTCGGGATCGAGACGGAAGAACCCGCCGCACCCGGCAGAGGCCATTACCTTATGCTCCGGACTCTCGACGAAGTTCACTACCAGTTCCGAGGCGGCCGCACGCTCGTCCGACTGGTCAAGCGTTCTCGCTAGCCCGGCCATCTCCCGAACCCACGCCGCCGCGACCCTCCCTGGCGCAGCCGAGCGCTTCTTCCCGCTCGGGGACGTCCGGTAGACCTCCACGATGCCATAGATGATCAGGCCCAGCACTATAAGGATGATCAGGAGGCAGCATGCATTGCTCCTCCGCGGCCCGCCGGGACCCGGAGCACGGAACCCCCGCCCCGCCCGCTGCGCCTGCGCCGCTCGTCTCCTCAGCTCCCGGCTGAACGCCGCTGCTCCCAACGACTGCCCGACTCGATCCATCTCCCCCTCTTCCACCCCGATAGTGGCTGGGCGCTGTCCCGACCTTCAGCCCATAGCAGGGAACCCAGCCCTCCATCTCTAACCGTAAAGGTAGACGCGGCTGCCTATCTTAGATAGCACGATATGGCTGGTGAGTGCAAGGGCAGCCCGGGAGGCTAGCAGCAAGTGACCATCGATCCGCTCCGCACATCGGAAGAAACGCTCGAGAAATACAGAAACTACGTGAACCCTTCGATAGCCAATCTGCTGAAGTTCGCCGGGTTCGCGGTCCCCGAGAAGGACGCATCCGGCATCTACATCCGCGACTTGGCTGGCAACGAATACCTGGACTGCGTCGGCGGGTTCGGCGCCTTCAGCCTCGGACATCTGCACCCGAGGGTCGTTCAGGCCGTCCAGAACCAACTCCAGAAGGAGGCGCTGAAGAGCCATTACTTTATGTCCACGGAACTCGCGGACCTCTGTGAACTGCTGTCCGAAGTCACCCCCGGCGACCTCCAGTATTCCTTCATCTGCAACTCGGGGACGGAGGCGGTCGAGGGCGCGCTCAAAGCCGCACGAGCGCACACAGGCCGGCCTGTCTTCGTCGGCGCGATCAACGGGTTCCATGGCAAGACCTTCGGCAGCCTTTCTGTATCGGGCCGCGAGGTTTACAAGAAGCCGTTCTACCCGCTGCTGCCCGAGACCAGGCACGTGCCGTTCGGCGACTCGGCTGCGATGGCCGAGGCCGTAGACGAGCGCACTGCGGCCGTGATCCTCGAGGTGATCCAGGGCGAGGGCGGGGTCATCCTGCCGCCCGGCGGCTACCTTCGGGACGTGCGGCGGATTTGCGACGAGCGCGGCGCGCTGCTCATACTGGACGAGGTTCGGACGGCCTTCGGCAGAACCGGCGAGATGTTCGCAAGCGAACATTACGGCGTCATCCCAGACATCGTGACGATGGCCAAGGCGCTTGGCGGCGGAGTCATGCCCATCGGCGCATTCTCCGCAAAGCCGCCGATATGGCATTCGCTTTTCGACGCGAACCCGTACCTGCACTCGTCCACGTTCGGGGGCAATCCGCTTGCGTGCGCGGCGGCGGTTGCGGCGATCAGGGCGACGATTGACGAGGACCTGTGCGATCGGTCGGCGGCGCTCGGCGAGAAGCTGCTTTCCGGCCTACAGGAGATGACCGCGCGCCATCCCGCACACATCAAGGAGGCGAGAGGGAAGGGCTTGCTCGCAGGCATCGAGTTCCTGCTCGACGACTTCGCCGCGCTCGTCATCACCGCATGCGGCCGCAGAAAGCTCCTCGTCGCCTACAGCCTGAACAACCCAAAGGTCATCCGCATCGAGCCGCCCCTCATCATCTCCAAGACCGAGCTGGACCGCGCCATCTCGATCATCGATGAGTCGGTCTCCGAGACGGCGAAGATGGTCGAAGGGCTCGGGTGAGGGTGAGGATCGAGGGTCGAGTGGGGGTGGCCGGCGGCGAGCTGGCCTGAAGCGGCGTTGCCGCACACACGGAACCACACTGCAGGATCATCCCTCCTTGGCCACGACGTTCCGCAGCACGCCGATTCCGCCAATCTCGACCTCCACCGTGTCGCCTTCTCGCAGGAACACCGGAGGCTTGCGGGCGAAGCCGACGCCGGAAGGTGTCCCGGTCATGATGACCGTGCCAGGCCGGAGCGTTGCGATCTGCGAGCAGTAGCTCACGAGCTTCCGGCAGCTGAATACCATGTCCGACGTGTTCGACGACTGCATCGTCCGGCCGTTCAGCCGGAGGGTGATGTCCGCCGAGTCTGGGTCGATCTCCGTCTCGATCCACGGGCCGATCGGACAGAACGTATCGAAGCTCTTGCCGCGCGCCCACTGGACGTCGTACCTCAGCTGCGCGTCCCTTGCGCTCACGTCATTGCCGCAGGTGTAGCCGAACACGCAATCGAGCGCGTCCGACTCGGGCACGTTCCGAGACGCCCGGCCGATCACGATGGCAAGCTCCGCTTCGTAGTCCACCTCGTCCGGCGCCATCGCCGGAAGTACTACGCTATCCTGCGGCCCGATCACAGCGCTCGTAGCCTTGAGGAATATCACGGGCGCGGGTGGGTAATTAGCGCCGGTTTCCTCCGCGTGCGCCCGATAGTTCAGGCCGATTGCAAAGACATCCGGCGGCTCGACCGGCGCGAGCAGCCTAACGTCGCCGACCGCGTACTCCCGGCCCATAGTTCGCGGGCCGTCCCAGGGGAAACCATCGATTGCCTTCAGCCTTTCGCCATCCAGCAGGCCGTAGCGCTCCTCACCCGCGCTGGTCCTGAATCTTGCTATCTTCATACTCTCTCCCTGCAGCGCCGCGTTCGCCGCCGACTCTCCGCGCCCGACCTGTGCGCGGCGGCACGGAATTCTACCACATTACCTGAGCCGTACGCCACTTTCGCGTTATGGGTAACACTTCAGAAACCGCGAGCAAAATGGTGCACAGAAGGGCGAGCTTAGGCGTCCTTTCCTTTGGGGTACGTAGGCTCTCGGAGTGCGGCGATAAGCCGCCGCGCCCCAAAAGGGGTTGACGGGTGAGACGGGCCGCGCGCTCCACATTGTGCCACCCGATTTTGAGCTGCACCCGCTGCAAACGTTGACCATAGTCAGGTCTTCTGCTACCATATAGCATCGACTTCATACACAGCACGGTACAGTGTTTGCGGAGCGTTACTCGGGGAACCCCGTTCTAGAGCCAAGCGGCAACTGGTGGGAGTCTAATGCCGTCTTCAACTGCGCGGTCGCAGATGAAGGCGGCAAAATCCACATGCTCTACCGGGCGGTGGGGGCGGACGGCATCTCCCGCTTCGGATATGCCTGGAGCGAGGACGGTCTGAGGTTCGAACGGCTGCCGGTGGCAGTGTATGAAGGCCCGGCGGGAGATGAGTTCGAGCGGCTGGGCTGCGAGGACCCGCGGATAACACCGATCGACGGCGCCTACTACATCACCTATACCGGAGCGTCCGTCTACCCGGCCACCGAACTCAGACCGCCCACATTCGGCTCCGGCCCTCCCTGGCGGTGCAGGGTCTCCCTGCTCTCGACCCACGATTTCAGAAGCTTCACCCGGCATGGCGTCATCCTTCCAGACTTCGACGACAAAGACGCGGCCCTCTTCCCAGTGAGAATCGGCGGCAAGTACGTGATGTACCATCGAATGTGGCCGGACATCTGGGTTTCCTACTCCGATGACCTGGTCCACTGGCACGGTCACAGAGTTCTGATGAGGCCGAAGCCGGGGTCCTGGGACAGTGAATGGATTGGCGCGGGCGCTCCTCCGATCAGGACGGACGACGGCTGGCTGAACTTCTACCATGGAGTAGACCGGGACGGGGTCTACCGGCTCGGCGTGTTCTACTCCGATCTCGACGACCCCGGCAAGGTCCTCGCGCGCTCAGCCGAGCCGACCCTGAATCCCGAGGAAGCCTTCGAGTGCATCGGACCGACCTGCAGCGTCGTTTTCACCTGCGGAGCCGTCGAGCGCGACGGAGCGTACCTCATCTACTACGGCGGCGGCGACAGATCGATCGGGGTCGCAACGCTCGCCAGAGACGGGCTCAAACATGTCAAGATGACACGAGAGTGACCATGACCCGACACCGGAGCTTGGCGGCGCTGGCACTGGTCTGTCTGGTAACTGCCCTGGCGCAAGGGTCGAGCGCCGGCCGTCCGGCCGACACGCAGTCCCTCAGGCAGCGCTGCAACTGGTCGATCGGGATCTACGCCGGTACGTCGCCCTTCCGCCTTGGTCCGGTCGACGTGAAGAACCCTGTGATCGCCGCGACCGACGTCAAAGACGTGCCGGCCAGGTACGTTGCGGACCCGTTCATGATCGAAGCAAAGGGTAACTGGTATCTGTTCTTCGAGGTCATGAACGCGCGGACGCGGCAGGGCGACATCGGCCTCGCCACAAGCTCTGATCTGGTGACATGGGAGTATAAGCAGATCGTGCTCGACGAGCCGTTCCATCTGTCGTACCCGTATGTCTTCAGGCATCTCGATCAGTATTATATGATCCCGGAGTCTCACGATGCGAACTCCGTACGGCTGTACAAGGCAGTCAGCTTCCCCACCAAGTGGCAGTTCGTGAAGACACTGCTGGTTGGGAGTTACGTTGATCCGTGCGTGTTCCAGCACGAGGGTAAGTGGTGGATGTTTGTCGGAGGCAAGAAGGGCCGCCAGAGAGCGCTCCGCATCTACTATGCCAGCGACCCAACCGGCCCCTGGACCGAGCATCCGAAGAGCCCCTACGCCGCGGGCAACGACCACGCGTGCAGGCCCGGCGGCAGAGTTGTCAAGTGGAACGACAAACTCTTCAGGTTCGCCCAAGACGACGACCCAAGCTACGGCCGCCAGGTTTGGGCGTTCGAGATAACCAAGCTCACGACCACCGAGTTCGAAGAAGCGAAGGTCCCGGGCGGGCCGGTCGTGAAAGGCGCAACGCGAGGGTGGAACGCCGGACGGATGCACCACATCGACCCCCACGAAATCCGCCCGGACGAATGGATAGCCTGTGTAGACGGGTGCACGACACCCTAGGGGCCACTTCAGGATTGAGAGACGCGCCGGCCGATCAGCAGCCGGGATGGGCTAGAAACCCCCGGTTATGCTTCCGCTGACCTCCGTCTCTTTCTTGACCTTGAACGGCTTCTCGATGCCGATCCGGTTCGACAGCTCCCCGAGCTTAGCATCGGCGAGTTCCACGGCCTTGTCAATGTTCCCCTGAGTGTTCGGGTCCGACTTCATCTGCTGAAGGCCGGAGAGCGCCTGCTGCATGCTCTCCTTGCTTGACACATTGATGTCGTTGACAACTGTCCGGACCCTGCCCATCGCGTAGGCTTCGCTGGCCACGGCGGCACGGTACGCGCCGCCGAAGTCAGCGGCTGCCGGCGGAGCGGGCCTCGAGTCGAACTGCCGCAGCAGCGCCTGCCAGTTCTGAGCCTGAATCCCCAGCTCCTTCTTCAGATCCGAGAGCGGATCGGCCTGGTCGGACTCATCCATCACCCAATCGAGCATCTTCTCGATGCCGCCGGCACTGGTCGTCATAGCCAGAGCGCGGCTCGTATCCCTGAGCAACGCCTGCCGAGCCTTCTCAGTCTCTTCCACAAACTTCAGGTAATCGAGCACGTCCTGGGGAGCCGCGGCCTTCGCCGGCGCGGCGGACGGCTGCGGAACGGGCGGTGGCGCGTTCGTCACCGACGGCCCTCCCACCACGCCAGGCGGAGGAGCGTTCGTGACGGACGGGCCGGCACTACCCGAAGGCTGAGGGGCCGACGTGACGCTGTGCCCGAACAAGGTCCTCATAAGGACTGCACCGAGGATCACAGCAAGGAGCACGCCGGCTGCGACGTACGCAGGCTTCGGCTGCAGCTTCGCACTCGGCTTCTCCGGCCTCGGTTCGGGTAAGAACGTCCCGCATTTCGGACAGAGCAGACTCGTCGCCGGCAGTTCCTCTCCGCATTTCGGACATTTCATTGTGCTGCCTCCGCAATCCTGCCAAGCGCAGTATAGCACGAGCGCATGCGGCGGTCAAACCGGCTTACCGCAATTGTTCAGGGAGGGCTAGCACAGTCCCGACCGCGCGGGCGTCACAATAGCCGCGCCCTGCTTGTACGACTTGGGCGACCGGCAGATAGTTCCTGGGTTGGTCGGAGGGATTCGGCGGACGGCCCGGCAGGTGAGGGAGAACCGGCCGGGCCATCCGCAGGTGCGGAAGGGAGTATTTTGGGGGCAGATGTGCCTGGGATGGTTACGTTTGGCAGACCCTGCGCTCGGCGGACGCCTTCAGCCTCGCCCACCTCGAGGCGCACGAGCATCGTCTTCGCGCGCCGCCGTCGGCAGATGGCCTGCCAACGGGCCGCTCTGCATCCCCACGCTGTACGTGTTCAAGAAATGTGCCAGGGACTGCTGCGAAGGCGAAAACTGGTATTGCAGCGGGGGCAAGACAGACCTAAAGCGAGGTTCTTGTTCCAAGGTTCAGACAGATGCTGGTCCAGCTCCAGCCTCTCCAGGATGGCAGAAGGTCGAGCCGGATTTCGGCGAAGTATGCATCCCTGAACTCCTGGCCGTAGAGGACATGCACGCCCGGCCGGTAGGCTGTAGCGTCCACGGGTGTCTGCCATGGCAGGTGCTTGCGGTAGGTCAAACGGTACGCGCCGATTCCGCGCCCTATGTACTTGGACCTGCCCTCTGCGAAGACCGTGCGGCGGAGCCTGGTGTAGGTGATCTGCATTTCGCTGGCCTTTTCCGGCGCGTCGCCAGAACCGGCGATGCCGAATGTCAGCAGCGTCACCGGACGATCATCTTCATCGCGCTTCAGGTGAAAGTTGAGCAGCGGGCCGAGCCACATCGACTTAAGGCCCCTGAGCTTCTCGCCCATGGGCAGGAGGTTCATAAGCCCGATACTGAACTTGCTCGGCTTCTCCTCCTGATACTGCGCGAGCGCCGCGGACACCACACCAAAGAGCAACAGAACGACCAACGCCGCTTGAACCTTTCGCATCACGAGCACCTTTCCTTTCCACCACCAGCCGAAGACTCGTGGCTCATCCATTTGCGATTATAGGACACCGCCGAGTGGGTGTCAAATGAGCTGGTGACAGTTCACGCTTGGTGAGAGGGAGTTGCTTACGCGGGTTCTTGAGGCGGCGGTTGAGTGCGAGTTCAGCAGCATTTGCCGACACTCCTGCATTGTGTTAAGACCACGCAGCTTCCACGTTCCAAACAGGCTCATTAGAGTCATCCTGGTCGCTGATCCCTTTGCCGAGCGAGTTCCACCGCTTATCTTGCGCGCTATCACACTCGGCCTGACAGACCTCTGAGGGGCATTGTTCTCAGAAGGCGCCTCGGGGTTCGGGGCGAACACCAACATCTCTGAGATGAACTTCTCGATCCGAAGAGCAAGTAGCCGCTGAGGCGCGTTGCCTCCCAGATATGGTACAGCCAACTCCAGCAACTCTCGCTCGAAGTGCATCCTGGCTCGTGTTCGTACCTTCGGCACATCGCTTCTGAATCGCTTGGCCCGCCGGTAGACGCTCCGCACCTTGGCTGCCCACTGCACTACGCCCTCTCGCCCTGAATGCTCCTCCTCCAACTTCGCGAGATCCCGCAGGAAATGCACCCAGCACCGCTGACGCACCGCAGTAGCCGTTTATCCCATCCTCTCGCCATCCCGTCTCGTCGGCCGCAACTGCCGGGCTCGCTCTCACGTTCTCCCTCAGCTTCTCGTACTCCCCCTGCCCAAGCTTCGCGACTGTGTGCAGTATCTGGGCTAACTCTCCTCTCGCAAGGTGCAGTCGGTAGAGCACCCCGAGCAATGTCTGAATCGCTCTAAGTGGCATCCGCCCATCTATGGCAAGATGCGCTACCAGACTCATCAGGTTAATTCCTACCCGGTGCCGACCCACCACCTCTCCCGACAGGTCGATGCTCGGAACATACACCTTATGGCATACTCCACAGTATCCCGCCATAACCTGATGCTCAACTATCCGAACTGGAGTCAGCGGGATCTCTATCACCTGCCGCCTGCGATGAAGCCATCCCCCGGATAGCTTCCTCCCACAGTCGGGACATCTGTCCAGAGCGTGCTGATACACCTCAGTAGGGGGCTCACGGCGGCGCGCAAAAGACTGCTTGCGCTTCTTCCGGTCCCGCTTTGGACGAGTAGCCCGATTTGCCTTCACCCACTCTGGCGCGGATGATCCACCGCCAGAAAGCTTGGACTTGAGATCCTCTACCTGTGCCTCAAGCGCCGCAACCTCATCTCCAAGCCGACGGATCGTCTCCTCTTGCCCCAGTATTGTCTCATGCTGCTTGAGCACAAGCCGAATCAGATCTTGCCTTGTCAGATCCTCCAGTTCGCTCACACGCACTACTTCGACATACCTTAACGAGGTACCTTTGTCGAAACAGTTAATTTACACGTAAATCTTCGTCACATTCTCCCAGGGCTGAAATACTCACCATTCCTGAACTCTTTCCGCCGGGGGAGGTATGGGTGTGCGCCAGATTTTTGATTTCAGGCGGTCATCCTGGCGTAATGGGCAAAGTTAGCATCTTGAACGTCCAACCACAGCCGGCGCAACTGCAATATTGACTCAGCGCCCTCTACTGTCCAGTGCA